>Ga0209018_1000812_pt1 | contig 27592 bp, 26 predicted proteins | sample YNPBryBLVA2012_FD_185814 | JGI IMG/M metagenome (GOLD analysis project Ga0209018, IMG submission 185814) | Anoxygenic and chlorotrophic microbial mat microbial communities from Yellowstone National Park, USA - YNP Bryant BLVA 2012 (SPAdes)... ...
GATGAGATCGTCTTTTTCGATCTTTTCCGCGATCTCCGCCTCTTCTGCCGCAGAGCCGTCCGCCAGCAGGCGCGCCGCAAACCTGCGCGCCAGCGTCGCCTTGCCCACGCCTTCGGGTCCCGCCAGCAGGAGGGTCTGCGCCACCCGCCCGCTTTCGATCATCCGTTCGAGCGATTCCGCCACCGCCCGGTTGCCGAAGAAATTCCTAAACACGCTTCCTCCGGAACTCCTCCACTGCGCTCCACACGCGCGTCTCCACCTCGTCTTCGGCGCCCCGCCCGTCCACCGGAACAATGCGGGAGCATCTCTCCGCCAGCTGCCGGTAACCCTCCACCACGCGCTCGTAGAACGCCCGGCTCTGCTCGTCCATTCGCGTCTCCCGGGCGGCTTCTCCCGCGTTGCGAGCCCGCGCCCGGCCGAGCCCGTCATCCACGCCAATCTCAACCAGCACGGTCAAATCCGGTTCGATTCCGCGGCAGGCGATCCGGTCGAGCGCGTCGATCCATTCCAGCCCCAGTCCGCGCCCGAAGCCCTGATAGGCCCGTGTCGAGTCCGTCCAGCGGTCGCTCAGAACGGTCTTGTCCGCTTCCAGAGCGGGCCGCAGGATCTCATCCACCGTTTGAGCCCGGGCTGCGAAATAGAGCAGCATTTCTGCCACGGGAGAGAGCATTTCATGCGCCGGGTCGAGCAAAATCCCGCGGATTTTCTTCCCGATTTCCGTCGTTCCCGGCTCGGCCAGCTCCACCACGTCCTCGCCCGAGGCCCGCAGCCGCGCCGCCAGGCGCCGCATCTGCGTGGTCTTGCCGCTGCCGTCGAGTCCCTCAAAAGTCAGAAAGAGGCCGCGGCGGCTCGTCGTAGACATAGTGCAGCACCTTCTTGAGGTCTTCCCACGCCTCCCGCTTGGCGTTTTGATTGTAGGGCCGGAGAAGGTAGGAGGGGTGATAGGTCGGCATCACCGGAATGTCCCTCCAACTGTGCCACCGGCCGCGCAATTTGGTGATGCCTTCCTTTGCGCCCAGCAGCGCCTTGGCCGCGGTGGCGCCCAGAGCGCAAATGGCCCGCGGCCGGATCACATTCAGCTGGCGGAACAGGAACTGTCCGCAGATCTCCATCTCGTCCGGCTCCGGCGTGCGGTTCTTCGGAGGACGGCACTTCACCACATTGCAGATATAGACGTCCTCCCGGCGCACGCTCATGCCTTCCCTGGCGGCGGTGTTGTTGATCATCTGCGTCAGCAGTTGTCCGGCGCGGCCGACGAACGGCAGTCCTTGCAGGTCCTCGTCCTCGCCCGGCCCCTCGCCGACGAACACGAGTCTCGCCTGCGGGTTTCCGCTCCCGAAGACGATCTTCGTCCTGCCCTCGCAAAGCCGGCAGCGGCGGCAGTCGCCGATGTCAGTCACGATGCGCTCCAGCGTGTCCCCTGCCGGGCCCGGATCAAACAGCGGTACAAGCCCCGGGGCGGCCTTGGGGACCGCAGGTGCGGGTGGCGCCGTCTTGGCCGTACTTCGCAACGGCGGCTCGGCCCGCGCCTCCTGCTTCCCGGCCGGGTGCGGCTGTTCCGGCGAAGGGCGCGCGGGCGGCGCCGCAGTCACGTCCCGCTCCAGGTATAGCGTGTTCACTCCCAGATCGCGGTAAAATTCCAGCCACCGCCGCAGCTCGCGCGTGTCCATCCCGCCCTCAACTCCGGCTGTAGAGGGCCAGCCGCAGGCGCAGCGCCTCGTCCAGAATGCGGTCCGCCAGCTCGCGCTTCCTCGCGCGCTCGAGTTCGATCACGTCCCCTGCTTGCGTCACGAGCGTCACTTCGTTCTCGTCGCTTTCGAAGCCCAGCCCTTCTGCGGCCACGTTGTTGGCCACCACCATGTGGCAGCGCTTGGCCTTGAGCTTGCGCTTCGCCTCGGCCACTACGTTCTCGGTCTCGGCGGCGAACCCGATCAGGAGCTGGCCGCGCTGCGCCCGTTCGATCTCGGCGCCGGCTTCGGCCAGGATGTCGGGAGTCGGATCCAGTTCCAGCGACATCCGCGTCGCCGTCTTCTTCAGTTTCTGCGCAGGAACTTGAGCCAGGTGGTAGTCCGCCACTGCGGCGCTCTTGATCACGATGGTGCATTCCGGCAAGCGCGCCATCACCGCGTCGCGCATCTGGCGCGCGGTTTCCACGCGCACCGTCTCCACATGCAACGGCGGCGTCAGCTCCACCGGGCCGCTGACGAGGATCACTCTTGCGCCTCGCCAGGCTGCGGCTTCCGCCAGAGCGTAGCCCATCTTGCCGCTGGAGCGGTTGGAAAGGAAGCGCACAGGGTCGAGCGGCTCGCGCGTCGGCCCGGCGGTCACCAGCACGGTTTCGCCTTCCAGGTCGTCCCGCCGCGCCAGCAAGTAATGAGCCTCTTCGGCGATCCGTTCCGGCTCCGGCAGCCGGCCGGCGCCGGTCTCCCCGCAGGCCAGATCGCCCTCATCGGGTTCCATCACCACGTGCCCGCGCGCCCGGAGGGCGGCCACATTGGCCTGCGTGGCGGCGTGCCGCCACATCGCGGTGTTCATCGACGGCGCCAGCATCACCTGCCGGTCGAAGGCAAGGTACAGCGTGGAGAGGAAGTCGCCTGCCAGCCCGTGAGCGAACTTCGCCAGCAGGTCCGCCGTGGCAGGCGCCACGATCAGCAGATCGTTCTCGCGCGCCACGCCGATGTGCTCGACGCTCGAGGAGAGCACCTCGTCCGGCGTGGACCCGAACAGCGAGGTGATCACCTTGCGTCCTGTCAGCGCGGCGAAGGTCAGCGGGCGGAGGAACTCCTCTGCCGCCGCGGTCATCACCACCTGCGGCTCGATGCCGCGGCGCGCCAGCGCCCGCACCAGCTCCGCCGCCTTGTAAGCGGCGATGCCGCCGCCCACGCCCACGACCGCGCGCCACGCAGCCATCGCCGGCTCCGCGTCAGATCTGCTCGCCGCCTTCGGGCTGTCCGGAGGCCTGCGTCGCCGGGTCCCAGTATTCGATGAGCCCGCGCCGCACTTCCTCCATCGCCATCACCGTCGGTTTCTTGATGGTGCCCGGCAGCAGCGCGCGCTGCCCGCTTTGCAGCTGCCGCGCCCGCTTCGCCGCCACGATGATGAACCGGTACACGCTCTGTTCCGGATCGTCCGGAATCACGTTGAATGGCCGCCTCGTGTTCTCGCTCATGCCGTTCTCTCTTCCTGCTCGAATGTCGCCAGAATCTGCCGGACCCGCGCCTGCACCTCCGCGTTGGCCGCGCGCAGCCGCGCTGTCCTCACAATCCACAGCAGGCGTTCGGCTGCCGCCTGCAAGTCGTCGTTCACCAGCACGTAATCGTACCGGCCGAATTCCCGGATCTCCCCCGCCGCTTTGGCCAGCCGTTTCCGGATCACGGCCTCGCTGACGTCGCCACGCGCGCGCAGCCTCTTTTCGAGCTCTTCGCGCGAGGGCGCCAAAATGAAGATGCTCACGGCTTCGGGGAGCTTTTGCTTTAATTGTCGCGCACCCTGCACGTCGATGTCGAGCACCACGTCACGGCCCTCCGCCCGTCCCTGGTCCACGTAGCGGCGGTGCGTCCCGTAGTAGTCCTCGAACACCTGCGCCCACTCGATGAACTCGCCGGCGTCGACCATCCGCCGGAACTCTTCCCGCGACACGAAATGATACTCGCGGCCCTCCCGCTCCTGCCCCCGCGGCTCGCGCGTCGTGTAGCTCACGGAGAACACGAGCCCCGGCTCATGCTCCAGCAGGCTGTTCACCAGCGTAGACTTGCCCGATCCCGAAGGGGCGGAAATGATGAATACCTGGCTCATTCCAGATTCAGCGCCTGTTCCCGGATCCGCTCGATATTGGCCTTGATCTCCAAAGCCAGCGACGTCACGCGCAGCCCGAACTCGCCCGCTCCGCCCGTTTTCGACAGGATCGTGTTGGTCTCGCGGCTCATCTCCTGCATCAGGAAATCCAGCTTCTTGCCGGCCTCCCCGCCAGCCTCCAGCATCGCATCCAGCTCCTGCGTGTGCACCTTCAGCCGTCCCACCTCCTCGGCGATGTCGGACTTGTCGGCCAGGATCGCCGCCTCCTGCGCCAGCCGCTGCGCGTCCAGATCCATGCCCTGCGTCAGCTCCTTCAGCCGCTGCTCCAGCCGCGCGCGGTAGTGTTCCATCGCCGGCATCCGGCACGCCTCCACCGCCTCGACGTCGCGCCGGATCGCATCGTTCAGTTCCTTGACGATCCGCTTCAGATCCGCCCCCTCGCGCGCCCGGAACTCGTCCAGCGCAGCCAGCGCCGCCTCCGCGGCCTCCACCACCAGCGCCTCCAGCCCTTCCGGCGCCTCCTCCTCTGCCGCCGCCTGCGCCAGCATGCCGGGAATGCGCAGCGCCGTGTCCAGCCGCGGCTCTCCCTCCACGCCGTAGTCCCGCCGCGCCTCCTCCACCGCCTTGAGATACGCTTCGAACAGCGGGCGGTTCAGCGCCGCGCCCGCGCCCGCGTGCGCCGGCGTGAAGTTCACGCGCAGGCTCAGGTGTCCGCGCTTGATGTGGCGTTTGGCCGCCGCGCGCAGCGCCGGCTCGAACGCCTCCAGGTTCTCGCCCGCGTAGACGTGCAGATCCAGCCCGCGGTGGTTCACGCTCCGGGCTGTCGCCACCACCTCGCCCAGCTCGTTCGACCGCCGCGCCCGCGCGTAGCCCGTCATGCTTTTCAGGCTCATGTGTCAATGCTCCCAATCCACCGATTGCAACTCGTGCAGCCGCTGATAGATCCCGCCCTGCTCCAGCAGTTCGGCATGCGTGCCCATCTCGGTCACCCGCCCATCGCTCAGCACCACGATCCTGTCGGCGCGCCGGATCGTCGACAGCCGGTGCGCGATCACGATCACCGTGCGGTTCGCCATCAGGTTCGCCAGCGCCCGCTGCACCAGCGCCTCGCTCTCCGTGTCCAGCTGCGATGTCGCCTCGTCCAGCACCAGGATGGGCGCGTTCTTCAGCAGCGCCCGCGCAATCGCCAGCCGTTGCCGCTGCCCGCCGCTCAGCTTCGTGCCGCGCTCCCCCACTACGGTGTCGTAGCCCTTCGGCAGCTCACAGATGAAATCGTGCGCCATCGCCGCCCGGGCGGCTTCTTCCACTTCCTCGCGCGTGGCGCCGGGGCGGCCGTAGCGGATGTTGGCCTCCACCGTGTCGTTGAACAGAAACGTCTCCTGCCCGACCATCGCGATCTGGCGCCGCAGCGATTTCAGCGTGAACTCGCGGATGTCGGTCCCGTCGATCCGCACCGCCCCTTCCGCCGGATCGTAGAAGCGCACCAACAGCGCCGCCAGCGTCGTCTTTCCCGCGCCGCTTGGACCCACCACCGCCGCCACCTCGCCCTTCTCCACGCGCAGGGTCACGTCCTTCAGCGCCTCCCCGTTCTGCGCGTCCGGATACCGGAAGCTTACATGGTCGAACTCGATCGCCTCACGCAGCCCGGTGAGTTCCCGCGCACCGGGGCGCTCGCTCACCAGCGGCTTGCGGTCCAGGTATTCGAACACGCGCTGGCTCGCGCCGGCTGCCTGCTGGAAGATGTTGTGGATCCCGGCCAGCCTCTTCACGGGCTCGTACAGCAGCAGCAGCGCCGTGACGAACGACATGAAGTCGCCGGTGGTCATCTGCCCGGCCTTGATCTGCTCCCGCGCGTAGGTCAGCAGGCCCACGATTGTCACCGCTCCGAAAAACTCGATGATCGGCGAGGGCAGCCCCTGCATGGCGATGTACTTCAGGCTCGCCTGCCGGAACCGCTGCGCCACGCGCCGGAACTTGGCGCTCTCCATCGCCTCCGCCGTGAAGCTCTTTACTACGGCGTGTCCACTGAACCCCTCCTGGAGGATCTCGCTCATCGCCGCGGCCTCGTCCTGTGCGCGCCGCGTGCTCTTGCGGATCCGCTTGCCCAGCCGCGCCGTGGGCAGCAGCACGAACGGCAGCACGGTGATTGACACCAGCGCCAGCTTCCAGTCGTTCTGCACCAGCACGTAACACATGCCCGCCGCCGCGAAGGTTTGCCGGAACCAGTCCGCCAGCATTTGCGACACCGCCAGCTGGATCTTTTCGATGTCGCTCAGAATCGACGACATCAGCCGCCCCGTCGAATGCGAGCTGAAGAACGCGTGCTCCTCGCGGATCACCTTGTCGAACGTCTTCTGCCGGAGGTCGGTCACCGCCCCCAGGCCCGCATAACTGATCAGGTAGTTCCCTAGGTAGTCGGCGATTCCCTTGACGAAAAAGACCATCAGGATGGCAATGGCCACCATGGTCCAGACGTTGTGAACAGGGAAGGGGATCAGCTGGTCCAGATAGAGCTCCACGCCCGTCCACTTCGGTACCGGCAGCGGCACGCGCGCCTCCGGCGAGGCAGGCTCCAGCACGCGGTCGAACACCGGCTTCAGCAGCACAGGCAGCATGGCGCGGCCCGCGCCGGAGACGAGCATCAAGAACACCGCCACGGCGAGCACGGGCGTGTAACGCTGCGCATAGGCCAGCAGCCGCCATGTTTCTCTCACCATGCGCGCGCCCTCAACCGCTCGGCTGCTTCCGCCGCGCATTCCACCGGAATCGCATCGAGACCCTCGGGGGAGTGCAGCACCTCCGCTTCGGCGCGCCATGGGCCCCAGATCCGCGGGTCGGACCGTCCGAACAGCACCACAGCCGGCACGCCGAGCGCCGCCGCCATGTGTGCCGGGCCGCTGTCGTTGCCCGCAAACAGCTTCGCTCCGGCGATCCACCCCTTTGCCTCGCCGAGCGGCGCGCCCTGCACGCACTCGAATTCTCCGAATGGCCCGAAGTCATCCGCGGCGGCGCCCAGCACCACCACGTCCAGCCCGTGCCCGCGCCTCAGCAGCCGGCCCAGCTCCACAAACCGCTCCGCCGGCCAGCGCTTGTCCGCCGCCGCCGCGAAGGGATGGATCACCGCATAGGGCGCGCGGCGCGGCGGCACGGCGCCGTACAGACGCGCCCTCGGGATCTCCGCTCGGGGGACGCCGAGACAAAACATGGCCGATGCCAGATGTTCCGCGGTGTGGACCACCCGCTCCTCGCCCAGGATCTCCTGCGCCCGCGGGATGCGCACGTCGTAAGTCCATGCAAAGCGGTGGTGCCCGAAGCCTGCGCGCACCCGCGCCCCGCTTGCCAGCATCAGCCAGGCGCTGCGCGTTCCGCCGTGCAGATTGACCGCCAGTTCCGGCTTCCAGGGGCGAATCGAAGCGGGCGAAGGATCGAGAATCGCGTCCACCGCCGGGTGATGCTCGAAAACTGCCGCAAAGCGCGGCTCCACCGCCACCGCCACGCGCAGGTCCGGCCGAAATGCGCGCAGCAGTTCGAGCGCCGGCGTCGTCAGCACGCAATCACCCAGCGACCGCAGGCGCACCATCAGCACCCGCGCCCCCGGGCTCAGGCTGTCGAGCGCAGGCGCCATGCGTGCGGCTACTCTTCGATCGTCGCCTCGCTCACCAGCATCACCGGGATGTCTTCCCGGATCGGATACACGCGGCGGCATTTGGGGCACTTCAACCCCTGCTGGTCCTCGGTCAGCTGCACGGGCTCCTTGCAGACCGGACACACCAGAATGTCGAGAAGATCCTGACTGATCGCCATGGACTCCCTGATTTTAGCAGAGCGCCTTCAGGCGCCCTTCATCTCCTCGCGCGCTTTCCGGATCACTTCCAGGAACTGCCGCGCCCGCTCCTCGAACACCTCGAACTTTTCTTCCCTGATCGTCCTGGCGTCCACCAGTTCGCCGCCTACCGCAACCGCGCACGCCCCGGCTTTCAGGAAGTCGCCGGCCGTGGAAAGACTCACGCCGCCCGTGGGAATCAGTTCGATCTGCGGGAACGGCCCTCTCAGCGCCTTGATGTACTTCGCCCCGCCGACGTTGTCGCACGGGAACACCTTCACAATGTCGGCGCCCGCTTCCCACGCCGCCAGAACCTCTGTCGGCGTCAGCGCGCCGGGCATGATCGGCTTCGAATAGCGGCGCGCCATCTCGATCGTCTTCGGATTCAAAGCCGGCGTGACGAAGAACTGCGCCCCGGCCAGCATGCAGATGCGGCACGTCTCCGCATCCAGCACCGTACCCGCGCCCAGCACCATCCGGTCGCCGAACTGATCGGCCAGCTTTTCCAGCACCTTCACCGCGCCCGGCACTGTCATGGTCACTTCGGCCGCGCGGATGCCTCCCCGGTAGATCGCCTCGATCGCCTTGTAGGCGCCCTCGGCCGAAGGCGCCCGCACCACCGGCACGATGCCGATCTCGAGGATCGAGGAGAGAATCGTCTCTTTTTTCATGCTTCGATCCTATCACCGCCGCTCCCCCGCCGCGCTATGCTGTCACCATGAAGAACTTCGGCCTGATGCTCTCCACCGCTTTGATTGCACTGGCTGTGGCCGCCGGGCAGACGCAGCCGCCGGCCGGGATGCCCGGCCGCGAAAACGGTCTCTATGCCACCATTGATATCTCCCACGGCAAGGAGCCGATGGGCAGGATTGTTCTGAAGCTTTACGAGGCGGAATCCCCCATCACCGTCCGCAACTTCGTCGATCTCGCCCTCGGGCGCAAGGCCTGGACCGACCCGAAAACCGGCGCGCGCGTGCGGCGTCCGCTTTACAACGGCCTCACCTTCCACCGCGTCATTCCCGGATTCATGATCCAGGGCGGCGACCCGCTCGGCAACGGCACCGGCGGCACCGCCGTCATCAAGGACGAGTTTCACCCCACACTCAAGTTCGACATCCCCGGGCGCCTGGCCATGGCCAACGCCGGCCCCAACACGGGTTCCTGTCAGTTCTTCATCACCGAGGTTCCCACGCCGCACCTCAACGGCAAGCACACGATCTTCGGCCAGGTAGTCGAAGGACAGGAGTTGGTGGGCAAGATCGCGCGGGTTCTCCGCGGCGCCAACGACAAGCCTGTCACGCCGGTCGTCATGACCAAGGTGAGCATCGAGCGCGTGGGGCCGGTTCCCGAAGGGGGCATCGTGCTGACGCGCCCGGCCAGGCCGGTGGCGACGAAGAAGAGTGCCCCGGTCAAGCCCGCAGCCCCCAAGAAGTGAAGAGCGCCGGCCAATTTCCGGATCCTCCCGGCGGCGACACGTTTGAGGGATCAGCGGGCAACGGCTGTCGTCCAGCCGCCTCCGGGCTCTTCCGGGAGGGCAGCGGATGGCAGGCGGCTGGTGCGCAGCGCCTGCTCCGCCGCCTTCAGCGGCGCCCGTAGATCCGGGCAAGACCGTTCGGGGAGCTGACCATCTTCAACTCGAATGCGCTGTCAGGATCCCACGATGCCTGCGGCAGGACGGTTTCAATCTTCTCCGGGAACGGGCCATAGAGAATGACCAAATCCACCCGGCCTCGCGTACGGGCCTCATATTGGGCGATAGAGAACTTCGCAGGAGCTGCGTCCATCGCCCTGGGCTCGCCCAGCCTTCCATCGGGCGAGTATTCCGGCCTGAACGACACGCAAAAATGCGGCCTGAAGGCCTGGTAGTTGCGCAAATAGACAAAGTCCTTCGGTGTCCAGTAGCCGGCGGCATGAAGGAGCGGGTCATAGCCGAGGGACTTGTCCCGGTTGGCCAAGACCGGCAGAACCACACTGCCTTCCGGAATCACGCTCCGGAGAGACGCCAGTTCCCGGATTGCAGGCTGCCAGCGCCGAACCTCGGTCAGGTTTGCCCTTGTTTGCAGGAGAACCGCCGCCACGAGGCAGGTCCCCAAAACAGCGCGGACCCATGCCGGCCAGGGCTGGCACCCCAGCCAGCCCACGAGCGCAAGTGCGGTCATCAGGGCAAACCGTGAGGTCAAGTACGCGCCGGACCCCAGCTGGTCAGGTGCGAACAATGTGGCTGCCATAAACAGCCCGGCAGAAAGAAGCAGGGAATCGGAGGGCGCCGGGCCGATCCGCCGGAGGAATCGAAAAACGATCGCGACAACCGGCATTGCAGCTGCAAATCCCATGAACAAGTATCTCAACGGCAACGCTGCTGGAATCGTGCCCAGAAAGGCGCCACTGTAAAACGTCCACGCTTTAGACCGCAATAACTGATCCGTTTCGGAAGTCAATCGCTCAGACGTCAGGAGATAAACCAGCAGAATTGCCGCCGGCCACAGAACAGCCGCAGCCAGTCCGGCCAGGCGCCTTGCATCGGCCTTCAGCCCTGCCCACCAGCTGCGGCCGTGCCTGAGCACATGATCCAAGGCCAAATACAGGAGCGCTGCAGCCGCCGATGCCGCCCATGCCGTGGAATGGGAAAAGTACATGGCTCCGCTCAGTGCCGCGCACACAGCCAGTCTGCCCCGGCCGGCCCGCTCTCTCGCCAGCACCGTGAGGCCGACGGCCGCCAGAATGGCGCCCGCCGCGAGGCAAAAGTTCCAGAAACCCATATACAAAAGCTGTCCCTGGCCAAGCAGAACCGCCCAGAGCCCCACCTCCGGCGCCTTGGCCCGGAACGCCCGGGTCAGGACCCACACCGAAACGGCATGACAAACCACGATACAGCCCAGGAGGATTTTCTCTGCCGCCACAGGCGAGACAGCCCGCATCAGCGAGGCCAGGACCAGATGACCGGTCACATTGCCGGCGAGAGTGAAGCGGACCTCGAAATACCGCCGCGCCGTGTCCCAATTGTCAAGCCAGGCGAGAAGGCCTGCGTTGTAAAGATGCGCCGGCCCGTCTTGGGACGGGAAATAGGGGTATCTCCAAATCGTCCATAGCTGCGCGGCAATAGCCGCGATCAGAAGGACATGAAACGGCGCGAAAGTCCGTCGCGAGGGTTTGGGATGTTTGACAAGCGGAGGGTGCACCTGCTTTCTCCCGGCGTCTTCCTGAAGATCCTTCGGCAGTGAGCGAATTGTAGCAGTTCCTGAAAAGAGTCAGGCGAAACCGGGTTCTTCCTGCCGGTCCATTCAGTTGCGGCATGGGAGATGCGTCACGTTTCGGGAGCCTCTGGAACGAATGACTGCCATCGATTTGTCAGAGACCTGCCCGCAGGCGGCGAGTCGTTGGCGGATGGGGCGCTGCTGATCCGCCGGCAGTAGTGGGCCGCCACTGGGAAGGAGGCAATCCCGGCGCTGGCCATCAAAGGACAAGTCCGCGATTTCCTCATGATTCTGGTCCCGGAAGCCCAAGGGTTTCGAAGACGGCGACATCCGGAACTGGCGCTCCCTGGCCCGAGACCCCAGAGCGTTCCGCGCGGCTCATCAAGACCTGCAGGACATTTCCGGGGATTATCCCTGCACGAGGCGCATCAGCCAGGAGGCCGACTGATGCGCGAAACCACCACCAGCAAGGTTCCATTCCCGGGAGATCGCGCGCCAGCATAGTACCTGCTCGAGAGGATCCTGCAATCCCGGAGAATCCCCTCCACACGAGCTTTCTCGGAAGGAACAGCCGGGCGGTACAGGACAAGGAAGTCGGCCGGCAGCATGGCGGACGTGTTTGGAAGCTCCTGGACAGGGTAGCGCGTTTGGCCGGAATAGTACTCGACCAGATCGCCGATCCTTCCGGGATTGGTGTGGTAGATGGTCAGGCCGGGATGCAAACGGCGGATGTCCTCAACGATTTTCCTGAAAGGAGTGCGTGCCGGCCCGGAGAAGGAACGCAGCAGGGCGGCCGATTGCAGTGCGCACAGAAGCAGGGCCGCTGCGGCAAACGCCAGGCGTTGTGCAAGAGTGGAGCGGAGAAAGGATGCGAGGCGATACGCACCGATGGACACCAGCAAGGTTGCGGGGAGCACGGAAGGCAACAGATGGCGGCCGCCGAACACCGGCAGGTCAAACGGCTTCCGCGCTAGGAGCCAGAGAACAAGAGGAGGAAGGCAAGCCGTCCACGCCAGGGTCCGCAGCACAGCTCCAGCATCGGCGCCGGCCCACTCCCGGGCGCGGAAGAGCGCGGCTCCGCCCAGGGTGAGGCCAAGTGCCAGAGCAAAGGTGGTTCCGCCGGGGAAATCGGGTATGCCCGAGTAACTGGCGAGAGTCATTTTCAGGTCGTAAAACGACGGGGTCCCTTGCCAGTCGAGGTTCCTTCCCAATCCCTGAACGGAACGGTAAACACCCAGTTCAGGAATCAGCCACGGCAGAAAAGACAGTGCTGCCAAAGCTGGCGGCAGCAGCGGAAGGATTCGCCGCCGGAACGGCGTCGAGGCTGAGGGGGTCATCGAGACAGCGCAAGCCAGGCAATACAAGGCCCCGACGTAGTGAGTCCAGACGAGAGCGCTACACACGACGGTGCCAGTGGCCCAGTAGATCCGCCGGGCTGCAAACCGCGGCTCCAAAGCACGCCACAGCAGCAGGAACGCCACAAGCAAGGTGTACAGTGCGTAGGAGCGCGCCTCCTGGCTGTAAAAAACGTGGCTCTCGTTGAGGCTGACCAGCAGCGCAGAGAGAATTGCGGGAACGCGCAGGTAAGGCGACGTGGCGCCCATTGCCGCTATCACTGCGATGGCACCGGCGCCAGCGGCGAGGGACAGCCCGCGCAACCGCTTGTCGTCGGGTTCGGCTGTGCCTGCCAGCGTCATTTTCAGCAAGCAGTAGTACAGCGGCGGGTGCACAAGATCGTTCCGGATCATTTCCCATGCCTTCGGACCCGGTGCCGTCGCTGCCCGCCTCGTGAAGAGTTCGTCTCCTTCAAGCGACTCCAGATGGAGCGGGCGATGCGGATATGCAGGGAGAAAGCCAGAATTCCCACGCACAGGACTGCATAGCCCAGCTTGTACTTCCGCCAGATCATTCAGGCTCGTTCCCGCGATTCCCGGTCATCATCCCGGCCGCATCTCCGCGTTGTCAAATTGCCCTGCAGGGGCATGGGGCATTCCGCCTGTCACCGATCCCCCGATGTTACGCGAGGACAGGGGGTGGCGCTCAACGCGACTTCGCGCCGCCTCCGCGGGGCCGTGCCGTTTCGCGCGTCCATAACCCGTTCACCTCGTTGCGCCTCAGTACCAACTCGGCGCCGGCGGCGCGCACGAGAAAGCAGGACTCGCCCGGCTCGTACCACCGCTCCAGAATCTCCTCCACCTCGAAAGAGTCGCCTCCGCAGCGAAACCTCAGCGGGCGCTCCTCGCCTTTGTAGCCGGCATAGCATTCCACTTCGATCTCCGCCGGCGCGCCGCCGGGCCTGTCCAAAGGGTCCACGCCCACATGTTACGCTTTCACTGTCATGAAGTTGAGCGACGCTTTTCTGGCGCAGGGCGAGCAGGGGTTCGCCAATCTGCTGCGCCGCGTCTCCATCAGCCGTCTGAAGACCTATCAGCTCTACGAGCCGCTCAAAGTGCGCACCCACTTGCACAAGCTCAACAGCGAGACCTTGCGCAAGGCGGCGCCGCGCCTCTGGGAGCGGATCGGGCAGGGCGACGAGGATCTGGCCTCGGATCTGGCGCAGGCGGTGCTGGTCTGTCATCTGGACATGATCATCGCCACGCTCGATCTTCTCGGCGTCCCCCATCAGGACGGCTTCTTCGCCAAGGACGCCGACGTGAGCTCACACCTCGCCGAAGGCTGGCAACAGCGGGCATACGACTCGCTCAAGGACCGCTTTCCGGCGCCAGTGCTTGCCTTTTACCTCAACCATCTCGGCATCGAAACGGGCAAAGCGCAGGAGATCTTCCTGCCCGCGGCTTGACGCGCTCGCCGGTGCCGCTCAGCGCACCGTGACAGCAGGCAGGTTCCTCTCCCGCACCAGGCGGTTGAAGGCGTCGAGCTCCTTCTTGAGCAGCCCGTCGAGCGTGCGCAACTGCGAATTGACGCGCGAGGCAAGTTCCTCGTAAAGCTGCTGGCTTTGTGCCGTCGGGCGCGCCTCGGCGCTGCCGGCGACGGATGCGAGCGCCGCCAGCTTGTTGTTGAGCTTGATCGGGTAGTTCAGCGGGTCCTGCGAAGAGCGGTTCTTCGTCTGGTAAAGCTCCTCTTCCACCGCTGTCAACCGGGACGCCAGATCCTTCGCCGCCTTCTCCAGGGCGGCGTCGCGCTTGCCCCAAGCCTCCACCTGAGAGCGGACGTCGCGGATTTTCAGGATCGCCTCATGAGTTTCGGTCAATTTGTCGCGGAGCTGTAGCAGAAATTGCTCCTGGGTTTCCAGATCCTCTTGCGTGATTTCCGTCAGGCGCGGATCTTTCCGGATCTCGAATTCCGCCTCGAAGGACGTCTTTCCCGCGGAAAACCGCGCCTTGTACCGGCCCGGAGCCGCCTTCGGTCCCCGCACGGAGCCTGCCCAAAGGATCAGATTCGGAATGGATTTCGCGTCTTCATGGCGGAGGTCCCAAACAAAGCGGTTGAGGCCCTTCCCGGGCTGGAAGCGCGCCGCCTGCCCGCCGCGGCGCCCGCCGGAAGACTCCTCCTCGCCTCTCTCCTGCGAGGCGCTGGAAGAGAAGCGCCGGATCACCTTGCCGCGCGCATCCAGAATTTCCAGAACGGCCTCCCCTTGAGGCGCCTCGTCCAGCCAGAAGTGGAACACCGCGCCGGCGGGCGGATTCTCACCCACGGCCATGCCGGGGCGCACCGGCGCCCACGACGCCGTCATCCGCCACGCCGGCTCGACTGGGAAGAAACCGCTCCCGCGCCGCTTCCACTCGTGCAGCACGGGCAGATCGTCCAGAACCCAGAAGGAGCGCCCCTGTGTGGCGACCACGAGGTCTTTCATCTCCTTGTGCAACACCAGGTCGGTGATGGGAACCACGGGCAGGTTCAGCTGCAGGGACTCCCACGAGCCGCCGTCATTGAACGACACGTACATGCCGGTTTCCGTGCCTGCATACAGCAGCCCCGCCACGTTCGGATCCTCACGCACCACGCGCGTGAAAGCGTCTTCTGCAATGCCCGATGTAATGCGCGTCCAGGACCTGCCGCCGTCCGTCGTGCGGTAGAGATATGGGCGGAGGTCGCCGTGCTTGTACATGGTGGCGGCGAAGTATGCCTTCTTCGGATCGTGCGGCGACGCCTCGATGGAATTGATCTGGATCCACTCCGGCATCAGCGAGGCGGGCGGCGTGACGTTGCGCCAGTTCTTGCCGCCGTCCTCGGTGACCCACACCAGCCCGTCGTCGGTTCCCGCCCAGATCATGCCGCGCGCGAGCGGGCTCTCCGCCACTGTGAAAATCGTGCAGTAGTATTCGACCCCCGTGTTGTCCTTCGTAATGGGTCCGCCCGAAGGGCCTAACTTGGACGGATCATTGCGCGTCAAGTCGGGAGAAATCGCCTCCCAGCTCTGGCCCTCGTTCGTCGATTTGAAGAGGAGATTCCCTGCCGTATACAACACGCCCGGATCGTGCAGGGAGAAAAGGATCGGGAAATTCCACTGAAAGCGGTACTTCATTCCCTCCGCCCCGTAGCCCATGGGGTTGTCGGGCCAGACGTTGACGGCGCGGGTCTGGCCCGTGCGGTGGTCATACCGGGTCAGGTAGCCGCCGTAGGAGCCGGCGAAGACGATGTTCGGGTCCTTGGGCGACGGGGCGATCCATCCGGACTCCCCGCCGCCGACGGGCCACCAGTGCTCGCGCGTGATGTAAGTGCCGCCGGAGCGGGACGCGATGCGCACGGTCGTGTTGTCCTGCTGAGCGCCGTAGATGTTGTAGGGGAACTCGCGGTCGAGCGTCACGCGGTAGAACTGCGCCGTCGGCTGGTCCTGGCTGGTCCACGTGTTTCCCCCGTCGACAGTGACGCTGGCACCGCCGTCGTCGCCGTTGATCATCCGGCGGTTGTCCGCCGGATCGATCCAGAGGTCGTGATTGTCCGAGTGCGGCGTGGGAATCGGGCGGAAGGTCGCCCCGCCATCGTCGGAACGCCAGAACTGGACGTTCTGGGCGTAGACGCGGTCCGGGTTGGCGGGATCGGCGTGGATGTGCGTGTAGTACCACGCGCGCTGGCGTAGATTGCGGTTGTCGTTCACCCGCCGCCACGTCTTGCCCGCGTCGTCGGAACGGAACAGCCCGCCGTCTTCGGCTTCGATCTGGGCCCAGACGCGGTCCGGGTTCGTCCCCGAGACGCTGACGCCGATCCGCCCGATCAGCCCCTTCGGCAGGCCCGGATTTCGCGTGATCTCGGTCCAGGTATCGCCGCCGTCAGTCGATTGGAACAATCCCGATCCCGGACCGCCGGACTCGAGCGACCACGGCGTGCGCCGCACGTCCCACAGCGCGGCGTACAGCACGTTCGGATTGGAGGGATCCAGGGCCAGATCCACTGCGCCGGCACGGTCATTGCGGTAGAGCACCTTGCGCCAGGTCTTGCCGCCATCCGTAGTCTTGTAAACGCCGCGCTCTTCACTTGCGTTGAAAATGGCGCCCAGAACTGCCGCCCACGCGACGTCGGGATTGCGCGGATGCACGCGGATGCGCGGGATGTGGCGGGACTGCGGCAACCCGGAGTGCTTCCACGTACGCCCGGCATCGGAGGACTTCCACACCCCGTCGCCGTGGCTGACGTTGCCGCGAATGCAGCCCTCGCCCATTCCCACGTAAACAACGTTCGGGTCGGAGGGCGACACCGCGATGCTGCCCACAGAACCGGTTCGGAAGAAGCCGTCCGAGACGGGCAGCCACGTCTTTCCTGCGTCGATTGTCTTCCAGACGCCCCCGCCCGTGGCGCCATAGTAGAAGACATCCGGCTGCCCCGGGACGCCCGCTACAGCCGTCACCCGCCCGCCCCGGTAAGGGCCGATGGAGCGGTACTTCAGGCTCTTCCAGGTGGGGGCCGCCTCTTGCGCCGCCAGCCCGGCGGCAAGAATCAAAACCACTGGCAGTGCTGTTTTGCGTCTCATTTGGGGAATCTCACCGAATGCGTTTATTGTATGCGGAGTTACCCTGAAGGAGAGGAGGTGGGTGATGAAGTGGTTGGCTGCGGCCGTTCTTTCCACACTGGCTGTGGCGCTTCCCGCCGGTGCTACCTTCCTTTGCACGCTCTCCGGTACCCCGGCGCTTGTGTCCGCAGGCGGACTGGCGGAACCGGTGGGTGATGTTGCGTTGCAATGCGCCGGAGCGCCAGGGCAGACGGTCCGGATGACGCTCACGGTGCTTCTCGACCAACGGGTTGCCAACCCGATCGACTTTGCGGGCGGCGACGCGGGCGGCGTCACACTCTGGCTGGACTCATCGGCTGCGCCCGTGCCCTTGCCGAACCTGCCCCGCCTGCTCGGCAATGCCGTGATCTTCGAAAACCTGGTAGTGGCCTCGAACCCGTTCGGCCAGCTCTCTCTCCGCGTTTCCGGGCTGCGCACGGAGGCGGCGGACACGGTCTCGGCAAGCGTCTCTATTGTGGCCGACACCCCCATGGTGCTCCCCTCCAACCGCGCCGTCGTGGCCCGCGCCGCCCCCGGCTTGTACGCCACGGTCATGCCCGCCGCGCTCTGCTGCCAGGGCCCGCCTCTGCCAGAGACGTTGGACTGGGCGGGCGTGCTCGCGCGCGAGCCCTGGCCGGTGGCCGTGCGCGTCACCGAAGGCTACTCCGGCGCCTTTCAACCCGTTTCGACCCCCGGGCCGCCGGAGCGTGCCACACGGCTCCTGATCCGGCTCCGCGGCCTCCCACCCGGCAGCCGCGTCTTTGTGCCGGGGGCCGTGGCTGGTGGAGGCGCCATCCAGCCCACTCAGTCCGGGGCTTTCGGAACGGACCCGCATCCGGGCTTCTATAGTCCGTTGCCGGGGCCGCCCCTGCTTCTGAGCCTCGTGCCGCAGGCGGACAAGGAAGGCGCCGGCGGCCTGCCCGCGCAGTGGCCGGGCACGGCGCTTCCATTGGTCAACGTACGCGAGGCTCTGGTGGAAGAAGAAGAGGCGTGGGTCGCTTATCAGGTGATGGAAGCCGATCCCGGCAGCGTGGAGACGGCCGAAATCCCGTTGTGGGTTTTCACGCCGATGTCGCGCCCGAACCAAACCGTGATCGCAAGGGCGGAAGTGCGGCTGGCGCCGGTTTCTGACAAACCGGGCGCGGTTGCCGGCGCGCCCTTGCCCCGCTACCGGGACACGGAGCCCGAGCCCGACTGCCAGTGGAAGGGCGACTGCGACGCGGACTACTTTCCCATCCTCTCCGTCGTGCCCAGCCAGACGACCGAGTTTGCGCTCCAGTCTGGCGGCGGGCTGAAGGACGCCTATCTGTTCGTCTCCAACAAGGGCGGCTGGTTCGCCGAATGGGAGGCGTCCCTCAAGGATCCGGAAGACGCGCAATGGCTGCTCTTGCGAGGCACGGGCGGCTATGCCGTGGGCAGCTACCACTATCAGTTGAACCCGAAGGACCTGTCCCCCGGCGAATACAGCGCGGAGATCGTCTTCCGGCAGAAGAACTCCCCCACGGGAGAGAACGCCGAAATCGTGATTCCCGTCAAGCTGACGGTTACGGAAGGGCCCCCGCCTGCGCCGCCCCAGCCCCCCGTCCCGCCAGCCGCTCCTGCTCCCGCCGTGTGGGCGGCGATGACCGTCCCGTTCGGCTTCGAGGGGCCGTTCGCCAACGGCGGCTTGCTGAGGCTGCAGGGGGTCTTTTTCGCTGAAGAGACTACGGTGACGGTGGGCGGTCTTCCCGCTCAGGTGCTCTCTGTCCAGCCCGGCGAACTCGTGGTGGTTGTCCCCGATGCCGTGGAGCGCGGCTGGCAGCCTGTGGTCGCCGCCAACGGCGCGAGTTCCAGCCAGCCGCTATATGTGGATGTGCTCCCTGTGGCGCCCTCCATCGTGGCGGTGAACAACGGCGACGGGCAGGCCAACGCGGAGACGGCGCCGGTGGCGCCCGGCGAAGAAGCCCTGCTCCAGGTGACCGGCATCGCCCTGGCCGGCGAGCCCGTGTGGGTCAACGTGCACGACCGGTGGCAGCCCGCCACGAAGCAGACGGGCGCGGGCCCGGCGCTGAACGCCCTCCGGATCACGGTTCCCGACGACTTGCCGGCCATGATGACGGCCGTGAAGGTCTGCGTCTCGGGGCCTGGTGTCGACAGCATTTGCAGCCACCCGGCGCCGATCTGGCTGGGGGCGAGATAGACGGGCGGCGCGGCGGCGCGCGGAAGGCCGGTAACGCGCCGCCCGGCAGGGCCGCCAGACAAGTCTAGATGGGCGTTCCTGGCCCCTTGGGTGGAGGCTGCTGCCGGCGCCGCTCCTGAAATTCCCGCATCCGGGGCCTCATCATCGGGCCTTGCTGCAGCCGCGGGAAGCGTTTCTGAAGCTCTTGAAACTGCTCCGGCGACAACACACCGCGGAGCCGCAGAGTCATCCGGGACATGGTGCGCGTCAAATCCATGCGGGCGGCAACCAGTTGTTCGATCACCGCGTCGACGCGCGCAGGATTGGGCGACTGCTCCGCGAACAGGTCCGCAAATTGCAGCTCGGCCTTTTGCAGGGCGGCGCGCTGGTCGATCAGCCGGTCCCGGTGCTCCTGCACGATGGAGCGGATCTGCCGCTTCTGGTCTTCCGACAGCTTCAAGTCGTTGGCGATCGGAGAATCCCACCAGTTGAAGTAGCCCGGCGGCGCCTGCGCGAACACAGCGCCGGCGGCGAACAGCAATAGCATCAGGCGGATCATTGGTTCTGTGTCTCCGTGTCTTCCTGCGGCGTGAACAGCGCCATCAGCGGTTCCGCCGCCATGGGGGTGTCCCTGGCGATCATCGTGGCCAGGTCGTCGAACAGCTGCTGGTCGCTGAGGGTTTGCGTGCCAGCCACCTCCACCGGCGGTGCGGCGGGCCGCTGGAGCAGCACTGCCAGCAGAACGGCGCAAGCCAGTGCGCCGGCCCGGATGGCGAACCACACGGGGCGGCGGCCTTGTTCAACCCTCTGAAACACGGCCTCACGCTGGGCGCGCAGGCGGCTTGGGTCGGGTGCGGGGGCGGGCGCGGCCAGCCAGGCGGCTCTACGGCCTTCCAGCCTTCGCAGCCGCGCCGCGCACTCCGCGCAGGCGTTCAGATGCGCGCAAACCCGGTCTCCGCCCGCGCCGTAGAGCGCCAGCAGGAGCTGCTCATCATCCAGATGCCGGAGCGCTTCACTCATGCGCCACCTCCCTGCTTCTCATCCCGTATAAGTCCTTCAGTTCCTCGCGCAGACGGGCCACTGCGCGCGCCAGATGCGCCTTCACGGTGCCCACGTCCAGCCCAAGCTGCCGGGCGATCTCCTCCAGCGGGCAGTTTTCGAAATGACGGAGCGTGAACACGGCCCTTTGCCGTGGCGAAAGACGCTCGAGCGCCTCCGCCAGCCGCTTGCCGATCTCGCGGGCAAAGACCTGCGCCTCGCCATCCGGCTCCCGCGCAGGCGCCATGGCCAGGATCAGCTCCTCGTCCGGGCCATTCGGCCGCTTCCGCCAAAATTGCCAGCGCCGCGAGCGAAGCCGGTCGAGACAGGTATTCACGGCGATCCGTGTCACCCATCGCGACGGGTCGTCCAGATCCGCCGCCGTGCGCTCCCATGCCTGGTAGGCCTTCAGAAACACGTCCTGCGTGGCCGAGCCCGCTTCGTCGCTGTCGCCGAGCATCCGCTGGCAGAGCCGGAAGATCCGCGCCTGCTCGGACAGCATCCAGCCCGTGAAGTCCGACGGCCGGGATGCGGCGCCCGCGGCGGCGAGCGGTTCTGCCATGGAGCTCATCCTATCTGGGAAGACGGCAAATTCGCAGGCCGGGATTACGGCAGCGGGGCCGGAATCCTGCAGCCCGGGCCTCGCGCCACCGGGCCCAGCCTCTGGCGAGCGATGGCCGTGTCAGCCGCCCCCGTTGCGTGGCCCGAAAATCGAAGGCCCGAAAGTGTTGCCACCTTCGGGCCCTTCATTGGTTTGCAGATGTCAGCCGCTCAGTGGTGCCGACCGGAAGATCCGGCCTCGATCAGCCACTGAACAAACCCGAAAGCCGTGCGACCGGGCGAACCGGTCAGTCACCACCGAGTGGATCGGGTGGCTTGCCGGGACGAATCGCCAGGTCGCCACCGAGCGGATCGGGTGGCTTGCCGGGACGAATCGCCAGGTCGCCGCCGAGCGGATCGGGTGGCTTGCCCGGACGAATCGCCAGGTCGCCGCCGAGCGGATCGGGCGGCTTGCCCGGACGAATCGCCAAGTCGCCGCCGAGCGGATCGGGCGGCTTGCCCGGACGAATCGCGAGGTCGCCGCCGAGCGGATCGGGTGGCTTGCCGGGACGAATCGCCAGGTCGCCGCCGAGCGGATCGGGTGGCTTGCCGGGACGAATGGACACGGTGTTGCCGGACGGGAGCACGACTGCAGTAGCCGTCAGAGCCGTGGCAACACAAAGAAGGGCAACCAGCAAAAGCGTTGTCCTCATAACGATGCACCTTCCGAGAGACTGGGCCTTCGGGAGAGGAGAGATCTTTCCCTGAGCCAAGCCTAGGATCTACACCTGAGGCTAATTCCCCGCAATCTCTCAGCGGACTAGGAAAATTCCGACCGTTGAGCCTAATGGGATTAACCTAGAAGAGAGGACCCGAAATCGATTCGGGCAAGCCCGAATTTCAACGGCTCACCCATGTCTGCGTCTCCTTGGGGGCGCGGCGCGGCTCAGCGCTTGACAGCGAAGTGGAAGTGCCACCAGGACGGGATTGCCACACACTGCGGGCGCGGCAGGATGCGCGCGACTTCCGCAAAACCGAATTCAGTTCTCGGTGGGATACAGGGAGGGCTCGTCTTGCGGCGGGGCGATTTTCGCACGGAAGTGCCTCGGCATGCCAGGCCAGGCGAGCCGCATATCGAGGCACACCTCGTCCAGCATCTCGACGCTGGTGAGCTTGGATTCCAGTGCGAATGCCGTCAGCAGGAGGTTGTCGCAAAGAGAGTTGATGACGCGCGGGATGCCTTGGCTGCGGACGTGAATCTCGCGTAGCACCTCAGGTGGGAAGACTTTCTGCTCCGTCATGCCTGCCCGGGAGAGGCGCGTCTGAATGTATTCGACCGTCTGCTCGAAAGTGAGCGGTGCAAGCGAGCAACGCAGCACGATTCGCTGTTTCAGCTGCCGCAACTGCGGCGCCTCCAGCTTCCGGTCGAGTTCCGGCTGCCCGGAGAGGATGATCTGGAGCAATTTGCCGAGCTTCGGATTTTCGAGGTTGGTGAGCAGCCGGATTTCTTCCAGCACATCCCACTCCAGGTTGTGGGCTTCGTCGACGATCAGCACCGTAGTGCGTCCCGCCGTGGCTTCCTCGATCAGCAGTTGGTTCAATGCGAACAGCACCTCGGTTTTCGACTTGCGGTCGCACCGCAGGTCGAGATCGTAGGCGATCATCTCGAAAAACTGCTCCGGGGTGATGCGGGAATTGAAAATATAGGCGAACTCGATGCCGTGGGCGTCCAGCTCGTCCCGCAGGCACTCGAGCAAGGTGGTTTTCCCCGTGCCCACCTCGCCGGTGAGCACGATAAATCCCTTGCGGCCGTGAACTCCGTAAACGAGGTTCGCCAACGCCTCCTCGTGTTGCGGGCTCCTGTAGAGGAAAGCGGGATCCGGGCTCAGATTGAAGGGATTTTCGTGAAATCCGAAAAAAGCGTTATACATGCTCCTCCCGCATCCCCGGATGCGCACGGCCGCTATTCGGGCAGCTCGCTTGGGTCATTCTACCATTCACCATCGGCCGCCCTTGCAGCGTCCGATAGGCGGCCGGAGGAAACCGGATCAGTCCAGGACGGAAAGCTCGGCCCAGCCCGGCAGCGTGGCGGGCTGATCGTTCAGGAACACGACCTGCCGCGTCTTGGGGAAAGGCAGTCCGGTGCGCAGAGCGTCCCGGTAGACGGGCAGCGCCGCCAGCAGCTCGCGGTATGGGCCGCGGCCGGTCTCGAGGCTCGCGGACTTGGCCAGAAGGCCCGTGCCCCAGCCTATACAGAGCAGGCAGGCGCGGTTGTCCGTCCGGGCGGCAGCCAGGCGCTGTTCCAGCCGCGCCAGAGACTCAGCGACCCCGCGCAGCCCCGTTGCTTCCGCATAATGCCGGTGGAGCTCAAGCAGTGGCGCCGCGGCGCGGTTGGCGGCAGCGAACGCCGAGCGCCAGTCCAGCGGCTCGCCGCTCCAGCCCAGCGCCCGCGCAGCCTTCTCTTGCCGCGCCACGCCGGCCGTGCCAAGCGTGCCTTCAAACGCCGCGCCGGGCGCGGCCATTTCCGCGAAGTGCGGCGTGGAGTCGGTCGGACGGCGTCCTTCTACAGCCCCGCGCGGGCTCATCTTCCAGCCCAGTTCCAGCCTGCCTCCCCGCTGCACCAGCGTCGCCGTCCGCAGCAGGAAAATGCGCGTCACTCCACCAGGAGGCTGGGGGGCCGAATCCGACACCTGAAGCGCGCGCAGCCGGTCCGCGCCGGGCGCGCCGAGCAACACCTGCTCCAGCAAGGCGGCGGGGCGGCGCGGCGCGCGCTCGGACTTCTGAATGCCCGCCTGCACGGCACGCCAGTTCTGTTCGGAGGCCAGCCCGAGCACGACCGCCCGGCGCAAGGCCCCCTTCAACACGCTCCCCGGCAAGTAGATGCCGCCGGAGGACAGCGCGGCGAACGTCGGAATAAACAGATGTTCGGCCGAGGCGCGCGCGTAATAAACGGCCGAGGAGGGATGTTCGAAGGGAATGCGGCGGCAGGCGTAATTCTGCGCATACCCGCCCCAGGAGGCGAAGTCGAGCTTCTCGGCACGCCGGATCTGGTTCAGATACGTCTCCAGCCGCGGGCCCTTGGCCAGCAACTGGAAGATCCGCCGCTGGTCCAGCACGTTCACCTGGTCCTTCCAGACCATGTAGTCGATGGGCGCCAGCTTCTGCCCGTCGCCGGCGAGCAGCGGAGTCAGGACTGTCAGGCGATACCGGGTCATGCTCTCTCCGGCCATGGAATCGGAACGGCCACGGCGTAACCGGCGCGGAGCACCGGGTGCGGGCAGCCCTCCGGCGCGACATTCAGAATGGCGCCACGAGGCGCCTGCCGGCTGACGAGCACCGAACCCTCGGCCACCATCCGGGATGCGGGCTTGCGCAGTCCGCCGCCGGCGAGGCTGCCGACCCTGCCGCTGCGCTTCACCAGTTGGTAGTGGCCCTCGTCCCACCGGATTGGATCGGAAGGCGCGGGGGTTACCAGCGACAGCAGCCACCAGGCGTTCCCAGCCGGCGGGGCGCCCTTGGGGCCGAAGAGCAACTCGCCCAGCGGAGCCGCCTGGAAGTCGACATGACGCGCCCGTCCGAATCCGCGCGAGCGCATGCCGCCGATGCCGGAGTCGCCCAGCAGGCGGAAGGCGGCCTCGATCCGGGGCCCCCACACTGCGTAAGCGGTCTGGGTGGCGAATTGCGCGGCGCACCACAGTCCCGAGGCAGGCGCGAATTGCACGCAGCCGGCCAGATACGGCAGCGCTCGCCCGCCCGTGACCCGGTCCACCGCCGCACACGAACGGCGCAGAAACCGGAACGGCCCGGTGGCGGAACGGCTTCCGGCCGGGATCAGGCAGCCGCTGGGGCCATCCACCTCCCAGGCGTCTTCCTCAAACGGCTCGCCGCGCAGCAGTGCGCCAGCCAACTGCGCCGGCGCCAGCGTGGCGCCTTTCCACCGCATCCGCGGCGAGGCGCCCTCCGGCGGCCACAGCCCGCGTGGAGGCGGAACATAGAGCAGGTTCCGCTGCCATGGGAAAGCGGACGTAAAGCATACAGGCGGCTCGCGGAACGGATCGGCGGTCGCCGCCAGCCATTCCTCCATCCAGCCCAGCTGCCCCAGCGCCAATGTCACTGCCGAATAGACCGCGTCACTGTGCAGCACGGCCGCAGCCTCGGCCAGCGAGCCCGATTCGGGGCCCAGCCGCCAGGGCGTCGAGGGCCGGATCCTGACCAGCAGCGCTGGGTTCATGCCTCGGCCCCGCTCAATTCAGATTTCCGGTGAATTCGCCGGCGGAGGCCTGCAGAGCGGCAGTCGTCTCGGCCCTCTCCACCAGCACGGCTTCGGCGGCGCCGCCCGTGTAGTACGCCTTGTTCCGCCACGTCACCTTCCAGTTGCCGAACCGCACCCGCCCGCTGCCGCGGGAGCCTCCCCCGCCCAGTGCGTCGTCTTCCAGCAGGCGCAGCCCTTCCAGGAACCGCGCCACCAGCTCGCGGTCCTCCGGGCACAGGATGTCCAGCACGAAGCGCACGCGGAACCGCGCCCCTGCCGGAACGCGCTCCAGAGTGCGTGCGTTCGATTGCGCGGTAATGCGGTCGATCGCGTTCTCGCTTTTCACCTCGGTGAGTTCGTCGTCGAGGTTCTCGCGCATCTGCGGCGTGATCGAGTCCAGATCCAGCGGGGCGTCGTAGACGGTGAGCCTGGCCGGCGTCGCCGACGCGGGCTCCAGCGCATCGCCCGAAACCCGCTCCATGCGGCCGGGATTCCGCCCGAACAGCAGGCAGATCTCGTCGCCCGGCTCGTCGCTCTGGTGGATGCGAACCTCCTGGCCGCGGCGCCGTGACAGATACACCAGGTCTTCCGCGCCGACCACGCCCGCCGCCTGCTCCAGCAGACTGCGGATGCGGCCCCGCAGCGAGCTGCCCGGCACATACGGCCGCCCGAAGGCGTCCTTCACCACCGGGTTGTCGGCGCCGCCCAGATCCAGCGAGCCCTTGCCGGCGCCGATGTGAAGACCTGTCTCGCAGATCAGCTCGCCGTCGAACAGCAGCTTGCCGATCAGGCCGAGCTTGGTGGAAGCGGTGTGTGAGCTCATGCGTGTCTCCGCGATCTCCGTGTGCTACTCGTTGTACGCCACAATCGCCTCGAACAGGTCCCGGAACCGTTCGTAGCCGCGCGCGTCGTTCTTTCTCGTCACCTGGAGCAGGAGCTTCTCCAGAGGGTCCAGGCTGCGCAGCTGGTGCCGCGCGATGGTGTAGGCCAGCCGCGCCCGCAGCATGACAAACGCGTGCTGCCGCTCTGTCTCCTGCGTGCGGCAGGCGCGCCGCACGGCGCTGAACAGCCGCCGCAGCTGGCTGCGCGTGCCGGAGTCCATGTCGCGCATACGCGCCACGATGGCATGCGCCTGATTGTCCAGGTACAGGCTGTCGGCGATCAGCTTCTCCAAGTCGATCTCCACCGGGCCCTCGGGACCGCGCCGCTCGGGACGGCCCGCCTCGCGGGGCGGTTTGCGCTGCTCGTTGCGCTCCTGCGGAGGGCGCCGCTGGGCCTTCTCCTGAGGTTGCTGGCGAGGCGGGCGGGGCGGGCGCGCTCCGGGCGCAGGCCTGGCCGGCGCCTCCGCCTTCGCGGGCTCCCCGGCCGCAGGCGGCGCCTCGCCGCTCCTGGCGGCTTCTCCGGCCGCGGGCTGCGGCTCCGCAGGGGCTTCGCTTGCGGCGGGCTGCGCTTCCGCCTCTGGCGCCTTGGCGGCAGCCTCTGCCGCCGCTTCGCCGGAGGAGGCCGCGGGCTCCGTCTTCTCAGCGGCCGCGGTCTCCTGCGGGGTCTGTTGAGGTTCCAGTTCGTTCATCGCTTATTCAACCTCTTCCGTCATCCGGGCCCATTCCAGCGCCACCCGGCCAGAGGGTTTCAGTTTCAGTTGGGCCTGGCCGCGCGTCAGGAACGCCGCCTGCACCGCCTGCCGGGCCTTCTCGAATTCACGGTGGCGGTCGCGCCCGTCCAGTACACGGTTCAGGCGGCGGTGAAGCCGCCACGGACGCTGCTGCGTCTCTTGCAGCCGCCTCGAACTCTTGGCCGGCAACACCCGGTCCGTCTCGCGGTAGAACGCGCCCAGTTCACCCAGGAATTGCGGAGAGCAATGATACCGCTCCACCATGCGCACCATGACGTCCTTGAGTTCTGCCGCTTCAGTGGCCTGCTTCCAGTCGAGCACCTTTCCGAAGACGGCAATCGAGTCGCGCGCCGTGCACTTGGCGATCTCCAGATGCTTGACCGCCTCGCGGTAAACCACCGCGGGCTCCGTTTCCGGCGAGGGCGCCAGCGCGATGGCCATGGAAATCGTCTTGCCCTCGCCACCCGGGAAATCCTTCAGAAGTTCCTCGCTCGAACGGCGGAAGACGCGCTCCATCGCGCGGGCGAACGGCAGCAGAACGTCCCAACTGCCGGCGATGGCGAATTCGTCTCCGCCCGTGAACAGCACCGTGGTCTTGTCCCGGAACTCCGGCTGAGTGCACAGCGCCTGCACCTCGCCTACGAAGAACTGCTTGTAGAAGACCGAAAGCTGGATGTGTTCTTCCACAGATTCGGCCTTGTGCAGGCGCGCCTGGAACTGATCCGCGTCGCCGATCAGAATGCCCCACGTCTTGCGGCCACGCGCGCGCGCGGCCAGCTCTTCCGCGCTGGCCGGCCAACCGCCCGGCATCGCTGCGAAATGGGTAGCCAGCCAGTAGGGTTCTCCCTCCTGCCGCAGCATGCCCCGGCTCTCCGGGTCCCAGACGGCGGCGGTGGAGCCGGGCAGCGCCAGGAACAGGGCCTCATAGAACGAGTCCTCGCCGGAGTCGTCAAACGGATCGAACAGCCCGGCGTTGTCCAGCGCGTTCAGCCCGCGCCACTTGCGGAATCCCGCGTCCAGCCGCTTGCGGATGTCGCTCCACGCGCCCAGGTTCTCGGTGCTCGACCACAGCAGCCGAAGATCATGCCCGGTGAAATCCGACAGCCGCCGCGTGGCGTCCACCAGGAACGCATTGGCGTCGTCCAGACTCTCGGCCGGCAACACGGCCAGGAACTGCCCTCCACCGCAGGAGCCCAGCAGTTCTTGCGCCAGGCCCAGGCGGGCAAGCAGCGC
>Ga0209018_1000815_pt1 | contig 27526 bp, 20 predicted proteins | sample YNPBryBLVA2012_FD_185814 | JGI IMG/M metagenome (GOLD analysis project Ga0209018, IMG submission 185814) | Anoxygenic and chlorotrophic microbial mat microbial communities from Yellowstone National Park, USA - YNP Bryant BLVA 2012 (SPAdes)... ...
GAGCGCGAAGAATAAACAGGGATGGCAAGGGTGTCGCAAGAAACGACTTTGAATGTATCTACGATATTCAACCTGCTGTGAAAGTTGAAGCTCAATCCGTATGCAGGAGCAAATCCCGAGCCTGAGAGAACGACGGTTGTGTCGAAGTTGAAGCAAGGTGACTTTATGATAACCTTCATTCTGTTTTCGTAGTACCTTACTGCCCGTGGTTTAAAGGTGGCTTCCAGAACTAATATGTTGTTTGTGTCTATAGTAATTATGTTGAAAGGTCTATTGAGCGAGTCTCTCACATAGAAAACTCTCTCATTCGGTAGGAATTCGATGGTGTCGATTTGGACACTCATTTGCGAGGGATTAAATTCAAGTGATGGAATTCTTAAATGGATGTATTGAGGTTTGGAAAATGTATCAACTCTTGTTGGTGGAAAGAAAACTCTTAAGGTATCGTATTCGTATAACAATGTTTGTTTTCCAGCAAGATAGGAAGTATAGGTATCAGCCCACCCACTACCCGAAGCACGGATGAATAAGCGTGCATCATTATCAATCATACTTTGTACTAATAAAGATTTGGGACAATATTTGATAAATAGTGTATCCGTGGCTCTCTTGGGAATTTTATATGGTAGTGAACCATTGGGAGAATAGTGAGAATACCACGAATAAAACTCCGGATGAGGGTTCGAGACGTTAGTTGAATCTATCCATATACTATCAATCGTCATTGGAAAATAGAAGGAGTTGTTAATCAATGGAATAGAACGGGTCTGGCAATCGCAAGGAGGGACGAACCCATAGGTAATCACTTTTAAGGGTACGTCGAGCGGGATTATAATTCCGATACCACTTAAATCGGTCGAGGATTCAATCGGGCAAGGTTCGTCGGAAAAGATTGTGAATTTTCCATTATAAGATTTTCCTTCGGTAGGTTTAAATGCAATTACGACTTGGATGGTGTCCTTAGGATTTAACTTTCGTCCAACTAAGTTGAGCGGGTAAATCAGTTCAAAACCATTGCTTATGCTATAGTTACTAATCGTAATCGGATAGTTGGAAATGTTTTCCAAATGAAGAGTATCGAATAGCACTCCGCCTACTTCCAGTGTCTCAAATAAAACTTCGGATGTAAGATAAATTTTGGGGACTATCGAATAGCCGTAGATTTTTGCAGACCATTTGGTTCTGTCTGTCGTTTCGAATTCCAAATATGCACGATCGGCGCGGTCGTTTATGTTATCGTTGGGAGTATATCGAAATGTAAAGGAAGCTTTTTCGTTTGGTTTCAATGTGATTGAATTCGGTAAAGTGTTGGGATTGATTAATTTAAAGAGGTTGCTTTGTTGTTTTAAAGTAAAATTCAAATAGGTTTGAGTTTCGTTAGTAATATTTTGAATTTCCAATGTACCGTCTTTCGATTGGCAACTTACGACATCGCTGATTTTAAGTATTTCGGGAAGGAATTCGACTAATTGCACAATGGCTTTCCCTTTAACTTTAATGCAATAGGATTGGTAGCAAGTGTTTTCGTATAAACAAACTTCATCTTCGAAATTTCCAGCTGTTGTGGGAATAAAAGTAATAGGAAATGAATTTTTGGAAAATTCTTTAATACCCAAACTACGAGTTCCTGTCAATGAAAATGGATCGCCTTTCCTTAAATAAAGCGAAGCAACCAGTCCTTGTTCACTTTTATTTTCTATTTCAGCGTTAATTGTTTTTTGCTGTCCAACGATAACCGTCCCAAAGTCCACTTCCAAGGTCGAAAAACTAATATCCGCTTCGTATCCTTTTCCATAAATATATACAGGATAGTGAATCGTACAACCTTCGGATTTTGCAACAAAAACAATAGAATCCCTGAACGTTCCTTTGGTTTTTGGGAAAAACCGGAAGTAATTTGGATTATATCCCGTTATTGGTTCCAATATCACAGGGAATTTCAAGGACTTTCCAAAAAAGTTCGGAGGTATGATAATATTTTCAATCGTAATATTTTTATTTGAATTATTGAACCATTCGTATTCAACAGAATTTGCTGGCATATTTACGCAGGATTGTCCAAAATTGAATGAATCTAATCGCATTTTAGTGCCTCGTCGCCAAATAGAAAGCACTTCGTTCACTTTTCCATAAATTGGAATTAATGCAATTGGAGCACATTTATCGGTTGATACAATTTTTAATGTATCAAAATAAGCCATTGTTGTATCTTTGGAAATAAAACGAATTTTTACATCCAAACACTCGCCGGGATTTAATACTTTGGGTAAAGATGGATATGATAATTGAAAGACTTGTGGCATTTTTAAATTGATTGAAGTTAGGGTTACTTGGGTTTTGGCTGTATTGCAAATCTTTAATGTTGAGTCGATAAATGATTTTTCGATACAGCGTGCTTTTAACGAATCGAACCGTATCTGCAAGTTGGACATGCTCAATTCTGACTTACGAGTAATTGTAACTGGAACATTTAGATGATAATAACCACAACTGTTTGTATTGCGGAAAAGTAAAGTTGTTTTGATAGTGCCAATTATGTCTAATTTCACCTTTATGCGAACTTTCAAAGGAACACCAGGTTGTAGTTGCACGGTTCGCCAGTTAGTTAAACTTTGTTCCTGATTTCCATTTAGGAAGTAAAATTTATCGTTGAAACCTTGATATGCAAGGATGCTACTACCGGTAGCACACAAAGCTGTATCAAGCAAGGTAAATTCGTATATTTTTTCGGTATCGCAATAAACCGTATCGTTTATTAATGCTGGGGTCACAACAACTTTTCCAAAATCTTTACGGTCGGACATTATTGTTCTTAAACCTGCCCGTAAATAACCAAAATTATTATTTCCCGAAGCATCGCAAAGAGTGTAGATATAACTTGAGTCATTGCAACGATAGTAAACGAACAAATCTTTTTCACTTCCGCTCAATGATTTATCCTTCATACAGATAAAATCATTTGCATTAAAAGTCCTACCCCAAATTCGGATTTCATCCATCAATCCTTTATAAGTTCGGTGTAAACTTAAGTCATTAGATAATGCATTGGTACTACCAATTTGAGGCGATAAATCGGGATTATTGATTTGTTTAAGTGATTTATATGGATAGAATTGATTTCGTGCCGAATCGACAGGATAGGCATTCACATAAATGTAAATCCAACCTGTGGTTCCATCAGCGACAAATGCAAAATGATTCCAAGAATTGTAATATTGTGAAAAAGGTATTGATAGGCGTGTATCATCCAAAATTCCTAACTTCTCGTTCTGACCATTGATATGGAAAATAAGCGAATCTTGGGGAGAAATATAAACCACCCAAGAATCATATTTTTCTGAGGCTGGACCCCACATTCCACCGATGTATTGCAATTTCCCGGCTTGTCGTTCGGGTTTTAACCATAGCTCAAAAATCATATTTGAATGTACTTTTTGGGTTAAATTTGTATTCAGAATATCAATATAATGGGCTCCTTTCCCTTCGGTTTGCGAAAACTTTAAACACCGTCCAACGCAAGTTCTAACTGTATCGCAAGGCTGATAGGCAAATAAATTATTCATCAAAAAGAAGAATAAAATTATTTGAATGTATATTTTAAAAGGTCTCATTTTGCATTTTTTTTGTTATCTAAAAACTGTAAATTTTTCACTAAATCTACTATTTCCCGCAGTAATAGCAATTATAAATGTTCCGTTATCTTCGATATAAAATGGAATTTTGTAATAACCTTCGGTAAGGTAAGACCTTTGTATTGTTTTGTGAACTCTACCAGTTAAATTAAATACAGAAATATCAACAAATGTATTGTATTTCAATTCAAATTGGATAATTCCATATCCAGAGTTAGGATTAGGGCTAATAACTATGCCATTTTTGCCTAAAAAATTACGCTCAGTTACCGAATTAACTCTCTTTTCAAGAATATTCAGTGGAAGAAATGGTTCACCGAAAACTTTAACAACATCTTCGGGAGTAGCTCCTAACCGTTTTTCTAATATTTCTGTGTAAATAACTCTGTAATCTGTTTGATATTTAATATTGCCATTTGCATCCAAATCTACTAAATTTGGACGATTGTTCCAATAACCTCCATTGATAAATTTATCATTACCCCAAACAAATTGCATTGACGCAGCTCCGTGGTCGGTGCCTCTACTACCATTGTCGTAGGCTCGACGCCCAAATTCAGAGATTGTCATACCAGTTATTCGTTCCGACAAACCATTTTCTAAAGCATCTTGCATAAATTCCGAAATTGCTTTCGATACCGCATTGAGCAATAAATAGTGTTGACCTGTGTAAGCAGTGTTCATTTGCTGTGCGTGAGTATCGAAATTACTCAATTTGACAAAGTAAACTTTGGTTTTCAAGCCACCAGCAATCAAAGCAGATATTAATTTGAATTTTTGAGACAATTCAGTCTCGGAATATAAGTTGCCATTGATCTTTTGTATTCCTTTGTCGTATGCAGTTTTAACAGCCTGAGAATATATATCCGATTGACGGGCAATAGTGTGTATAAAATTAAATTCATTTTCGTAATAACTATTTCCTTGCATCAAACTTTCTTTAGGAGATAATCCAACTCCTAATTTATAAAATTCATCGGGATTGGTCAAAGCTACGCCCATATCGCCTTTACTACTTTTAAAAATAAGTGAAATAGCTCCATCTATCGAAATAGATATCGGATGTTCGGGTATTTGCATAGGATAATTTGGTAATTTTAGAGCAAAGTATCTACCCAACCATCCTTCCAACAATTTTTCCTTGTGATTGGATTTTGGATTTATCCCTGAGAGCCAAATGTCTTCGGATCGAAAATGGGATAAATTAGGTTGGTCGTAGCCAATACCCTCGACGATTGCCAATCTGCCATCTTCGAACATTCGTTTGAACCCACCATTTTTCACATCCTGAACCAATGCTTTGTTGAAATATAAGTCGTTAACTTTAATTGTTTCATCTTTTGGTATACCAATGTTTGGTCTTATTTTGTAGTATTGATCATCATCAGCAGGAATTATGGTGTTCAACCCATCATTTCCGCCAAATAGTTCAAGAATAATTACCACATTATCGCCTTCTAAAAACTCATCCTGAATTATTATTTCGGGCTCATCAAATCCTTTCAATAAATCTGGCATAAGTTCCAATCCAATGCCAATTGCAGCAGTGGTTTTTATAAATCTTCTTCTGTTCATTTTAATTCTCCCATTTAACACAATTGAAAATCTGGTGATGAAAAAATTCTTGTTAAAAACAATCGAATTCCATCTGCAACTTTTTTGTCTTCGTTGGTGATTGAGTTTTCCCAATTATTCTCGGCTATTCCGTTGAGCAATATATTTTTGTATTCGTTCAATCTATCGTGAGAAACCTCGACAGGTAACAAATAATTAGTTAATGCTTTGGTTAGTAAATCAATATTTTTATAGTTCTGAAATTTTTTTATAAAGTTAAATAAATCACTATCCTTTAATATTCCCAAATATTCTCGAGCGTATTTCACTCTTAATGGATAAGTAGTAGTGTTTATCCAAGTTCTATACCCTTTCCAACTTCCCACATTAGGTGGATCGTATAAAATTTGTTCGAGTGAATTCATATAACGACGAGTTTTCCCTTGTTGCGTGCTATCCAAATCAACACCAAACATCCTTTGCAAACCAATTAAAAATTCTGGTGGTGTTTTGATTTGACATCCAATCAATTCATCCGAATAAAAGAAATTGCTTGTGAATAATTTTTTATATAGTTTATATAAGTTAAATTCATTTTCGACAAAATATTGTGCCAATCCGTTGATTAATTCTAAATTAGAATAGGGTGAGCTATAACAATAAAATCGAATTACTTTATCGGCTATAAAACGAGCAATCGACATCCCCCTTTCATTAAACAAAATATCAATCAAACCATCGATTTCCCTTTTTTTAACCAAATCTTCAGTGTTGTCTTCATCAGTGATAGGGTCAATTTTGCCGAATTGAAATATCTTTTTACTTCCCTTGTCGTGGAATTTTGCAACAAAAAAAGTTTGGAATGGTTTGTTGGCAGGTGCTCCTTCTTGTCCTAAATAGGCAACTGTTCTCCAACCAGTGAAAGCTTTGGATATTTCGCGAATGTCGGCTTCGGTGTAGTTAGCTTTTCCGCTATCCAAATCCCCTATTCCCATAGTGAAAAGTTCCATCAATTCGCGGGCATAATTTTCGTTCGGTGCGGTATTTGTGCTATAGAACATACTTTGATAAAGCAACATTGCACCATCCAAAGTCATAGCAGATGCAATGGATTTGTATGATGATAGCCTAAGTTGACGAAGAGTGTTATTATTACGATAAAGCAATGGTACAGGGATTAATGCTTCGGTGTCGTAGGTGAATTCAATAGTCCATATCGACGACAAAAACAAAGTAAATTTTTCGATTTCGGGAAATTTAGGTGATTTCATCAATGTTAACCACCAATCAATGAACTCTGCATAGTGGCTCTTTTGCCTTCCTTCAATTTGAAATCGAATATCCAGGGGAAGATCGTCTAATGGATTTTCCTCCAATTTGTTAATCCAAGAACTCATCGATGGTGTTGGTTCGGGTAAAGGTTCATTGCCATGACCAACTATTAAATCGAATGCTTCGGTGGCTGATTTTCCAACAATCGTTTCCACTTGCTCGGGAGTTGGATGAAATGAAATTCTGCGTAACAAATGAAGAGCTTCTTTGTATGTCAATTTTCCAGTCTTTTCGTTCAAATCAACAGATTGAATTCTTGGAAAATCAAATTCATTAAAAAAATCAAGTAGCTTCATATTCTACCTCTTTAATTATTTTTTATTATAGGTGTTTTAATTTCTATCAATACAGTTCGGCTATAAAAGCGACCCTCGGGAGTTGTGTTGTCATATTTTAAGTTAGTATCCCCAATTCCTTCCACTTCGATAAAATTTATGGTAGGTTTGATTTGTTGTAATGTTTTTTGGGTTTCGATTGCTCGTTGTCTTGATAGTTGTAAGTTATATTCTTTTGAACCTAAGATATCAGTAGAACCGATAATTCTAACCTCAGAATTTTCTTGTATTGAATTGGCAACAAAGTTTCTCAAAATTTGGAAATTCATCGGATTTATTTGATATTTGTCGAAATCAAAAACAATTAAATTAAGCCTTTGGTATTCAAAAGTATTTTTTTCGATTTCGTATGGTATTAGGGCTGATGAAGTTTTTAGTGTGTCATTTGCCCAGTAAGTTACTACACAATCCAATGTATCAGTTTTTTCGATGTGATGACTTATTTTCTCCTGAATTCCTTTATCAATGGGTATTTCGATATTCGCAACTTTGTAGTTGCGGGATACATCAATTTTGCGATCAATTATCTCAATTTCTTGAATTTGTAGAGAATCTATTTTATTGGAAATCAAATCGATATTAATTTGATTAGTTAAAACACGATACTCTTTAAACTTTGTTAAAATCACCGGTTTTAACAATAAGTTATCATCTGTTGTTATTTCGACACGGCGATTTTCGCTTGGACCCTGTTCGTAAATATCAGATGTTGATAAAATAGGTTTTTCCCTAAATTCAATTTTAATTTGTTTATTTTGAACATTCCATTTATTAATCAAATAATTTGCAACAACTTTTGCTCTTCTCAAAGCAATTTCTTCTCTTTCTTTTTTTGTTGGAAATTCTATTCCATCCGAATGACCAATAATTGTAATCTGAGCTTTTTCATTTTGATTTAAACGCATTCCAATAATATCCAAAACACGGTAGTAGATTTCGATTGAATTATGTGGCAAAGAAGATTCGTCAAAATCATCATTCAAATTCGATAAATATTTTGGATTTATTTTTTCGGATTTTTCATCGAAAAAAATATAAGGCAACAATGGATATGCCTCGGTAATTGTTGTTTCCAATACTTTGATTGGCTTTGGCTGTAACCTAAGAGATATTTGTTCAAAATTTGATACAACTGGTTGAGTAGATGTATCAATCGGTGGTTGTTCAATTTTTGTTGGTTCAAGTGTTTTCTCTTCTTGTAAAAATAAGGAGTTAAACCCATAGCTTAGCATTATGTTTAATCCATATTCAAATGTTTCCCATTCGAATTTATTAGATTTTGAACTTAAAGGATATTGGTAAAAGAATTCTAAATTAAGGAATAACCGGTCTTTGATTCTGTGTTCATACTCTATTGCATTAATAGTTGAAAATGAAGTTGTTAATTCACTTAATGTTCCGTTTTCTATGATATGATTACGAGTTTGGTCGGGAAATGTAAATATTCTTGGACTTATTATTTCTTCGTTTGTTTGGTATTTGGGAATAGTCAACGGATTGGTTATTTCTGCTCCAAATCTTATTTTTAAAGGTATTTTTCTAAATGGTTGAAGGCTAAAACAAGGTTGAAATCCAAAAAAAGTTACATTAGAATTAAAAGAATACTTTAGGTAAACATCTTCGTAATCTTTTTCAATTGGATTATATACTCGAAAATTATTTTTTGTTGTTGCAAAAGAAGCATCGAAATTTGAAAAAATAATTCTTGCATCCAAACTTAAAAAATTTGGAATAAATTCGTAAGCTAATTTTAAACCAACCTTTTTTCCAAAACTTAACCCCTTAGAAAAAGTTCCGCATTTGTCGTTATCCATTATTATTGGTTGATTAGTGGAATGTTCGATTCTATTTGCCCCAACTATGAATCCTAATTTATATTTGTAAATATCAAATTTATCGTCCTTTTCACAAAATAAGATTTGAGAATGAAAGATCACTAACATTAACCAAAGTAAAATCGATATATAAGAATTTTTATTCACACAATCAATTACAAAACAAGTAAATACTAATCACAAATTCCAATGCAAAAATACATAGAAATACTTTAAAATAGTATAGTGAAAAAAATAATTTCTATTAAGAAGAAATTTTAATTTAAATAGGACTAAATTTTAGTATAATTCAAGGGACTCTATTGTTGCGAATTTCTCGGATTTGCTTGCGAGCTTCTTCGTAATAAATTGATTTGGGGAAATTTACAAGGATTTTTGTATAAGTGGTTTCGGCTAACTCTGGTTTTGATTGTAATTGGTAAATATTTCCCATTTTTAAATACACTTCGTCGATATAAATGCTCTTTGGGAATTTATCTAAATAATTGTTGTATATTTGCAAGGCTTCGTCCAATTGATTTGTTTTGGTTTTGATTTCTGCAATGTTTAGTATAGATAGTTCTTCCAATTCGGAGCCTTGCCCAAATTTTGTTGCTTTGTCGAAATTCTCGATTGCTAAATCATATTTTTTAATTAATTGATAAAATTCTCCTTTTGCATAAGCACGAATTGCAGCATTAAGGTTTTCGTTGTTTGTCAAAAAACTATAAAACGACAAGTAATCGTTTGCAATCAATGAATTTGAAGTAATTTTAATGATATCTAAATAGGTCTTTGCCGAATCAATTTGACCATGATAATAATGAATTTTAGCAATATTAAATAAAGCTTTATTTATTTCTTCTTGGAATTCATCACGATTGAAGTTAGGTATTTTATTAATTAATTCTAAATTTACATTCTTTGCCTTTTGGAATTCTTCTTGGAAAAGATATACTCTCGAAAGTTCATTTTTAGCAGAAAAATATAATTCAGTTAATCCATATTTTTCGTTTATATTACTTAAATATTCTATCGCTTTAGCTGGATTATTATCCAATTCAAGACTAATTTGTGCTAATCTATAGAAACCATCAAATTGTTGTGGAGTGTTAGGAAAATCTTTTATAATTTTTTGATATATTTCTTTAACTTTTTCTAATTCTTTTAAATCCCTAGTTTGAGTGGAATTCAATTTTTGCTCTAAAGTGAGTGCATAGCCATATAAATATGTTGGTAAATTGTAGTTATCTTTGGGAGATTTTTCGATTATGTAAGCATATGCTTTCAAAGCAATGTCATATTGTCCATCAGCACGGGATTGATTTGCAAATCGATAAATTTCATTAAAATTTTGATTAAAAATTTTATCAAGAACAATTGTAGCTTCGAATGCTTTTTCGTAATCACCCAAAGTGCGATTGAACCAGATATATAGTTGAATAATTACAGAAGACTTTTTGGGAGCATATTCTTGTTCAATTCTATCTTTTAGATATTTTTTAGCATCCTCGTTTATCATCAAGGCATAAAGTCTACCTTGAGCAACTTGTAGGTTGTTCGATACTTTTGCATCATTCAAAATTTCATCGGTTGCTTCGGGATATTGCCCAATAGCGGTATAGAGTTTAATCAGTTCATTCGAAAAAAGCCTTGTTTGATTGAATTGCTTTCGAGCATCCAAATAAACATCTATTGCTTTTTGAAATTGACGGACTGAAACCATTGATTGAGCAATACGAGTATAATCATCTGTGGTTTTGGCTAATTTTTTGGCATTTGTCCAAGCTGAATTTGCTTCGTCAGGTTTTCCTTTCAACCAATATGTTTCGGCAATTAGTAAGTTTGTTGTAAAATCATTGAAATTAACAATTCGATTTTGCAAGTATTCGAGTAGTTCGGAATATTTATTCAATTGCTTTGTAACCCGAAACCAAGATATCAAGTATTCTGCGTTGTTTGGTGATTTTTGCAAAAGTTCAAAATACAATCGAGAAGCATCTTCGAGTTTTCCCGAGCTTTCGTAACTTTGAGCTAATTTAAATTGGTTTTGCTCGACTGATTGAGCAAGAGTTTTACCTGAAGTAAAAATTAACAACAAAAATAATATATAATACTTTTTCATCATTTGCAACAAATATAAGAGTTAGACGTTTGGATTTATTAAATATTAAGATCAATAGAATTATGTGTTATTTTTTTTCGTTAGCCGAAGAGGAGATAAGACTCCAAAAAAGATACAATGCTAAATTCGAAATATATGGGAAATTAGAGCAAAGAAGAATTATCAATGGTTTCACATTTCCCGAAACGATTATACTAACGAATGAAACACCCAATCTATTAAGATTTTTCAACTGGGGATTGATTCCCCAATGGTGTGAATCCAAAAAAGAAGCACTAGAAATTCGCCAATATACATTAAATGCAAGGTTGGAGACAATATTCGAAAAACCTGCATTCCGAGAAAGTGCCCATCACCGCAGGTGTCTGGTTCCTGTTAATGCTTTTTATGAATGGAAACACGAAGGCTCGAAAAAAATTAAACACTTGATTAAGTTAATTGACCACGAAATTTTTAGTTTGGGAGGATTATGGAGCGAATGGGTTGATAAAGATACAGGAGAAATTTTTCGTACATTCACTATTGTAACTATGCCTGCCAATTCATTAATGGCAAGTATACACAATACAAAAAAGCGTATGCCTGTTATGCTCCCCGCCGAAATTGAATTTGAATGGTTGAAAGATGATAATAATTTTGCTCAGCTTCGGGAAATAGCAAATTTTTGCACCGAAGATAGGCTCTGGGCTGCACCTTATGACCCAGAATAATATAAATGCTCCAAAACAATTTTAATCCCAATTATTACCAAAATCGCTCCTCCAATAATTTTGGCAAATTTCGAAAATTTATTGCCAAAAAATTTTCCAAGGTAAATACCAATAAGAGAAAGAAATCCAGTTATTAATCCAATACAAAAAGCAGGAAATAATACATCAATTTTAAGTAATGCCAAGCTAAAACCCACAGCAAGAGCATCAATACTTGTAGCAACTGATAGAAGTATTAAATTTTTACCTTTTGATGGATTGTTCTGGATTGTTTCGGGTTCGTCCAAAATAGCTTCGCGTGACATTTTAATACCAATATATAAAAGTATGACAAAAGCTATCCAATGATCAAATTCAGAAAAGAGATTGGCAATCTGATATCCAACAATCCAACCTAAGATTGCATTATCAATTGGAATAAACCAAAATGGAAAGATAACCGGAATCTTGCTTTTGGATTGTCAACATCTTGACGAGTTCCGGCAACAACCGAAACTGCAAAGGCATCGAAAGCTAAGCCAAAAGAGAGAAATATTATTTCAGTTAGAACCATTAACACAAAATTCCGAAATTGAATTTAAATATCCAAAAAATGTTGGGTTTTCTTTTATTTTATTTGTTAGATATAACTAATTTATGAAAATAATTTCATATATATTAAAAAAAATCGTTTAAAGTTGATTGTCTTTATGATAAAATTATTAAATTTGTATTAAATCTAAACACAAAATTTTATAAAAAAATAATTAATATTTATTAATAATTATGTTTGTTTTAAATGGTGATATAATGAAAAGCAAATATCTAATCATCCTATTTATTGCGCTAATTGGGTTAATAAGTTGTACTGAAGAAACAACTACTCCACCCGACGACAATGCCAAAAAGCCATTGGCATCTTGTGAAGGTTGTCATACAGATTACCAACACTTACAAAAAGTTTACACTCCCGATACTGAATTACCCGCCGGTGGCTGTGGAGGTGAAGCACCTCATTACGAACCTTACGATAGAGTTTATTTGGGTGGACCAGGTTTCGAAAAATTCAAAGAATCTGCTCATTACAAAATTGGTTGCACCAATTGCCACAACGGAGTTGATGGAACAGATGATAAAAACAAAGCTCACTCTGGCGATTTTATAAAACATCCATCAGTTGTTGCTTCTAAAAAATGTGGTTCTTGCCATAAAGAGATTACGGATGCATTTCCATCAAGTATTCATAATGGATATGGTCAAATGCGCAAAGTTGCTATTCGCAGTGGATACGAAGGTTACAAAGATTTTGACAAATTACCCGCAGACCATAAAAACGGTTATAAAAAGAATTGTGCTACTTGTCACGCTAATTGTGGAGAGTGCCATATTATTCGTCCATCTGCGGGAGGCGGTGGATTAGCAAATGGTCACAACTTTGTTAAAACACCAGATATGATTAAAACCTGTACAGTATGCCATTCATCACGTGGAGGTCACGCATTTTTGGGTGTCGGAACTGGAACAAAACCAGATGTACACCAAACAAAAGGAATGGTATGCACCAGCTGTCACACCGGTGCCGAGATGCACGGCGATGGCAATACTCCAAATCAAAGATACGAATACACAAAACTACCCAAATGCGAAGGATGTCATCCCGGTTTAGAAAACAAAAACCAATACCACTCGGTTCACTATAACTCGTTTAATTGTCAAGTTTGCCATTCGCAAAAATATAACAATTGCGCTAGCTGCCACGTTCACGGTTTAGGTGCAAGAATACCTTCTTATATGGATTTCAAAATTGCTCTTAATCCTTTGCCTGAAATTAAAAAAGGATGGAAATTCACCACTGTTCGTCGTACTTTGGCAGCCCCCGACAATTGGTCCGAATATGGAGTGCCTCAATATGCTAATTTCGACGCATTACCAACATATAACTTTACAACCCCACACAACATTCTACGATGGACTGAACGTACCAAAGTCGAAAGTGGTCAAATGTGTTTCGCAAACTGCCATATCCGCAAAGAAGGAGATAAGCTCATCAATGCCCAATGGTATTTATTCGAAAAAGACTTACTCGATTGGGAAAAGAATGCAACTAAGAAAATTACTGTAGATAATTCATTACCAGCAAGTTGGTTAAAATAATTAAAATAATTTATGTTAAACTTTTAATGGAGTTTTAAAATGTTAAAGAAGTACTATTCAATTCTCAGCATCTTTTTGGCTTTGATGTTTATTGTTTCCTGTTCAGATGATAATAACACAACTGAACCAACAATTAACGAAGCCGAATTGGCCATCACATATCTCGAAGCAAATGGAGATTATGTTAACACATCTTTGCCAGCACTTGTAACAGCAGCAGATTTAAAAACATTGGTAGAAACCGGCAAAGCTTATGTAATCGACCTAAGAGCAGCCGCCGATTATCAAAAAGGACACATAAAGGGTGCCAAAAACATTGCATTGGCAGATTTACTCACTCATTTGGCAACAGTTGATTTTACGAAATACGATAAAATTGTGTTAGTATGCTACACTGGTCAAACTGCAGGTTTTGCTACTGCACTGTTAAGGTTCTATTATGCTGATGATCCCGCAAAACGCGACAAAATTTTTGACCTCAAATTTGGAATGTGCTCTTGGCATAGTGATTTTGCCTCAGAATGGAAAACTGCAATATCAAACAAATATGCTTCTCAATTTGTCACAACTCCAGCACCCGCAAAACCTGCTAAAGGTACTTTACCAACTTTAACCACTGGCAAAAAAACCGGGAAAGAAATCGTTCAAGCAAGAGTTGAAGCATTATTGAAAGAAGGATTTACTCCTGCAGGTATCACTGCTGACGCTATGTTTGCAGATTTATCTAAATACTATATTGCAAACTACTGGACCGAAGCTCAATACTTAAATCCGGGACACGTACCAGGTGCCTATCAATATACACCAAAAGCTAGCTTAAAGTATTCTGCTGATCTATTAACATTGCCAACAAACAAAGAAGTAATTATCTACTGTCATACTGGCACTCAAAGCTCAATGTTGGCAGCTTTCCTCAGAGTATTAGGTTATAACGCAAAATCTCTACTTTTTGGCGCAAACTCGATGATTTACGACAAAATGGTCGAAACAAAATTATCAGTTTGGACAGATGCCGAAATCAAAGAATACGAATACGAAAAATAACCCCCAAGGAAAATAAACAAAAAGAGGTTGACTCGTTAAGTCAACCTCTTTTTTTATTAAAATTAGAATTGTTGTTATTGATTTTTCTTTTGGAATTCTTCCATAAACTTAACCAAAGTTTCGACCCATTCAATTGGACAAGCATTATAAATCGATGCTCGAATTCCACCAACACTGCGGTGCCCTTTTAAATTCGTCATATTGTGGGCGGCTTTGGCATCTGCAATAAATTTGGCTTCTAACTCAGGAGTTTCCAAATTAAAGCAAACATTCATCAACGACCGATCTTCTTTTGCTTTAACAGTTGGTTTATAGAATCCGTTGCTAGCGTCCATAAAGTCGTATAATAGATTTGCTTTTTTAATGTTATTTTGCTCAATTTCCTCCAATCCTTTCTTTAAAATCCATTTGAATGTTTGTCCAACGACGTAAACGGGCAAACAAGGTGGAGTATTGAACATTGAATCGTTTTCCATATGCAATTTGTAATCCAACATTGAAGGATATGCATCCAACTCACGACGTTGTTCGATAAATGATTTTTTAATAACAACCATTGTAACACCAGCTGGTCCGATGTTCTTTTGGGCACCAGCATAAATTAAGCTGTATTTACTAAAATCTCGACGAATAGCAAAAATATCCGAAGACATATCTGCAACTAATGGAATTGGTATATTGTCGGGATCTTTTTTCCATTCAGTTCCATAAATTGTATTGTTTGTTGTAATGTGTAAATAATCTGCATCGGGTTCTACTTGGTAGTCTTTTGGAATATAATTAAAGTTAGTATCTTTTGAAGATGCAATAACATTAACTTTACCAATCTTTTCTGCTTCTTTGATAGCATTCGAAGCCCAAACACCAGTATTAATGTAATTTGCTTTGGTTCTTAAAAAATTAAATGGTAACATATAAAATTGCAAACTTGCTCCACCACCTAAGAACAAAACATAATATTCATCGGGAGATAAATTCATAATTTTTAGGGCATCTGCTTGTGCTTCTTTGATTACTGCTTCGAAATCCTTTGAACGGTGGCTTATTTCCATTATCGACATACCTAATCCATTAAAATCGAGTACTGCTTGGGATGTGGCTTGCAATACTTCAACTGGTAATACAGCTGGACCTGCACTAAAATTAAAGGCTCTATTCATTTTTTTTCCTCCGAAAAAATTCGAAATTTGTAGAAAAATATAATTCAAAATTATGAAAAAAAAATTAAAATTATTACATAAAACTATCTGAAAATGATTTAATATCAATTATTTTTTTGGTAATTTTGTATTTAACTTTTTACCTACATTAATTTTTTTGAGGGAAATATGAAAATATTGATAACAGATGGAATGAGCAAGGAAGGAATCGAAATTCTTGCTAATGCTGGATTTGAAATTACTAATCAGAAATTCACTCCCGAGGAACTTTTACAAGCTATTCCAAATTATGATGCAATTTTAGTTCGTTCAGCAACCAAAGTCACCAAGGAAGTGATCGATGCTGGCATTAATCTTAAAGTAATTGCCCGTGGTGGCGTTGGTGTCGATAATATCGATGTTGCCTATGCAAAAGAAAAAGGCATTCCAGTTCTCAACACTCCCGGAGCGTCCTCAATTTCGGTTGCCGAAATGGCATTGGCTCATCTATTTGCCTTAGCACGCTTTTTGCATCGCAGTACTTTCGAAATGCAACAAGGCAAATGGCCCAAAAAAGAATACTCCGAAGGTTTCGAGTTAACTGGAAAAACTATTGGTGTATTGGGTTTGGGAAATATTGGGCGTGAATTTGCAAAGCGAGCAATCGGTCTGGGTATGAATGTGATTGCCCACGATCCATTTGTAACTTCCACAGATTTGTATGTAAAATTAGTTTCCAAAGATGAATTGTTAGCAAATGCAGATATAATTTCGTTACATATGCCAAAAATTAAGGGCGAAGGTCCTGCAATTGGAGCACCCGAATTCGCAAAAATGAAAAATGGTGTTGTGATAATCAACACTGCTCGAGGTGGTCTCGTTTCCGAAAAAGACTTATTGGAAGCATTGAATTCTGGCAAAGTTCGTTGTGCCGGATTGGACGTATTCGAAAATGAACCACCAACCGAAGCTCAAAAAGAATTAATGAATCATCCAAATGTTTCTTTATCTCCACATATTGGAGGATCAACTCCCGAAGCACAAAGAAGGATAGGAATAGAAATCGCCGAAAAAATTGTAGCAACATTAAAAAAATAGGTGAAAAATGGCAGTATTCAAACCTTTCAAAGCTTGGCGACCGCTTCCAGAATTGGCAGAAAAAGTTGCTTCCAAACCTTATGATGTTCTTAGCTCCCAAGAAGCAAGGATCGAAGCCGCCGGAAACGAATTATCATTCCTTCACGTTGGCAAACCCGAAATTGATTTACCAGAGGATATCGATCTTTACGACGAAAGAGTGTATTTGAAAGCAAAGGAAAACTTGGATAAATTAATTCAAAACAAAGTTCTTGTCGAAGATCAACAACCCAATTTTTATTTGTATGCCCAAACTATGGATGGGCGCACACAATACGGCTTTGTTGGCCTTGCTTCGGTTGATGATTATTGGAATGATGTTATAAAAAAGCACGAAAAAACACGCAAAGACAAAGAAGAAGACAGAGCAAATCACGTAAGATACACTAATTCTCATTCTGGTCCAATTTTTCTTACTTTTCGTGATAACAACATTTTACAGACAATAATTGATAAATACTTAAAAACAACTCCAAACACCGATATTATCACTAATGATAATATTCGACATCAAGTATGGTTAATCGACAATAACGAAGACATCCACACAATTCAAAATACATTTGCAGAAATGCCAAACCTTTATGTAGCCGACGGACATCACCGTTCTGCAGCAGCTGCAATTGTTGGACGGGAACGACGCGAAGCCAATCCCAATCATACTGGTGATGAAGAATATAACTTTTTCCTTGCAGTTGCTTTTCCAGCATCTCATCTAAAAATATTGGACTACAACCGTGTTGTAAAAGATTTGAATGGACTTACAAATGATGAATTTTTATCTAAACTAAACCAACATTTCAAAGTTGTAGAAACTTGTTGTCGATTCAAGCCAGAACAAAAAGGACATTATGGAATGTATTTAGATGGCAAGTGGTATGCACTAAAAGCAAATCCAGAATTGCTCAATAATCCCGATCCAATAGAAAGTTTGGATGTATCGATACTGCAAAAATACGTACTATCGGAAATACTTGGAATTCACGACCCAAGAACCGACAAGCGTATCGACTTTGTGGGTGGTATTCGCGGATTAACAGAATTAGAAAAACGCGTTGATTCAGGTGAAATGAAAGTTGCATTTGCTTTGTATCCAACATCTATTGATGAACTAATAAAAATTGCTGATGCTGGAAAAATTATGCCACCAAAATCAACTTGGTTCGAACCAAAATTAAGGGATGGATTATTTGTCCATTTCTTTTAGAATATATTCGTATTTTTTTGGGAAGGACTGCTCACCAACTTTGAGCAGTCTTTTTTATTTTATGCTTTCAAATTATGAAAAAAAGTGATATTTAGAAGGGTAATTGTATCTTTTTTTGTTCCAATAGTATTTTTATTCTATTTTCTGCTAAATTAATGTATTCCTGTGAAATCTCGTAACCAACAAAAATCCTGTCGGATTTCAATGCTGCTACTGCCGTTGTTCCACTACCCATAAATGGGTCAAGAACTATATCCCCTTTAAAGGAATAAAGTTGAATTAATCTGTAAGGTAATTCCTCGGGAAATGGAGCTGGATGACCAATTTTTTTGGCACTTTCGGCATTTATTGTCCAAATAGATTTTGTCCATTCCATAAATTGCTCCTTTGAGATGGTGTCTTCTTTTTTGCCCTTTTCTCTTTTATAATCGCCTTTTGAGAAAACTAAAATGTATTCGTGAATGTCTCTTAATATTGGGTTTGCTGCACTTTGCCAACTACCCCAAGCTGTCGATGGACTTGCACTTGCGGCTTTATTCCAAATAATTTCACCACGCATGTTAAAACCAATATCTATCATCATTTTTGAAATATAATCAGATAAGGGTATATACGGTTTTCTGCCAAGATTCGCAACATTCACACAAGCACGACCACCATTTACTAAAACTCTATAAGTTTCTTTGAAAGCATTTTCTAAGAGTTGCAAATACTCTTTTAATGATAAGTCTTCATCATACTCTTTTGAAACATTATAAGGTGGTGAAGTAATCATTAAGTGAACTGAATTGTTGGGCAACTCTTTCATATTCTCTGCTGTACCAAGAATAAATTTGTTTTCAAATTCTTTAGGAAAGTCATTTTCTATTTTGTCAAGAATATTTTTATTGCCCAGCTTCTTGTAAAGTTTAGAATTATAAAATTTTGAACTGTCATGGTTTATTCTTCCACTTGTCCCGAAAGCACTCGTTTCTGTTCCCTTTGGTCTTTTCATTTTAGCCACGGATTAAAGTTAGAAATTTTTCTGCTTTTGCAATGTCTGTTTTTTCTTGACTTGCAATTCTTATAATTTCTCCAAGTTTTAATTTTGAAATCATTGAAGAAAAGTAGTTCATATCATTATTTACGAGTTCTTTACAATTATTTAAGAGTTGCTCTTTGTTCAAAATAGTTTGGAAGCCTAATTTTGGTGTGTTTTTGATGTAGTCAGAATCTGTTGGTTTAGGATTTAATGACCAGAAACCTTGAATTACTCCTGAAGTTTTAAGAAAATCCACTTTTTTTATATAGTTATCAGTTATTGGGCTGTTACCTAACACAATTATAGGAATTTTTGTTGAGGCAATTCCTGATACTCGAATATTGATTGATTTTCCAATAGCTTTGAGCATTGAATCAGAACGTAGTAATGCTGGATTTCCTTTATGTTGTTTGTAGTCGCCAACATATTCGATTTTATTTGGATGAGTGTATTTGTAATTTGATACAACACTCATTTTGATCTCAAAAATTAGTTTTATGTTTTCTGATTTTTGAAAAACGTTATTTGTTGTGCAAAAGGCAAGGTCTGCACTTGATTGTTTTGATAACCCAAGTTCCTCGCATACCACGCTGTTGACTGCAAAAAGTCCAAGTTCTGCTGCAATCGGTTCGAAGATATTTTTACACCATTTTTCAGTATACTGTCCAATTAGTGAGTTTCTGCTTTGTAAAGTCTGACCTTCTGCATCTGAACCTTTTGGTACATAAGCAAAGTACCCTTCTTTTAGTTTATAAAATAATTGTTCTGGAGAAGCAAAATTCTTTAGAGCTTCAGTAAAAAATTGAATTTCGGTATCGTTATTCCAAAGTGTCATCATAAAAAATTCAAAAATTATTTCAAAATTAACACTTTCTTTTCAATTAAAAATTTACTTTGAAATCAAAATAAAATTCAATACCTAAATAGATTTTTGATACTTAAATAATGAAAATGGAGCTAATTTATATAAAAAAAAGCTCTATTTTATTTTTTTTTGATCAAAATTGAGTGTCTACCTTATCATTGTAACTGATTTTGCTGCAAAATCCAATATTGGGGAAAAATACAAACCAAAGAATATAACAAGTATGGCTAAAATATATGCAATGGACAAATTAAACGTGCTTGATGTAAATTTCTTATCAATAGTTTCGGGATTTTGACGCAAGAACATATTCATAATTATTTTGACATAATAGAATAATGATACAACGCTGTTGAGAACTCCAACGACTGCTAACCAAACCCAACCATCCTCCAACACAGCCGAGAATATGTAAAGTTTGCCGATAAAACCAGCAGTTGGTGGCAAACCCGTCAATGAAATCAAAAATACAGTCATTAGTACTGCCAAAACAGGCGAACGGTAACCCAATCCAACATAATCCTTCATATCTTCGCTACCTGTCTCGTTAAGCACAAGTTGAGCAATATAGAATGCACCCAAATTCATTAGCAAATAAAATACAAAGTAAAGCAATACTGCTGTTATTCCTACATTCGTTAGGACAACTACACCCATTAATATATAGCCAGCGTGTGCAATCGACGAATATGCCAATAATCTTTTGACATTTTCTTGCCATATTGCAGCAAAATTACCGACCGTCATAGTTAATACTGATAATAATGCAATTAAAGTTGTCCAATCAAAAAATGCGAAGTTGCTCCAAGATTCCAATGAATTAGTTGGTAAATAGAAAATATCATTGAAAAAGCGAATGAATACAGCAAAGCCAGCTGCTTTGGATGCTACTGATAAAAATGCGGTAACTGTGATTGGTGCTCCTTCGTATATATCAGGCGTCCAGTAATGAAATGGAACAGCAGATATCTTATATCCAAAGCCAACTAAAATCATTATTGTGGCAACAATTACAGGAAAATAATCAAAATTGCCTTGTGCAAAGAACTCATTAATTTTGTGTATATCCAAAGTCATTGTTGTTCCGTAAAGCAAGGACATACCATAAACCATAATACCAGACGAAAGGGAACCATAGATTACATATTTTAGCGAGGCCTCGTTCGATCTTCTGTTTTCCTTTGTGTAGCCAGCAAGAACATATGAGCTTAACGAAAGTATTTCTATAGAAAGATAGATGGTAATTAGATTAATTGCCGAAGAGAGAATAAACATACCAAACGTCATCCCAACGAGCATAGAGTAGTATTCACCAATTTTCCTACCCGGAACATATAGTTCTTTATACGAAAAGGACATTATCGAAATTATTATTGTTGTGATTAATGCAAGGAATTTAAAAAAGGTAGAAAATGGATCTATGGCTAATGTATCGCTAAAAATCTTTTGGGAGACACCAACATTGAAAGCTAAAAAAACCCCGGCAATAATCATCCCAATAATTGAAATGTAGCCAACTATATTACGGTTTTTCTTTACGATTAAATCAACCAAAACGCCCGTAATATAGGTAATAACCAAGACAATCTCGGGTATGAAGAATTTTATACTTTCCGTTAAAAATGAATATTGATTTTCTATTACCATAATTAAAATTAATTAAATTATTAATACTATAATCCGGAGATTTGACCGGTCATTTTAACAACTTCGATTAAATGATTAACTGAAGTTTGCATCATCGATACCATTGGTTGTGGATTGATCCCAAAGAAAATAACAACAATCGCCAATGGGGCAAGAGCAGCTAATTCAACGGGAGCAATATCATCAGTTTTATAGATTTTGCCAGTTGGATCCCAAGGTTTATTCCATCTTTCGGGTAATTTACCAAAAAATACTCTTTGCAGTGCCCAAAGCATATATGCAGCACCCAACACAACTCCTAATGCCGAAATCATTGTATAAACGGGATAGGTACGGAATGAACCCAGAAATACCATAACTTCGGATACAAAGCCACTCAACCCTGGCAATCCAATTGCACCAAAAAAGGCAATTGTCATAATTCCAGTATAAACTGGCATTTTGGTTGCCAATCCACCAAACTCATCCAATCCACGAGTGTGGGCACGATCATAGATAACTCCCACAATCATAAAGAGCATAGCTGTTATTGTGCCGTGGTTAAACATTTGGAATATAGCTCCAATCATTCCTTCACTTGTCATTGATGCCATTCCCAAAACCACATAACCCATATGTGAAACAGATGAATAGGCTATCAACTTTTTGAAGTCACGCTTTCCGAATTTGTGTTGACCTAATGCACATAAAGCTCCATATACAATTGAAACCATACCGATAACTGCTATCCAACTTTGGAAATAGTATACTGCATCGGGGAACATAGGCCAAGCGATCCGAAGCATACCATAAGTACCCATTTTTAATAATACGCCAGCAAGAATAACCGAAATTGGAGTTGGAGCTTCTACGTGAGCATCGGGCAACCAAGTGTGGAACGGTACCGATGGCACTTTTATAGCAAATCCAACAAATAAGGCTGCAAATGCAATCAAACGCCATGAATTTCCCATTCCATAAAGTAAGGAATCGGGACTATATTTGGTAAAATCCATCATATCGAACATATTGAAGGAACCTACAGCAAAATACAGTGCGATCATCACCAATAGCATAAACACCGATCCAAACAAGGTATAGAGAAAGAACTTAATAGCAGCATATTCTTTGTTTGGTCCACCCCAAATTCCTATAAGGAAATACATCGGTAATAGCATTAATTCCCAAAATACATAGAACAAGAAGAAATCTAATGCAACAAACACACCCATCATTCCAGTAACTAACAACAAATACATTGCAAAGTAACCCTTGGCTGCTTTTTTGATATGCCAGGACGAAAATGTTGCTAAAAACGAAACAATTGCTGTTAATAAAACCATTGGTGCCGATAAACCATCAATACCTATGAAATATTCGATTTTTAATGTTCCGAATATTGGTAAACCAGTTAGGGTAATCCAATTCACTCGCTCAACAAATTGCATAGAGTTTGGATCATTCACTCCCATTAACTTTGTATCGAAAGCAGTCATTAGCAAAATTGCTATGATTAATTGCAAAAATGTTATACCAGCAGTTACCAAACGGAATAAATTTTGAGCTTTTTCTTTGGCAACTTCGTCGTTACCAGATGGAATGAGTAAAATTATAATCATTCCTAAGATGGGTAGGAAGGTTATCCATGTTAGGGCTCCCAATCCAAGAAATGTAAACATCTATCCTCCGAACTTCTTTATTATCAATAAATTAAACAAAAATATAAATTAATATTACTAAACCAATGATTGTTAGAATTAAGTAAGCTTGAATAATTCCAGTTTGTGGTTTACGGAGAAGATCTCCAAATCTTTTTGTTGTCCATGCAGTTAAATTGACTACTCCATCAACTCCACGAAGGTCGAACCAACCAATGAACTTACCAAAACCACGTCCAAATGCAGCTACAAAATTGACAATTCCGTCGATTATATTCAAATCGAACCAAGCTCCAATCTTTGCTAATCCCACTGTTCCATTTATTACAGTTGCTTGATAAATTTCGTCGAAGAACCATTTGTTGAAAGATCCTTTATATAACCATGGATAGAGATTAACAAGTGAATCCACATCCCATATTTTAAATTGATAATAAATAAAGGATAAAACTATACCCGTCAATGCCACCAATAATGATAACATCATTGCTGGAATATGGGCGTGGTGGATGTATTCCTCAAGTTTTGTTGCTACAGTGTGGTGTTCCCCTTCTGCGGGATGTTTGTAGTGAGTAACTACAAATGGTTTTGCACAATTTGCTTTAGACTCACCACAGCAATCCTCTAAAGATTTAATACCTTTAGATTTGCAACAATCTTCTACTTTTTGTTTATCCTTTGATTTGCAGCAATCATCAACCACAGAGTGGCTTTGTTTGTTACTATGATTTAAATTGTTATGTATGGATTTATCTTCATTATTAATATTTTGACCATTCTCGAAGTTCTCCTTGACCATAAAATCAAACATCAAGTTGGTTGGAGTAGCAATTTGTGGAGATTGAGTAACAGAATGAAACCAACCCTTACCAGCGTCTAATGGATTGAGTGAATAGAAAAACCAAAAAGTAAGAACTGCCAGAATGACCAAAGGAATTGTTATATAGCCATTATTTTCGTGTGTATGACCTGCAATATGTGTTTTTGGTTTGCCATGGAACGAAATTATTGTCAACCTGAACATATAAAAGGCAGTCATCAAAGCAGCACCAAAACCAGCAACAGGAATAAACCAATGTCCCGAAAGTTGAGCAAATGCCAATGTTCCGGCTAAAATCCCATCTTTACTCAAAAAGCCCGAAGTTAAAGGAATACCCGATATTGCAATGGTTGCAAAAAGGAAGGTTATATAGGTTATTGGCATTGTTTTTCGCAATCCACCCATATTACGAATATCTTGTGGATCCATATGGTGTTCGTTGTGATGGTGCATTGCGTGGTGCATTGCATGGATTACAGAACCTGAAGCCAAGAACAATAGAGCCTTGAACCAAGCGTGGGTAACCAAATGCATAAAGCCACTTGTGAATGCACCAACTCCTAAACCCATAACCATATATCCCAATTGACTTACTGTGGAATAGGCTAAAACACGCTTAAAATCGTATTGAGTGATTGCAATCGTTGCTGCAATGAATGCTGTTAAAGCACCAGTATAGGCAATAAACAATAAAGCATCGGCTGTGAACATCGGAAAAACACGGGCAGTTAGATAAACACCTGCAGCAACCATAGTTGCTGCGTGGATTAATGCACTCACTGGCGTGGGACCTTCCATAGCATCGGGCAACCATACGTGTAAAGGGAATTGAGCAGATTTGCCAACTGCACCTAAGAAAACAAAAATTCCAATTGCCGTCATCCAAGCTCCACTATCGAAGGGTAGTATTCCAGCGTGAATCCCTCCGAATACTTCATCGAACATAAAAGTGCCATAGGTGAAGTAAATTGTCATTAAACCGAATAAAAAGCCTAAATCTCCAATCCTATTGACTATAAAAGCTTTTTTGGAAGCATTTGCAGCTGAATCCTTTTCGAACCAAAAACCAATTAATAGATAAGAGCTAACCCCAACTAATTCCCAAAAAATGAACATATTCAAAAAGTTGTTGGCAATTACAATCCCAAGCATCGAAAAAGTGAAAAATCCTAAATAGGCATAAAATCGCGAGAACCTTTGGTCTTCACGCATATACTCTAACGAAAAGAGATGAACTAAAAAGCTTATCAAGGTGACCACAACCAACATTATTGCAGCTAAATTGTCCAATCCTACCCCAAGCGAAATGTTGTTGGTGCCAATGCTTAGCCAGGTAAATTTGTATTGATGCATTGCAGCGTCGGGGTAATATACCAATCGAATAAAGGCAACAAAAATCGCGAGAAGCAAATCGATGCCCAATATACTTGTACCAATAAATCCAGAAGGTCTGCCAAGTCGCTTTCCCCAAAATATTAGAAAGACGAACCCCAGCAATGGTAATATCAATATTACTATTGAAAGATTTAGTAAAAACTCTGGTGTCATAATTTATATTTTTTACTTTTATTCAAAACAATTAACCTTTAAGGTTTTTAATTTCGTCAACATTGACGTGTCGATAATTTTGATAAATGTTCAAAACTATTGCCAGTGCTACTGCTACTTCGGCCGCAGCCAAAATCATCACGAATAATGCAAACACTTGTCCTTCAATTTGGAAATTGCCGAACCGCGAAAAGGCAACAAAATTGATATTAGCCGAATTCATTATTAATTCTAATGACATAAGCACCATAATTGCATTTTTGCGAGTTGCTAAACCAAATATTCCTAACGAAAAAAGTATTGCACTCAAAACTAAAAAATGGGTTAATCCAATTTCCATAATTCTACCTCCTAACTTCCCTTACGAGCAATAAATGCAGCACCAATAAAGGCAATCAACAACAAAATTGCCGCTATTAAAAATGTAAGCACATATTTTGTTAATAATTTCATTCCTAATAAATCCAAAGTAGTATCCTTGTATTCAGTCACGGGAGCAAATCCCCAATTAACTGATGAAAACATATAAATCAACATAACCAACATTAAGGTTGCAAAAATTGCCGAAGAAATATAGATTTTACGTCCTGTCCCACCTGTAATTATGTCCACTTCGGTTACTCGAGAAGTGAGCATCACACCAAATACAATCAAAACCAATATTCCTCCCACATATATCATTATTTGGAGTACTGCAAGAAAGTCAGCATTCAACAAAGCATATATTCCTGCTACCCCAAAAAATGTAAATAATAATGAAAATGCGCTATACATCAATTTTCGTGAAAAAACTACCCCCATTGCCGAGACAACTACAATGAAGGCAAATAAATAAAATACAATTGATAATGTATCCATAATTTTATTCTTTTTTATCTTCTGGTTTATTTTCTGTGCCTTTTGCTGTAGCAGCTGTGGCAGTTTTTTTTGCTTTTTCTTCATTCAATAGTTTTTTCTTTGCTTCTATTTGTTCGGGCGTCATCACGCTAAAATGATAGAGCAATTCATTTCGATTATAGCTTGTATATTCAAATTCTTTTGTCATATAGATTGCATTAGTTGGGCATTCTTCGGTGCAGAGATTGCAAAACATACATTTGGCAAAATCAATATCAAATTTGCTTACCCATAGACTTATTTTTTCACCATTTGGTCGAACGGCTTCGGGATCGTCCTTAACTGCTTTGATTGTCTCGATTGATATGCAATTAACTGGGCAGTTTCTTTGGCAAATCATACATCCAATGCAAAGGTTCATATCCACGAATAATCTATTTCGCAAAAAATCTGGTGCTTGACCGTCGCGTACTGGATGAAATTTATCGGGATATTGTCGTGTTACTTTTTTCCCAAATAAGTGTTTTAATGTGATTTTCATACCGACAAGTGTCGTGCCAATACCTGCCCAAACATTTGATATATAATTTTTCAACATCTTATATCTTCTCCTTAATTAAAACACAGTTGGATTTAACATTGCCCATAATGCAATACCCAAAAATGCAACAAATGCAAATGGCAACATTACTTTCCAAGTTATATACATAAGTTGGTCAACTCGCACTCTTGGCAAAGTCCATCTTAACCAAATTTGTACAAAAACAAAGAACATTGCCTTGGAGATAAACCAAAAGAATTGCCATATTGGTCCATTCAAGAAATTGCCAAAAGGTGAATTCCATCCACCCAAGAACATAATTGTGATTAATGCAGAAACTACATACATATTTGAGTATTCTGCGAAGAAAAACATTGCGAATTTCATTCCGCTGTATTCGGTGTGGTAGCCACCCACAATTTCGCTTTCTCCTTCGGGAATATCGAAT
>Ga0209018_1000816_pt1 | contig 27473 bp, 26 predicted proteins | sample YNPBryBLVA2012_FD_185814 | JGI IMG/M metagenome (GOLD analysis project Ga0209018, IMG submission 185814) | Anoxygenic and chlorotrophic microbial mat microbial communities from Yellowstone National Park, USA - YNP Bryant BLVA 2012 (SPAdes)... ...
GGTCGCAGGGGCTTAGCCCCCTTGCCTAGTTCTTCTGAATATAAGGGTTCCTGCGAGATAATTTTGTATCGTTGTGAATAAATAAAGGTGTCCTAAACAGAGATTCATCGGTAATAGAGCTATGGCTTAATTTTTTCCATCCACCATTGCCCTAATTGGGCGTTATCCAGTGCTTGACTCTTGTGCAGTGCCTCAGTGATGGCATCCATTGCCAACCCTTCTAATACAACAGACTGCTGAACTCTCCGACTACCTAAATTTTGATCCACAGCAAAGGCAAACATTTCCAAAGATGATACATCCACCACCCAGTATTCCTTCACCTGCATTTCCTCATAGAGTAAACGTTTCATACCCAAGTCATCCGCTAACGAAGAATCAGCAATTTCAATCACCAAGTCTGGGGGAGAATAATTATCTAAATCAGCAATCTCTCTACCAGTAGGTGATGCGTTTACAGAGTCACCAAAATAAAAAGAGCTATCGGGTTGACACTCTCGTAAACCAGCTTTTCGATAACTCGCATTGGTCAAACCACGAAATGGAATCCCACGCACAATACAATACAATTCAACTAGTAGGGAAACAATAAGATTGATTGCCGCATGATTTGCTCCCACACCCATAGTAAATTGATACGCTCCTTGGAAATAATAGGCTTTGGCTTTTTGATAGTTAGGTTGCTGAGAAAGAGCGAGAAAAGTTTCCCAGGAACCTGTTTGCCAAGTTTGCCTTTCCACTGAAACCTGATCACCAGGCAAGGTCTTTGCAGTAGCAATTGTCATCTATTTCCTCCTTGGTTCAATGGAAAAACCTGAATGGCTTCTTCCCTTTTCAGTTGCTCAACAAATCGCTTGCGTGGGTCTGCCGTTGCACCAAAGACAGTAACGGCTTCATAACCGTCAAAATCTGCAATCCAAACGGGAGAAGGAATGACTTGTCCTTTCCCCACTCCTCCACACAAAAAACGATCATATTGTTCACCTCGCCTGCCCATGCGATGAAGTTTTGCCAACGCATAGGGTTTGTTCCCTTCAGCATCTCCTTGAGTAATCAGAATTCGGCAATGGGTATCTACTGCCTCCATCCAGCGTTGTTGAGTGGGTTCAGTACATATTCTCAATTGTTGGGGATTGATTGGTTGTCCTGTAACAGTTGCCAATGCTTCAAAGAAATTTTTAATTCTCTTGCGAAACAGTTCTGCAAACTCACGGGCAGACTCAGGCAATTCCCAAAATTTATCTTGATCTTGTGTTTTGGGTATCAAAGTGGAACCCCGCCACCAGGGTGCTCTATCCCTATTTTTACGAGAATAGCAAGGTCTTCTTGCACCTTGTCCAACACCCCCAAGATGAAACATTAGCCAAGTTAAATTGTGAAATAATCGTTGGCTCGATTTTTTTTGCTCATCAGGGCATTCATCGGATAGGGAAAGTACCAAAATACCCGATTGTTGACCCACTGGATCATTTTTGCCTTGATGATTCGGTCGTGGCTCTTTTTGTACAATTTTTCCATCCAAAACTTCAACCTGAATCCATCCCCGTTGCGGGTGCGGTGTAATTGCCCCAAACAATTTACCTTCCCATTCCTGCACAACATTAACTGGTAATACACCCAACCCAAACGCTCGAAACCAATAACGCATCATATTTTTGAATGCAACGGGGCGCACTTCGGCAATAGATTGGTTACGATAATTACCTAAATCTGCTCGCCAAGTAACTGTTTGTCGCCCATGAATGAGTTGCCCTTCTAATTCAAATCGCAAACGCAAAAATTCCCTAGAATTACGCGAGGGTTGTTCACTCACCAGCCGCCCATAACCCGAATTAATTTGTGAGCCGATTCCTTGAGCCAAACCTTTGATGAGCCATTTTTTGACCGTTGTTAACATCTCATCCGTGCAGTTAATTCCCTTACGAATACCAATCAAAAACGTTGCCTGCTTCAGTGAAAAAAATACATTAGGATTTGGATGGTATTCCAGGTTATTACCTTCCCAATTCCAGATATTATTAGCAATATCTACCGCTAGACCACCAGATTTTAGCTCATTTGTAGCTACAGGGTATGCATCTAAAAAGACAATCTTGCCAGCCTTGTGCTTCTCCTCAGCATCCAAATCCCCTAAATACTTAGCAATTTCCTGCTCTGCCTGGGCACGGGACAACCCTTGCGTCATAAATTCACAAACTCCTTGCGCCCGTGTAACGCCCCGTAGCGTAGAACTAGGAATATAAGGCATCCCTAACGCATCAAAAGCAGGCAATAACATCTCTTCAGGACCTTTTGTACCTCCCACACGAATCCGCCAAGGACAAGTCACTGTAAAGGTATTACTATCCCCAGCAATCAAACGAGTGCGGCGATTCATTTCTTGCAGTCGTTGGATATAGTTGCCCCGACTTTCTGCACGACTTATCAGTTGAACTTGTGTTCCTTCTTTGTGTTGAACAGTAGGTGTTCTCATCCACCGCAAATACTCCACAAAACTCGCTGTTTTATGAGGTTGCGGATTAGGGTCTGATGGATGACCTAGCCAAGGTGATGGCTCAGGTTGATGAGGGTTATTATTTGCAGGTCTAGGTTTTGTGGATGACATGGCTAGATTCTCCTAGAAAAACTAACTCTTTTTTAGAATGTCTGCGAGGGATTGCCGAAACTCTCTTAACATGGCACTTGCCCCAATAGACATTCCTTGTTTGACCAATTGGGGAATCAGTGTCTTAACTAGCAAATCTGGAAACAATAAACTACTCTCAGACTCACTGTACTGTCCATTGTTCAGCAAAAATATTTTGAGGCTACTATTATGATATATCCAAATTTCAGGCACAGCAATTGCCTCATAAGCCGAGAGAAAAGTTTTAGAAGTTGCATCTGATTCAATTGCCAAATCAGGCGGTGGATAAATATCTACATCAATCCTTTCCATACAATCACGCACTAAATCAGCGTTAGTTACATAAAAACACGTATCAGGCTCAACACCCGCCCTATCTTTGCGATAAAAAGTAGTCGAGCCAAAATCTTCCCACTCTCTGCCCTGAGCATCTAAAATTGCCGTCACAATGTAACCGATAAGGCGATGGGGGCGTTCATGTCTGGATAACGGTGACATAATTTCCAAAGTACCTTGATAGTAGGCAATCCGGGTATGGCGGTCTTCACCTAATTCTTCAAGAATGTTTTCCCAATCCTGCCAAGTTTGAGAATGAAGGATGATAGAGCTTCCTTCTCGTAAATCAATGCACTTAAGCGGAATAGATACAGTCATTGGCGATCATCTCCTGCTACGTCGTGATAAACAGCAGATACCCAAAAGCTAAATTCACGGGCAATTTCTAAAGCAAGCCCAGTCAGACCAAGATAGTCATCAGCACTCAAGCTTTTTAGATTATCCAAACTTAAATCTGGCTTACCAGAAAGCTCTTGCAGACACTCAAAGAATATCCTTACAGGGTCTTCCCTACCATCTTTGAGAATAGTTTCTTCAGCCTTAAGACGCATCAATCCCCAGGTGGAGAGATAGGTGTAAATCTCCTGAGCCATGCTTTTTTGTTTTCTGAGCTTTGCCTGATCATTAGTTCGAGTTCTAAGCTCACTCAAGCGTTCATAAACAGGCGTTCCTATTGTGCGTGGATCAAATAACATAGCTTCACTTCTTGATTGTCTTGGATTAGGAACAGTAGCAACAGGTGCATGGGTAACTGCGGGAGTTGATGGCGAATTCGGCTTCGGAAATTGAGAGCCATGTTTGTTCTTTTTAGACATTAGGATTCCTCCTTAGATAGGGAGTGCAATAACTGTTGGCTGAACCAAGAGGCGGCTGAGATGTTTGAGCCTAGTTTCATTTGATCTATCGCTTCAGATAAAAGTTGCTCAGTAAACCCTGATATTAGTTGAGAGACTTCACTTCTATAATACTCTTGATTGCTAAGAATGAAAATAAAAACTTGGCTACCTTGGGCATCAATAACCCAGTATTCAGAGATACCTAGTGCGGCGTAGAGGTGTTTCTTTTGATCTAAATCAGAATCCAAAGTAGTATCGGCGACTTCAATGACTAAATCTGGTGATCGCTGTTGATCGAGATTGATTCTTCTGGATTCACCTTTTTGATATTGGGGCAGATTTTCTCCTAAATATACCAGAATATCAGGGGCGGCGGCTTGTTGACCTACCTTTTCCATTAGACAACTTCCCAAAATTTTGGATTTAATTTCAGGATGTTGCATTAGCCACAATCCCAGAATCAAGCCTAGAAGTTCACGCACTTCTGAATGTAAAACCCCTTCCCATCCCATATTTTCTACTAAAAGCTGATGATTGTAATAGAATAACTGTACTCGCTCCAAAGATGGGTCGTCTCTCAGTCGTTCATAATCTTGCCAAGTAGCCGTTTGCCATTGAGCATAGGGTTTAACTAAACTACCCACTAAAATTGTCATGACGCACCTGCCTGTGTATCTTGGTTACTATTAAATGTTAATTGTACAAAACCACGACCTAAACTTTCTTGACCGCCAATTTGAAGCACATCGGAGCGTTGCAAGAGTCTGGTAAATTCATTGTGGGCTTCCTGACACATACCATTTGCCTGTGCTGTAATGCCCCAGGAAAAGTACATGATAGTATCGGGAGGAATCGCTTCTTCGTATCGAAAGCCACCTTCTACCGTTTTATGTTCATTAAGTTTCACTTTAACCTGTCGCCATAAACTCATTTGCACAATCGTAGCGCAGTGCTTATCCGGTAAAACCAATACATGGTTGACCATTCCCCCTCCATTCAATCCAGGAATAGCTTGTCTCCAGTCTGCCCAATTATGTAAACTATCTCGCTTTAAAATCGCATCTTTAAGATACACATTGCCGTTGGGAATATTCGTAGAATACTCAGGCGGAATTGCTAACGTTGAACCAGACAAGCGTTGCCAACGCCGCAACAACATGGGACTGGTCACCCACACGACACCATGACTAAGGGAAGGCACCGGAATCCAAACAAGAGAGCCATCGCCAATCCAGATAGCCCCTTGTTCGAGTTGTTCACCATTATCAATTTCGTTACCAAATAAGAAGAATTTTTTTGATTTTTCGTTACTAGGAATACTGGCTCGCAAGCGTCCCCGGATGGTACTCGACGGAATATAGGGTAAATTCGTATGCGATTCACGGGCGATTCCCAGCAAATTTCCTTCTTGAGTCGTGCCACCAGTATGCAATGGCGAGAGCAAAGTTAAATACACAATCTCCATCATTGAACCTCCTGAAATGGATTAGACAGCCAAAGCATTTCACTGTATCCTAATTGTCGCCAGCGATGTATTGGATTGGGCACACCATTGATAGTTTCATTATCCTGCATTAAGGAAGTAGGGTATTCCAAATAGTACACACTCCCCGGCGGTGCCGCAAATACTTGGGGTGCAGGTAAACTAAACATTTCTTGTTGCGGATTGACAGCCCGAGTCCGCCCATTGATAGGAATGGGTTTATTCGTTGCCACGCTGACTAATGACCCTCGGGAAGCATTGGCATTGCTGGGATTCGCTAATTTCCACTCCCAGGGCCAAGCACGACACATGGAAACTCCATTAGTTTTACGCACAAATACACCAGGCGTGACCAAATAAGCCAAACACCTTTTTTTGCTTTGAAAATTAGCTTGAGAAATCGTCTGTAACTCTTGCCACTGCCTAGCAAGTTCTGAACAAGGAGTAACTAATACTTGATGTCCCTCGCCGCCCAGGCGTAGGTATTGTGCTTCCGGTATATTAAGAGGATGCCAAGTATGGGTTTGTTCATCCCGTATTTCTATAGAAACAGCGAGACTCCATCCTGATTTTAGACGGATACAAATTTCTACAAAATAACCATCTTCCTCCTTAACTTGTCGTTTTCCTTCTTGAAGCGTATTGTGAGGACGAGTTTCTTCGTAAAAAGGTTGATCTATTCCCTCAATCAGAGGTTCTTTTTCGCCTTTCAAAAGTTTAAGTATTTGGGTTGTAGGTAAATAAGTTGCACCTTGCTCTTTGGTAGAGTCATCAGAACGATATTGGCTAATCAAGGGCGCAGGTCGAGTCTGATCCCACTGGCACTTTTGATAGGCATCTTCTGGTGGTAACCAGGGAACTGGTACCATTGGAGAAGCCTTATAAATATGTAAGGGTCTAGGAAAATAAAGTTGCTCATCAAAGCACAAAAAAGGACCTCGGATACGCAACGTAACTCGCTCCTGTAAATAGGTCTGAATGGCACCACTAATGACATGACCGGTGGGTGGAAAACGTCCACTCGCCCAAGCTCTCTCACCGGGAGTAAACGGTTTTGCATCCCGAAACATCAGGACATCAAGGGGTGTCAACGTGTACCATGAACTAGCCATAAATCTCCTTGGAAGTCATAGTTATACGGAAAAAAAGTAAGGCAGAAAAAGATGACATTGAGGCATTGAAACAATATTGCAAATAACGTAAGTATGCTGGCGGTATTCATCATCACTCTCCAAGTCTAATAGAGCGATTGCGTAAATTAAAAGCGGCTAATTTTAACCAATTTTGAATTTGCCTATCTCGTTCCTTTACTTGGCTATACTCCCAGATATGCTCCAGAAACGCACAGAGCTTTTGGTGGAAATCATTCTTTGCATCTTGGTTACCTTGGAATATATCCCGCCGTTCACAAAAAACAACTACCCACTTTGAGATGGCTTCTTGAATCGGCGCAGGATGTTGCTCCCAAATTTGTACGGCTTGTTCAAATAGAGACCCTTCCTCTTCCTCTAAATTATATTTCTTCCAGTCAAAGTCCAAAATGTCTTTCCATTTATCAAACGTCTCAAATTTACTCGTAGCCTGTAGCTGATTACCATTGGCATAAAGTACCCGTACCTGCACAGCATCTTTTTTATTCTCCTGCTCATCTTTATGTTTCTTTGCTTGGTTTTCTGCTTCCCAAAGATTCTCCAAAGCAATTGCTAACGGTACGGATTGATGAGCAATCACAACACCAAAACTAATGGTTGCTGTTGAACCCATTGTAAATAAAGGGCGTTTGCTCAATCCTTTAGGTAATTCTGACCCCTTCCATTGCCAGTAATTACCTTGATGATCAAATTCTCCAGCAGGATCATCTTGCCCCCGAAAACACTGACGAATATCCCACAACCACTCGTCCCACTCCCATAAATTAGTATAAGCTAAAACATCATCCCCACCGCCATAAATCAGACGACCTGCATACCGCCGCTCTGTTAAATAAGGTACAAGTTGATTGGAAAAATCTAATAGCGCACGGCTCAAGGCATTGTGGGTGGATGGTCCCATGCGTTTTTTGATTTCTTGGTTCTTAACAAACTCACTAAATTGAGACCGAACCTCGGCAAGTTCTTGGGCATTAAACACATGACCAATTTGTTCACTGTGACCATCAGCAAGATTTTTTAGGGGTGTAGGCAAGTAGTCATAGTATTGCTTCATTTTTTTACCCTTGAGCCAATCACTCATGCCGTCCCCATCGCCCGCCGCTAGCACGTACCAATTTGCTGGATTGACGCCGGGATAAAACTCCTTCAAAATTTGATTAATTTGATTTTGATACTCTTTTTTAATCACATCATCAACATCAGCATCTTCTACCAGCCAACCTGCATTTAACAAACGAGGATGATACTGAAATTTTCGTTGATGTTCATCTGCCCAAGGAATTCCCCATCTATTGTGCATATCTCGAATGACTTCATTGACCCAAGGATGTTCTTGCTGAATTGCTGCACAAGCACGTTCAAAATGTTCTCTCTCTCTTTGTCCATGCCTCTCTCTTTGTTCATGCGTTTTAAGGTAACCAGCAACACCACCGGTTAAATCGGGATAGGATGCAGCAATTTTTTCCTCTTCACAACCAGGGAAAAGTTTAGGCACAATTTTGTGCAAAACCCGCTTGACAGTTTCGGTGGCATTGAGCTGTTCCCGACCATCAAAAAGCCCTGCACTTCGTGCCCAATAGTGCTGGCTCTCTCCCTCTGTAATCCAGGAATCACCCGGAGAGGGATGCACCACTGAGCCGATACCAGAGATAGTGCTACGAGGACCAAAAGCTACGGGTAACTCCCAATCACGGGCATTTTTACAAGCCGCTTGTACCCTGCGGGTTTCATCCACCACTGCCGCCCACCAAGAACCGATATTCACTCCAGGCTTATATTGCCGACGTTCTTTAGTTTTAGGGTCAATGAAACTTGCACGCAAAAATGCCAGCTCTTTATCCAGAAATAGTCGCTGTTTATCAGTCAAGTGATAGGTTTGATTCTGAGAACATACCCATTGATCCTCATCAATAGACCCTTGAGAACGTAAAATTCCTGTATCTTTTAATAGATAGTTAGGATGACCCAACGGAACCGCCGCCCAGTAGTGTTGCCATTGATGTTCTAGCCAGCCTTGCCAAGTCAAGTCCGATTCATCCAGCCTACGTTCCATCCAATATCTCTCTCGTAAAAAGTTAAATGTTAATTTGCCTAAATGTAGCCACTCTTCCCGTAATGTTTGCTGAGCCGTTTGCATAGCGGCTTTAACTTTGTCCTCCGGCAACAATACCATAATCACATTCGGAAACCCCGCCGTTAGCAATTTTTCCACCGATGGTTTTTTAACCCAATCTGAGAAATTTGGGTATTTCTCTAGTAACCAATAATCAATCAAGGGCTGGGCATATAAACTCGGATAAAGTAGGCAGTCCGACCCGTATTTTAGGGCTAATTTCCAACAAATTCTCGCTGACAGATAATGTAGCACCCAAGACCCTGCCCAGAAGTCCCGCATTTTACGACTAGCTTTGATGAGTTCTTGGATGGGACTAAAGGTAAACGTAGCAAGATAGGGACGGGTTTTCTGTGGTTCAGTATATCCTGCTAAACATCCCGCCAGCGCCGAGGTAATACTTGCATGACTCCAAATAGAACCATCCGGTAAACGCGTTTCCGCAGGCATGAGCATTAAACTATCGTCATTAAATTCTCGGCAAATTGCCTCTGGAAAACACCGCCAAAACCACCAAAAGACCTGTGGATAATCATTTTCTTCTTGTTTGATCCAATCGGGAACGACTGATTCCTCTCGTTGCCGTAAATACTCGGCACGATTCCCAGCTCTGCTTAAATCCCTATGGTTATCAGGTTGTAATTCCCAAAAAATTGTTCCTGCTGATAATAAATGGGTTATTTCCAGTCCAGTTCCAAGCGTCCAACCCCGGTCAATCGTTTGGTAATCAATAGCAACAGGTAAATTGCCAATCGCTGAACGGTCACTAGCAGATGCAACCAAATCCGCATCACCAATATATTTTTGATAATCAGAAGCATCACTCGATTTGGGAGAAACCCAATCCTGCATAACCTGTAATAACCGCCAAACTCCTTCCCTTCCCCGACCCGAAGCATCATGGAGAGCTTTCAAGGCTGGGTCATGCAGTAGTCCCCATATTTTGGCTTGCCAGTAATGTTTTTGAGACATGGTTGCTCCTTTTGGTTTCATGTAGTTTTAGATTAACAGTGATTAGAATCAACCTCTTCCAATTGGGGTGATTGTGTTAAAGAAGGGAAAAGGGATTGTAGGGTGCATACTAATTTTTTTTGGGCAAATTTCTCTAAAGCCTGACTATTGAGTGGCGATTCATTCATCTGCACATGGGCAATATCATTACGATAGTCACCCAAACGTCCCCAGAAATCTACAAGGGTTTTAACATTTTCCACATGGGCTGAAATCGTTATATCTAAATCAGGATGATGCTTCCCAAACCTAATGGAGTTAAGCTGGTTCTCAATCTGTTCCCGATGCTGCCGTTGCCGGTAATCATCCCGTCCATCTAAGAGGCAGAGGGCAGAAACTACCCACTCCCGCGCCATGAGTAGCGCATGAACGGTAAATTGTTTTTCCACATACCACTGCAAAAGCAAAAATTGCCTGTATATTTCCTCTTTTTTATCTGCATTAGCATTAGATAGAGCCAATGGCATATAGCTCTGACGTACCTGTTCTAACATCAAACCAAATGGTTTCGCAAAGATACCCACTTCTTGGGATAGCTCATCGGTAGATTCATGAATTAATTTTGGTAAATCTTCCTGGATTAAACTAATGGGTCGAATGAGTTCAATCGAGCGGGAAACATCTTCAATGGCTCGCCCAAAATTTTGTAGATTAACCGGTCTGGGATCGTGCTTTCCTGGTCGTTGTGAACGATAAAAATCCCGATGTATTGTCTTCAATAAATTCCCTAAATCTACCGAAGAACCCGTCGTGATAAATTTGTCCGTTGCAGTCAACCAGTCCAACAAACGCAGGGCTGGGGTTAGGTCAACAATTGGACTTTCAGATGCCTCGCCACGATAGAGACCATAGTATAAACCTTGAATTTCCACATTTTTCGCCTTGCGTAATAATGCTGCACCTAGAAGCACCAACACCGGAATCGAACGAAACGCATGGGTAATATCAAAGATAATCTGGTCTTGGGGATCAATACTGTCAACTAATATTTCAAAAATGCGCCAAATTGCCTCTTCTGTTTCAAGCGAAGGTATATGGCGGTCTTGTACCTGAACCGTTGGCGGCAAACAGGATTTCAGAGATTCCCAATGTTTTTGTCGGGCTTCGGAAGTGAGTAGAACGATTACCTTTTCAATGGGAAAGATTTGACAGAAGGCTTGGGCAACATAACAGGTTTTTGCCGCTTTTTGGTCAGCAAAGTGATAAATTGTCGGTCTGTAGTCACCTGTGCCGATGGTGGTTAAAAGGGTTTTGGTCATGGTACACTGTGCTACTTTTTAGGATTCAGGGAGATTGATGCCGTGTTCCCGCAATAAACGTAGGTAATGGTCAGCCCGTTGCCGCTCCATTTCAGCCCGTTGCCGCTCCGTTTCAGCCTGTTCTTCTCCTGTTAGTAAAAGGTTCCCCTCCCCGTCACACCACCGTAGCCATTCGACGGTAACACCTTCATATTTACCGTTCCACAAAGTTAGCCCCAATCCTACCTTGGGCATCCAATTCGACTCATACGGAACAAACGCAGTACCCTCCCGTTCAAAAATGGCTAAGGATGCCCCCTGTAACTCGGTTAATTGATGTAAAGGATCATAGACAACGTAGTAACCGACTCCGGCATGGGCATAATCTCTCAATTTGCGACCTAGCTCATGACCCTTGCGGTTCGAGACAATTTCAATGACCACATCCGGCGGTTTTCCCATCTCCCAAACAAAGTAGGTGCGGTCTTCTTTTCGCTCAAAGTTTTCCGGGCAAGAAACTTCTAAACTCACCATCACATCCGGTACTAACGGCGGTGCTTTGAGGGTGTAAAAAAGCCCCACATTCGCCGTAGCTAAAAATGGAACCCCTGGCTTGAAAGAGGCATACAGAGCCGAGGTCAACAGCCGTTGCAACTTTTCGGAGTAAAGACTATCCACAGGCTCATCATCCTCAATCACCACATCACTAATGTCAGGGCGGACAGGAATGACCGCAAGCTCTTCAGCAGGGGGCAGTGTCATAGCAATTATTACGGGGGATAATTTTATGATACTCTAAAAAAAACACCAGTGGGTACTTCTATCAAGTCGGAATATTATCAATTCAGAATATGTGGTCGCAGAGCGACGCTAACTTGGTTCTAAATAAGATTTGATTATGATTAAAATAATTTTTTTCTAAGTGCCAACAAATGCAGGCATCCTGATGCTTAATATTAATTTTAGTATCGTTTTTTAACGCCCGTATAGGTCGAGTTCCTGAATTGCTTCCTGACGCATTTGTTCTCGCAATTTTGAGGGAGCAATCACTTCGCCGTTGGGTCGCCAATCCCGTAAACGCATCGTTAAATCGGTATCACCCAGCCGCACCTGAGCTTGATAGTAGGCATCATTCGCAGAACGTTGTTGCAAAATCTGTTGAATGTATTGCCGTTCTGGGTGATTACGAATTAAGTATGGAATTCTTTGGTAAGGAATTCTCTGAAATGTTGGGTGTCGTTCGGTTCCGTCAATATAACGGCGGGCAAAGTCTGGCTTAAACCGTAAAATCATCAGGGCTTTTTCCAGATAAAAATCAGTTCCCCAAGCCTCATACCAAGCCATTTGTACCTGTTCGGGTGTAGGTAATTTTCTGCGTTTTCTTAAGTTTGATAAATCTGGCATGATTCGAGCATCTGACCAGTCTAAAACCTTAAGTTTTTTTGATGTAATTCGGTCGAGACGAAAGTTATACCAACCTAAAGACTGATTCGGTGTTGTGCCGTAAGCACTCAAATATTTGGCTCTACGGGCATAAAATAAACACACCGGATAGGTAATCATTGGTTGTTGACCGTTCTGGCGGGTATTGTAGATAAATTCGATGGGATTAATCTCTGGTTGTGACCATATTTCATTGAGTTGATATTGGAAGTCGTCCACTTGGTCTTGGGTATTGGGTGAAAAAATAAAATCCAAGTGAACAAAAATCCGTTGCTCTTGCTGGTGATTCTCTTGTAAATTAGCAAGTAACAAGGATATACGGGGATCAATAAAGGCAATATCATTTAACACATTAAGGCTATAAATTAGAGATAGTGCTTCAGAGTTATGTCCATGGGGTAGTTGGGGTAAATTATCTAAGGATAAGCGCATAAATTTAGCATTGGGAAGGGATTTTAGCCAGCCACTTTCCACTAAATGAGGTAAGGTTTTGCGAAGGGTGCGATGGGAATGATGAAAGGGTTTTTCTACCAAATATTCTTCCCAGATTGGTTCAGGTATCGCTAGGGCGTGGCGTAGTTCATCAGCAATCGGTTCCACCCAGTAGCTTAAGGGTACATGGCAGATACATTCTGCATCAGGACAGAGAATTTTTTGTCCCTGACTGGGGTCTTGCCGGGGATGGTCAGGTGATAGTAGCCGATCCCGAATATCGGTGTAGGTGAATGCTTCGGGTAAATCACTCCAACCCTGGTCAGAATCGTCATAAAGTTTGTGCAAAAGTACCCATAATCGCACAGAAAAACTCAATCGCTCGGCTAAACGATGCCCGGATAACCAATCCAAAACTGAGACGCTTAACGGTAAGTCAAAAGTCATCCGTGTAACCCCTTATCGAGCTTGTCAATCACAAAACTATCATGCTCAAAATGACCAAAGATACGTTTTGCATCCAAGTCACTCCAGGCATCGCATTCATGGGTTGAGGGTGGACAGGGATTCTTCTTGAGTGCTTTGAAATCCAGGGATTTGGGGTTATAAATTTGGTTTGTCTCTAAACTCTCTAAACACCGACTGAGTTGGTCGAGGCGTTCGTTAACGATTTTTTTTCGGTCTGGCGATAGGGAAGCAAATGTTTTTTGGAAGGTTTCTGAATAACGGATTTTTGGGCTAAGAGGTTCGAGCAACTGTTCACTATAATAGTCGTCTTTGCAACGGTTCCAGAGTAATTTACCCCACTCAGAAAGTTCGACTTCATCCCCAACTTGATAAAGCAATGTTTCAGGAATGGCACGACACATTTTGAGGGGCAGAGTTTCACCTTGGGCTAAGCGACGAAAGATAGATAAATTTTCACGAATAATGCCCTCTGGGTCAAGTTTCACGGGCAGACGGGGAATCCGCAACAATTCGCTGGAGCTTTGAAAAATATACACACATTCATCGGCGTAAAACATTCCCATCGCCTGCAAAAAGCCATTCACACTTTTGAACCCGCCTGTGAGATTGAATACAATTTTATAATTACTTTTTCGATACCCTGGTAAGGTATTTTCTGCCCATTCTACTAACTCACTCATTGCCAAACGAAAATTTTCCGTATTATTCACATTTAAGTATTCAGAAATGCTCGCAATTTGGACGCAACACCCATGTTTTTCTAACCAGGATTGAATGATGCCCGCCGTCTTTTGCCCTTGATAGGTGGCAGTTGCTAATAAAAAATGGGTGTCTTGTTTAGGGGGAATTTGATTCTGGTAGTAGCTCAAAATGCCATTTAATTCAGCACTCCATTTGCGTACTTTGGCAATATCAGCTTGCAGGATTTCTGACCGTCGCTGATCAATGTATTGTTCTAAAATTAATTTCTGCTCTGAGGTTAAGTCTTGCTCTCGGCTATCTGCGGTTTTATTGAGTAGTCCTTTGATCTCACCATTGGCTTCATTGGTCAGCGTGCTGGTGCCGCAGGGGGAGACTATCACAGTAGCAAACATCGTTCACCTACCTTTTGGGTTATATCATCATAACCAGAGTAGTAAGGGTTGGAACTTTATCCTTCCAGAAAACTTTATGATTCCCTCTGGATTACAGATTTGGTAATGATGATGTCCTCGCCTACGGTGTGTTTCCACTGGCGCCCGGATGTGACCCAAACGGGTTTGGCGTGTCAGGTGGTGGAAATTGAATTGTTGCGACCGGATCGGCTAATGTTTCCGCAGGATTTGGTGGAGTTGCGCCTGCCGTCTGAGTTGGAACCCCGGCGGGGCGTGATTCTCACGGGACGTGCCCCGATTTGGCTGTACGGTTGGCTGGTTCATGCCTGCCATCACACCCGTTGGGTCGCCTGTTATGACCCACGCTTGGGGGCAGTGGTTGTGAGTACCCATCACCCGGAAGTGCGGCTGGGGGAGGTGCTGTGGCTCCAATCCCAGGGGCAACGGACTCGGCTGGCGGCGGCGGTGATGGTCGTGGGTCCCCCGAACAGCGGCAAAAGTCTCCTGAGTCATGCCCTGTTTCAAGCCCTACTGCCCACCTGCCCCGAAGTGTACCTGCAACGGGCGCACTGGGATGGGGAGGGCAATTGGTTCCTGGAAATCCCCGACCCACAGCAGGGGCAAGCCCTCAAACAACAGTATCGGGGAACCGAAACACGGGAGTTTTTCCCAGTTCAAGCCCAAGCGATTCTCAATTTACGGCGGCAAAAACAACTGGTAATTGTGGATGTGGGGGGTAAGGTTGACCCAGCCAAACAACCGATTCTGGAAGCCTGCACCCACTATCTCATCGTAAGTCGGGAACCCCAAGCCATCCCCATTTGGCATGAATTTTGTGCGGAACGGGGCAATTTACAACTGCTGGGCATTGTCCATACCTACCTGGGCAAAGGTCAACGGGTGCGCCAGGAACTTCCCTATGTGGAAATCGAGTTGGGAATGCCCCTCGATACGGTGCCATCGCTCCTGTTCAACGTGATCCGCAATCTGGCTCTGCCCATGAAATTAGAAGGGTATATTTCCAATTAGAGGTATAAAGGGATTGTGGTAATCGTTTTATTGAGGAGGAACTATGAATGCGGTCGCAAAAGTGGGATGGTGGGGTGGTGCGCTGTTGCTGACCCTGTGGACAAGACAAGTGGTGTTTGGGCTGTTGCCGGTAGCAGTTCTTTTCCAGCGGCGGCAATGGCAACAAATTCACCATATTGTTGACCAAAAGATTGCTCAAGAATTGGGAACCAATCAGCATTTAATGACCCAATTGGCTGACCAAATTCACGGGTTACAAATCCAAGTGAATGATTTAATTGCCAATGGTCATAGCTCTGCGGCAATTCGGCAGAATACTCTCCCGATTATTCAGCAAATTCATTTGATTCAGCAACGATTGCACCAAATGGAAGTGGCAACAACGCCCCAAGTGCAACAGTTAAACAACCAAATGATGCAATTACACGCTCAAGTGGATATGCTGGCGCAGGGGATGATTCCTCGGCAGGGTGTGGGCGTATTTATTGATGGGGCAAATCTCCACGCCAGTGCCCGCCAAATGGGAGTGGATTTGGACTACGCTCAACTGCTTCCCCGTTTATTGCCTAAGAATACCCCCGCCAGTGCCATTCACTTTTACAGCGGTTATGACCGGAATAATTTACAACAACGGCGGCTACATCGGGATTTACAGCAAATGGGGGTGCAACTGCATCTAAAAGAAGTCACGCAATTTGCCAACGGCGCTACCAAAGCCAATTTGGATGGGCAAATAATTGTGGATTTGCTAATCAATACCTTTGCCCATGTGATCCTGATGAGTGGGGATGGGGACTTTGTGCCTGCTTTAGATTATTTACACCGACAAGGGGTACAAATTACGGTGGCGGCTTTTGGGAAAAATACCAATCAAGAGTTACAGCAAAAATTCCCCTTCCGGGATTTAGCCAAATGTTGCCCAACTGCTGGCAAAGTCATTCCGTTACCGGCAAAACAAACCCGCAAATACGCTCATTCATGAGGTGGTCATTATGCTCAGTTCTCGTTTTTCCCAAGCCTTGGTTTATGCCCATGAATTGCATCAGAATCAGGTGCGAAAAGGCACTTCCATTCCCTACATCAGTCATTTGATGGCTGTGAGTGCGATTGCCCTAGAACATGGTGCCAATGAAGACCAGGCGATTGCCGCTCTTTTGCACGATAGTTTAGAGGATGCTCCCCAATATAGCGGTCGTTCTCGCTGTATAATTGAACAGGAAATTGCCAATCAATTTGGCACACAGGTATTAGAAATTGTAAGGAATTGCACGGATACCAATAGTGAGGGGGAAAAAGAGGATTGGTGGGGAAGAAAAAAGGCTTATCTTCAACATTTAGAAGCGATGGATGATGCGGTTTTGCTCGTATCGAATGCGGATAAATTGCACAATGCCCAATGTATTTGGCGGGATTATCAAAACTTGGGAGAAACCCTTTGGTCACGATTTACGGCTGGCAAAACGGGCACACTATGGTATTACCAAAATTTGGCAGAATTATTCAACCGCCGCCGCCCGTCCCAACTGGCAACCGATTTGCAAAAAGTTGTGAACCAGTTAACCGATGCTTTGCCTGAATGATGTTAGGAGTGTAACTAACACTATCACATAGATAGATATGAAACACGCTGTAATTTGGTTACTCCGAAATAATTTATACTGCATCTGATGGAGTGGGGTTATTTTGGCACAACTGCTGGAGGGTTTCCCAGAATTGGGGATAGGAAATCTGGACACAACCCGCAGGGGCAAGGCGGGAGGCTCCCTGGGCACGGAGTGCGGCAATTGCCAACGCCATCGCAATCCGATGGTCATCATAGGTCTGCAATTCCGTACCCATTAAAGACTGGGAACCGCCGTGAATCGTCAAACCATCCGGGTGTTCCTCCACCATGACCCCCAGCCGGGTGAGTTGGGTCGCCATCGCCGTTAGCCGGTCGCTCTCTTTCACCCGCAGTTCAGCCGCATCCCGGATTACGGTTTTCCCCTGGGCAAAAGCCGCCGCCACCGTCAGAATGGGAATTTCATCGATCAAACGGGGGATCAACGCTCCGCCCACCGCCACCCCCTCCAGGGCACTGTGCTGAACTTGAATATCCGCCAGGGGTTCCCCCGCTACCATCCGCTGATTGTGGCAGGCGATCTGGGCACCCATCGCCTCGAGGACTTCTAAAATGCCGGTGCGACTGGGATTGACCCCCACATTGGTGAGTAGAATGTTTGCCCCCGGTGTAATGGCTCCCGCCACCAGCCAAAACGCCGCTGAACTCATATCCCCCGGTACAACCACCGACTGCCCCCGCAGGACGGCTCCCCCTTGTAAGGTTACCGTGCCATGTTCCCAGGTGATGTCCGCCCCGAAGGCACGCAACATCCGCTCCGTGTGATCCCGGGAGGGTGCCGGTTCCCGCACTTGGGTCACGCCATCACCGCCCAACCCCGCCAGCAGAATGGCTGATTTCACCTGCGCCGAAGCGATGGGACTGTCGTAGGCAATGGGTTGCAGACCCTGACCCTGTACGGCTAAAGGTGCCCGGGTGCCCCCTTGACGTCCCCAAATCTCTGCCCCCATCTGACGCAAGGGCGTGACCACCCGTTGCATGGGGCGACCCCGCAGGGAATCATCCCCAGTCAGACAAAAAAATTGCCCCGCCCGCCCCGCCAGGAGCCCCAACAGCAGGCGCATGGTGGTGCCCGAATTGCCGCAATCCAATACCTGCAACGGTTCCCGCCACTCCCCTGGTTGTACCAGCACCGGGTCAGCCGTCAGGGGGGAAATCTCATGCCCCAAATCCCGCAAACACTGCGCCGTACTCTGGGGGTCTGCACTGGGTAAGATGCCGGTAATGGTGGTGGTTCCCTGCGCCAAACAGCCCAGCATCAACGCCCGGTGGGAAATGGATTTATCCCCCGGCACCGCCACCGTTCCCCGCAAGGTCAGGTCAGAGGAGGGGTTAATCTGTACCCACTGCGGGGTGAGTTGGATCGGGGCAGGCATGGGCGGGTTCCCCTCAGGAGGGTTCGGCAACCGATGCCGGGGCGGGTTCGGGTTCGCTTGCCTGTGCCAGTTGATCCCGCACTTGGTCAATGGTTTCGTTGAGTTGGCTAATTTTTTCCTCCAGGTTTTGCCGCAGGTTCGCCGTGCCCACCCCGGACTTGACCCCCTTGGGACGGGATTCGCCACTCATGCGATTGGCAATGATCACCCCCAACACACCGCCAATCACCCCGCCCAGGAGGGTGCCCACCACCAACCCTTTGCTAAATCCATCGCCCCGGGATTCCATGCCATCGCCTCCCATCACTAATACCAGTGTACATGGCTTGCATGGCTTTATCCGCCCTCGGTGCCAAAACTCCGGTCCCCCGCATCCCCCAGCCCCGGCACAATAAACCCCATTTCATTGAGGGTTTCGTCAATCCCGGCGGTGTAAATCTGCACCTGGGGGTACTGGCTGGTGATTTTTTGCAGGGCAGGCGGCGCCGCAATCACCGCTACCACCCGAATATGCGCCGGTTGTGCCCCCCGTGCCACCAGGGCTTCCAGGGCGGACATCACCGTCCCCCCCGTCGCCAACATGGGGTCAAGCACCAGCACCCGGGTCTGGGGGTCGAGTTGGGCGGGCAATTTATTTAGGTAAACCGTCGGTTCTAAGGTCGTTTCATCCCGCACCACCCCAAAGTGATACACCCGTGCCAGGGGTAAAAGATTTTGGCTCCCCTCCAACAGGGTCAACCCCGCCCGCAAAATCGGCACCAACACCACCGGCACCGTTGGGTCAATAAATGTAGCCGCCGCCGTTGCCAAGGGGGTTTCCACCGTCGTCGCCGTCAGGGGCAACCAATCCCGCCGCACCGCCTCGTAGGTCAACCAACGCCCCAACTCACTCAGGGCGGGACGGAACAACGCCCCCGGGGTATGGCGATCCCGCACCACCCCCAACCAGTGCTGAATCAGGGGATGGGGGGGCACATAAACCGTCGCTCGCAGGGTCACAGCGGTAGGAAATACAGGGCTAAAAACATTATCCCCCAGGCGGTACAATCAATTCGCAAGCCATTAGGAGCGCAGACCGGGTGAATCGCCAGCGACGCTTACCGGCGGAATGGGAACCCCATCAGGCCACTTGGTTCTCCTGGCCCCACAACCGGGACACCTGGCCGCAACGGTTAACCTCAGCCACAGCGGCACTGGCTGAAGCAGTCAAGTATCTCAGTGGTGATGAAACCGTACATATCAACGTCCTGGATGCCCAACACGCCGAACAGGTGCGGGCGCAGGTGGGAGAAAGTGATAACATTATACTGCATATTGTCCCCACTAACGATGCCTGGTGTCGGGATCACGGGGCAATTTTCATCCAGGAACAAACGGCGCAGGGCTGGGCATTGGTGGCGACCCATTGGCAGTACAACGCCTGGGGGGAAAAATACCCGCCTTGGGGGTGGGATCAACGGGTGGGACGGGCGATGGCGGAGATTCTCCAGGTTCCCTGCATTTCCCTAACCCCGGTGTTGGAGGGCGGGGCGATTGAATCCAATGGGGCGGGGATGTTATTGGCTTCCCACGATTGCCTGCTCCATCCCCGGCGCAATCCCGGTTTGACGACTCAAGATTGGGAGGGCTATTTCCGGGATTATTTCGGAGCAGAGCGGGTGATTTGGTTAAATGCCGAGATTCAAGGGGATGACACGGACGGCCATGTGGATGTGACCACCCGGTTTGTCGCTCCCGATACCCTGGTGGTGGCCCTGGAGACGAACCCGGATGACCCGAATTACCCCTCCCTGCGGGCGAATTGGGAACGGTTGCAATCCCTAGCACCGGCATGGAACTTAACCCTGATTCCCCTGCCCATGCCCCAGCCGGTCATCCACCAGGGGCAACGGCTCCCCGCCAGTTACGCCAATTTTTACATCGGCAATCGGGTGGTGTTATTACCGATGTTTCATGACCCCCAGGATGAGGTGGCTCGGGCAATTCTGCAAAAATTATTTCCCGAACGGCGGGTGGTGGGGATTGACAGCCGGGGCATTATCGAGGGGCTAGGGGGCTTGCACTGCCTGACCCAACCGGTACCGGCGGTTTAGTTCATGACCCGGCCATCGGGCATGGTGGCACCCGTGAGGTTGGCGCCCGTGAGATTGGCACCGCCGATGTCGGCCTTGAGCAGATTGGCTTGGCTTAAATCCGCATCCCGCAGGTCGGCCTTGGTGAGGTAGGCTTCGTGGAAGACAGCCTGTACCAATTGCGCCTGCCGCAGGACTGCCAAGCTCAAGTCCGCCCGGGTGAGTTTGGCTTCGTGCATCTGGCACCGCAGGAAAACGGCTTTACTGGCTTTCGCTTCGGTGAGGTTGGCTTGCATGAGCCGGGCATCGGTCAAATCGGTTTCCATCAGCACCGCCCGCACCATTTGCGCCTGGTGGAGTTGGGCACGGTTCAAAATGGCTTCGCTCAAGTCCGCATCGTTGAGGTTGGCCTCATGCAAAATGGCGTTGCTCAGGTTGGCATTGGCCAGGTTGCTGTGCAGTAATTTCGCCCCCTTGAGGTTGGCCCGGCGCAGGTCGGCCCAGGCGAGGTCGGCCCCTTGCAAATCCGCCCCCTGCAAATCCGCCCCTTGTAAATCCGCCCGCCGCAGGTTCACCCGGTCGCCCCCTTTGCGTGGGGAACTTAAATTGGCCTGGCGCAAACAGGCACCCCGCAGGTTCGCACTGGAGAGATTGGCACCCCGCAGGTCGGCTTCCACCAGGCTGGCATCCAGGAAATTGGCAAAAATGCCGTTGGTGCGGGAGAGGTTGGCCCGGTAAAGGACACTGCCGTGGAGTTGGGCCGTATTCAGGTCCGTGCCTGCCAGGTTGGCTTGGGCGAGATAGGCACCGCTGAGGTTGGCGTTATTCAGTTTGGCTCCCTGTAAATTCACCCGGCTCAGGTAGGCAAAGACCAGTTCCGCCCCGTGCAGGTCACACCGGGACAGGTTGATATTGATCAAATCCGCCTGGTTGAGGCGAATCCCCCGCAGGTCCTCCCCGGAAAAATCATTTTTCCCCTCGCTGTAGCTTTGCAGGAGTTCCGCCGCATCCATCCCTACTGCCCTCGCTCTTCTAAACGCTGGAGAATTTGGGCAAACCGGTCGGCCATGTCCTGCACCTGGGTGACAAATTCCCGCAGGTAACGGTAGCGGGTGGCGGGGGGCAAATGGCGGGTGGCGGTTTCCAAATCCGCTTCTAAATTCCGAAACACCTGTTCCATATCCCCAATCACCTGATGCACCGCCGTGGAGACCAACCGCCGCAGTTCCGCCTCAATCGAAAGTTCCTGCAATTCCCGCTGAAATAGGTCGCTCACCCGGGCCACCCCCGGTTCTGGCATGGCTGGTTCGGGAATATCGGGAATGTCTGCAATGTCTGCCACTACCGGCTCGATGGGGGGGGCTTCCGGCTCGGGTACGGCTCCCAGGGGTTCCACAGCCACCACTTCCGGCTCCGGGCCAACGACGACCACCGCCTCGACCGCTTCCCCAGCCGGGGGCGACCAGTTGGGCACCTCCGCATCCGAGAGGGTTTGGAGTTTGTGCAACCGTTGGTACACCGGTTTTAGCACTTCCAACAACGTGCCCACCACCTGTTGGTACTCCTCCGGTTCCTCCAACTGCGGGGCGATGGTTTCCAGGCGTTGACAGAGTTCCCCATAGTCGGGATAGGCCAGCAGTAAATCCGGGAGCAGGCGTTCCAGTTCCAGCCCCTTGACCGTCAACCAAGGTGCAGTGGGGGTCACGTCCCCTTGACGCAGGGCCCGGGCGATGAGAATTTTGATCCGCAGGGGGTTGGTGCGATTCACCAATTCCAGCCGCAAATCAAACCACTCCTGGGGCGGTAAGACTGAAGCTTGCGGGCGGGGGGCTTGGGTGCGAAACCACTCGGTCGGGTCCTCATCCGGGTACAAAACCGCTATTGAGCGCAAAATCGTTTCCGCCACCGGCAGGTATTCTACGGGTTTATTCAAACTGCGAACCAGATTTTCCAAGGTAGGGCGCAATTCCCGCATGGTGGGGCGCACCTCCAAAGTCTGGGCGACCAAATCCCGCAGGTCAATCGCCGCCAAACGGTCAGGATTGGTTTCCCAAGTGCCGGTGCAGGTAAAAATCAACAGTTTTTTGATCCGCAGGTAATGCGGACTCTGCTCCAGTTGGGCACTGACACTGGCAATGGTTGGCGCCTCGGCAAGAGTCATGGGTGAATTTCCTAACCATCCCTAATCTACACCGGGGCTGGAGCCAATGACTGCTTTTATTGGGAATGGCGTTGTTGTAATTTCTGCCGTCCCTGCTGTACCCGTTGCAGGTTTTCCCCCAATACCTGCTCCAAAAGGGTGAGTACTTGGTTGGCGTAGGTTTCCGCCCCCTGGATCAACCGTTGCCGCTCCGCCTCCGTTTGTTGGCGCAGTTGGGCAAGTTCCGCCTCGGTTTGCTGGCGTAAATGGTGCAGTTCCGCCACCGTATTTTGCCGGAGGGCGGCGCATTCCTGCTGGACCTGTCCCCGCAATCGCTGGGCTTCCTGTTGCGCCTGTTGGGTCAAAAGATGCTGGTCAAGGATGCGGGCGGCCTGCTGTTCCGCACTCAAGACGATCTGCTGGGCTTGGGTCTGGGCGTGGCGCAAAATCTCCTCCCGCCGTTGCAGTACCTGTTCCGCCTCCAACACCATCGCCGGTAAATGGTGCCGCAGGTGGTCCAATTGGGCGAAAATCATTTGCTCATTCACCAACACCCGGCCACTCAGGGGCACCCGGGGGCTATCCGCCACCAGGATTTCCTCCAGGCGGTCCAATTCCTGACGCAGGTGCAAAATCGCCAGTTGGGTCACATCATTCACGGGGGACGGGGAAAGCATCGTGTATCTCCGCAACGAGGGATGGGGGAACCAAATGGTCAACGTGACCGCCAAAGCGGGCAATTTCCTTGACCAAACTGCTACTTAAAAAACTGTACTCGGTGGTGGTGGTGAGGAACACGGTTTCAATCTGGGGAGCCAAACTGCGGTTGGTATGAGCCATCTGCAGTTCATACTCAAAATCCGACAACACCCGCAGACCCCGGAGGATCACCTGCGCCTGACAGCGTTGGGCATAGGCCACGGTCAACCCGTCGAAACTATCCACCTTCACATTCGCCAGATGCGCCGTCGCCTGCCGAATCTGTTGCACCCGCTGTGCCACGGAAAACAGGGGCACCTTGTTGGGATTTGCCAAGACCGCCACGATCACCTGGGCAAATAGGCGACTCCCCCGCTCGATGATGTCGAGATGCCCAAGGGTAATCGGGTCAAAACTGCCCGGATAAACCGCAACAACCACAAATCCCACAAAAATACTGCGCTTAGCATAACATTTTACCCCCGGCACTACCAGTACAATTTTCTCAAAACAGCCTGCGTTAACCTGGGGGAGCAATGGGGATGCGGTGGGCAGTGGCAGGGAACCCCAGCCACCTAGAGATTACCTGGCAGTCTGCCCCATAACCCCGCCATGAAATGCAAGGAAAGACGGCGCAGACCCCCCACCCTCCGCATCAGGCGCAACCCCACCGCCCGGATGGACACCAACGGCCACCAGCCCTGGGAAAACACCCGGTTCAAACTGTCAATAAACATCAGGGAAAGGAGCACCTGCGGCCATCGCCAGCGTTCATACCGACGCAGTACTTTTAATTGGCCCATATCTTCACCCCGTTGGTGCGCCAAAACCAAAACCTCCCCCAGGGTCGCCGCATCCCGCAGACCCAAATTCAACCCCTGCCCTCCCACCGGATGACACCCATGCGCCGCATCCCCCACCAGGGCCAACCGGGGTTTGACATAACGGCTCGCCTGCCGCCAACCCACCGGGAAGCACCGCCGTTCCCCCGCCAAGACCATCTGCTCAAACGGCCCATAGGGAGCCAACTGCGCCAAAAATTCCGCTGCCGGAACCGCCACCAAACCCGCCGCCTGGGCATGGGGCAACGTCCAGACTATCCCCCACCGCCCCTGGGGCAAAGGCAAAAATGCCAGGGGTCCAGACGGCCAAAATCGCTCGTAGGCCACCGGGTCAGCATTCGCCTGAATCACCGTCGTCAGACAGGATTGCCCATACCGCCAGCCCCACGTGCCGATCCCCGCCTGTTGCCGCACCTGGGAAGCCGCCCCATCCGCCCCCACGATCAAGCCCGCAGTCACGGACAGGGACTGATCCGCCCGTTGCATACGGACTGTAACCTCTGTCGGTGCCGTATGAAAATCAACCAATTGGGTGGCATCCCAATAGGTAACGGTGGGAATGTGGGTCACGAACTCCCGCACCACCGGCCAGACCGTACCATGCTCCGCCACATACCCCAGAGCCTGCTTCCTGCCCAAATCCGCTGGCGTAAAGACAACTGCATGACGACCCTGATCCGATAAATCAATCCGGTTGTAGGACTGCACCCAGGGAACCAGCCGTGACCACAGCCCCATACTTTCCCAGATCATCTGCGTTAAGGGCATCAGGGCATAAACACGAGCCGGGGCCCCCGCTATCCCCCCTTGTGCCTCAATGACCAAAACCCGCAAGCCATTTTGACCCAACCAAGCCGCCAAGGTCAGCCCGACCAGGGAACCACCCACAATTAGTACATCATAATCCCAGTTCTGATGACTGCGATCCAACCCCGCCATAGTGCTGACCGGATATTTAATGAAGTTTCTTAATATAAACAATTATGACAGAATCAGCGGGAAATGCGGAGAATGATCACCCTAGCGACTGCTGTGAATGCGGCAGGCCACCAGTTGTTCCTCCAGGGTAGCGATCCGGCTGTAGGCCGCCGTCAACTGGGCCATCAACCGCTGAATCTGCATTTCCGGGGGCAAATCCTGCCCGTCTTGGGCGTAGTTTTGTTGGGGTAGGGACTCGACCAAAATATCCCGATGCTCAGACATCCCCCCCAAATAATTGGTCTGTGGAGCAGGCTGGGCTGGATGGTGTGCCAAGTCCAGGGAATTTAACAGTTCCAAGCGGAACCGTTCGATGAGTCCCTCTAGGGCTTCAACCTTTTGGCTGAGTTGCTCCAGTTGCATTTCCAATTGCCCTTGCATGGCAAACCCTCGTATTTAGGCTTAAATTTATCCTAGGCACTCATTCCTAGAAATCTCGCAGAATCACGGAATCATTTAACCTTTATCGGGACACGCCTATCCCTAATCCCACCCGATTGGGGCATCAATCCCTGGCTGTGTCGAGGGTGTAACGCTTCAATCATCCTAGCCAAAGTGGTGAACATAATGTCTTGCCAAACCTAAGTCCAGCAAATGGCGGTACCGATGCCCATGCGGCTCAATATTCGGCACCGGGGGTGGGTATGCTAAAATCTGACCACACCGGGAACCCGATTGCCCATGAGTTTGAACTGGTTTGAACGGGGTATTGCTACCACGCCGACTGCCGATACCCCACCGGATTATGTGGCCTGGGCCAAACGAGCCTATGAGCATATCCGGCAACAACAGCAGAGCGAACCCGCGCCAGCGCCCACAGCCGAAGCCCCGCCCCCCCCGGAGGAGGCTGAATCCCCAGCACCCACTTCGTTTTTAGCCCGTGCCGCCGCGTTGCGTCAGAGTCGGTTGGCGGCTTTGAAAGAATCCCTGGCACCCCCAGCCCCCGCCCCAGAGGAGGCACCCCCCCAGCCCGCCCCAGTCCCCCCCGCCGTCGAATTGGATGAGGGGTTTTTGTGGTCGGCGGAAATTTTAGCCGCCCAAGGCCGGAAACCGGAGGAAGTCACCCTTGAGGAAATCAACTGGCTCCAAAAACTGCGCCAGGGCTTAGCCAAAACCCGCCGCAATCTGCTCAACCAACTCAAAGCCATTGTCGGGCAAGGGCCCCTGGACGAACGGGCGGTGACGGAACTGGAAACCCTGCTGTTGCAAGCGGATGTGGGGGTGACGGTCACGGACTGGGTAATTCAGCAAATCCAAGCCCAAATTCGCCAAGAGGCATTGCCCCCCGAGGTCGCCCTGAAACTGATGGGGGGGTTACTGCGGCAGGTGTTGGAACGTCCCTACCAGCAGGGGCATCCCCGCAATTTAACGCCACTGCCGGGGCAGTTGAACCTCTGGCTGATCACCGGGGTGAATGGGGTAGGCAAAACCACTACCATTGGCAAGTTGGCCCACCTGGCGACCAAATCCGGGTACAAGTGCCTGATTGCCGCCGCCGATACCTTCCGAGCCGCCGCCGTGGAGCAGGTCAAGATTTGGGGAGAACGAGCCGGGGTAGAGGTCATCAGCAATCCCAGCCCCAATGCCGACCCCGCCGCTGTGGTGTTTGATGCGATCAGTGCGGCGCAAGCCCGGGGGGTAGAATTACTTTTGGTGGATACGGCAGGACGGTTACAAAATAAGCAGAATTTGATGGCGGAATTGCAAAAAGTCCGCCGGATTATTGATAAAAAAGCGACCAACGCCAAAGTAGAATCTCTTTTAGTTTTAGATGCCACCCTGGGACAAAATGGTCTGCGCCAAGCCCAAGTTTTTACCGAGGCGGCGCAATTAACCGGGGTAATTTTAACCAAATTGGATGGTACCGCCCGGGGGGGGATTGCCCTCGCCATTACCCAGGAATTGGGTTTACCCATTCGCTTCATTGGTGCCGGGGAAGGGATGATGGATTTACGCCCCTTTTCGAGCTATGAATTTGTGGAAGCGTTGATGGGAATTTAGGGGTGGGTTTGGTCTAAATTTAAGCCACAGTGGGCGCAAAAATTAATCCGCCATCGCCCGTGACCATTGGGACGTAAATGGGACGATTCCTGTGAGTAATAAGGCTATATAGCAATCCTAACTAAGTTTAGAACACGGGTCGCAGGGGCACCGCCCCCGTCCTTGGTTCTGGAGAATTGCTGTTGCGTCATGGTTGAGGATTGCTATATTTATGACATCCTTGGGAGACTTGGAACAATAGTTACAGTCTTTTTAGTTACAGTCTTTTTGTTGATTACAGGGTACAACTCGAATCCTTCTCATCAGTGTATGGACAATTCTCCCATACCCCAAAATCCCTGAAAAGACTGTAGCTGATGTTGTTGGTTAAAGATAGATGCCAAATCAATTATAGCTAAACATACAAAGGTTGACCTAAATCTGGGTCGCAGGGCACCGCCCCGCCCTGGTTTTTAGGGTATTTTGTAACGACAAAGTTACCCTG
>Ga0209018_1000817_pt1 | contig 27470 bp, 24 predicted proteins | sample YNPBryBLVA2012_FD_185814 | JGI IMG/M metagenome (GOLD analysis project Ga0209018, IMG submission 185814) | Anoxygenic and chlorotrophic microbial mat microbial communities from Yellowstone National Park, USA - YNP Bryant BLVA 2012 (SPAdes)... ...
TGAATGGGGGTGATCATGTCGTGCGGGTTCACCGCGCCCAGACCGTTGACCGCGACAATGCCGATATTGGCGACGGTCACGGTGAATGTGACAACCGTTTCTCCCTCAATCACGGTCGCCGGGCTGGGATCGTTTGTAGCGGCGATCTGCCCACTCTGGAGCATCGCGTTTGCCGAGCCGCTGCCTGCCGGAGCGGCCTGTGCCGCGAAGGACACTCCTGGCGCGGCAGACCCTGGCAGGCCCAGCAGCGCCAGCACACCGAACCAGACCAGTAGTTTCTTCAGCATCGTCCTACCTCTCACCCGAACTCGCTGCGCCCATGCGCGCTTCTATTGAAGCGGTTTTTCTACGCCGGAGAGATTGTTCCTGCTACCATTATCGACGTGCTTGACCCCGCGAGGCAAGTTACGGGTTTCGCTATTTTGTTACAGAGTTGTGCAGGATCGTTTACGCCGGGATGCAGCGTTGCCTTGATTTTTGCGCTGTCCGCCGGGGTATACTTTTAGAGATCGCGTATACATACAAAGGATGGAAGATGAAAATTTATACCAAGACGGGCGATTCCGGCGATACCAGCCTGTTCGGCGGGGGACGGGTGCGCAAAAGCGGTTTCCGTGTGGAAGCCTATGGCACGGTGGATGAATTGAATTCCATGCTTGGCCTGGTCCGCACCTACGCCTTGCCGGACCCTGCGCCTGCCTGGTTGGAGACGATCCAGAACGATCTATTTCAGGTCGGCGCGGACCTGGCGACCCCGCCGGACGCGAAGGCGGCCTACATTGTTCGGGTGGATTCCGAGTCGATTGAGATGCTGGAGCAGGCTATCGACCGGCTGGAGGAGCAGCTTCCCGCGCTGCAAAACTTTATTCTACCGGGAGGCGTCCCTGCTGCTGCCACGCTTCATGTAGCGCGCACGATTTGTCGTCGCGCGGAGCGAATCTGTGTGGCGCTCAACGATGAGCAGGCCATCAATCCAAACGTGATGACGTATCTGAACCGGCTGTCGGACTTCCTGTTCGTGTTGGCGCGGTGGGTCAACTGGCAGGCGGGCGAAAGCGAAACCAGGTGGTCTGTACGCGCGTGAGGGATGGGCGGCTACAGCGCCACGCGAAAGCCGACTACGTTATCCTGTCCTTGCGGATAGTAGCAGTAGCGTGCCGCGCAGCGGGCGTCCTCCGGCCCATGATACCATGAGCCTCCGCGCACCACGCGCGGTTCAGTGGCGTTCAAGGTGATGGCAGGACGCGGTGTGGTCAGAGGATAGCGGAGCAACGGCGTGGCGCACCATTCCCACACGTTGCCCGCCATGTCTACGCAGCCGTAGGGACTGTCACCCTGCGGAGAGAACTTGCCTACCGGCGATAATCCGTTGGGGCGTGGCCGCCTGAGCTGGGTTTCCCACGAGTCGCGTGACTGCTGGTTGACGTTGCAGCACGCCGGGTCCCAGACGTTTCCCCAGGGATAGCGGCGGCCATCCGGCCCGCGCGCGGCTTTTTCCCATTCGATCTCGGTCGGCAGGCGATAGGGCATCCCTGTTACCGCACTCAGCCAGGTGCAATACGCCTGCGCTGCGTACCAGCTTACGCCGACGACCGGGTAATCCGGCTGCCCGGACCAGGGTTCTTCGCCCCAATATTCGGGACAGGTGATGCGGTTGCCGGTTTTCCAGGCCCAGCCTGCATCGGACCAGAAAACCGGGTTATCATAGCCGCCCGTCTGGATAAAGACCGCGAACTCGCGTACCGTCACCGGGCCGCGCGCGATCTTGTAGTCTGGCAGCACGATCTCGTGTGCAGGTTGCTCGCGCCGATACCATTCCAGCCGGTCGCCCTGGGTCTCCTGGCTCAGCCGCCGGACCTCGCTTTGATCGGTGCCCATCGTGAACGGCCCCGCCGGGATCAGCAGCATTTCTGGCAGGATAGGGTCGGGCAATCTGGGAGAGTTTTTTCGGCGTCTGAAAAGCATGTATAACGTGTCTGCGTATCCAGGCTAACGAATCCGTAGGTCGGATGAATCGATACGAAGCAAAAAGCGCAGCACTACTCGCGCAACAGTCCCAGGTGTCCCAGGATGGCATCCAGGCCGAGCAGGTAGCCACGCCAGCCGAATCCCGCGATCTGACCAACGCACACTGGGGCCAGCAGCGATGTATGCCGGAATGGCTCGCGGGCGTGGATGTTGCTCAGGTGAACCTCCACGACCGGAATGTCGATGCTGGCGATGGCATCCCGCAGGGCGACGGAGGTGTGCGTGTACGCGCCGGGGTTAAAGACGACGCCCACTGCCCAGTTACGGGCGATGTGCAGTGCATCCAGCAACACGCCCTCGTGGTTGGACTGCTGCACGCGCACGTCCACACGCCGACGCACAGCGTGCGCCTTGATCCGTTCGTTGATCTCGTCCAGGGTCATCGTGCCGTAAGTTTCCGGCTCGCGCTTGCCCAGCAGGTTCAAATTTGGACCGTGCAGGATCAGCAATTCAGTCGTCATGAATCGCGCATCTCCTCCAACACGGACAGCACGGGTTCGGCTTCTATACCTTCCATGATAAGGGGTTTTCCGATTCCTTCCAAGAGAACAAAGCGGGCGCGCCCATTCCGCCACTTCTTGTCCGTCACCATGCCCTGCCAAAGACCCTGTGGGTCATAGCGGCCCAGGCGGGTGGGCAGCCCTAATGTTCGCAGCAGGGATTCTACCTGTGTCAACAAGCCGGGGGCGCACAGGTTGAGCCTGATCGACAGCCGGATCGCCGCGACCAGTCCCACCGCCACCGCCTCGCCGTGCTTCCAGGTGTAGCCGCTGACCAGTTCCAGCGCATGGGCGAAGGTATGTCCCAGGTTCAGGTGGGCGCGGATGTTCTGCTCAAACGGATCGGCCTCCACCACTTTTACCTTGACCGCCACCGCGCGCGGTACGAACTCTGCCGCTCTTTCCCGGCGCAGCAGCGCCGGGTCGAGTAAGACCGGGTCGGCTAGCAGGCCATGTTTGACTACTTCTGCCAGGCCGCAGCGCCACTCCACATCCGGCAGGGTCGCCAGCACGTCCGTATCGATCACGACCAGTTCCGGCTGCTTGAACGCCCCGACCAGGTTCTTGCCTTCCGGCAGGTCCAGACCGGTCTTGCCGCCCACGCTGGAATCGACCATCGCCAGTAGGCTTGTGGGAAGCTGCACCAGCCGCACGCCGCGCATATACGTGGCTGCGACGAAGCCCATCAGGTCGCCGATCACGCCGCCGCCCAGCGCCACGATCAGCCCGGATCGGTCCAGGCCCAGCCGCGCCAGTCCGCTGTAAACCACGCCTGCCGTGTCGAGTACCTTGTATTGCTCGCCGTCCGGCAGGGTGATCACCACCGCGTTCGGCAGGCGCTCGCCCAGCGCGCGCCCGTAAAGTGGCGCGATGGTTTCGTTCGTACCAACGGCGATGCGTCCGGTCAGGCCGCGCGCGGCAAGAATTTCCGTCATGCGTTTGAGCGCGCCCGGCTCGAAGAGGATGTCGTATCCCCCACTGGGCGCATTTACGTGGATGATTTGCGCCATAAGTCTATTATCGCTTCTGCGGTCTGTTCCGGTGAAAGACGAGACGTGTCCAGGTGGTGGGGCAGGGCGGCGTAAGCCCCGGCGCGGGCAGACAGCAACTCGCGCAGCCGGGCTTCGGGATCGGGCGCGTGCAGCAGCGGGCGATCTCCGTTCCCGCGCAGGCGCGCCAGCAGGGCTTCCGGCGTGGCGGTCAGGCAGATCACGACGCCGTTTTGCTGCATCATCTCCCGGTTGGCCGGATCGACCAGCGCACCGCCCCCGGTGGCGATCACCAGTCCGCGTTCCCGGCTCAGTTCACTGCATAGCGCGCGCTCCATCTGCCGGAACGCGATCTCGCCCTGTGTCTCGAAAAGCTGCGCGACGGTCATCCCCGCCCGCCGCTCGATGACAGCATCCATGTCGATAAAAGGCCGTCCCAGCCGCGTCGCCACGATCTGTCCGGCAGTCGTCTTGCCTGTGCCCATGAAGCCCGTCAGGACGAGGTTTAGTTCTGAGTCTTGAGTTTTGAGTGTTGAGTTGATCGTCACCGTTTTACCTAGCGCTACTGCTGAGACTTCCCGCCCTTCCGCCTGTTGGACATGTACAGCCAGATGCTATGATCGAGAACTGCCCTGGGGATGTCTAACACGTCGGCGGCCAGACTGACGATCTGCCTGGCCTCGTTGTAGGTGCACTGCCCCAGACCTGCTTCTTGCAGGAAACGGGAAAGGTGAACGTCGATGGCGACGCCTTGGATGCCGACCAGTATCCCGAAATAGTCAACAGTTTTATTCCCAATCCCTTTAAGTTGTTTCAGACGATCAATATGTGACGGCTCTTGCAGCCATGTACGTAGATCGGACTCGGTCTGAATCCCCTGACTTTCAAAAAAACGAGCGACTTCGAGGACGAGTTGCGGTTTTTTGCCGCTGAACCGTAGCAGTGTTGCCGGGCTTTGCTGCTCAAGTAGTCGCCGGAAACCGCTGGTCGTTCGCGCCTCAGGGTGTTTCTCGCGCAGATCCTGAACACGCGGTTCGACGACCGTTTGGTAGGAGATACCGGCTTGCAGGATGGCATCGGTAATCGTCGCGCCCATGTGGTCGTAATTCCCATCGACGCTTTCAGGCGCGACCATCGTGAAATCCGATAGCGATTTAATATAACTGGCAAGGAGAGCCGCTCTTTCATGCATAGAGGGTGTTTTGTTTTACCTACCGTCCTCGTACCCGAAGCGCCACGCCCGGTTTCGCATAGTCAGCTCACCGAGTGCACCCTTATTCAGCATGGTGAATCGTTCTTGAAGTTCCTTCATCGAGTCGCCGCCGAGCTTTTCCAGCAGCGCGTCTGCCAGCACGAACGCGACCATTGCCTCCCCGACCACCACCGCGCGCGGCACGGCGCAGAAGTCGGACCGCTCGTACACGGTGGGACTCGGTTCGCCCGTCGCCAGATCGACGGAGGCGATGGGCGTCAGGGTCGTGCTGATCGGCTTCATGGCCGCGCGGACGACCAGTGGTTCGCCGGTTGTGATGCCACCCTCCAGTCCTCCGGCGCGGTTCGTTGTACGACGTAACAGGCTGTCCTCGACGGTGATGGCGTCGTGAACCTGGGTACCGGGCCTGCGCGTGTTCTCGAAGGCCATACCGATCTCTGCACCCTTGATCGAGGGAATGCTGCCCATCGCGCCGAGCAGGCGTCCGGTCAGGCGGCGGTCGTAATGGACGTGGCTGCCCAATCCCGGTGGCAAGCCCAGGACCACGATTTCAAAGACGCCGCCGAGGGTATCCTTATCGACCTTGATCTGGCGGATCGCTGCGCGCATGGCTTCGTCGGCAGCGGGGTCGGGGCACCGGACTTCACTGGTCTCGGCGGCCTCGAAGCGCTCCTCGTAAGACATCTTCGCCGGAATGTCCGCATTCACATCCCCGATCTGAACGACGTAGCCGCCCACGCGAATGCCGAACTCGGCCAGCAGCTTTTTGCAGATCGCGCCGACGGCGACACGCATGGCCGTTTCCCGCGCGCTGGCCCGTTCCAGGGAGAGACGCAGGTCGTCGTAAGCGTACTTGATCGCGCCGGTCAGGTCGGCGTGACCGGGGCGGGGGACGGTCATCGGCGGAATGTCCTTTTCCGCCCAGTTTTTCCAGTCCCGGTTATGGATGATCAGGCCGATGGGAGCGCCCGTCGTGTGGCCATCCATCACCCCGCCGGTGAAGCGCACCCGGTCGTGCTCGATCTGCATTCGCCCGCCGCTGCCATAGCCTTCCTGCCGACGCAGCAGGTCGCGGTCCAGGTCCTCCGGCGCGAGGGGCAGCCCGGCAGGCATTCCTTCCAGGATGCCGGTCAGCATTGGGCCGTGTGACTCGCCCGCCGTCAGGAAGCGTAAACGTGTGTTCATAAGTCCAGGGCTTTCTGGGCAGCCTGCATCATTACATCCAGAGGCGGTTCCTTCCCGGTCCATAGCCGGAAGGCTGCTGCCCCCTGTTTGACCAGCATCCCCAAACCACCGATGGCGCGTGATCCGGCAGCCTCGGCCTGCCGGATCAGCCGGGTTTTGGCCGGGCGGTAGACCATGTCGTAGACCATTGCTGTGGCCGGGATGGGCACATGGTTCGGCCAGGGGGATTCATGGTCTTGAGGCCACATGCCGACGGGCGTGCAGTTCACGATCAGGTCGGCGCGCGGCGATACCTGGCCGAGGCGATCCCAGGGAACGGCGACCATTTTCATACGCCATTGTGTCGAAGTGATGTCGGCAGGAACGGCGCGCGCGGGAGTGGCAAAGCCGATCTGCACATCCCGGATGAGTTCCAGTGCGCGGTTTGGGTTGCGCGCAACGACGGTGATCTGATAACCCAGTTGGGCCAGTACGTAGGTCGCAGCTCGCGCCGACCCCCCCGAACCGAGAACCAGAGCGCGCAGCGGGCGTGTCTCGTCCATGTCCAGAAAGGCCACCAGGTCGGCGCGAAACCCCTCGATGTCGGTGTTGGTGCCGTGTAGTTTGACCGTGCCGTCGCTATTGGTGAAGGTAATCGTGTTAACGGCACCGACGGCCTTTGCCTCGGTATGAAGGACATCGACAAAAGGGATCACGGCCTGTTTGTGCGGCACGGTTACGTTGAGTCCGCGAACCCCCTGTCGCTGTAGATCGTGAAGCGTCTGCTTGAGCTGATCCGGCGCAACGGCAAACGCTGTGTAGCGCCAGTTCATTCCCAGACTTTCAAAGGCAGCATTGAACATCGCCGGGCTGATGCTGTGCGCTACTGGCCAGCCCAGCAGCCCGACCTGCTGCATGTCCCCATCTTTTAGGCTCACCGAATTCTTGCTCCTAATTCCTGCAAATTCTCGGCAAAACCGGGGAACGAATCGGCGGCGCAGCCTGCGCCCTGAACCGTCGTGATACCCGCCGCGACCAACCCGGCAACCGCCAGGCTCATTGCAATACGATGATCGTCGTGGGCTTCAACCACGGCGCCGCAAAGCGCCTGTGGACCATGCAGGGCGAACCCATCCTCACGCTCTTCGATGATCGCGCCCATTTTGCGTAATTCGCCCGCCATCACCGCAATGCGGTCGGTCTCTTTGACGCGCAGTTCGCGTGCATCGTGGACGACGGTTTCGCCTGTGGCGCATAGGGCAGCCACCATCAAGATCGGAAATTCATCGATCATGCGCACGACCGTTTCGCCACCGACAGCGATTCCCCTGAGTGCTGCCGATTGTACCACAACCTGCCCTACCGGATCGCCCCCGGCCTCGCCGGTCGGTAGGATGACAATCTGCGCCCCCATCTCAGATAACACATCGAACAGGCCGGTGCGTGTGGCGTTGAGATCGACGTTGTGAATGGTTACATGGCTTCCCGGCAGCAGGCTGGCGGCGACGGCCAGGAACGCGGCAGAAGAAGGGTCGCCGGGGATAGTCAGGTCGAGGGGAGACAGCGGCCTGCCCGGCGTCAGCGTGACAGCGCGTGCTGCGATCTGCACCTCTGCCCCCATCGCGCGTAGCATTCGCTCGGTGTGGTCGCGCGCCGGGCCGGGTTGAATTACCGTCGTTGGGCCTTGCGCAAACAGCGCCGCCAGCAGGATTGCGCTTTTAACCTGCGCGCTGGCGACGGGCAGGGCGTAGGTGATTCCGCGCAGCCGTGCCGGGCGGATGTGCAGCGGGGCGTAGCCGTCAGTGTCGGTAATGTCTGCACCCATCAGCCTCAGAGGTTCGGTTACGCGGCGCATCGGGCGACGGCGAAGCTGCTCTGAGCCGTCCAGCACGCAGGGGAAGGGCTGCCCGGCCAGGATGCCCGCCAGCAGCCGGATGCCTGTCCCGGCGTTGACGAGATCGAGCGGCCCGGTAGGCTCACGCAGCAGCCCGCCGTGAACGGTGAGCGTGGTCGAATTGTGCCGTTCGACCGGCACGCCCAATGCCCGGACCGCGCCCAGCGTTGCCAGGGTATCTCCGGCAGGCAGCCAGCCGCGAATATGGGTCACGCCCTGTGCCAGTGCGCCGAACATGACTGCACGGTGGCTGAGGCTCTTGTCGCCGGGGACGGTTGTCTCGCCATGCAGCGCGCCGCCGGGTTCGACAGTGAAAACAGCAGGATCGGTCATCGTTTGTCTTCCTGGATGCGAGAAGACCTGCCAGACAATTACCTATTGCTACTGCTAGATCGGATGCTTTTTTGCCCACTCCCGGCGGACCTCCTGGACATTTCCCAGGATGGCGCGAAGCTGTGCGTCGTCTTGCGCGATCAAGGCAACTTCCAGCGCGGCAAGCTGCATGCGAAACAGCGCCAGCAGCCGGGCGACGGCAGCGGTGTTGGTACTGAGAATGTCCAGCATCACCGTCACGTCGCTGGCGGCCAAACGGGATGTATCTCGAAAGCCGCCTGCTGCCAGCTCCCACACGCGCGGATCGAACTCCGCTTCTCCGGCGACGGTGCGCACCAGCGCCGCGCTCAACAGGTAGGGTAGGTGGCTGATCCCGGCAACCAGGCGGTCGTGCCGGGCAGCGTCCATCTCGATTGCGACGGCGTTGATCGCCTGCACCAGTTCCAGCGCGCGCAGGCGGGCGGCAGGCGTAGCGCGGCGCGGCGGACAGAGCACAAAGGGGCGCCCATCATACAGATGGGGATCGGCAGCTTCGATGCCGCTGCGCTCCTTGCCGCACATAGGATGCCCGCCCATTGCCAACACTCCAATGGGCAGGCGGCCCATCGCCGCGCAGATTTCCGCCTTGGTGCTGCCCAGGTCGATCAACAGCGTGTTCGAGCGCAGGTAACCGCCGATGCGGTTCTGAAGCATGTCCAGGATGCGCTGCACCGGCGCAGCCAGGATGACCGTTTGAGCATCTTTCACGCCGCTTTGGAGGTCGGTCGTGCCGGCGTCAATGATACCCTGCTCCTGGGCATAAGCCAGGGTGCGCTTGTCGGGATCGACGCCGATCAGCTTTCCAACGCTGCTGCGCAGGGCCAGCGCCATCGATCCGCCCATCAGCCCCAGACCGACGATGGCGACTTGCTGTTGACTTAGGGCGCTCATACGGTGCGATCTACTGCCTCCGCTACCCGCCGCACTGACCCCACCAGGCGGGCAAATCGTTCCGGCGTGAGCGATTGCATCCCGTCGGAAACGGCCTTCTCCGGGTTCAAATGCACTTCGATGATCAACCCATCTGCCCCGGCGGCGATAGCCGCCCGCGACGCCGCCTCGACGTATTCCCAGCGCCCGGTGGCATGGCTGGGATCGGCGATCACAGGCAGGTGTGTCCGGTGCTTGAGGACCGGGATAGCGTTGATGTCGAAGGTGTTGCGCGTGTAGGTCTCGAAGGTGCGGATGCCACGCTCACACAGCATGACGCGCGTGTTGCCGTGACTGAGAATGTACTCGGCGGCCATCAGCAGTTCTTCGATGGTGCTGCTCATACCGCGCTTGAGCAGGACCGGGTGTTGTGCCCTGCCGACAGCGTGCAGCAGGGTGTAGTTTTGCATGTTGCGCGCGCCGATTTGCAGCACGTCGGCGTACTCACACACCAGCGGAATTTGTGCCGCGTCCATCACCTCGGTAACGACGGGCAGGCCGGTCCTTTCACGTGCCTCGGCCAGGTACTTGAGGCCCTCTTCGCCAAGCCCCTGGAAGGCGTAGGGCGAGGTACGTGGCTTGAAGGCGCCGCCGCGCAGGGCGGTCGCCCCGGCTTCCTTGACGGCGATGGCCGTCTCGATGATCTGTTGGCGACTTTCAACGGAGCACGGCCCGGCGATCAGCACGATCTTCTTGTCGCCGACCCGGTCGCCGTTGAGCGGCACGAGCGTGTTGGCCGGGCGAAACTCGCGGCTCGCCAGTTTGTACGGGTGGCTGACCGGCATGGTCCGCTCGACGCCGTCCATCAGCTCGAATTGCTCACGGTAGGCATTGGGGTTTTCACTGCCGCCAACGACGCCGATGATGGTTCGCTCCTCGCCCTCGCTCAGGTGTGCTTCGTAGCCGAGCGAGCGGACATGGGCGATGACAGCAGAGATTTGACGGGTGCCGGCGCCGGCTTTCATCACGATGATCATCATTCCTCTCCTCCTTATAAAAGCCCCGGATGTCAGTGGCTGGAGACAACGTGGGGTTTCAAGATGACGAAGCGCCGTTCATCTGCGACATGGCACGGTCAGGGCGCAGGACTTCTGCGCCGTTCATGTAGACATGATGGATGTCTTTTTGGGATCGCGTTGTGTTCCAGTGGATCAGGACGCGAATGCAGCGGGGCAGGCTGTCTGGCGGGGCGATCTCCTGCATACTCAGCAGCGCCACGTCGATCCAGCCTAACTGTCGGGCGGCAAAGGCAGGATAGACGGCGGTGAGGTCGGGTGTCATGGTGAAGATCACACTGGCGACATCTTCCGGCGCGATCCCGTTGGCGTCGATCAGAGCCTGCAACAGTTCGCGCGTGGCGGCGAGAATCGCATCACGGCTGTTGTCGGCGGCAAGAGTCGCGCCACGCACACCCCGACAGGCGAGTAAGGGCAAAGACATGGGCTGCTTCCTTTCCCGGTAGCTGATCCATCAACAAAAAAAGCGCAGAGGGGTGTCTCTGCGCTTGCTGTTTACCTTACGGTGGCTCAGGTGCTAAGCCATGCTGCCAGAAGACGCCCGACCCTGCGTATTGCCCGTAAAGTAATAATAAAAGCTAAAGCCGCGCCAGATGCGGCAGCTTTTGACGGGAACCGAAAGGGTCGGATGGGATTGCATCTGCAAAAATCCTCTCTGGCTACTTTCGCCAGCATAGCACGGTTGGGCGCTGCCTGTCAACGGTTGTAGCAGACAAAATCGCCGCAGCTTTTTGTGCATCTTTCACAGTTGCCCCGGTCTACCAGCGGTCGTGCACGTGCTTCCGAATATCGGCGTCGTACACCTCACGAACCCGTGTCATGAAGGTATCCGGTAGAGGGGGCAGGTCCGCCGCGCTGAAGTTTTCCTGCGCCTGGGCCGGGCGCTTGGCCCCCGGAATGGCACATGTCACGGCGTCGAACATCGTGATCCAGCGCAGGGCCGCCTGCGTCATACTGACGCCGGGGGGTAGGGCGGCTTTGCTCTTTTCGACGGCTTGCAAGCCCACCTCATAGGGCACGCCGGAGAAGGTTTCGCCCACGTCGAAGGACTCGCCGTAGCGGTTGAAGTTACGATGATCCTCCGGGTGGAAGGCCGTCTGCGCCGTCATTTTACCGGTCAGCAGGCCGCTCGCCAGCGGCACGCGTGCCAGGATGCCGACCTGCGCCTGCTTTGCCAGCGGGAAGAACTCGTCGGCGGGCTTGAGCCGGAACATGTTGAAGATAATCTGCACCGACTGGATGTTGGGATAGCGACGAACGGCAGTAATGGCCTCGCTGACCTTTTCCACGCTGATCCCGTAGTAACGGATTTTGCCCTGTTCCACCAGCCGTTCCAGCGCCTCGAAGGTGCTGTCCTGTTCATAGACAGGCGTGGGTGGGCAGTGAAGTTGCAAGAGGTCGAGCGTGTCTGTTGCCAGGTTTTGCAAACTGCGCTCTACGAACGCCGTCAGGTTGGCAGCGTTGTAGCCATCCGCCGTGTGCGGGTCGAGCCGCCGACCGGCTTTGGTCGCTACGTACACTTTTTCACGGCGGCTCTTGAGCACCTGGGCGATCAGGCGCTCGCTGCGTCCGTCGCCGTACACATCCGCCGTATCGATGAAGTTCACGCCCAAGTCGATGGCGGTGTTCAGCGCGGCGAGGGATTCTTCATCCTGCACCGGCCCCCATGCGCCGCCAATGGCCCAGGCGCCGAAGCTGATAGCCGAAACATGCATATCGGTGCGGCCTAGTTGTCGATAGTCCACGTTGTCTGCTCCTGTACAAAAGAAATCCTGGCATCCTCAAACTTTTACACGCCGGAAGGCCAGTGGCAGCAGGCCCAGGGCCAGCGCGATCAGCACCCAGGGCGCGGCCTGGCGGGCTAGGTCCAATAAGTCGGTAGATACCTGGCCTGTCGTGATAGCCAGCCCGATCAGTCCTGCCGTCGTCAGAATCACGCCCGGTGCGAGCATCCGACGGTCGCGCCAGCGGTCGCCTAGAAAGGTCAGCAGCGTGGCAAAACCAAGCGTGATCATGTACAGTGGCCAGCCGCGCGCCACGTCGGAAGACGGTTCCAAGGCAAAAATCGCGGTCAGCCCGCCCCACAGCATAATCATCAGCGCGATGAACAGTGCACCCCGCGACTGCCGCCCGGAGGCAGCCCAATGGGCCACCAGGCCCAGCGCGATCCCCAGCGCCGTGATCGCCAGGATCGCGGCAGGGACGAGGATAAACCCGCCCGAAAACAGCGGCCACAGAAAAATTACGCCCAGCGCGATCAGTAACAGTCCTCCGATCAGCGAGGCCGGATGTAGCCGGAATCCCGGTCGGCTCGTGGTCGCGCCGCGTGACAGGGCCGGGACCGGAGCGCCAGGCTGCGCCAGGGGCGCGGTCGGGAGAGCCGCCGCTTGGCCCGTTGTCTCAGGGAAGCTGGGGGCGGCTGCGTCGGTTTCAGCAGCTTCCGCATCCATCGTGGCATACCCATCTGGTTCAGCAGGTTCGCCGTGGGCTTTTTCGGCTGGCAATTCGTCCGGGATGGGTGTCTCAAGGGCATCCGGGGCTTGATCGTCCGACATGGAGTTTTTCTTTCGGCTGCTGTTCCGGCTTGCAAAACATTGTAGCGGCGGATTTACTCCACCGCTACTCTTGTCCAAAAATGGAGGCGAGGCATACCTCGTCCCTACGGGATCGGTTTACCACTCGAACGCTATCAGTGCCCGTTCGGCGCGGGGACCTTTTCTACTTTCACTGCGCAGACCTTGAACTCCGGAATCTTAGCGATAGGGTCAATGGCCTCACCGTTGGTCAGGATGTTGCCCAGCGCCTCGGCGAAATGAAAGGTCATAAAGATCAGCCCCGGCAGGACCCGTCCTACCACCCACGCCCGCGCCGTGACCGATCCGCGCCGCGACGAGACCCGAATCCAGTCACCGGTTGTGATCCCCAGTCTGGCGGCATCTTGCGGATTTACTTCCACGCGCTCTTCAGGGGCCAGGAAGTTCAGGCCGCTGACGCGGCGGGTCATTGTGCCGGTGTGATACATCTCCAGGATGCGCCCTGTGGTGAGCATGAGCGGATACGCATCATCCGGCAGTTCGGCGGCGTCCTGATGATGCACCGGGTTAAACCGTCCAAGCCCGCGCGGGAACCTGGCCGTATGCAGGATCGGCGTGCCGGGATGGTCCGGGCTGGGGCAGGGCCATTGGATACCGTCGTTTTCCAGCCGCGCATAGCTGATCCCGGCAAAACTGGGAGTGATCTCCGCGATCTCCTGCATAATTGCCTCTGGATCGGCATAATCCCAACCGCGCGCGCCAAGCCGCTGCGCGATCTCGCACAGGATTTCCCAGTCCGGGCGGGCATCGCCGGGAGCATCCAACGCCTTACGCACACGTTGCACACGGCGCTCAGTGTTAACGAACGTGCCTTCTTTCTCTGCAAAGGCGGCGGAGGGCAGCACCACGTCGGCCAGTTCGCCGGTCTCATTCAGGAAAATATCCTGCACGACCAGAAAATCGGTCTTTTCCAGGCATTCGCGGACGTGATGCGAGTCTGGGTCGCTCATGGCGGGGTTCTCGCCCATCACATACAGCGCGCGCACCTGGCCCGCGCCTGCCGCACGGATGATCTCCGTCACGGTGAGGCCGGGTCTGGCCGGGGGTTGTTCCACGCCGTAATAAGCCGCGTGTTTCTGGCGCACAGCTTCGTCGTCTACGCGCTGGTAGCCGGTGTAGACGTTTGGCAGGCCGCCCATGTCGCATGCACCCTGGACGTTGTTCTGCCCGCGTAACGGATTCACGCCGCTGCCGGGGATGCCCAGATTGCCGGTAAGCAACGCCAGATTAGCGATAGCCAACACGTTTTGGTGACCAACAGTATGCTGTGTGATACCCATCGCATAAAAGATGCTGGCCGGGCGGTTGCCACCGTAGATGCGCGCTGCCCTGATAATATCTTCCGCCGGGACGCCGGTGATCTCGCTGGCGCGCTCCGGCGGATATTCCTCGACCACCGCCTGCCACGCCTCGAAGTTCTCCGTGCGTTCCGCGATGAACGCGGTGTTGTGCAGGTTTTCCTTAAGGATGACGTGCGCCAGGCCGTTTAGCAAGGCCAGGTCTGTGCCGGGACGGTGCTGGAGGTGCAGCACGGCGAACTGCGTCAGTTCGATGCGACGCGGGTCGGCCACGACCAATTGCGCGCCGAACTGCCGGACCGCCTTCTTGATCTGCAAACTGATGACCGGATGCTGCTCGGTCGTGTTAGTCCCGATTGCCAGGATGGCTTTCGCCGCGGTGATGTCGGCAATCGAGTTGGTCATGGCGCCGCTGCCAAAAGCCTGCACAAGGCCCGAAACCGTGCTGGCGTGACAGAGGCGGGCGCAATGGTCGATGTTGTGTGTCCCGATGACCTGGCGGGCCAGCTTTTGCATCAGGTAGTTCTCTTCGCAGGTGCAGCGTGCGCTGCACAGAAAGGCCAGCGCATCCGGGCCGCTCTCGGCCTTGATCGCTGCGAAGCGTTCTGCCACCAGATCGAGCGCCTCGTCCCAGGTGGCCGGTTCGAGCCTGCCGCCGCGCCGGATCAGCGGCGTGGTCAGCCGGTCGGGATGCCACAAGTAGTCGTGCCCGAAGCGTCCCTTGACGCACAGGTTGCCATGATTGGGCACGGCCTCGAAGGGCGCATCGACGCGGTAAATCAGGTTATCTTTGACGTTGAGCGTCATCTGGCAGCCGACTCCGCAATAGGCGCAGGTGGTGCGCACGGTGGCATCGGCCCAGACGGGTCGGACGGTGGAAGGGGCAGCTGTGGTCATGAAGATTCGCTCCAGGGTAACGCCGAGAAGTTTCACAAGTAGTGGCAAAGGCGGTGTTGCGTGAACCTTTCTGGCGAATAATGAGTTTTAAGCGAAATTGGCGACGCCTGATCGTTCGGGTACTATTGTACCCATCCCAGGACATCGAGTCTACTGTCGTTGATCCTGAAAAACGGCCAAATGTCACCATGACCGACCTGATCATTTCTAACACCCTGCGCGAGAGCCTCGCCAGCATTGCTCAGGCGATCTGCATCGTCTGGGAGGCAGATGCCGATTCGCCCGTCGTCTACGCCGAACATTGCCGTGTCCATCAGGCCGATTTGCAACACTCGCTAATCGCGCATACACCGGACGGCGAACTGGTCGGCGTGGCCGTGCTGTGTCGGCGCGGGACACGCGGCTTCGTGTTGGATTTCGGGATCGCGCCGCGTTTCCGGGGCCAGAAGTGTGGCCAGCGGCTGTTTGCCGCGTTGGTGGAGGAGATGCGCCGGGCGGGCCTGCACGAGGTAACATTACTGGTCGATGCGAATAATGGTCCGGCCATGCGCATCTACGAACAGGCAGGCTTCCAGCGCCAGCGGGAACTGATCACTCTGCGCGGCACGATGGCGGCCTATGCGCCGGGCAGTGCAGAAGAACTGCGCGACGGCCTGGCGGCGTCGATCATGGCATGGTTCGGTGGGGGCAAATCGACCCGGCCCCACTGGGAGCGCGATCTGCCTTCGTTGCTGGCGATGGCCGATGTGCGTGCCTTCGAGACGGCGCGGGGCTTTCTGCTCAGCCGACGGTCGCCCTACTTCGAGCAGGTGGACATCGTGCATCTGGGGCTGGACCCCGCTGCGCAACCGGAGGACGTGAACGCGCTGCTGTATGCGGCCAGCGTTGCCTATGGCCCGGACCTGCCGCTGGCTTTGGTTGAGGAGCCGCACAACAGCCGGGCCTGTCGTCTGCTGCGTGCACTCGGCTTCCGCCAGGTAGACCGCTCGTATGAGATGGGGATGGTGGTATAAACGGACTCAGGAGCTTTGCTTCCCGGCGACTGATCAACAATAACCGGCGAATATAGCGACATGTCCGACCTGTTCGACCATATACCGGCCAAAGTGCGCCGCTAAAACGGTTTCCAGGTCGGCCAGGCTATCGTTTTTGTTGTCCAGCACACGGCTGTTAGGCAGCAGAGGAGAATTGTACACGGCCATGAAGAGCTTACCTAATGGCCCATAGGCTTGATCTTTCCCCAGGACTGTTGTGCCAAAAAGAACCCCTCCCGGATTCAGAAATGGGATGAGGTGGTTGAACACCTGCTGAGCTTTTGTCAGCAGCGGCCCCGGCAAACAGTGCAGAAACATATTCATGCCAATTGAATCACAGCGGGGCAGATCGAGTTGGATCGGCTCAAGCACGTTTGCCTGATAAGTTGTTGGCTGATAACGACGGATGCGTTTGGCGGTGTATGCCAGCGAATTCGGATTGAGGTCCAACAGGGTAATCCTGGGCTGTTGGCAGGGGAAACAGCAATGGTCGAGGAAATAGCCGGTTCCGACGCCAACATCGAGATGGTTACAGGAAACGTGTTGATTGTAGTGATCTAGCATCCGCGAGGATGGACATTTCCAGACAAACGTATTTTCAAACCGGACGACCTGAAGATCATAGAAAGCCAACACCTGCTTGGTGTAGATACCGGCCCCCAGAGCAACTTCTCTGGGGACGACGAGAGAATCTTTTGTATGCAGCATGGGTGTCCTTCTTGTGACTGGTTCAGAATATCGGCCTGGCGATTACGCACAGGCAAAACCAATGCAATCTTGTTCTGGCAATGCTCAGAACCCGCGCGGACTCGTGTCGCGGATGAGCAGATCGTCGAAGTGGGCGGTTGTGCCCGGTTCCACACCGAGCGCCACTGTGCCGCCCAGCCATTGCACATCCAGCACGACCTTCACCAGCTTGCCATTGCAAAAGAACGCGATCCGGTCATGGAATGCCACGACTACGAGTTCCATCCATACCGGATAAACACCCGTGTCCGGGCGTGGGGCTTCACTCTCGTAGAGGAGTTCCTGGGTGCCAGGATCGGAATAACGCACGGCCACCGTGTACGTGCCGTCGGTGTTGCGTGTCAGGTCGTAGCGGAAGCCGTCCAGGTTTGTGCCTGTGATCGTCGGCACAGCACGCACACCCATCCAGGCGGTGCCGGCTTGTCCTTCGGGAAAGCGGATCAGCACGCGAACGTAAAAGTCGCTGGCGTCGCGGTAGGTGGTGTGATCCGTGCCCTCGCCAAACACGGTCAGGTCTTCCGAAATCTGGGGGCGCAGCCGCCGCCAGGTGGGCGTGCCCAGGTAGGTCATGCTGTAGTAGCTACGATGCTCGGTCTGGTTTGGATCGTTGACGTACTGACCGGGGCCGGGAATGCCGCCTTCCCACCACCAGTCGGTGCGCAGCGCATCGGAGAAGTCCTCGGTCCACTCGTTGAGCAGTTCACGGATGGGCCGCTGTTGCAGTTCTGCCAGAATTTCAAGCGCGAAACGGGCATCTTCAGCCGGTGAACGGGCAATCGTCGTCACCAAAAAGTCGTCGATCTGGAGGATATCCACATTTCGCGCGGCGAAAGCGATGCCACCCTCGACTGGTCCGCCGGGGTAGGCTTCTTCGTGGATCAACTGGCCGTTCTTGAACAGGAACAGACGGTCGTCCACCAGCCGCACCATCAGGTCGAACCAGTTGCCGCGCCCGTAGAAGTTGGTGAGGAGCCGCTCATAAAGCACCTGCCCAGTCGAGCCGGTGACACGCACGGTCAGGTTGCCGCCGTCCATAGCCAGGATATAAGCGCCCTGATCGCTTTCGCGCAGTCGGATTTCCATGCCGCCCTGGAGATTCAATAGCCGCACGGCCATCTGGAAGTTCGCCAGTGGCGGGGTGTTGGGCCGGGCGACGGTGTTATTTTGCAGCCGCGCGAACTGGTTGCCTCCTTCGGCCTGCATGGTGACGTTGAAGGAGTCGCTGCGCGTCCATGTCGGCGGAAATTCCGATCCCTGGAAGTGGTCGCTGGCTTCGAGGGGGCGTTCGACTTTAAGATCGTCGATGTTGATGCCCTGCGACTGGGTCAGCGATTGGAACAGGATCGCGCCGGGAGACAGTTCACCTGCGGCGCTGTCGTCGATGGCGAGCAGCAGCGCGTTATTGACGTATACGTAGATGCGTGCGCCTTCGACCCACACCATGAACTCGTACCAGCTTCCACTCTGGATCGGGGCGCTGAGGCTACGGACGATGCGCTCCGGGGCGCGTTCGATGTGCTGCCCTGCTGCGCCGCGCCGGATACTGACCGTGCCGGAGAGCACCTCCAGCGTATAGTATCCCTGAGTCGTGAACGAGAATAACATCCGCGCCACACTGTTGGGATCGTTCAGATTCAGGCGGAATGAGATGACCAGATCGCCACTGCCGCTCGACCATTCCGGCACCTCGTTTCCCAGCACTTCCAGCGGGTTTGCCAGCCCGGAGCGGCCCTGTAAGTGGCGGTTGCCACCCTCGGTAATAATCCGCCACGCTTCGGGGTTGTAATCCCAGCCCTGGAGTGGGTTGTCGGCCTCAAAGTCGTTGAGGTAAGGCATCTGGCCTGGCGGGATGGGTGTAGGCGTTGGCGGGATGGGTGTTTCCGTCGGCGGCAGCGCCTCGGTCGGTGTCGGTGTGACCGTCGGGGTCTCGGTCGGTGTCGGCGTGGGAGTATCGGTGGGTGTTGGTGTGGGTGTGTCAGTGAGTGTCGGCGTCGAAGTCGGCGTATCTGTTGGCGTCGCCGTTGGGGTGTCGGTGGGCGTCGAAGTCGGCGTATCGGTCGGCGTTGCCGTTGGGGTGTCGGTGGGTGTCGAGGTCGGCGTCGAGGTCGGTGTGGGTGTGTCTGTCGCCGTTGCGGTCGGGGTATCGGTCGGCGTAGGCGTATCCGTTGCCGTCGGGGTTAAGGTATCCGTCGGTGTGGGTGTGCGGGTGGGTGTGTTGGTAGGGGTAGGGGTGTTGCTGGGCGTCTCGGTGGGCGCGAAGGCAATCGGAATCACGCCCAGGTTGCCGTAGGTGTTCACCAGGGCCGCCGATGCGGCCACCCAGGCCAGCGATCCATCTGGCAACATGATCTGGTACCACGCCCCGTCATCGCTGATACCCGCGATGTCGGCGATCTCCTGCGCCGCCAGGGTTGCCACCATCGGATACTGCGATCCCGGCCCGATGCGCACGGGTATATCCCGGATGGTCTGCACGATGGGCGTTGCCGGGGTAGGGGTGCTGGTCAGCGTGGATGTCGGTGTATGGGTTGGCGTGTTGGAGGAGGTTGGCGTCCACGTGGCGGTAGGCGTAGCCGTCGGTGTGGGAGTGTCTGTACTCGTCGGTGTAGCAGTCGATGTGGGTGTATCCGTATCCGTTGGCGTGAAGGCAGGTTCGGGCGTGTCGCTGGGGGCAGCGGCGACCGCCTGGGCCGTCAGCGTAGCACCGGCTGCTTCGGGTGTATCTGTATCTACTGGGGCTTCGCGGCTGGGTGTGTCCGATGCCGTTGCAGCGGGCGTCTGTGATTCGGCCATCAGGATCGCGGCTTCGGCGGTGCTGGTTGCCTGTGCAACCGCCGTCCGGCCAGCTTTGGCGGTCTGGGTGGCTGCCTGTCTTTCTTGCTCCGTGCTGCTGATGGTGACAAAAAGGGCGACGATGAGCAGCCCAATGACCACCGCTCCCACCGCAATAAGCGCTAACCTGCCTCTGCCCTGGGGGCGCGCCTCTGTTGGGGCAGCTTGCGCGGTCGCAGCGGCAGTGGGCTGCACCCCCTGGCTTGCCAGGGCAGTGGGCGGCGCGGCAGCCCGGCGGCGTTTGAGTTCGGAGATGGTCTCTTGGGCGATCTGGCGCAGGTGAACCGGAGTTGAATCGGTCCCTTCGCCCAGCACGGCGTTCAGGTCGCGCGCCATGTCCGTCGCCGTTTGGTAGCGCTCTTCCGGGCGCTTTGCCAGTGCCTTGGTGATGATGTTGTCAATAGCCGGTGGCAACGCAGGATTAAGTCTCAACACCGAGGGAATCGGGTCGTTGATGTGTTTGAGGATAACCGCCATCGGCGTTTCAGCGGTGTAGGGCGCTTTGCCGGTGAGTATTTCAAACAGCATCACGCCCAGCGCGTAAATATCTGCCCGGCCATCGACGGGCAGGCCCAACCCTTGTTCTGGCGACATGTACCCCGGCGTGCCGACGGCGACGCCGCTGGCCGTCAGGCCGGGCGTGCCTTCCATCATACGAGCAATGCCGAAGTCGGTTAAAAAGGCATTGCCCTCCGCATCGACCATGATATTGGATGGCTTGATGTCGCGGTGAACTACGCCCTGCCGGTGGGCATAGTCCAGCGCCGAGGCGATCTGCCTGAACAGAAACGCGACCTCGCTGAAGGGTAGGCTTTCCCGCTCCAGGATGTCTTTGAGCGTCCCGGTCGGCATATAGCGCATAACGATGTAGGGCGGATCGTTCGCCGGGTTGTAGTCATAGACGGGCAGAATGTGAGGATGTTCCAGGCGGGCAATCAACTGCGCCTCACGCTGAAAGCGCTCAACGGCGGTCTTATCCATAGCGATAGCGCGATGAATGACCTTGATGGCAACGTCGCGCCCGACTTGCTCTTGTGTGGCGCGGAAGACCGTCGCCATGCCCCCCTGTCCCAGCTCCTCAAGAAGTAGATACGGGCCGAGCCGCGTTCCGATCATGCTTCACCTGTCCGGCACGCCAAGCCTTTGAATCTAGAGAGTGGGAATCGGTATATGCTGCCGCACGCCATTGTAACACAGCTTAACCAGGCACGCATAACGCAAGGCTTTGAAAGGGTTGAGGCGGCGGCAACAAAACGGCAGCGGTGGGTTTGCACCACCGCTGCAAGGTCGAGGGTAGGGCGACTATGACATCGTGCCGAAATGTGCCAACAGCCTGGCCGTGAAGCGCATAGCGTCGAAGTAATCCCGTTCCAGGACATTCTCATTGGGGGAGTGGACGCGGCTGTGTGGGTTCCAGGTCGCCCCCGCTGAAATAACCGGGATGCCCAGCCGTTCGCTCAACGGGTACATCGGTCCGCTCCCGGCGAACCAGGGTCGGATGTCGGGCGTTTTGTTCCAGGTGTCCAGGCTGGCGGCGACGGCGGCTGCCTGGAGCGGCGACGTCAGTGGGCTACGGACCGGGCGTTCCCCGCCTAACATCTCAATCTCGATGTCGGCAAAACCACGCCGGTCCAGGTGGGCGCGCAGTAGTTCCTCGATCTTTTCTGGCGTCTGGTTTGGCACGAGCCGGAAATCCAGCTTGGCGCTCGCCTGTGCCGGGAGCACCGTTTTGCTGCCTGGCCCCTGGTAGCCGCTGTTCAGCCCGCAGATGGTCAGGGTGGGCGCCTCATACAGGCGACGGTTGGCAGCGCGGGCATCCAGGCCGTTCAGGAAACCGTCCAGGCCGTAGAACTGCTTGAATGCCTCGGCCTCGAACGGCTGCGCGTCAATGATGGCGATCTCTTCGTCGGTCAGCGGGCGGACGGTGGCGTCGAATCCGTCGATGGTGATCTCATCTTGCGCGTTCTTGAGCGTGCTCAAGGCCCATACCAACCGCCAGGAAGGGTTGGGGACGATGGGGGCGTAGGACGAATGGACATCCTGGTTGGCGCCCTGCACGCGCAGTTCAAAATACGCGATGCCCTTGCAGCCTGCACCCATGATGATGCGTCCGGCCTCGTCGTAACCGCCGCCTTCCCACAACACGCCGTCAGCGACCAGCAGGTCGGCATGTTCCTCGACCCAGCTTTCCAGGTGGACGCTGCCGATTTCCTCCTCGCCTTCTGCCACCCACTTGATCTTGACCGGCAAATCGCCCTGTGTGGCGAGCCAGGTTTCCACCGCCTGGATACGCGCCAGCAGTTCGCCTTTGTCGTCGGCCACGCCGCGCCCGTAGAGTACGCCGTCACGCCGGGCAAGCTCAAACGGGCTGGATTCCCATAGGTCTAGCGGGTCCTCCGGTTGTACGTCGTAGTGGTTGTAGATCAGCAGCGTGCGTGGCCCCGCCCCGATTTCGGCGTAGACCACTGGGCTGCCGCCGTCAGGCAGGGGATATTGTTGCACTTCCGCGCCCAGTGTGCGGAAGCGTTTGGCCAGCAGGTCGGCCATCGGCTGGATTTCCCGCCGTTGCGCCGCCACACTGGGCACGGCAATAAATTCGGCGAACTCGTCCAAAAAGCGTTCGTGGTGCTGATCGAGATAGGCGTTGAAGGCACTGGCATCGAATGACATAGGCCCCTTCCTGAGATGTTTTCACAGCGCCAATTTCAGCCAGTTTAACGCAAAACCGGGGACTCAAGGCCCGGTATTTCCTGCGGCGGCCACACCCGGCGCGGACACATGCCCATGTAGTCGGCGGCGACGAGATGGTAGCGTGTGCCGTCTCGCGCGCCATCCACAGCGACGGCCCACTCGTGTTGCAGATGTAGATGGCCGTAAACGCACACCTCCGGCGCATATCGGCGGACGATCTCGCTGAAGCCCGTCGGCTGTCCGTCGGAGGTGTAGGGCGGAAAGTGCATCATCAGGATGACTGGCTGGTTGTCGGTTCGTTGTACTGCTGCGTGTTCCAGGGCGCTGGTGAGCCAGTTCAACTCCCGCCGGTAGCTGGGCAACTTGTGCGGCTGAAAGTAAGGATCATTCGGGGCAATGTGGCCCATCGTGCCGCAGATTAGTATGCCGTCCAGCGCCAGGCAATCCCCTTGCACAGCATACATCCCGGCGCGCAGGACGGTACGACGCACCTCGTCGAGATCGCGCCACCAGTAGTCGTGGTTGCCCCGCACCAGCACTTTGCTCCCTGGCAGGGAGGCCAGCCAGTCGATGTCCGGCTGGACACGCAGCGGTGTTCTGCCCCAACTCAAATCGCCGGGCAGGAGCACTATATCCTGAGGTGCAATGTGCGCCCGCCAGGCCTCTTGCAAGCGGGCGGTGTGATCGCGCCAACGGTCGCCATAGCGCGTCTGGTCGCGGGGGCGGGCAAAGCTGAGATGCAAGTCGGCAATGGCCCAAATAGTCGGGGAGGCAGTCATGCGTTCGGCAGAGAAGGGAGATAGCGTCTCAAAACTCGATGAACACTTCGTTGATAAACTGGTTGGCTGCCAGGACGTATTGCTCAAACTCATCCAGCTCCTCGCCAGAACGCCCGTTGAGCCACTGCCCGCGTTCCTTCACGGCCCGGATCACGCGGGCCAGATCGAAGGTCGTCCAGATGTCGAACATGCCGCCATTGTAGTTTGCTAACTGGGCGACGGCTTGCCATAGCTGTTGCCAATGAGCACCGTCGAAGGTCCGCGCGTTCAGACGGGCCAGGAAGCCGTAGGGCGATTCGGCCTCAAAGAAAATGATGTCTGCTGCTTCTTCTTCGGTCATTGGCCTCACGTCCCGCAGAGTTGGACGACACAGCGATCAGAGCGGCCCTCCGTGCGCAGGGCCGCTCTTGCAAACTCTGGGTCTACAGCGCACGCAGCAGGCTGCGCGCGGCCTCAGCCACAGCTTCCGGCGTCAGACCGTACTGGGCATAAAGCGTTTTCCAGGGCGCCGATGCCCCGAAGCGGTCTACACCGATGACGATTCCCTCGCTGCCGACCCAACGGTGCCAGCCCATGCTGACGCCTGCCTCGATGCTGACGCGCCGTTTCACCTGTGCGGGCAGCACCGACTCGCGGTATTCGACTGGCTGTTGCTCGAACAGGTCCGGGCTGGGCATACTCACCACCCGGACGGCCACGCCCTCGGTCATCAGCTTTTTAGCGGCAGCCAGGGCGATGTGCACTTCGCTCCCGGTCCCGATCAAGATCACGTCTGGGGTTTCCCCGTCCGAGTCGGCCAGAATGTACGCGCCTCGACTGACATCGCCCACCATGCGCGGATCAAGCACCGGAAGCACCTGCCGGGAGAAGATCAGCACCACCGGCCCTTCGCTGAGCATAGCTGTCCGCCACGCACCAACCGTCTCATTGGCATCGGCAGGCCGGATTACTGTCAGGTCGGGGATGGCGCGCAAGGATGCCAGATGTTCGACCGGCTGGTGTGTGGGACCGTCCTCACCCAGGCCGATGCTATCGTGGGTGAAGACGTAGACGGTCGGCAGGTGCATCAGTGCGCCCAGACGGATGGCCGGACGCATGTAGTCGCTGAAGGTCAGGAAGGTGGCCGTATACGGTTTGATGATGCCGCCGTGCAGCGCCAGGCCGTTGACTATCGCCCCCATTGCGTGCTCGCGGACGCCAAAGGCCAGATTGCGAGCGGCGTAGTTCCCACGGCTGAACGTTCCCGCACCTTTGATGACGGTATTGGTGCTGGGCGCCAGATCGGCGTCGCCGCCAATCATGGCCGAGACGCGGGCAGCGATGGCGTTAAGCACCATGCTCCCGGCGCTGCGCGTAGCGATGTCTTTGCTGTCGGCGGGAAAGACGGGCAGGTCTGCATCCCAGCCGTCCGGCAGGCGACCCTCCAGGGCGGCAACCAGCTCTGCTGCCAGGTCGGGGTAGCTGGATTTGTAGGCATCTAGCTGCTTTTTCCAGGCGTCTTCGGCCTGTTGTCCCCGCTTAACGGCCTGGCGCATGTGTTGAAGCACCTCGTCGGGCACGTAAAACGGGCTGTCGGTGGGCCAGCCGAGGTTTTCTTTGGTCAGGCGGACCTCTTCCACACCCAACGGCGACCCGTGCGCCTCGAATGTTCCGGCTTTGTTGGGGCTGCCGTAGCCGAGCACGGTACGGACGCTGATCAGGCTGGGTCGGTCGGTCACGGCCTGCGCCGTTTCGATAGCGTTCCCGATGGCCTCCAAGTCGTTGCCGTCGGCTACTTCCAACACGTGCCAGCCGTAAGCCTGGAAACGCTGCGGGATGTTTTCGCTGAAGCAGACGGCGGCAGGTCCGGCCAGCGTGACGCCGTTGTTGTCGTAGAGACAGATCAACTTGCCCAGACCCAGATGCCCGGCCAGCGACGCGGCTTCGTGGCTGATGCCCTCCATCAGATCGCCGTCGGAAGCCAGGATGTAGGTATAATGGTCGATAATTGCGTGACCGGGGCGATTGAAGACGGCGGCCAGGTGTGCCTCAGCAACAGCCATGCCAACCGCAGTGGCAAATCCCTGACCGAGGGGACCGGTCGTCGTTTCCACGCCGGGGGTTATGCCATATTCAGGGTGGCCGGGCGTGAGGCTGCCCCACTGCCGGAAGTTCTGGATTTCTTCCAGCGACACATCATAACCGGTCAGATAAAGCAGGCTATAGAGTAACATACTGCCGTGCCCGGCAGACAAAACGAAGCGATCCCGGTTCGGCCACCGGGGATTGGCCGGATTGTGTTTGAGAAAACGTGTCCACAGCGCATAGGCCATCGGGGCCGCGCCCAGCGGCAGTCCGGGATGCCCACTGTTGGCTTTCTGCACCGCGTCGATGGACAGGGTGCGGATACTGTTCACGCACAATTCGTCCAGAGAGGTTGATGCTTGGGTCATGGTCACAGGCTATTACACTCCTTGTCAGTCAGGCTGCCGCATAAACAACGGCTGCGATTATAGCTCAATGGCGGGGCTTTGTGTGCCCGGCGACTCAGTCTGGCGGAACGGTCTTGTCTGCGCCGCCGGGCGTGGGGGGACCGGCGGGAGAAGGTTCTTCCGCGCGCTGTTGCACCGGGATAGGGGGAGATTGCCCTGCTGTCACAGGGGGCGTGCCGGAACTTGCTTGTGTCGGGGTTATCGATGCGGTTGCCAGCGTGTGCAGTTCATCGGCCTGAACCTCCTCCGGCGACCGCGCCAGCGCCGAAACCACCAACGCGGCAAAGCCCAGTCCGATAACCACCGCGCTTTGAATCAGCACCGGCAGCGTCAGCTCGCCGATCACCGAACGCAACATCCCTTCGGCGATCAGAGTCATATAGACTTCCTCACCTGCTGGGCCGGGGACAGACTCCCCTTCGATGGTCAGAGCGATCTCGCCAGTATCCATCGATGTTGCCAGCGACGAAGCAAACGGCGACATCAATAGCGGCGACAGCAGTAGCGGAATAGGGAGCAGAGTCAGGATGCCGCCGACGATCAACGTCCAGCCGGCCCAACGCCCGAAGGACTTGAGCGAGCGCACGGCAAAGAAGACGATCAACGCCAGCAGCGCCACCGGCAGCAGCCACAGCTCGATCACCAACGCGCGCGCCAGCCGCACGCTGCGCTTGAGTTCTTCCAGGCGCAGGCGGGCTTGCGGGCTGGTGATCTGCTCCGGGTCAGGGATGACGTCGGGAATCTGCCGCACGATGCTTTGCAGTTGTGTAGAGAGGACGGCAGTGCTGGTCGCCAGGTATTCGTCGGGCGGCTGGCAGTGGGGGAGTACATCGTCTCCTGCCTGCGTGTCGATGCGGCGCAGCGCGGCGATCTGCTCATTGGTGCACGGCGGCCAGGATCGGATAATCCGGTCAATCATGCGCTGTCCGGACTCGCCGGAAAGTTGCTCGCGCAGGAAGGCCGTATCGATGGCGAGTTCCAGGGTGGGTGTTTCGCCGTTGAGCCAGGCAAAAAAGGAGTCCAGGTTGCGCTCAAGCTCCCTGCGCAGCCATTCCGGCGGAGTCACTTCCTCCGCGATGCTGGCCCAGGCACGCTCATCCAGGGTCTCTACCACTTCCAGGAACTCGTGCGCCACCCCGTCAGGATCGCCGTTTGCGTCGGGCAGTCGCCCGGCCAGGGCCGGAAACAATGCCGGGATAAAGATAGCGTAAGCGTCCTGTCGTAGAAAGGCGTTTTTATATGTGTCGGCACTCAGCAGCATTTGGCCGGCACTGAAACTCCAGGCTGCACACGCGATGCCGGGTACAAGCAGCAGAGCAGCCAGAAATGCCAGGAACCATCCCAGGTATTTCACCGTGCGTCTCCACAAAAGTAAAAGTGACGGGGCGGTCTACACCAGTCGCCGCCCACAGAGGTTTGCCTACCGGAACTAGCCCGAACCGGCGCGCCAGGCGCGAATCTCTTCGGCGTGCTCCTGTTCGTGCCAGGTTGCCGTCTCATGGATCAACGTAACCAGCGGTTCGCCCTCCATCCATGCAAAATACAGCGGGTGTTCCAGTGCCGCCTCGTTCAGATCCGCGATGGCGTTCAGGAGTTGCCGATGGACTCCGTGAAAATCTTCCAGGACAGCTGCTAACGGACGCCGCGCGCTGACATGATACTGCTCTGCGTTCCATTCATCGATGTCGTCGATCAGGAGCAGAGCAGGCGCGCGTTTGGCCTGCCGTGACAGGTTGACACTGAGCGCCGTTACCAGTTCGGCTTCCCAGGCGACCAGGTGAGACAGGACATCTTTCACCGACCAGATGCCGACTGCACCGGGACGTATCATTTCTTCCTCGGTCAGACCCGCCAGGGCATCGAGCAGTTCGCCCCGCGCCGCGCGGACCTGATCGAGAATCTCGGCTTTACTCATGTAGTCTGCCTCAAGCCGTGAAGAACCGGGACACCCATTCCAGGGAATAGGCCCCTGCCAGCGCAATCAGGATCGCCTGGATGGTCTTTCCGATCCAGGCGTATAT
>Ga0209018_1000819_pt1 | contig 27443 bp, 22 predicted proteins | sample YNPBryBLVA2012_FD_185814 | JGI IMG/M metagenome (GOLD analysis project Ga0209018, IMG submission 185814) | Anoxygenic and chlorotrophic microbial mat microbial communities from Yellowstone National Park, USA - YNP Bryant BLVA 2012 (SPAdes)... ...
CCTGCCTGTGAATGCATCAGCTCAAATCGTCAACGCCGCTGATCTACTCGCATCGGAGCTTGAGAAAAAAACAGGTACCCGACCACTTATCGAACACGGTAGGTTCGATTCGCCTTGCCACGCGATCGTTATTTCTCCAAATGATACATTTCAGCCAGATACCGCGTATCGGTTGCTAAGAGACATCGATATTGAGAACGCGGAGGGGTTTGCGATTAGGTTTGCGGGCGGGCACGCCGTCCTTGCAGGCGCAACTGGAGCGGGGGTTATCTATGCCGTCGATCATGTCCTCGACTCCGCTGAATACGCCGGCGGTACTGCCTCGATAGCCGAGTTTGACATAGACGATGCCCCCGACTCGATCCTGCGCGGAGCGACTTTCACCACTCACGCTTACAAGCTATACGCTGAAGACGACGCACAGCTTGCCGAAATGAAGAAGCTGGTGCGTTTTTATGCCCGCAATCGGGTGAATCTGATCACCATCGAGGCCACGGGAAGGAAGTGGCCGGGCGATTTGTCCCCGGTCGTTACGTGGAAGTATTTCCCCGTGTTACACGATGAATCGCGCGATGAAGTGGTGGCAAAGCGACTGCGAAACATAAACGAGCTTATCGACTTCGCGCATTCGTGGGGCATTCAGGTAGTGATGTACACGTCGGAGTTCAACCATGAGCCGGATCTTTATCAACGGTGCCCGGAGCTAATGGGACTCCTGCCGGATACGTGGAAGGACGGAAGGCATAACTACATACGCGGGTGCTTATGCCTGTCAAAAAAAATCGCCTGGGACTATTGGCGTGCAAAGGTGCGGGAGTCGATGGAGGCCATGCCGGAATTGGACGGGCTGGAGTTGTGGACCGCCGAGGTTCCAAGTGAGTTCGGCATTTGCGCGTGTGCGAAATGTAAGGAGGTATCGAGGACGGAGTGGTTGGAGAAGTTCATCACCGAGACCCGTCGCGTAATGGACGAAGTGAATCCACGGGTGCATCTCTATGTAAAGACGTTCCAGTCGTCGCAGGGTTCACTCGAAGTGGAACGCTTTGGACCGCTTAAAGGCAAGTTACCACATAACACGACAATCGTGACCAAGGGTCAGTTTGGAGATATGGCCTACCTGAACGACCCCCACCCTCTTCTTGGCGTAATTCAAGAAGGCGCCGAGGCCACCGAGTTCGACGTAGGCGGCGAGTATCGAGGCTGCGCGATGGGAGCCACTGTCTGCTGCATACCGGAGTATTTTGCCGAGCGAATGCGCCTATACTACGCTCGCGGAGTACGCCGGTTCTATGCCCGCCACGCCATACCCACCTGGCCAAACAAGGACCTCTTGGACATCAATGACGTTGCATTCTACAAGCTAGCCTGGGATATCAATACGGACATCGAAAAGCTCTGGTTTGAGTGGGCCGAAAAGCGTTTCGGACACAATGCCGCGCCGTTGATGGTGGAATTGCTGAAGCTCTCCGATGAGGCCGTCAACAAATCTCTCTATATCCGTGGAGCTTGCGCAAATCGTCACTATTTTGTGTTCTCCGATAACCTGGACAGTTTCCGGTATATGATGGTCGATCTCAGTGCACAGATGATCGAAGGTGGCCTGGAGCGCCTCGAGCCAACTCCGGAGAACATCGCCGCAATCATTGCTGAGAAGGACGAGGCAGTGGGCGTTTGCTGGCGAATGATTGAGATATTCGACGAGGTCGCGCCGATGCTGGACAATGATGTCCGGTCAAGGTTAGAAACCATTCTCCAGCGAATGCGCCGTATAGCCGTTGTGATGCGGGCTTTCACTGAAGCAGCTTTCACTTATTTCGCTTACGAGCGATGCTTCAGCGTGCGTGAGCGCGACGGAATGCGTCCTGTGATACTGGACATGCTTAAAAAGTGCGAGGAAGAAATAGACAAATCGCAGCAGATGTCGATCGAACGGGCGGAAATTGAGTCATTCTTTGGGATTACGAAGATCGTGGATTTCGAACGGGCCCGCAAGATGTGCGAGGAGATACGTGCGCTAGTTAACTTCAGGTTAAACCAGAAGTCCGATTATTCAATATCAGTCACCCCCGCGACTGTTGGCCATCCCAACACGTATTCCGAACACAGACGGCTGTTAAGGGAGATATTCGGGCTTCCGGGAGAAGGGTAACAAGCATCAACAAGAAATTGATTCTGACAAAGTGAACCAGTTCCTCGGTCTCGGCGCGGAAAACGTGTAATAAACCTTAGTTGAATTCGGCCTTCATTACCGTGATCACGTCCCCGATGCTCCCGAGACTTAAGTTTCGTGCTCACGCAAACAGGTCAGAAGCTAGGAACACTGGTCGCGAATACATTTGGATCGCCGGTAAAGTCCAGAACGTCAATATGCGCAACCGGATAATCAGCCACCGAGCCAAGCTTCTGGTCTCAATCCCTCACAGTAGCATCCAACGTCGAGAGCCTTGCCAGCATGAGAGCGAAGATAAGCACCAATCGGAGAAGCCACGGCTATGCGCCGTCTCTGCCGAACACAAGCACTACTTTACTTTCGACCCAGCGGGCACGTCGGACTCCGGCTGGAGCACGACCGGGCGACCGTCAACGTCCGCCGCCAGCAACATACCGTTGGAAACGACGCCCCTGATTTTGGCAGGCTCTAGATTGGCAAGTAGCACGATCTTGCGACCAATAAGCGTCTTCGGATCGTAATACTGGGCGATGCCCGCCACTATCTGCCGCTCCTCGTCGCCAAGACTTATCTGAAGTTTCAAGAGCTTATCGGCGCCTTCGATTCTCTCTGCCTTCAGCACCTCGGCTATCCTGATCTTGAGTTTGCTGAAGTAGTCGTAGGATATGTAATCCTCGGCGGGCACGGGCGCTTCGGCTTTGGTCTCCGCTTTGGCTTCCTCCCTCTTGGTCTTTTGGGCAAGACGCGGGAATATGGGCTCGGGACCCAGGGTCTTGGTCCCGACGGGAATGGGCTTCTCGTCCAGTGCGTTCGACCACTTCAGGCACTCGAATCCTCCAGCTATTCCCAACTGACGCACGATCTCCCGCGCGGTAGCAGGCATAAATGGAGATACGAAAATCGCCGCCGCCCTGGCTACCTCAAGCGCCGAATACAGAACGCCAGCTAGCTCATCGTTTTTGCCCTGCTTGGCAAGACTCCACGGCTGTTTGTCGTTTACGAACTTGTTCCCGGCGGCCAGCATCTGCCAAATAACATCCAGCCCACGCGTGAATTCCAACTTGTCGAACGCTTCGCGGGCGGCGCGCTCCGTTTCCGTAATAACCGATTTCAGACCACCGGCGAAGTGCTTAGGGTCCGGCACGACGCCGTCGAAGTACTTCCCAAGCATGCTCAGCGTCCGGTTCAATAGGTTACCGAGATCATTCGCCAGATCCGAGTCAAACCTGTTCCTGAAGGACACGAACGAGAAATCACCATCCACACCGAACGACACCTCCCGACACAGGAAGTAGCGAACGGCGTCGAGACATACATCTCTCGACGCGCCGGACTCTTTCGACAAGTCCTCTGCAAGCTTCGATGGCGATACCGCATTGCCTTTTGACTTGGATATCTTCTCGCCGTTGATTGTCCAATAACCATGCCCGAAGAGTGTCCGGGGCAGTTCGAGGCCGAGCGCCATCAACATAGCGGGCCAGAAAGAACAGTGAAATCGGACGAAAATGTCCTTGCCCATAAGCTGAAGGTCCGCAGGCCAGATACGATTGAAGCGATCGTCGTCGCTCAAGTAGCCAATGGCGCTGATGTAATTGATTAGTGCATCAAACCATACGTAGATTACATGCTCAGGGTCGCCCGGGACGGGAATCCCCCACCCCTTGTTTGCGCGGGTGATAGAAACATCCCGCAGCCCTTGCTTTATGAAACTCACTACCTCGTTCTTACGAAACTCCGGTAGCAGAAAGTCCGGGTGAGACTGGATATGCCGGAGCAGGCGATCGCCGTAGGCTGACAGGCGAAAGTAGTAGTTCTTTTCTTCGACCATCTCCACTGCCCGCCCGCATTCCGGGCATTTTCCGTCTTTGAGCTCGGCCTCTGCTAGGAAAGTCTCGCATGGCACGCAATACCAGCCCGAATAGTCGCCCTGATATATGTCGCCCTGCTCAAGGAGCCGCGTGAATATGGCCTCCACCACTCTCTTGTGCCGGTCCTCGGTTGTGCGAATGAAATCATCATACTGCACTTCCAGGTTGTTCCAAACAGCCTTGAACTGCTCCGCGAGTTCGTCGACGAACTGCATCGTAGGCACGCCCTTTTCGGCCGCAGCCGCCGCAACTTTGATCGCGTGCTCGTCGGTTCCCGTAAGGAAATATACCGGCTCGCCCTTGAGCCTGCGGTATCGCGCGACAACGTCGGCTACAATTGTGGTGTAGGCGTTGCCGATGTGCGGAACGTCGTTCACGTAATAGATGGGTGTAGTTACGTAATAAGTGTCTTTTGCCATCCGAACGCAGCCTTTCTAAGCGGCTATGGCGCGTCTGAGGCACGCCAGTGAGATCATGCTAAAGTCTACGAAGTAGCCTGTCAACAAGCCGATCGCAGAACACATTTAGTATTGAGTAACAGTCATTTCATTCAGACTCCAAGCTTTGGAACCCAATCGGTCACCTTGCACTAAGCACCAGAATACACCTCTTGCCTCAGCTAGCGCTTGGCTTGATGTGACGGATCAACAGCTAATTTAATGGCAGCGCACGGTGACAAACTTCGAAACAAGAATCAGATTGGTTGGTTAATTACTACAGGTAGAACACCGCCCCGACGCACACCCAGCGCAACCGCTTGAGAGAGCTTGACTGCCACCGCTTGAGCGCGAGGAAAACATCGAAATGAGCCGCTCGAGTTTGTCCGATCCGCACTTCTCACAGCGCACTTCGCTGATCCGACTCAAGCTGGTCAAAACCTCGAATTGGTTGTCGCATACAGCGCAACGAAACTCATAAACAGGCATCAGGATTTACTCCCTTTCTGCGACTCGTTTCCGCGCGGCCTGTAGCTCCTGCGGCGACCGCTTCTGGAGCCACCGCCGTTTTTATTGCTTCTGGGTTCTTTGTTCGCATTGTTCTGTGTCGGTGCATTGTCGGGTAAAGGCGACGGCGGCCTAGGCTCGCGCCAGGACACCCCAGTGGACTTCGGTACGACTACCTGCTCATAGTTCACCTCATCAAGCTCTTCGGCGTCCGGCTCGACACACACAAACGCGGCATCGTCTTCATCGAGCTCATCGGAATCACGTCCACTCGAACCTGCACCAAGCGGTTCGCAATTCCGTTCACTCATATTGCAAGCGATTCCATGCCGCCTGCACAGCCCCTCCAGTTTCACCTCGTCCGCGCGAACGTGCAATTGCACATCAGTTTCGGTTTCGATGGTAAGCGTGTTGCTCACCACATTCACGTCCAGCACTTTGGCTCTTCCTTCACCCCAGGGTATGATTGCCCCCACCGCCGGCAAATAGCGCTGCGCTTCTTTGTAGAACTCGTGTTCGTAGCGCAAACAGCACATCAGCTTCCCGCACACACCGGAAAACTTGGCGGGGTTCAGAAACAAGCTCTGGTCCTTAGCCATCTTCATCGAGATCGGTTCGAAGCTGCTGAGGAAAGTCGCGCAGCACAGCGGCCTCCCACACGTCCCATAACCGCCTATAAGCTTGGCCTCGTCACGAACGCCTATTTGATGGAGCTGTACCTTGGTCCTGAGAACCCCAGCTACATCTTTAACCAGTTCGCGGAAGTCAACCCTACCGTCAGCGCAGAACGAAAAGGTCACCTGCGAGCCGTCAAACGTATACTCCGCTTCAAGTAGTCTCATAGGCAAGTTGTGCTCGGCGATCTTGCGTTCGCAGACCTCAAAAGCATACTGCTCTTTCTCGCGATTGGTAGCTTCGCGTTCAAGGTCCTGCCCGGTGGCAACCCTGACGATACGTTTCAGCGGCGCTACGAGATCTTCCTCGGAAACCTCCCTTGGCTCAATCACCACCTCACCGAATTCGACTCCTCTGGCAGTCTCAGCAATGACGAAATCGCCCTCACGAAGCGCCAGTTCGCCCGGGTCGAAATAGTAGACTTTGCCCACTTTTCTAAAAGTAACGCCGACAACAAGAGGCATAACAATATCCTTATGCGATGCACATATATTCTTAACTAGTTGCATTACCTCGCGAATTGTCACCTACCAACATTAGCAAGGGGTTGTCGCGAAGCTGGACTGACAGTGGCTGTAGTGCGGGAATGACACTGGGTGCCATCTGTAGCATGCAAATTCTCGCAAGATATATGATGCAAGATAGATCGCGGAAGCCCACTTAATGTGACAATTCGCGCGAGTCCACTGCAGTTTTATTCTACCATACTGCAAATTCACCGGCAAATTTGTTGCGAAACTGGTGGAACATTTCGAAGTCTTGCGTCGTATAATAAGTAGCAAACCTTCCCACCCTCTTTTCTCCTCCCCAGTCCGATGGGCTGGGGAACTTTTTTGTACTAGCTAGTAATTGCCAAAGTCGCGCCAGGCCTCCAGAGCATAACGAATATTCTCCAAAGGAACGTCCGGAGCAATCTCGCCATGTCCGATCAGACCGCCGTCGAACGACCCCAGACAATCGATAACCTCCTTGACGTGGTCCCTTATTTGCTGACGCGAGCCGTGGGGAAGAATGTGCTGTCGGTCGAGGTCGCTCCGAAATGCGACTCTGCCGCCAAACTCCCTGCCGAGCTGCTTGATGTCCATAATGGCATGTTGCACATTAAGAACATCAACCCCGACGTCGATGAGGTCCGGGATTATTTCTATCGTATAGCCATCGCTGTGAAAATGGACGTGCTTGCCCTTAGACTTCGCCGGCTCAAACATACGTGCGTAGGCCGGTTTGAAGAACTCGCGCCACGCAGCGGGACTGATAATGAGCGACAACTGCGTTCCCCAATCGTCCGCGTACGGCATACCGTCTATATTTGCCTCGGCAGACCTTCTTGCATACTCCACAGACCACTCTACAAGCGCGTCTCTGAGCATATAGGCCTCATTGGTCTTTAGCGCAAGATCGAACATAAGAGCTTCGTAGCCTCGGAGGAACTGCATTCGTTCAAAGAGATTGAAACCGAATCCGAACACATAGAGGTCGGACTCCCCCCTGTTCTGGGTTTTGATCACGTCTTCTAGCGATGGTATTTCCGGAAACTTGAAGCTGCTCCAATTACTCCAGTCGGCCAGCGGGTGCCCGACACAAATACCCAGCAAACCTTCCTGCTCGTTTTCCCACACGCATCCCCATTCGTCGGTGTGACGCCCAAGGCGATAGGTGGGGTGAAGCTCCTCGCTGGTCGGTATCTTCCCCTCAAGATAGAAGCCGAAATCGTCAGGAAACTCCCGAAGAAGTTCGACCAGTTCGGCCCCGTAGGCTATGAATGCCGCTGGAAGGGCCGTGTGCATTATCGGCACACGATCTGGTCGCTCAAAACCAATTGCTCTGGTTACGCGTTCTCTGTTTGTCACTGATATCTATCCAACTCCGATGATTGTGTTATCACGCTTTTGAGAGAGCGCAGATATGGTATAGATAGGTTATCACACGCAGTCCATCTTCGCTACCGCCTATTGGCTGGTCGGGTCATATCGACCAAACAAATAACCGTTCAAGACCACCAAAGCCGCGCCCAGCAGCAGGTTAGTCAGCATAATGACACCAAGCGCGTAGGCAACACTCAGCTCCAGCACACGGAGCAAGATCACCGCGAGTACCACAGATGGTCCCAGAGCAATTAAGAAAAATGGAACGGAAATCAGATTTCTCAGCATGTTCTGCGCTATATCTCGAGTGTCTGGATAGACCAGCACCGGGGTTATCGATGCACCCGAAATGGCAAAAACGAGTGAAGGGCTTGCCAATCCCAGCCAGATTATACGTTCATTATATAGAGATGGGGCAAACACCAACACTGCAACCATATATACAATTACGAAAACGTTGAGGTATACGGCGGATCCAGCCATTTGGGCCAGCATCATCTTCCATGGCGCTATTGGCATCGGCTTGGTTATGTCGGCGTGGCGCAGCTCAGCCCTTACCTCAGTCTGAACATTCGCAGCCATAAACGTGATAACATAGATTAGAGCAGCCTGAAGTGAGGCGATCATTGCCAAGCCTTCCTCAAACCGTGTCGCCCCGTAAACGAAAAGGACAATACCGGCGATGGTGAGCAGGATACGAGTCCTAGAGGTGCGCCACCTGATCAACAAGTATTTCCAGACAATCGCCATCGCCCCGTTTCCAAAAGGCGGTATAGCACCAGGTATACGTCGAACACCGCGCTCCTTTAGAGTTAGTTCTTTTGCGCGTGCGTACCAATCGCCTTCGCGCATCGCTTTTTTGCGGCTCGCCACTTTGAAGCTGATTCCGAGGCTGGGCTCGTAAAGATTTTCGCGTCTCGAATACAGCATGAGGAAGCTAACCACGCTCATCGTTGCCAGAATTCCCAGCCACAACATTTCCTTCTCCGTGACACCAATCAGAGGAGCCAGCATAATCGAGGCACACCAATCCGCCGGAGCTAATATCCACCGCACAATAGGCGACTTAGCAGCCGCCGCCAACCCAGTGAGGATGTCTCCAGATCCCACATACGCAGCCACCCCAAAAGCAGCGGTCGCAGGCAAAATGCCGATAGGCAAAACTTTTATCGCCAGAGCAGCGGTCCTCAGGCGCTCAAAACCGAAAGTGAAGACGACGTTGATCGTATGAGCTAGGTTGATGACGGTCACGATGAGGAACGCCAGAGCAAAAATGCCCAGGATCCCGGTCGGCATAACCGAAACGCCCAGCGTGCCGAAGAAAATCGGCATTATGAACAGGTATAGCATCGCCACATAGCCGACGTACTTCAGATAGTCCTTTGCTAGCTTCAGCAGCAGCACGTGTTTTCTCGGAATCGGCGTCGGGAACAGGAAGTCGATCTGTGCGATGGAGAACACCATCAGCCCGGAGTTGAACGCACCGTGCAACGTGAGTATGGTCCCAAGGGCGATAAGCCAGAAGAATATCGACTGAATCGCACGGATCGGGATATCACCTAGGTTCTGAGTAAGCCCGTGGCTAGGTCCGCCCGACATCGAGCGATCGCCCATCATCAGCAGCGGGAACATTAACGACGAAATCACCCACGCGGCTACGATTAGAAACGGTATCAGACGCTTCGGGCTGCGCGCCACGTTCTTGATCGAGTTGATCAGGAGCCGATACTCAAGGTAAATGAGCTGCTTCAACCGATTCGCCTTCTTCCGTCAGCGTAAGGAACACTTCCTCCAACGACGCTTCTCCGTCAAGACTTGCCCGTTGGTGGAGCTCCGCCAGGGTGCCCTCCGCCACCACTTCGCCACTACGAATAATAACTATCCGATCGCAGAGCCGCTCGGCAGTATCGAGCATGTGAGTACTGATCAGCACCGAGGCACTCTTCGCCTTTGCAGCAGCGATCATCTCTTTTAGTTCGTAAACCCCTTTGGGATCAATTCCAATGAGAGGCTCATCGAGTAATATCACGCGGGCTTCGTGGATGAACGCACACGCAATAGCCAGCTTCTGCTTCATGCCCTTCGAGAGACTCAGCACGAGGTCGTTGCGCTTTTCATCGAGGTCGAACCGCTTCAGCAAATCCTCAGCGCGCTCCTCGAAATGCTCCATCGTCTGATACGCCATGGCGATAAAGCGAAGATGTTCCATGACTGTGAGCATCTCGTAAGGAGTGGGCACCTCGGGGACAAACGCAATCCGCCGCTTCGCATCTTCTTCGTGTTCGGCAAGGTCGACGCCATCGACCACTATCCGCCCACTCGTCGGCTGGACAATGCCCGTGACGCATCGCAATATGGTGGTCTTGCCTGCTCCGTTGGGACCGAGGAGCCCGACTATCTCGCCATCACCGACGGATAGCGAAATACCGTTAACGGCGAGGGTTCTTCTATAAGTACTTGACCAGGTTCTCTACCTGAAGCAAGGTTAGTCTCCAATCATCAGATGCTTTATCGACCGCCGCCGAGTCCCTTTGTTTCCCACCGCCAAGCTCTATGCGGCGCTCTCGCGCAAGTCGGGCCAGCCTCTAAGTCACCGTGTCGGTCTATCCGCTCTTCGACCACATAGCATAGTCCTTCGCGAAGTACGTAATGATTAGATCAGCTCCAGCGCGCTTGATCGAGGTGAGGACTTCTGTAGCCATCCGACGCTCATCTGCGTAGCGTTTTTCCGCCGCCGCCTTTATCATGCAGTACTCTCCGGAGACATTGTAAGCGGCTATGGGGACGTCGAAGTTGGCGCGGGCGTCACTTATGATATCCAGATAAGCAAGCGCCGGCTTAATCATAACAATGTCAGCCCCTTCGTCGATATCCAGTGCAATCTCTTTCAACGCCTCGCGTCTATTTGGCGGGTCCATCTGGTAGCTCGATCTGTCGCCGAACTGCGGCGCGCAGTCGGCCGCATCACGGAATGGCCCGTAGAACGCCGATGCGAACTTGGCGGCGTAAGACATGATCGGAAGCTCTGAGAAGCCGTTTTCGTCCAGAATCTCGCGAATCGCCATCACGCGTCCGTCCATCATATCAGAGGGCGCCACCATATCCGCACCTGCTTCGGCGTGCGAGAGGGCCGTACGCGCAATGAGCTCTAGGGTCTCGTCATTCACGACTTTACCGTTGCGCACTACCCCACAGTGACCGTGAGAGGTGTATTCACACAGGCAGACGTCCGTGATGACGACCATCTCCGGGAAGCTCTGCTTGATCGTGGCAATGGCCCGCTGGACGATGCCGTCGTGCGCATAGGCCTCAGAACCGCAATCGTCCTTCGAACTCGGAATGCCGAAGAGCAGTATCGCCGGTATGCCCAATTTTGTCAGCTCTTCGATTTCATGGTTGACCACATCCACCGAAAAATGGTAAACCCCCGGCATCGAAGGCACTTGTAGTTTGACATCTAGCCCGGGCGCGACGAAGATTGGGTAGATCAGGTTATCCACGCTTAATGTGTATTCCCTGACCAACTTCCGTAGGTTCTCGGAACCCCGTAGCCGACGCATTCGGTTTATCGGAAATCCCATCCCGTACCTCCCCCAACTGAAAAGCCTGTTAAGGTCACCTCTCTCGCAGAGTTACAAACTCAAAAGAGCAACGGGATTACTATTATACTACGTTCAAGCGCACGCCTTTTGCATAAAACCGGCAAGACTGAGCCCATCACAAGGATACGGATCGGGTCAGATGCCGCACAAAGTCAAACAAAAACATCAATGACATAGCAAAGACTATAATACTGCTCGTGAGGTCAAGGGAATTCCGCCGCCGAGGTGTGGAATTAACGAAGCTATGAGAAGCAAGCTCAGGCTCCAAACCTGCACGAAGTCAGGAATGGAAAAGTTGCAATATCTAGTGACCTAGCCTATCGCTGGCAGTTGATGGCTTCATCCAGCATGATTCGAAGCGACTTCGGCGGGATGTAGTTGGCTATGGAGTTGCCGCTGCCGACCGCGAACCCGCCTCGCGCGCCGCAAGTGAGAGTCACCTCGCGGACATAGGCGCGAAGTTCGCTCTCCCCCATCCGACATATCTTGTCCACGTCGATGCCGCCCAGCAGCGCCACCCTGTCGCCCCATCGCTCCTGCACTTGGACAACCGGCATTATTACATCCTCGAAGCTATGCTTGGCGTCAATGCCGACGAAATCGATCAGGTCGTCCATCACCAACTCCAAGTTGCCACAAGAATGCAGTATGAACGGCTTTCCTGCATCGTGAACAGCATCCACTAGTCGCTTCAGTCCTGGAAAAACGAACTCGCGCAAAGCAGCAGGCGGCAAGAACGTTTGGGTTTTGAAACCCATGTCGTCGCCCATTGCCACAGCAAACACCTCCGGATGACCGACCACCTGCTTAGCAACGGCCACTTGTTGGTCGTTGATTCGCGTTAGGACGTCGCGAACTAGGTCGGGATCGTCGTAGACCATTAGACAGAACTGTTCTGCCCCTACCAGCCACATTCCCCACTCCAGAAGACCGCCGCCGAGATTGCACACGCACTTCATTCCCTCAGGCAGATGCGACGCGCAGTAGTCCAAAATGCCGTAGTCCACCATATCCGGATTAGGCCACGGATAGGCTTCGAAGTCTTCGCGGCCGGTGATGGGCTTGTTAACCTCGTCCACGAAGTAATGGTCGAAGCCCTCGACATCGGTGAGCTTGACGTGTTGTATTCCGGTAAAACAAAAACCGACGCTGGGCGAGAGGTAATCGTAGCCAAGATAGTACTGCGCTTGAATGTGACCATCGAGATCTGGGTTGCCGCCTAGTGGTAGGGTATCGGTCATAGGAGTATCGCCGATAGCGCGCAACTGGACGCTTGTATCGCTGAAGAACTCGTAGACAGGGGTGCGATCTGGCTTTCCTCGCTTGATAGCAATCTCCAAACGGCGGTAATCGGGGGTCGTATTGAAACAACTTGGCATTTCAGTCCTCCGGCAATGCTTGTCCAAGCCGCTTCTTCTTCAGGTGATCTTCACAGTCCTGCACCTATCAGATGAAAGTACAGGGGGAAACCGCGCCCGAAAAGGCTAAGCTAAATGCATAAACACAAGAATACGTGCAAACTGGAGACTCGAGTGAGACTTCATAACCTCCCTCCATTGAACGAGTCGGACAACACAATCCCAATGGGCGTAATCTTCGATATGGACGGAGTGCTGGCGGACACCGAGCCACTGCACGCAAAGACCTACGTACAGGCGTTCTGCCAAGCGGGCTTATGCATCGACGAGGAACAATACCGGCAGGCAATAACACTTGGCGGGTCCAGCGTTCGCAACCTCTTCAAATCACTCGGCGGCAAAGATGAACAATGGCCGGAAGTCGCTCGTGCCAAGGCCATCGGGTTCAAGGAAATGCTGGACCGCCACGGCAAGCTTATGCCCGGCGTCACAGAGCTGTTGGTATCTTTGCGTAGGAACGGCCTGTCGATTGCTCTGGCGACGTCGGCCGGCCGCAATACGCTGTCGATCGTTATGGACCGCTTCGATCTGTGGCAATGCTTCGACGTGTTCGTCACCTGGCAGGACGTTGAGGCGGAGAAACCGGACCCGGAGGCATTTATTCTGGCTGCGCGGCGTCTACAGGTTGAGCCGGAAGATTGCGTGGTGATAGAGGATTCTCCGCGTGGCGTGCTCGCAGCCCACCGAGCCGGAATGAAATGCATCGCTGTGCCTACACCCTCGACCGCTGACGGCGACTTTTCGTATGCCGATCTCTTGGTAGGGAGTCTAGAGCTAGTAGATCTTTCAGTTATCAGGAAGGTCCTGCATCGCGTGTAGCGCTTTTGTACAAAGGCAACCGTATCCACCTTCCATCACCTTGCCAGGGAGGTTGGGTGACAGGCCAGAAAACCACCGAAGCGCAAGGTCCACCGCCGACCATTCGCACAGCGCGCGCAGGCAACACCCCACGGTTGTGCAGCATCTAATAGGTCCCAAACTTCGCCAGGTGGTATTTATTGCGCGCTTGCTCGTCCATCGAACTTCGAACCGTGAACACGGTTCGGCACCAACTCCTGCAGATTGGCTAGTGAGACGAGACAGCTAGCACGTATCATGCTCGCACACAAGCTTGCGTCATGCTGTCTCCCAAAGCAGGGGAGATGGCTGACCGTACCTAAGCGAAAGCTGATGATTACAATTAGAGGCAAAAGCAGGCGGCCAGGAACGGCCGTCGCAGTCGCGGCAACGGTGGACAGAGTGGCCGGCGTGAACCGCGTTTCCCCTACACTGCTCCAGCAAGGCATCGGAGCTCTGAGGCGTGGGCTTACACCGGTCGATTATCCGCAAGCCGTGATAGTGTGTGACTCGGCTGCGGCCGCCGCTGTATCGATTCCAGGAATCCGAATCATTGGAACAGCAATCGAAAGCGATAACGACGCAGGACTGGGCGAGGGCGACGTGCCGTGTGTAATCGGTCTGCCAGATCTGATGCAATCGGTAAGCGGTGACACGATCGTAATCGTCGACGGAACCGAGGGACTCGTTCACATTGACCCGGACCTGCAGACGCTTTTGCGTTACCAGCAAATTGAGCGCGAGCACAAGATGCCAAAGCGAGTCTACTTGGAGCACGAACACTTGTCCGCTCGAACGGCTACTGGTGAAATTGTGCGGGTGATAGCGCAAGTCGCTGAGCCTCACGAAGTCGATGTCGCGATCAATGCCGGCGCAGATGGGCTTGTCGTAGATATGCGCGGACAGGCTGAGACAGTGGATGCGGTAGCGGCTGCGGTGCAAGAATCAGCAGTCGGAAAGCCTATAGCGCTGCTGGCGCACGAGGTCACGGGAGAGCTGATAAGAACCGCGCTGGGGTTTGTGTGGAGCGAGGTGCTGGTGCTGCTGCCGCCGGATGGGTTTTGGGAGCAGGTGCAGGCGGCGATGGACTTGGTGGAGATCGCGCGCGGGCCGATGTATTGCCCAAGGCTTGGGTTCGGGGTATGGAACAAAACCGACGAGACGTGGCATAAGGAGCAGGACATACCCGTAATGCTCGAACCTTCCGCAACTTTCTGTGACGAGAAGCAGTCCAAAAACGCGATGGTCGCAGTTCGGGAAATTGACCGCATAGCGGCACTTGTAAAGGCGGGGGCGCGTAGCCTGCTGGTGCGGCCCGAGATGGTGGCCGCGGCAAAGAATATGGTTCGGATGGTTGGACTGGAGGAACCGGAATGAAGTTCGTCGCGTGGATGGCCTATCATCTGGAGACGCGCGAGATAGTGGACGACTACATAGCTCGCATCAAGCCGTTTCTAGAAGGTCATGAGCTTGTGGTGTGCGAGGATGTCGAGTCGGTGAAGCAAGAGATTGCCGACGCGGACGTTATGATAGGTTGGCGGATCACCCCCGAGGTGTTCGCCCAGGCGAAAAAGCTTAGGTGGATTCAGTTTGGCAGCGCCGGCATTGACCACACGATCTTTCCCGAACTCCTCGCTAGTGACGTGGTATTGACGACGCTCAGTGGGATACACACGACGGTCGTTGCGGAGCATGTTTTCGCGTTGATGCTAGCAATCTCGCGGCGGCTTGACTTGGCTGGAAGACTACAAATGGAACAACGCTACGATCGGTCGGAACTGGCCGCGACGTGCTTCGAACTTGCCGGAAAAACACTCGGAATCGTGGGCTTGGGAAAGATCGGCAAGGGGATAGCAACGAGGGCGAAAGCCTTTGGCATGCAAGTCATTGGCACTAAGCGGGACATAACGACGCCAGTCGAATGCGTAAACGAGCTGTATTCACCTGATGATCTGGACAAGGTGTTGGCTGTAGCCGACTTCTTGGTGTTGGTTGCGCCTTTGACTCCGGCAACGCGCGCGCTTATCGGTCGTCGAGAGATCGGATTGATGAAACCTGGCGCGTGCATTGTAAACGTGGCGCGAGGTGCGATGCTTGACCACGAGGCACTTGGGGAAGCGCTGGTGACCGGCAAACTGCGCGGGGCCGCCTTGGATGTTTTTCCGGAAGAACCACTACCGCCGAATAGCCCCATCTACAATCTTCCAAACGTCATTATTACCCCGCACACTGCAGGGTCGCATCCTGGTTACAGCGAGCGTGCAGCAGAGGTATTCAGAGCCAACCTGAAGTCGTTCTTAAGCGGCGGCCAGATGATAAATGTCTACGACAAGACGCGAGGATACTAGGACTAGAAACAGCTCCCGTCGCTACACGCCAGCAGATGAGTTTGAAAGAGACCTACTGCCATTTCTCTGGCGCGAATTGCTCCGGCATTATTTCGATCTCCTGCTCTGAGACAATCTCCTCTGATGATATCACTCCCAATTGGTGTATTATCTCCTGGGCGAGCGCGTCTGGTTCGTCCTCGTTGTGAGCATCTATAGCTTCATCGTAGTTGTGTGAGTAGTCTGAGGGTAATATATCCTGGGCATCCCAGTCCTCGTCAAGGTCTTCTACCGTGGGCATGCTCGCCGGCTTCGGCTGTCGTTTGGGATGTGGAAACGTTAGAGCCTCATTGACATCCACGTCATCGGGGATCAATATATCTGATACCAAGGAATCAACGTCCGCAGCTATGTGCGAAGTCATCGCCGCTCTGGCCTCGATTAGATCTTTAAGGTTGTGTATCACTTTGTTATCGTTGCGGAGTCTGTCGTCGCTCATCTTGTTTATCCTCTACAGTACAATTACCCCCGCATAATTGCAGCAAAACGGGAAGGATCGGTGCACATCGCATACGTGAAGTTTAGATCCTGCAAATATATGGAACAATTGATTTGACAATATTAGACTCAATGTGTATCATACTCACAACCCAGCGGATTGGGTAACTGGATATGTTGTCGGACACGCTGGGTCTTTCGTGAGGTGACGTTATGAGATTAGACAGACTCACCATAAAAGCGCAAGATGCAATCCAGGACGCGCAGCACATAGCGTCCGAGAACCGCCAGCAGCAGATCGAACCAGAGCATTTGCTGTTGGCTTTGCTCAAACAAGAGGGCGGTGTCGTAGCACCCATCCTACAGCGGCTCGGTGCAAACCCCAACGCACTTGCAGGACAAGCGCAAGCCGTTATCGATAGAATGCCCAAGGTAAGTGGCGCAGCCGGCACCCATATAGGCGCTCGTTTGCAGCGCACGCTAGAAGTCGCCGATGCAGAGGCTGAGCGTCTTAAAGATGAATACATCAGTACCGAACATCTTTTAATCGGCATAGCGGCTGAGCCTGGCCAAGCATCAAATCTCCTTGCCTCCGCCGGCGCGACAAGGGACGCCATCTACCAAGCAATGGTTGACGTCCGAGGAAGCCAGCGCGTAACCGACCAAAACCCGGAGGACAAATATCAAGCACTGGAACGCTACGGTCGCGATCTCACGGACGAAGCCCGAAAAGGTAAGCTAGACCCGGTTATTGGCCGTGACGAAGAGATCAGACGGGTAGTACAGGTCCTTTCGCGTCGCACGAAGAATAACCCCGTCCTGATCGGCGAGCCCGGTGTTGGTAAGACCGCCATAGTGGAAGGTCTGGCGCAGCGCATTGTGAACGGAGACGTGCCCGAGTCACTCAAAAACAAGAGGGTTATTGGACTGGACTTGGGCGGACTGGTGGCCGGCACCAAGTATCGTGGAGAGTTCGAGGACCGTCTCAAAGCCGTTCTGAAAGAGATCCAAGAGGCTGAGGGCGAGATTATACTCTTCATCGACGAGCTTCATACCATCGTCGGCGCTGGGGCGGCGGAAGGCGCAGTAGACGCCGCCAATTTGCTCAAGCCTATGCTGGCGCGTGGCGAACTGAAGTGCGTAGGCGCCACCACTCTTGACGAATATCGCAAGCACGTGGAGAAAGATGCCGCTTTGGAACGCCGCTTCCAGCCTGTAATTGTAAATCCTCCCAGCGTCGAAGATACCATCGCCATTCTTCGCGGTCTCAAAGAGCGTTACGAGAACCACCACGGCGTCCGCGTAAAGGATTCGGCGCTGGTAGCTGCGGCTGTGCTCTCGGACCGATACATATCGGATCGCTTCTTGCCCGATAAGGCCATAGACCTCATCGATGAAGCTGCCAGCCGATTGCGTATCGAGATCGATAGCCTACCGACTGAAATAGATGAAGTCGAGCGCAAGATACGGCAGCTCGAAATTGAACGCGAAGCACTAAAAAAAGAAACGGACCCAGCCTCCGCAAAGCGACTTGAAAAGCTAGAGCAGGACCTCACCGGCCTTCGTGAACAAGCAGACCAAATGAAGGCACATTGGCAACTCGAAAAGGAGATCATCACTTCCATCCGAGACACCAAAGCCCGGATAGAACAAGCGAAATCCGAGGAGCAAGCTGCCGAGCGCAAGGGCGACTTGGGCAGAGCCGCCGAACTAAAGCACGGGATCATCCCAGGCTTACAAAACCACCTTGAAGAACAAACACAGCGATTAGCCGAGCTACAAAAGACACAGCGAATGCTAAAAGAGGAAGTCGACGAAGAGGACGTGGCGGAGGTCGTCGCCAAGTGGACTGGCATTCCAGTGACGCGACTTATGGAAGGCGAAATCGAGAAGCTCGTTCATATGGAGTCACGATTAAAGGAACGGGTGGTTGGCCAACAGGAGGCGATTGTGGCGGTTTCGAACGCTGTGAGACGCGCTCGCGCAGGACTACAAGATCCCAATCGCCCCATAGGCAGCTTCATCTTCATGGGTCCCACTGGCGTCGGCAAAACAGAGCTCGCCCGCGCGCTGGCAGAGTTCCTCTTCGACGATGAGCGTGCTATGATTCGTGTAGATATGTCAGAGTTTATGGAGAAGCACTCAGTTGCTAGGCTCATCGGCGCACCTCCGGGCTACGTAGGATATGAAGAGGGCGGCTACCTTACAGAACACGTTCGTCGCAAACCCTACAGCGTCATACTCTTTGACGAAATTGAAAAGGCACATCAGGATGTCTTCAACGTGTTGTTGCAAATCCTGGAGGACGGTCGCTTGACAGACGGTCAGGGCCGCACGGTCGACTTTAAGAACACTGTGATTATTATGACAAGCAACGTCGGCTCCGAGATGATTCGCGAGCATCGCATAATGGGCTTTCGACACGATATGGGCCGCGCCGAGCAAGAAGACCAACTGCGGAAGATGGTCACGGACGCACTGAAGGCACACTTCAGGCCGGAATTCCTAAACCGCATCGATGAGATTATCGTCTTCAACGCGCTTTCGGAGGACGACATCAAGCAGATCGTAGACATCCAGATCAATCACCTCAAGAAGCGCCTGGCTGATCGTAGGCTCGACATCGAGCTCACCGACGCCGCAAAGGCGCAGCTCGCCAAGGAGGGCTATGACCCAACTTACGGGGCTCGGCCTCTAAAGCGCGCCATCCAACGCGAGATTCAAGATAAGTTGGCTATGAAGCTCCTGGAAGGCGCCTTTAAGGAGGGCGATAGGATAGTCGTGGATGCCGATGCCACCGGTCAGTTCGTGTTCGAGCACGCGGGAGTAGCGAGTACAGTGTGAAGATTAATGGGGAGTGGAGATAGTGGACGTGGGATGAAAGGCACTGACAGGCGCGTACGTAGTACGTATAGTTTAGCGTCAAGCTCTTTTCTCTGTAGGGAGGGATTGCAAATCCCTCCCCAAAAAACAGCGACCTGTTACCAGATGCCCTCCAGGTAATCAGTCTGCGATTAGCGGGTACGGTTCGGCTAATGGATTATTGGGTATAGAACAGGTGCGACAGTCTGGGTGGGTAGCCGCTACAAGCGGTGACAGGGATCAGGTTGTCGCAACGGTTTCCCCCAGCGGTCCGTGCTGCGGCGCACGCACGAACAGAAAAAGCCGGCCTATACGGTATGCCAGCCGCAGCACGGATCAATTTGCCGCTAAGATTGGCTCTCTCAACTTGTGATAAGTGCGTAGACACGGTCTGCCGGCATAACACCTTCGGCGCAGACGCCCAAGATCGAAACGATCTTTGTCCGGATCAACCCCGTTTGGCTTCGAAGAATCTTGCTATTTCATCACGTTCAAAGCTTGGCAATGGCGAGCCATCTGCAAAACGAACCCCGCAACCTGGCTCCACAACCCGACCTATCACGTCTGCAGGCACTCCCTCCATAGCTAGTGCCCGAACAATCATCACGGCACGATGAGGCTCGCACGTGATAAGTAGGCTGCCGGATGCGATGAGGCCAAGAGGATCAATACTCAGTGCGGCGCAGATAACAGCACAATCGTCCCACACGTGAATTCTGTCACGATGGATTTCCAGACCACAGCCGGACGCATCGGCAAGCTCGCGCAGGGCAGTGGCCAAACCGCCTTCGGTAGGATCATGCATAGCAGTCACGCCACCCTGGTTAACAGCGGCGCGGGCGTAGTCGAGTATGCAAATGCCGGGATCGTCCAGGTAGGACTTGGCACAGTCGATAACGCCCGCATCAACACCGGCGGCCTTGAGGTCATCTGCGGCCTCTCTGGCTAGAATACTTGCTCCCTCGATCGCAATTCCACCGGCTAGGACAACAGCATCCCCCACCCTCGCGCCGTGGCTTGTGATGAGCCGATGTCTGTCGATTTCCCCGAGCATACAACCGGACACGACTACTTGCGTAACCGACCTGGTAACCTCCGTGTGGCCACCGATAAGGGCGACGTTGATCTCCTCGCACGCGGCCTCGATCTGTTCAAACACCAGATCGGCGTCGGCTTCGGAACTGCCGTCCGGAAGCAAAATTGTCGCCAGAAAAAATTTCGGCTCGGCTCCCACAACGGCAACATCATTGGCATTCACGCTGACGGCATAGTAGCCGATGCGATCGGTGGCGAAGGTGATTGGGTCGGCTGCCGCAACAAGGACAGTTCCGCCGAACTCGACAGCGGCAGCGTCTTCTCCGTAACCCGGCCCGACTATCACCCCCTCACCCGGCTTTGCCCGCGCCAGGAGCCGTTTCAGAGCATTCGGTGGCAGTTTGCCGACTTCCATTGGTTACTTCCCGTAGACCTCGCCGTTTCGGAAAGCAGCCCAAGCGAGCTCGAAAGCGTCGTCTCGCACGGGGATTGGTCTAACCGGCACACGCGCTATGGAAAACTTCGGCTCAGCCAGAGACACAAGCTCGATTTCAGCAATGGTATTACGTAATTCTTCGTTCTCAGCAAGAAACGTAATAGGCTTGCCAGTAGTTGGATTGGTTAAGCTGGTGTGAATAACTTCGCCCGCATCATCTATTACCATGAACGAGCCGCGACTACCACCACCACCATTGATATACTCAATTATCGACTCGAAAAACGCGATCTGCGTGAGCGCGAGATGGCTAGCTCGGATTAGGTCGATAATCTCGGAGTTACAAGCAAGCTTGACTTCCCCTTGGTGAATCTTTTTATACAGCTCTACCGCTGCCTCTAACGCAGACTTGCACTTCGACAGTTCTCTGATGTGTCCTCCGTAAAGGGACATATTGCGTTGAATGAACGCAATTGCATCTTTTGGCGAGACACCATCGGAGCTAGCACGTATCTGACCGAGCCACTCATGGATATACTGGACAGCGCTGATAGCCTCGGCAGGAACGGCCTCGGGTAAACTATCGGCGCCGTAAACATTGGCGATATACTCCGCTGCTCTTAATCCGCCGACTTGGCCGGCATTCAGTGCGGAACCGCCTGGGCGCTTGACACCATGCGTGCCGGCCATTTCGCCGATCACGAAAGTATGAGGAATGCTTGACTCCCACCACTTGTTCACCACAAAACCACCATTATGATGCTGCGCGCAAACGTTGATCTCTAGTGGCTCTGTTCTGATGTCGATATCGTGCTCGGCGTAGAGGTCGATAGCGAGTGGGTTCATGTGTTGCAGTCGCTCAATAGGCGTTGGCTGAAGTGCTCGGTTACGGCGAAGATAAGTAATAGCCTCCTCGTCCATCGCGTTAAGATCGAAAGGCTCCTTGCCTTCACCGGGTAACGGATTCTGAGTGAAATCCATAAATACACGGCGGCCCAATATCTGCGTTTCGTAATAAACGAGCACGTCTATTAATGAGGATTGTTGGTTGGTAATTCGCTGTGGGTCGAACGGCCACTGATAGCCTTTTAAAAATATGTTGGTGGCCATCTTTGCGGTAGTGTCGAAGTATGGCGCGAGGAACTCTCGCTCGTCACCGCCGTTTGCGTCGGTCGAGAATATGCGGGGCACGACCTGCATATATGTGCCCGATACGTTCCACCTGAACTTCGTGGAGGCTAGGCCAAATTGGGACTCTGTAATATTATGCGCCTTAAGACCCGCCTCGAAGGCTAGTCCGTGGATTCCAATCTGACCCTCCGGATAGACGCTCACTTCATACAACCCACCCGGACCACCGGCAGCAAGCACCAGGTTTTCACACAGGAAGATGGTAAGACCGAAAGAATGGTCCTGCAGACGAGAGCGATCCACTGTAACAATGCCAACGATGCGCTTTTCAGGACCTTTACCTGATGTTATTAGGTGTGCAACTTCGTGCTTATCAAACACACATATCCTATATCGATCTGCCTGGGCGTGGAGACATTCGCTCATAAACTTCGATGTCTTGGGACCGGCAGAGGTGGCACGTTCGTAGGGATCGTGGTCGGTTTTGTAACCAATATAAGCCCCCTCCGGGTCGTGTGGAAACGGCACACCAGCCTGCACAAGGTGATAGAACTCGCGCAAACCCGACAATCCCTCCGCGAGCGCGACATCACCGTGCATACAGCCGAATGCGGTCAACGTTCTGGCGAAATCCAGCGCGCTGTCGGCTACGGTCGGGCTGGTGCCTGGCTTATAATAGGTCTGCTTATCCGAACCGCTCATTCTACTCGCGCCCAGATGAACGCCAGCAGTTACAACAGCGATCCTGTTCTCCGGGTCTGCAATGCCCCTTGCTGTCATAAACTCGTAAAGGTGAACGGCGCAGTTCATGCCTGCGGCTCCCGCGCCAACTATCAAAGTGTTGAGTTTGTAGATGCTGACTTTTGAGCCGTCGTTCAGCCCGTGTTCGCATTGTTCGATCAACTTTTCTTACCTTTCAGGACTACGAATTGTGACATCCGGAACGCTATTCCGGCGGGCTCAAAATACTTTCCGCCATACATTTCCCAGACAAGCACAAGGGCAAAATGACGATCTAGGTAGCCAAATGTCCGAAACGTCACCACTCCCCGCACTCCGGGACATTCCAGCCCCTGTCGGATGCATCGAATGTCACTTCGCCGAATGAAGACAAGATTCCTACGCAGTTACTAACCGCAACGTAGCACCATTGAAACAGACGACAGCCAGCTTACGGCAATGGCTCGGCGCAGAGGAATGTAGAGTTTTGACAGAATGCCGAGCGCTGGGGAATAACCCGTATAATACTGGCAACGCGCGGCGCGGCCAGTTCCGCCTTCCAACTTTGCGCAAGTCGGCATCTAAGAATTGGGATCTTCCACGCCTATGTCCGCGATATGGTAGTCTTCGCGAGCGTCGAACTTCCGACCGGAGGCGGGCGGCTTGGGACCAAATCTCGTAAGCAGCACAGCGCCCGCACCCAGCAAGCCTACGACGGCAATTACGATCGCAAGGCCCTTGAGAATGGGCGGCAGCCCGGCATTGGGTTTAGCTGGGGCTCCCGGGGAGATGAGCGGCTTGGTTCCTTTTTCGGAGTTGATAACTGCAAGCACCGCCTGCGGGACTTCGCCCTTGTGAATTGTGGGAGCCATCTTCCTAATAGGAGTTGGGGTTTGCCTGGGCTTCACCGCTGGCACTACCTTTGGCCCCTGCAATTGGCGGCGAATTTGCTGCGGAGTATCTAGGGGAACGTTTGCGTTCTTCGGCGGCTTAGTGAAGAACAGCGCATGAGACGGGACGACGGTGGCCGCAGTAAGCCAAGTAACCGTGATGGCGAGAAAAGTGTATCTTAGCCTTGTACCGCTAGTGTATCTCAAGTGAGTATCTCCTGCCAGTTGAGTTGGACGACGCTGGGCGTACGAGGGAGGTTGATATCGATAAGTGGTTTGCCTCCGAGCGATCGCTCCTTGATTCTGTTGTCGTAGTTCATTCTAAACGGCAGGCTATAGAGAACCATGGCTTCGTCTTTCGAGATAATGCTGCCGTTGAAGGTAACGCCTCCTCCACCAGTACCGATGTTTCCTCCGCCAAGGAAATTGGTGTAGAGCACAGCGTCGATCTGCGATATGGGAGAAGCGACGCTATGTATGTAGGCGTCCCCGAGTAATGATCGATACTTCTTGACACCGTAGGAGTCTATGGCGTTAGCATCGAAAGCAGGAATGTAGTTGCCGTTGTCGTCATAGCGCGGTTTGGTGAATGGTGGGGTCATGTATTGCAACGGGTATTTGCCGAATGTACTGGTATCGCCCATAATAATGCTTGCAGAGGCGGCAAGGCCGAGAATGCTTTTCTTTTCGTTGGCGTTGTCAATCGCTTCAGGGTCCGAACCCCTGAAATCCGGCGGATCCTGGTAGATTATGCTTCCGACTATATGGACATTTCTTCCGGCATAGATAGTGCCCTGCCCCTGTATGTTGCCCTTGATGATCACGTCCTGAGTTACAGTGACCGGACCGTGCACCTTGACCGGATGCTCGAAAGTGCCAATGACGACGGCGCTGCCGGTAACAACCCCGTTGGTACTGATACGCTGATAACTGCCTGTGCCGGAATCCCAAACTTCCAAGTAAGCTCCTTGGTTATAGTTGGGATTGGGTGTGCCGTCGGCAAACGTGGCCTTAGTATCGACGTAGTTGTTGCTCAGCGTTTGATAACGTGAGATGTCGCTAAGATCCGGCATCGGGAGGGTATGCATCGGTTCTGGGTCGAGAACGGTACCGCCATAGGTCTTGATGCCGTTCTTGTCGCCCACCACGGCTCCAAAAACGTTCTCATTCACGATGGAGGCATCGTGGCTATAGATAATATCACACCACTGTTTGAACTGGTCAGACCCGATGTCTCCGTGTTTGGTGGAGTTGTAAGCCTGCCTCGCGCGCGAGGAGGCGTTGGTTTCGTAATAGGTATTGGTCCACTGATTGGGAGTAATGTTGACAACTCCCTCGGCCGGAGGGATTAATCTGCTGTTAGGAGCTGCATAGACACTCCCGTTGATGGTTGGCGTGCCTCCCGAAAAGTCGAAGTTGCCATTGGCTCGCATATCACCATTGACAATGAGCTGCGTAGAGGAGAAGCCGTTCATCCAGCCATAGTTGTTGACAAAATAGGCATAGTCGAATATTGCCGAACGCGAAAGGCTGAACCTGACTAAAGCTCGAATCGCCCGCCGCGGCTCGTCGGTGTCAAGAACGACATCACCGTCGGTATCTGTCCACCCGACCGAGACTATCACTAAATCCCTGGTATAGCTATCCACATTGTTCACCGTGGTTACCGAAGCCTGGTAACACTGCTGCGAACCTAGGTTTCTGGTGATGGTGTTGAACGGGACCGACTGGGAATCGATTTGGTCGAACGATTGACTTACCTTGAAGCTGTTCCATATTTGGCCTGCAACCTCTTGTATTCCTGCTTCGGCGAGGTGGAGGCAGGCAATCCGGCTCTCTTCACGGGTCACACGTTGTATGCCGCTACTCGTCATCAGGAGGGTGACCGTGCAAAGCTCGAGCACGACGACGATAATTGCCAGCACTGAGACGGCTATGGAACCTCTTTTGCTCCGCCAGGCTCGACAACCGCGATGATGGTTGGCGCCCATCGTGTGCTACCTCCTATGACTGCACTGCATTGCGAAGACGCACCCGGCTGGTAATGGCGGAGTGAATCGTCTGGTTTCCAGCCAGAGTCTTGCGAGTTACCAGCCGAACGATGACTTCGCGGCTGTTGATACCCGCAGAGAATATAGTGATTGGTAAGCCGGTTTCCGGATCCGTCGATGGAATGTCGGTTAGAATGGGTCTATTTGGATCATCCGATGCATAGAGTGACCCATTGGACAAATACAGTTGTCGGTTCGATGACTCGGTTGCCGTTTTACTTGCAGTGTATGTGCCATCCCCGTTAGTAGCGGGATACTTGTAGGTCAATCCGAGGCCGTCGCTGTCAATGGTGGCGGTGCGGGCCTCGCAAAGGTATCCCGCAACTCTTTCCGCAGCGAACGCAACGCTTGCATCAAGATCGCTCTGCGCTCTTGTCCTGTCGGACGAGCGCAATGTGTTTATCAGCACGGCGGTGGCGCCGAGAGTTACCAAGGCAAAAACCCCAATCCCCACGAGTACCTCCACCATCGTGGTTCCACTTTTGCGCTTAAAACAGTTGATCGGCATATTATTCCTATTTCATATCCGCCATTCTGGTCGACAAACTTATAGAACGGCTGCCGCTGCGAGCGACCCAGGAAACGGTGACCGTGACCTCCCTTACTGTCGACGATATGTCTGTCACCGTAATACTGCCAGTGCCAGACGGCAGAAGTGTGCTTATGCGGTCGGATGTGTTACCAATACTCGTAAAAACGTAGGGCGATGTGGTGGTCTCAGGTTCAATCAGGTTATAGAAGACCAGGCCGGAGTAGGTCATGTTGGCGTAGCCAAGATTCTCAAGGGCCTCGATCTCACGGTTTGCAGCCCAGATAGCCTTGGTTCGCTCATCTGTCGCGCCACGCACCGAAACCGCTGCAGTCAGGCTACCCGCGAATAGCAGCCCAAGGATGGCCAGCAGGCAGATGCCGATGGTAGCATCAAGCAGGAGACCACCCTTTTGTTTGCGCCTGGCTTGTTTGTAACGCATGTAAGTAGACTCAACTGGTTGTCAGTAGGCTTATTCCACGCCGGCACTCAGCTTGTGCCAAGTATTACTTCGGTTTTGCGAGCAAACATCTTTATGGGGGTATGAGAACTAGCCGTTGGCCGTCGGCTGAATTGGTAAGGCAGTAGTGTCTTTGGGAAAACCGCTCAGCTCGTAGTAATGCTGCCCCTCCGATCTAGGTGCAGCAGATTCACATCGAGGTTTGTGTTCAGCACAAGGGTGAGTCTCGCGCGCCTACCATCACTGTCTTCAGTAGCTCAATTTGCGCTCGTGCGACAAGGCAAGGTGTCAGAACGAACCACTGTAGATGAAGTGCAATGTGTAGGTTGTGGAATCGGCGCTTACGTTGGGAAAAACAATTCCGCCCTGAATCTGGAGCCGGTCACTGAAGGTATGCTGAAGTCCTAGCGACCAAACCCCATAAGGGCCGGCGGTATAGTCAGCCTGAAGATCGGTTCGGGCGCCGACGAGCTTGTCGAAACCGAAGAAGGGTTCGGCTATCTTGCGTACGTCGATGAGTCCGAAGTGAAATCGTCCGAACCCAAATCTCCGGCAGGCAGTTATATAGAGTTGGCTACGAATACCAGGAGCCCACAATGATCCAATGGCCGTCGCGCTGCGGCTGGCGCGATGAACCACAAACTTTACGTTGTAGAGGACGTGAAACGGCTGATGGCGGGCGATATTGAAGTCCACGCCGGCTTCCGCAACATCGCGGAAACCGAACTCGGTGTTGATGAACCGCGCCGTGTCAGTGTCTCCTTCGACGACCCCCACGGTCTGGAACTCGCACGAGTAATGACTGGCGCCTACCACATCCGCTATGGGAACAATGATCAGGCTGGTAGGCGATGCGCGGCAGCGAAGGCCACACACAACCAGCACCAGAAGAAAACACCTCAAAAGACACGAACGACCGGCGATACTCATCGCCTTCCTGTCTTACCCCGTAATGCCCATCATCAACGACGGCGCCCCTACGGCGGAGTCCCCCCAGGTGGCCATCCGGCTGACCAATGAGGATGCGTACCCCCAGGGGGAAGGGAGCGCGTATATGGGCCGCGCGGTGGAGGTCCGCCTGAGTCACTCGCCGGATTTCAGCGGGGCGTCCTGGCAGTCGTGGGA
>Ga0209018_1000821_pt1 | contig 27406 bp, 22 predicted proteins | sample YNPBryBLVA2012_FD_185814 | JGI IMG/M metagenome (GOLD analysis project Ga0209018, IMG submission 185814) | Anoxygenic and chlorotrophic microbial mat microbial communities from Yellowstone National Park, USA - YNP Bryant BLVA 2012 (SPAdes)... ...
CGAGAAAACCGAGAAGGACAAGGCCGAGCTTCTCGGGAAGATCGAAGCGCTGTACGAGAAAACCGAGAAGGACAAGGCCGAGCTCCTCGGGAAGATCGAAGCGCTGTACGAAAAAACCGAAAAGGACAAGGCCGAGCTCCTCGGGAAGATCGAGGCGCTGCGGCTCGCCATGGACCGCAAGATCACGCTTTGGTCGCTGGTGATTCTCTTCGCGGTGGTGCTCATGAACAGGGACGCCCTGGAGTGGGTGGCCCGGCTCCTCGGGCTGGTGAAGTAAGCGCCAGGCGCTTCGAGCCCACTTTCCCAGCACTTCCCCGCGAGCGCCCTTACCTTGCCTCCCTGGGCTTTACCGACAGGGAAGACCCAGCGGCTATCATGCTCGGGGAGGGTACGGTGGGCAAGCTGGAGCTGCAAACGTCCCAGGGGCGGGTTCCCTACCTTGTACAGGAGGGAAGCCTCGGGGCGCTTGGCGAGCTTTTGCGGGAGGAACTGGGGGCGGGGCGCGCTTTCCTGGTGAGCGACGAGGTGGTGGGGCCGCTCTACGCCGAGCCGTTGGCGTCGGCGCTGGGGGCGCCGCTTTTGGCGCTGCCTGCGGGGGAGCGAGCGAAGACCTGGGGCTCGGTGGAGCGGGTAGTGCGCTTCCTCCTGGGGCACGGGGCGGAGCGGGGGGATCTGTTGGTGGCGGTGGGTGGTGGGGTGGTCACCGATCTCGCTGGGTTTGCCGCTTCGATTTACCTCCGGGGGATCCGCTGGGTGGCGGTGCCCACCACGGTGGTGGGGATGGTGGACGCCGCGGTGGGGGGCAAGACCGGGATCGATCTCCCGGAAGGGAAGAACCTCCTGGGCACCTTCTGGCACCCCCGGGCGGTGGTGGCGGATCCCCTCACCTTGGCCACGCTCCCCCCCCGGCAGCTGCGGGCAGGGCTTGCCGAGGTGGTCAAGACCGCGATGATCGCCCCTTCCTCCATGGAGCACCTCTTGGACGCGAGCCTCCCCCGGCTGCTGCGGGGGGATTTCCTCGCCGCAGCCCCGCTCTTTGCCCAGGCGGTGCGGGTGAAGGGGGAAATCGTGGAGCTGGACGAGAGGGACCGCGGGGCCCGAGCAGCGTTGAACCTGGGGCACACGCTGGGTCACGCCCTGGAGGCGGCCAGCGGCTTTCGGCACTTGCTCCACGGGGAGGCGGTGGCCTGGGGGCTCTTGGCTGCCCTGTGGCTTTCCCGCGGGCGAGGGCTTTTGGCTTCCGCGGAAGCCGCGAAGTGGGCGGCCAGGGTGGAGCAGCTGGCGCCGCTTCCGCCCATCCCGGTGCGCTGGGAGCAGCTGGTGCCGTTCCTCTTGCGGGACAAGAAGAAAGCCCAGGGGGTGGTGCGGTGGGTGTTGCCGCGGCTCGGGGGGGTGGCGGTGGGGGTGGAGGTGGAGCTCCGGGAGGTGGAGGAGGCCTTTGCGGCGCTTTTGGCGCTGCCGCCCCAGGGCCCGTTCACGCCGCTGTACCTGTAAGCCCGCGGAAGGATCGCTTTTGCTAGACTTTGGTGCTCGATTGGGGAGGTGAGCGTTGCCAGAGCTTCTGCCCACACGGTTCGACCCGGCGGCTTTCGAAAGCAAGTGGTACGCGCTTTGGGAGCGCTCGGGGGCCTTCACCCCGGAGCTGCCCTCCAGCAAACCGCCTTTCGTGATCCTCATCCCGCCCCCCAACGTCACCGGCAAGCTGCACATCGGTCACGCCCTGCAGTTCACGCTCCAGGACATCATGATCCGCTTCAAGCGCATGGACGGCTACAACGCCTTGTGGCTGCCGGGAACCGATCACGCGGGAATCGCCACCCAGGTGATGGTGGAGCGGGAGCTCGCCAAGGAAGGGCTCACCCGCCACCACTTGGGACGGGAAAAGTTCCTGCAACGCATGTGGGCCTGGAAGGAGCAGTACGCCACGAATATCTCCAGCCAGGCCAAGGCGCTGGGGGCCTCCTGCGACTGGACCAGGGAGCGCTTCACGCTGGACCCCATGCTCTCCCGGGCGGTGATCCACGCCTTCGTGAGGCTTTACCAGGAAGGGCTGATTTACCGCGCGCACCGCCTCATCAACTGGTGCCCCCGCTGCCTCACCGCGCTTTCGGATCTGGAGGTGGTGCACAAGGAGATTGACGGGGGCCTTTGGGATTTCGCGTACCCGGTGGAGGGGGGCGGGGAAATCGTGGTTTCCACCACCAGGCCGGAAACCATGCTGGGGGACACCGCGGTGGCGGTGCACCCGGAGGACCCGCGCTACCGCCACCTCATCGGCCGCTTCATCCGCCACCCGTTCGTGGAGCGGCGCATCCCCATCATCGCCGATGCGCAGCTGGTGGACCCCACCTTCGGCACCGGGGCGGTGAAGGTGACCCCCGCCCACGACCCCAACGACTTCGCCACCGCCGAGCGGCACAACCTCCCCAAGATCAACATCCTCAGCGAGGACGGGAGGATCAACGAGGCCGGTGGCCGCTTCGCCGGGATGGACCGCTTCGCCGCCCGCAAGGCGGTGCTGGAGGCCCTGGGCGAGCTGGGGCTGCGTCGGGGGGAGCGGGCGCACCGCCATGCGGTGGGTCACTGCCAGCGCTGCGACACGATCCTCGAGCCGTACCTTTCGCTGCAGTGGTTCGTGAAGACCAAGCCCCTGGCGGAGGTGGCGCTGGAGGCGGTGCGCAAGGGGGAGGTGCGCATCACCCCGGAGTTCTGGGTGGCCACTTACGAGAACTGGCTCACCAACATCCTGGACTGGTGCATCTCTCGCCAGCTCTGGTGGGGGCACCGCATCCCCGCCTACTACTGCCCGGAAGGCCACACCACGGTAGCGGAGACTGCTCCCGCCGCCTGCGCCACCTGCGGCCAGCCCGTGGAGCAGGATCCCGACGTGCTGGACACGTGGTTCTCTTCGGCGCTCTGGCCCCTATCCACGCTGGGTTGGCCCGAGGAAACCGAAGACCTCAGGGCGTTTTACCCCACCCAGCTGTTGATCACCGGGTTCGACATCCTGTTCTTCTGGGTGGCGCGGATGATCATGATGGGCTATCACTTCCGGGGCAAGCCACCTTTCCTCCAGGTGCATCTCACCGGGCTGGTACGGGACGCCCAGGGGCAGAAGATGTCCAAGACCAAGGGGAACGTCATGGACCCCTTGGATTTGGTGCAAAAGTACGGCGCCGACGCCGTGCGCTTCACGCTGGCGGCGTTGGCCTCCCCGGGCAGGGATTTACCTTTGGACGTGCGGCGCATGGAGGGGTACCGGGCGTTCGGCACCAAGCTTTGGAACGCCGCGCGCTTCGTGCAGATGCACCTGGCCGGGGACGAACGGGAGCTCGCCGCCCTCGCCCCGGAGGAGCTGGGCCTGCCGGAGCGCTGGATCCTCGGGGAGCTCGAGGATGCGGTGGGCAAGGTGCGGGAAAGCCTGGAGAGCTTCCGCTTCGACGAGGCGTGCCGCACGCTTTACCAGTTCATCTGGAACGACTACTGCGACTGGTACCTGGAGCTCGCGAAGCCGGCACTTTCCGGAAAAAACACCGCCCGCTCCCGCAGTGCGGTGGCCAGCGTGGCCCGCGGGGTGCTGCTGGAGGCGCTGAAGCTGCTGCATCCGATCATGCCGTTCATCACCGAGGAAATTGCCTCGCATCTGGGTGCCAGCGGCATGCTCATCACCGCCCCCTACCCCCGGGTGGTGGAGCGGTTCCGCTTCCCGGAGGAACGCGCGCGCTTTGCGCTGGTACAGGGGGTGGTGCAGGGGGTGCGCTCCTACCGTCACTTGGTGGGTCTTCCCCCCAACGCCCCGCTGGATGTGGTGCTGGAGGAGGCGGAGCCCGAGGTGACGGAGGCGTTCCTCGCCCTCCAGGAGGAGATCCTCCGCCTGGCGAGTCTGGGGCGGCTCGCGGTGCGCGGCCCAGTGCCCGCGGGGGCGGTGCGGGACGCGGTAGGGGGGCTGCGGTTTGCCATCGTGCTGCCACCGGGAAGCCTCGGGGACGGGGAGCGGGCGCGGCTCGCCAAGGAGCTGGCCAACGCCCGGGAGGAGCTCGCCAAGGTGCGCTCGCGCCTCGGGGACAGCGGTTTCGTGGAGCGGGCGCCGGCGGAGGTGGTGCAGCAGACCCGGGCCCGGGAGCTGGAGCTGGTCCACCGGGTGGCGCTTCTGGCGGAGACGCTCGGGGAAGCACCGTGAGTCGCTGGCCGGGGGTGAACTGGGTTTGGTTGCCCGAGGTGGACTCCACCAACACCCTGGCCGAGCGCCTCATGGAGGCTTGGTTCGCCGAAGAGCTGGAAACGCCTCTGCCCCCCACGCTCATTTGCGCTGACAGCCAGTGGGCGGGGCGGGGCCGGGGGGAGCGCACCTGGCAATCCCCTCCGGGAGGCGTGTACGCCTCGTTGCTCCTCTGGGTGCCCATCGCGGTGCTCCCCTGGCTGCCGTTGGCAGCAGGGGTGGCGGTGCACCAGGGGGTGAAGCAGCTGCTCCCCCAGGTCCCGGTGACCCTGAAGTGGCCCAACGACCTCCAGGTGGGGGGCCGCAAGCTGGGAGGGGTGCTTTGCGCCAGCCGCGTGCAGGGGGCGAGGGCTTGGACCGTCACCGGGGTGGGGGTGAACGTGCTCGCCGCTCCCCAGCTCGCCCACGGGGAGCGGGAAGCGGTGTCGCTGCGGGAGCTGGGTTTTGCCGGCACGCTCCACCAGGCCCGGGAGGTGCTCCTGGACACGTTCGTGACCACTTTTCCTGCGCTTTTGGAGCAGGGTCAGGCGCTGCGATCCCGTTGGCAAGCGGTTGCCGCCCACCTGCCGGGGGAGGCCATGGCGGTGCGCACTGCGTCTGGCGTGCTGGCGGGGACGTTCCGGGGGCTTTCCCCGGAAGGGTTGCTGCTTTTGGAGGTGGGCGGGGAAGTGCGGGCGATTCCCGCCCTGGAGCTGGCCTGAGGAGGGACCCATGGTGCTCTTGGCTTTGGACGTGGGCAACACCAACACCACCATCGGCGTGTTCCGCGGGGAGGAGCTGGTGGCCAGCTTCCGCCTCACCACCGCCACCAACCGCACCGTGGACGAGCTGGGGCTGTGGCTGCGGCAGCTTTTGGCCTGGGCGCACATCAGCTTGGACGACCTGGAAGGGGTGATCGTGGGCTCGGTGGTTCCCCCCCTGGACGGGGCGTTGGGGCAAGCCATCGGCCGCTACCTCCACCAGAGACCGCTGTTCGTGGCGCCGGGGATCAAGTCGGGGATGCCGCTGCGGGTGGAAGCGCCCCAGGAGCTGGGGGCCGACCGGCTGTGCAACGCGGTGGCCGCCTACGCCGAGTACGGCGGGCCGGTGGTGGTGGTGGACTTCGGCACCGCCACCACCTGGGACGTGGTCTCCGCCCAGGGGGAGTTCCTGGGGGGCATCATCGCCCCTGGCCTGGAGATCGCCGCGGAGGCGTTGTTTTCCCGGGCCGCCAAGCTGCCCCGGGTGGAGCTGGAGGCCCCGGACCACGTGATCGGCAAGGCCACGGTGGACTCCATGCAGGCAGGGTTGGTCTTCGGCTACGCCAGCTTGGTGGAGGGGCTCACCCAGCGGGTGCTGAAGGAGCTGCCGGGGGCCAAAGTGGTGGCCACCGGAGGGCTTGCTCCGGTGATGGCCAAGCACACCAAGATCTTCGCGGCGGTGGACGGCACCCTGACCCTCAAAGGCCTGCGCTTGCTGTGGGAAAAGAACCGCCCGCCGCGCAAGTGAGCCAGGAGGAGCTGGCGTACTACCGGGCGGTGGAGGACGCCTTCTGCCGCCTGCGCGGCACGCCTTTTCTTTTCTCCCCCAAGGACTTCGCTTACCTGCGCCGCTGGTGGCAGCAGGGGATCCCCCTGGCGGCGGTACTTTTAGGGCTGGGGGAGGTTTTCGCCCGAAGGCGGGAGCGGGGGCAGGACCCGGTTTCCTCCCTGGCCTACTGCCGGCACGCGGTGGCTCGCCAGGCCAAGCGCTTGGCCCAGGCCCAGGTGGGGGCGGAGGCGGTGGCGCTGGACCTGGGCCAGGCCCTGGACGCGCTGGTGGCGGCGGTGCGGGAGGCGGAGGCGGCGGCCCCCTCCCCGCCTCTTCGGGAGGTCTTGGCTCGCTGTCGCGCCAGCTTGGAAACCCTGCCCAGGGATGTGCCCGCGGCGCTGGTGGCGGAAAATTTGGCCCAGGTGGAGGAGCAAACCCTGACCCAAGCCCTGCATGTGCTGCCCCCCGAGGAGCGGGGGAGGCTCGAGGAGGCGCTGCGCGCCCAGGCCCCCCCGGGGGAGGCGCTTTCGGGAAGGGCGTTGGAGGTGGCGTTGCTGCGGGCGGTGCGGGAGTACCTGGGTTTGCCCCGGTTGGAGCTAGCCGCCGATGGAGCTTGAGATCACCGATCTTGCCTTCGGCGGCAAGGGGGTGGCCAGGGAAGCGGGGCAGGTGTACCTGGTGGCTGGGGCTTTGCCCGGGGAGCGGGTGGCAGCGGAGCTCCTGGGCCGGCGGCGGGGGGTGGTGGAGGCGGTGGCCCGGAGCGTGGTGCGCCCCTCCCCCTGGCGCGAGCCGGACCCTTGCCCGCTGGCCGGCACCAGCTGCGGCGGCTGCGATTTTGCTCATGTGGCTTCGGGGTTTCGCGAGCAGGCTTTCAAAGCTTCTCTGGCCGGGGCGCTCCGGGGTGGCCCCGAGGCACTGGCGGAAGCGGTGCGCCAGGCGCGGTTCCACGCTTCCCCTTGGGGCTACCGCCTGCGGGGCTCGCTCCACTGGCAGCCGCCGCTTTTGGGTTTTTTCGCCCCCCGCTCCCATCGGGTCACGAGCCTTGCGCCCTGCCGGGTGCTCTCCCCGGCCCTGGTGCAGCTGCTTCCCACCTGGGAGGAGGCCCTGGCCCGGTCCCAGCTGCCGCCGGGGGAGCTTCGGTTTTTGGAAGACCTGGCCGGGGAAAAGCGCCTTGTGGGGTTTCACGGTCCTTCCCCCAAGCGCTGGCCGCGCCTTCCGGGGGTGGAGGGGTTTTGGATGCCCGGGGGCCGGGGGTACGGGGAGCGGGCTCTGGAGCTCGCCTTGCCCACCCCGCTCCAGGTGCCCCTGGGGGCCTTCGTGCAGGGGAACAGGTTCCTCCTGCCGCGGCTTTGGGAGCTTGCGGCGCAGCTGGTGCGGGGCTCGGGAGCCAAGCGGGTGCTGGACCTCTACGGCGGGGTGGGGTTTTTCGCTGCGGCGGCTGCAGCCGGGGGTGCCCAGGAGCTCACGGTGGTGGAGCTTTCCCGGCTCGCGGCCCAGGCGGCGAAGGTGAACCTCCCCCAAGCCAAGGTGCTGCCGGTGGCGGCGGAGGTGGCGGTGGGTTCCGGGGTGCTGGAGGGGCAGGAGCTGGTGATCCTCGACCCTCCCCGGGGCGGGCTTTCCCCAACGGTGCGGCAGGCGGTGGCGGCAGCAAGAGCGGAAAGCCTTCTTTACCTTTCCTGCGATCCCGCCTGCCTCGCCCGGGACGCCCGGGAGATCGCCGCTTCCGGGTGGCAGGTGGCTTGGGCTGAGCTTTTCGACCTTTTCGCCGGCACGCACCATGGGGAGCTCGCGGTCCTCTTCCGTCGCTAGCGTGAGCTGGCCGCTGTCCCTCTGGGGAGCCGGGGCGGTGGTGGGAGCGCTGAGCGTCCTGGGGGCGCCGTACCGCCCCAGCTGGGGTTTTTGGCTCGCTGGCCTGGGAGGGGCCCTGGCCTTTGCCGCCGCGCTCGCGGTTCCTCCCCGGCGAGGGCTGCTGTTCTGGGGGCTTTGCGGGTTTTGCCTTGTAGCCGCTTCTGCCTTGCGGGAGCCCCAGCGCTTGCCGGAAAGGACGCGGCTGCCAGTGCGCTTTGCCGGCACCGTGCGGGACGGATTCCGCGCCGGGGAGACCGGCTGGAGCACCCGGCTGGCGCTGCAGCGGCTCGAGGGGGCGCGAGCAGGGCGGGGGGAAATCACGCTCACCGTGGGGGGCTCCGCCAACCCCACCACGCTCCCCCCGCCGGGGAGCCGGGTGGAGGGGGCTGGGGAGCTGGTGGGTGGGCAAGCGGGGCCCCGGCTTTGGGTGAAGTCACCGCTGCTGCTCCAGGCCTCCCCTCCCGGGGGGGTGGATCACCTGCGGGAGCGATGTCGCCGCAAGTTGGTAGAAGGTGCGGGCTTTTCGCTGCCCCGGCAGCGGGCGGCGGCCCTGGCCGCAGCCTTGGTGCTGGGAAGGCGGGAGGGGCTGGGAGAAGGGCAGGTGAACTCGTTCCGGGCCTCGGGCCTGGCCCACATCCTGGCGGTTTCCGGGCTGCACGTGGGGCTTTTGGCCGGGGCTTTTTGGTACGCGCTGCTGGTCTTCGGGGTTTCCCCCCGGGGGCGGCGTTTGCTGCTGCTGCCGGTGGTGGTGCTGTTTGCGCTCTTGGCCGGGGGCAACCCGCCGGTGCGCCGGGCCACCACCGCCACGGTGCTGCTGCTGGCCGCTTCCAGCCTGGGGCGCCCGCTGGAGCTTTTGCCCACCTTCTGGGGGGTGGTGGGGGTTTTGGTGCTGCTGGAGCCTGGGCTGGTGGGGGAGCCGGGGTTCCAGCTTTCGGCAGCCACGGCCTTAGGCCTGGTGCGCTGGGTGGGGAGCTGGCAAGCCAAGCTGGGGGGCAGTCGCTTGGCCGGGGCCGTGGCGGTGGCGGCGGTGGCCCAGCTGGTTTCCTCGCCGCTTTTGGGGTTGCACTTCGCGGCCGTCCCGCCCCTGGCCATGGCGGCGAACCTCCTGGCGGTTCCCCTGGCTGCGGCGATGGTGGTGGTTTCCCTGGGGGCGGTGGCGCTGGCTTGGGCCAGCTCGGCCTTGGCCGGGCAGCTGCTGGCGCTTCTCGCAGGGCTTGCCGCGGGGCTCGGGTGGATCGCCCGCTGGGGGGAGGGGTGGGCACTGCCGTTTCCCCGGGTGGGGAGCCTCTGGCAGCTTGCGCTGGTGGCTGCGCTGCTGGGCTCGCTGCTCCCCTGGCGGCGCGCCAGCTGGGCGTTGGGTGCCACTGTCGCGCTGGGGGTGGGGGCGACCCTTTTCCCTTGGCTTCCCGCACCCCGGCAGGCCAGCGTGGCGATGCTGCCGGTGCGCCAGGGGATGGCGCTGCTTTTTTCCGGAAAGCACGGTGGGGTGCTGGTGGATACCGGCCGGGGGGAGCGGGAAGCGGTGCAGCTTTTGGCCGCCCGCCCCGGGGGGGCCCGGATCGCCGCGGTGGTGCTCACCCACCCCGATGCGGATCACATCGGCGGTGCCGCGTTCCTCTTGGCTACGCTGCGCCCTCGGGCGCTGTACCTGCCCGAGCTGTTCTGGTGGCGCCCTGAGCTGCTGCCGCTGCGTTGGCAAGCGCAAAAGCTGGGGATCGGCGTGCTGCCCCTGGCGGCGGGGCAGCGCTTGGGCTTTGGCGACGTGAGCTGCGAGGTGCTCTGGCCCCCGAAGCATGGGCAGCTCTCGGAAAACGACGCCTCGGCGGTGCTGCGCTGCACGGTTTCCGGGGTGCGGGTGCTGGTGGTGGGGGATCTGGAGCGGGGCGGGGAGGAGGCGCTGCTCGCCTCCGGGCAGGCGCTCGCCGCCGCTATCCTCCAGGTGGGGCACCACGGCTCCCGCACCTCCAGCAGCGAGCGTTTCCTGGCGGCGGTGGCCCCCCGGGTGGCGCTGATCCCCACGGGAACCGCCCCCCGCTTCCCCTTTCCCCACCCGGAAGCCTTGTCCCGGCTGCGACGCCAGCGGGTGTTGATCCTGGCGCAAAACGCGGGGATGGAGGAGCTGGGTATCCTTCCCGGGGGCGTGGTGCGCATCGCCACAACCTCCCCGGTGATGCTCCGGGTGACGCCATGAGCGAGCCGGTGCTTTTGATCGTCGCTGGGCCCACGGCTTCCGGGAAGACGTTCCTGGGGGCGCAGCTGGCGGCAGCGCTGGGGGGGGAGGTGGTTTCCGCGGACGCCTTCGCGGTGTACCGGGGGATGGACATCGGCACCGCCAAACCTGACCCCGCGCTGCGGCAGCTGGTGCCTCACCACCTCCTGGACGTGGCCGACCCCAGGGAGCGTTACTCCGCGGGGCAGTTCCTCCGGGACGCGGACGCAGCCATCGCCTCGATCCTCGCCCGGGGCAAGCAGCCGGTGGTGGTGGGGGGCACGCTTTTCTACGTGCACGCGCTGCTCTACGGGCTTTTCCCCGAGCCCCCCGGCAAGGAAACCCTGCGAAGGCAGCTGGAGCGAGCGTGGCAGGAGGACCCGGAAAGCCTGCGGGCCAAGCTAGCGGAGCTCGACCCCCAGCGGGCGGCGACGCTTTCCCCCAACGACAAGCAGCGCATCCTCCGCGCCCTGGAGGTGTGCTTGCTTGCGGGCAAGCCGCTCTCGGAGCTCTGGGCGGCCAACCCCCTGGGCAAGCCCCGTTACCGCTTCTGTTTTCTGGCGCTCCACCCACCGCGCCCGGCGCTCCATGCTAGGATTGCTGCGAGGGTGGAGCACATGTGGCAGGCAGGGCTTTTGGCCGAAGCCGCGAGGCTTTTGGCGCAGGGGGTTCCGCCGGAGGCCCACGCTTTCAAGGCTATCGGCTACCGGGAAGCGCTGCGCGTGCTTGCCGGGGATTGGAGCGAGGCGTACGCCAAGGAAAAGGTGGTGGCAGCCACCCGGCAGCTGGCCAAACGCCAGCTCACCTGGTTGCGCAAGGAAGCTGGGGTGCGGTTTCTCCCGGCCTTCGGGGAGCAAGCCCTGGCCCGCGCTCTGGCGTTGTGGGAGGAAAGCCGTGGAGAATAACCAGCACAAAGGCACCAACGATGTCCAGGACAGCTTCCTCGCGGTGTTGCGACGGGAGGGCAAGCCGGTGTTCGTGTACCTGCTCACCGGCAAGCGCCTCACCGGCTACATCAAGCGCTTCGACCGGTACTGTCTGGTGGTGGAAAGCCACGGGCTGGAGCATTTGGTCTTCAAGCACGCGGTGGCTTCGGTGTGCCTCGCCCGGGCGGAGGGGGAAGGTGCGGGCTAGGTGGCTCGCGCTGCTCGCCTCTCTGGTCCTGGCCTCCTGCGCCACCGTACCTCCTCGCCGGGGCCTTTACCCCGATCCCTTGGAGCCCCCGGTCCCTGGCCCGGCCCTGAGCAAGCCCCAGGCCAAAGCGGTGGAGGAAGCGGTGGCTTTGGCGGAGGCGGGCCGGGTGGCCCAGGGGCGCCAGCGCCTCGCTTCCCTGGCCCCGGAGCACCCGGTGCGCCAGCTCGCGGAGCTAGTGCTGGCGGCAGCTGCCGGGGAAGCCGGGTTGTGGCCCAAGGTGGCCGCTTTTGCCGAGCGCTTCCCGAACTACGTCGCGGCGTGGCGCTTGGCGTTTTTCGTGGGGCAGCGGGAAGGCGAGCTGCTGGAGGCAGCAGCGGCAGCGGAAAAGCTCGCCTCGCTCGCCCCGGGGGAAGGGTGGGCCAGCAAAGCCCGCGAGCTCGAGGAGCGCTTCGCCAGCGAGGAAGAAAAGGCTGTGGCGGCGCTTTTTGCCCGAGGGGAAGCGGCCGAGGTTTTTTCCCGGGCGAAGTCGCTGCTGGCGCGCGTTCCCGAGCGGCGCAGCTTGCGGGAGCTGGCGGTGCGGGCGGCGCTGGCAGCGGGGCAGGTGGACGAGGCCAAGCTCTTGGTCCTGCCGTTGCCGGAGGACGGGCCAGGCCTCGAGCTGAAGGCCCAGGTGGCAGCGGCGGAGGGGAGGTGGGAGGTGGCGGTGGCGCTGTTGCGCAAGCTCCCTGCCACCCACCCCGGCCGTTGCCAAGCGCTGCGGCGCGCCGAGGAAAAGGCTCGCTGGCAAAGCGCCCCGGAAGCGGCGAGAAAAGCGCTCGCCTCCACCCGGGTGAGCCGGGCGCAGCTCGCCAGCCTCCTGGTGTTTTACTTCCCCCAGGTGGCGCAGAAGGCCGGGGGACCGGTGCCGCTGTTCGAGGACGTGGTGGGGATCCCCGAGCAGGCGGAGGTGATCACCGTGGTGCGGGCGGGGCTTCTTCCCGGGGACCCGCTCACCCGGCGCTTCGCCCCCACGAGGCCGGTCACCGCCCGGGAGCTTGCGGCGGTAGCTGCGCAGCTTCTGGCGCTTCTTGGCGTCCCGGGGCTCGAGCTTTGCCAGGCCGGGGCCTCCGCCAACGGCTGTCTGGCGCTGCCTCCGGCGGAAAAAGGGGTTTCCGGGCAGGAACTGGCAGCGTTTTTCGCCGCCCTTTGGGAGCGGGTGCCGTGCTGAGCGTGGAAGAGCTGCTGGCCGCCTCGCCGCTTTTCGCCAGCTTGAGCCCTGGGGAGCTGGCAGCGCTGGCGCGTACCGCCCAGCGGTTGGAGTTCCAGCCGGAGCGGCCCATCTTCCACATCAACACCATGGGGGACGGGCTTTACATCCTCGCTGCGGGGCGGGTAAAGGTGGTGGTTCCCTCCCCGGAGGGGAAGGAGCTGATCCTCGCCACGCTGGGCCCCGGGGCGTTTTTCGGGGAGATGTCGCTTCTGGACGACGAGCCCCGCTCCGCCAGCGTTGTGGCGGAGCTGCCCTCGGTGGTGTACCGCATCCACCGCAACGACTTCTCGCGGCTTCTGGAAACCCACCCCAGCATCGCCCGGGCGCTTTTGCGGGAGATGGCGCGGCGGCTGCGCAAGGCCAACGCCCACATGGAAAACCTCCTCACGCTGGACGTGCTGGGGCGCTTGGCCCGCTACCTCGCCGACCTGGCCAGGGAGCACGGGCACCCCCTGGGGAACGGCTGGATCGCGGTGCGCCGCCCCACCCACCAGGACATCGCCGCTGCCATCGGCGCCAGCCGCGAGACCGTCACGCGCCTTTTGGGGGAGCTGGAGGCCCAGCAGTACGTGCTCAACGAGGGAAAGATGACCTACATCCGCGAGGAAACGCTGCGACGGGAGGGGGTGTGAAGGAGAAAACCGACGCGGCGCTCCGGGTGGTGGAGGGGGTGGCGCAGAAGGCGGCCGGCCAGGTGCGCCTGGCGCTTCGCCCCTACACGATCCCCAACGGCATCACGCTGCTCCGCTTGGTGCTGGTGCCGCTGTTCGCCCTGGCCACGGTGGAGCGCAACTACGTGCTGGCAGCGGTGGTGTTCGCCTTGGCTGGGGTTTCGGACGCGCTGGACGGGCTCTTGGCCCGCTTGCTGGCCGCCCGCTCGCTCCTGGGCACCTACCTGGATCCCATCGCCGACAAGGCGCTTTTGGTGACCGCCTACATCGTGCTCACCTGGCCTGCCCCGGGGGTGGTGAGCATCCCGGTGTGGCTCACGGTGATGGCCCTTTCCCGGGACGTGCTCATCGTGCTGGTGGCGCTGCTTCTCTACCTGGGGGCCGGGATCCGGGAGTTTTTCCCCTCGCTTTTGGGGAAGGCCACTACCGTGGTGCACATCGTCACCGTGGGGGCGGTGATCCTCGCCAACCTCGTTCCCGTGGAGGAAAGCCTGCTTGCCGGGCTCTTCTACCTCGCCCTCACGCTCACGGTGCTTTCTGGGCTGGATTACCTGCGCCGGGTAGCGCAGCAGGTGGAGGCGCTGCACGATGCCCGAGGAAAGTAAGCTCACGCTGCGCTTGCTTTTGGTGGTGGGGGTGACTGCCCTGCTGCTGGGGGGGCTTTTCGCTTGGTCCAAGCCGCTTTTTCCGCTTTTGGTGGGGTTTTTCCTCGCCTACGCGTCGCACCCGCTGGCAAGCTTTTTGGCCCGCCACCGCCTTCCCCGGGTGCTGGGGTTTTTCGCGCTGCTGCTGCTGCTTTTGGGGATCGCCGGCCTGGTGCTTTTCGTTTTCCTGCCCGCGGTGGTCCACGAGCTGGCAGCGGCCAGCCAAAAGCTGCCCAGCTGGCAGGAGGTGCTCCACGAGCGCTTGGAGCCGCTTCTTGCCGATGTCCAAAAGCGCTACCCCGAGGCGTTCGCCGCGGTTTCCGACAAGCTCAAAGCGTACTTCGAGGAAAAGCTGCCGCAGCTGGCGCCTCGTTTGGCGGGGTGGCTCGGGCAGGTGCTGCTTTCCTCGCTCTCGGTGGTTTCGTTCCTGCTGGGGCTGGTGGTGGCGGTGGTGATCGGCGCGTACCTCACCGCGGATTTCCCCAAGTTCCTGGCGAGCCTGCGCCGCTTGGTACCCCGGCCGGTGCTGCCGCTCGTGGAAGCCGTGGTGCTGGAGGTGCACGGGGTTCTGGGAGCCTTCGCCCGAGGGCAGCTGCTGGTGGCGCTGGCTTTGGGGGCGATGTACACGCTGGGGCTGTGGCTGGTGGGGGCGCCTTTGGCGCTGGTGGTAGGGCCGCTGGCGGGGCTCTTGTCGCTGGTGCCGTACCTGGGGCTGGTGCTGGGCGCGGGAACCGCGGCGATCCTCGCGCTTTTGGAGCACCAGGACCTGCTGCACCCGCTGCTCGCCCTGGGGGTTTTCGTGGTGGCGCAGAACGTGGAGGGTTGGTTCCTCACCCCCAAGCTGGTGGGCAAGGGGGTGGGGCTGCACCCGGTGTGGGTGCTGGTGGCGCTGCTTTTGGGCGGGGAGCTTTTCGGCATCACCGGCGTGGTGGTGGCGGTGCCGGTGGCGGCGGCGCTGCGGGTGGTGATTTCCCGGGCAGTGGCCGCCTACCGGGCCAGCTCCCTCTACCGGGGGCAGCCCATCCCTGCTACGCTCTACACCCGCCCGGACTGCCCCCTCTGCCGCGAGTTGGCCCCGGCCTTGGCGCGGGCGGCGGAGCTTTACGGTCTGGCGGTGGAGGAGGTGAACGTGGAGCGCGACCCGGCGTTGGAAGCGCAGTTCGGGGGGCGGCTTCCGGTGTTGGTGGTGCGGGGCGAGGAGGTGGTAGCGGGAAAAGTCAGCGAGGAGGCGCTTTTCGCTGCCCTGCGCCGGGTGCTGGGAGGGGAAAATGCTTGAGCATCGCAAGCTCGTGGGTGCCGCTTATGCGGCGGCGCTGCAAGAGGTGGAGGTGTACCGGCAGCGTCGCCGGAAACTCACCGAGGCTATCGGCCCCAACGGGGTGGCGGTGCTTTTCGGTGCAAGCGACACCCGCACCTACGGGGACGTGGGCACGCTGCGCCAGCGGGCGGACTTCTTCTACCTCACCGGCGTGGAGCTGCCCAACGCGGCGCTGCTGCTTGCCCGAGGGCGGGACGAGCTGTACCTGCCTCCCCGGAACCCTTCCCTGGAGGCCTGGACCGGGCCCAAGCTGGGTCCCGGGGAGGAAGCGGCGCAGCTTCTCGGGTTCGGGGCGGTGCGCTCCCGGGAGCCCGGGGAGGTGGTGATCGAGGCCCGCATCCGCCCGGTGCCCGGGTTCGAAGGGGAGCTGGCGGCGCTTTTGGCCCGGGGGATGGAGCTTTGGATCCCCCTGCCCGCTCCAGGCGCAAGGGGCCCCCTGCCCCCGGAAGCGGAGCTGGCGGCGCGGCTGCGGGATCGGCTGCCTTCCTTCGCGGTGCGGGACCTGACCCCGGTGCTCACCCAGCTGCGGTTGCGCAAGGACCAGGGGGAGCTGGAGCTTTTGCGCCAGGCGGTGCGCATTACCGCCGAGGCGCTGCGCGCCGCGGCGGGGGAGCTGCGGGCGGGGGTCAGCGAAGCTGCGCTGGAAGGGGCGGCGTACGCCACCCTGCGCCGCTCGGGAGCCGAGGGGTGGTCGTTTCCGCCGATCGTCGGGTCGGGGTTCGCCGGGTGCGTGCTCCACTACGACCAAAACGCCGGGGTTTGCCAGGAGGGGGAGCTGGTGGTGGTGGACATCGGCGCGCGCTACGGCTACTACTGCGGCGACCTCACCCGCACCTTTCCAGTCTCCGGGCGCTTTTCCCCCCGGCAAGCCGCGCTTTACGACGCGGTGCTGGCAGCCTACGAGGCGGCGAGAGAGCTCATCCGCCCGGGCAGCTCGCTTTCCCAGATGCGGCATGCGGCCTATGAGCAGCTCCAGCGCTCGGGGCTTGCGGGGGATGGGGGCAAGCCCATCGCCGAGTTTTTTATCCACGGCATCGGCCACTTCTTGGGGTTGGAAACCCACGACGTGGGCAGCGATGCCCTTGCCTTCGAGCCGGGGATGGTGATCACCCTGGAACCCGGGGTGTACCTGCCGGGGGAGGGGATCGGCATCCGCATCGAGGACGACTACCTGGTCACCCAGCAAGGGGCGGAGTGCCTCACCCCCCCTTGGCTTCCCCGGGACCGGGCGGGGATCGAAGCGCTTGTGGGTGGCAGCGCCCGGGGCTAAACTGCAACCCGGGGGGAGGCATGGTGGGCTTGGCGGGAGCGGTAGCCGAGGACCTGGCGGCAGCGATCCTCCAGCGCAAGCGCGAGAGGGGCGCGCTGCTCCTCGCTCACTACTACCAGCTGCCGGAAATCCAGGACCTGGCGGACTTCGTGGGCGATTCCCTGGAGCTCGCCCGCTTCGCCCAGAGGGCGAAAGCCGAGGAAATCGTGTTTTGCGGCGTGCGCTTCATGGCGGAAACCGCCAAGATCCTCAACCCGCAGGCGGAGGTGCTGCTCCCGGACCTGGAAGCCGGTTGCTCCCTGGAGGAGTCCTGCCCACCGGAAGCGTTCGCCGCCTGGCGCGCCCAGTACCCCGACGCCATTGCCGTGACCTACATCAACTGCTCCGCTGCGGTGAAGGCGCTTTCCGATGTGATCGTCACCTCCTCTTCGGCGGAGATAATCCTCGCCAAGCTTCCCGCGGACAAGCCCCTGCTCTTCGCCCCGGACCGTCACTTGGGCAGCTACCTCGCCAAAAAAACCGGGCGGCAGCTGATCCTCTGGCCCGGCACCTGCGTGGTCCACGAGCAGTTCTCCCAGCAAGCCTTGGTGCGCCTCAATGTGCAGCACCCCGATGCGCTGGTGGCAGCCCACCCCGAGTGCCCGGAAGGCATCCTCGCCATGGCTGACCACGTGGGGTCCACCTCCTCGATCCTCCGCTTCGTGCAGCAATCGAGTGCCAGCACGTTCATCATCGCCACCGAGCCAGGGATCATCCACCAGATGGAAAAGCTCGCCCCGGGGAAAAGGTTCATTGCCCTGCCGGGGCAGTCGGGGGAGTGCGGCTGCAACACCTGCCCGTACATGAAGCGCAACACCCTGGAAAACCTCTACCGCTGCTTGGTCACCGGAAAGCCGCGCATCGAGCTTGCCCCGGATCTCCTGGAGCGGGCGCGCCGCCCCTTGGAGCGCATGCTGGAGCTGGCCTCCCCGTCCCCTCCCCCCACCGGCGATTGAGCTCCCCGCGCGCTTCCCATCGGTGGTGCGGGCTTACTTGAGCGATACCGAACCGGGGGGTTGAGGCTCCGCCGCGCCGGCCGCCGCAGCGGCGGCGTTTTCCCCTTGCTTGGCGTACCGCAAGCGCTTGGCGGCCTCCCAGGCCATGGCCAGCCCCAGAAGCACCAGCAGCGCGGCGGTAGCCGCGAGCCCCGTCTGCCCCTTGGGGAGGTAGCTGGCGAAAAGCTGGTACAAAAGCGCCGCCTCGGTGGTGAGCAGCATGAACGCAGCGCCCCAGAGCGTGTGAGCGGTGGGCCGCTGCTTGGCCAGAAGCGCCGCGGTGGTGACCAAGAGCGCCAAGGCCCCCACCAGCTGGTTGGCAGCGCCGAAGGCGGGCCAAATCGCCTGCCAGGCGTTGCCGGAAGCCATCCACCAAGCCAGCACCAGCCCGCAAGCGGCCGCCAGGTAGCGGTTGGCGAAAAGCGGCACCCGGGGGCCGAGGTTTTCCGCGAGGATGTAGCGGGCGATGCGCGTGGAGGTATCCAGCGTGGTGAGGATGAAGGCGTTGAGCATGAGGATGCCGAACGCTACCCCGTAAGCGAGCGGCACCCCCAGGGCCTCCACGGCCCTCCCGAACCCGGTGCCGAAGGCAACGTTGGCGCTGCCGGCCAAAAGATCCTGGAACACGAAGCTACCGAGCCCGGCGGGGGCCTGCCCCCAGTACAGCGCCCCGGCCATGAGGAGGATCACCAGCACCGCCAGCGCCCCCTCCGCCAGCATCCCGCCGAAGGCGATGAGCCGCCCGTCGGATTCCCGCCGCAGCTGCTTGGCGGTGGTCCCCGAGGCCACCAGCGAGTGGAAGCCGGAAAAGGCCCCGCACGCCACGGTGATGAACAGCACCGGCCAGAGGGGGCCAGCGGAAGAAAACGCGGTGGTGAAGGCAGGGCCGTTGAGGGTGGGGCGCAGGGCAAAAAGCCCCGCATACCCCAAGAGCATGCCCGCCACCAGGATGTACATGGAAAGGTAGTCCCTGGGCTGCAGCAGCACCCACACCGGCAGCGTGGCGGCGGCGAAGCTGTACAGGAACGCTGCCACCAGCCAGAAGCGCTCGGAGGCGTGGATCGGGTAGAGGTCCCCCGCCACGATGAGCCCGGCCAGCAGCACCAGCGCTGCCCCGGTGGCGAGCCAAACGGGAACCTTCAAGCGGTATACCGCCAAGCCGAACAGCACCGCCAGCACCAAAAGCCCCACGGTGGGCACCACGATCTCCGGCTTTTCCGCCAGGGTGCGGGCGGTGAGCACCGCGAACACCGCTTGCACCAGCACCAGCGCCAGCCAGGAGAAAGCCGCGAACAGCGTCCGCGCCGTGGGGGAAACCGCCCGCTCGGCGATTTCCGTGATGGAAACCCCCCGCTGGCGCAGCGAGATCATGAGGGCGCCGTAATCGTGCACCCCTCCCAAAAACACCGCCCCCAGGAGCACCCAGAGCAACGCCGGCAGCCAGCCGAAGAGCGAGTAGGCGAGGATCGGGCCCACGATGGGTCCGGCCCCGGCGATGGAGGAAAAGTGGTGGCCGAAGAGCACCGCCGGGTGGGTGGCCACGTAGTCCTTGCCGTCGGCTAGGCTCACCGCCGGGGTGGGGCGGGTATCGTCGGGGGAGAAAAGCTTGCGGTCCAGGGTACCGCCGTACCAGCGGTACGCGAAGTAAAACCAAGCCAAAGCGAAAACCGCCAAAGCCAGCGCACTCATGGCACCATTGTAACTTTCAGCTTGGCGATGGGCAAACAGCCGCTAATCGCGAACGATCTCCAAAGCCCGACGCAGCTGTTCCACGAGCAAAGGAAGGTCATGCTCCACGGTGCTCCAGAGCACGCGCAAGTCAATGTCGAAGTAGGCGTGGACGAGCCTATGGCGCATGGCGACGATGTCTTCCCAAGGAAGCTCGGGCACTGCGGCGCGCGTTTCCGCTGAAACCTTCGATGCCGCTTCGCCGATGATTTCGATAGCCTTGACGAGGCCCAGAACCAAGAGCCTGTCGCGGTGCAAGTCTTCGAAACGCTTTCCTTCCGCAAAGGCGAGGGCCTCCAAAGCTGCATCCAGCATGTGCTGCAGCCGCACCCGGTCACTCTTGGGCATAAACCACCTCGGCTTGCTGCAGTACCTCTTCGCGGAAATAGCGGGATAGCTCAGCGGCGGTCCTGAGGTCCACGGGGCGGCCCCCGAACAGCGTCCCCAGCTCCCTGGCCAGCCGCGCCAGCCCCAGAAACCCCGGCACGTGGCTGGGTTCGAACTCCACCAACACGTCCACATCGCTTTCCGGGGCGAGCTCCCCGTGCAAAGCTGAACCAAAGAGCGCCATCCGGCGGATGTGGTGCGCCCTGCAAAAGGCTGCCAGCGCCTGCCGGTTCACCGCGATCGCTGCCACCTTCGTCCCCACTGAGAAGGTACAGCATCGGCAAGCCCTTGGGAAGTGCGCGGGCTGGGTTTGCTAAGCTCTGCCGGGAGGGAAAGCGAGGTGGTGGTTCTGGACGGGCGGTCGCTCACCTTGGAGCAGCTGGAGGCGGTGGCGGTGGGGGGGGAGCAGGTGGCCTTGGCCCCGGAAGCCCGGGAGCGCCTTCTGGCCCGGCGGCAGGGGATCGAGGCGCGTCTTGCTCGGGGGGAGGTGATGTACGGCGTGAACACCGGCTTCGGCCGCATGGCCGACGTGGTGATCCCCCCGGACAAGCTCCAGCAGCTGCAGCTGAACTTGCTGCGCTCCCACGCCTGCGGGGTAGGGGCGCCGTTTCCCCCACCGGTGGTGCGGGCGATGCTGCTGCTGCGAGCCAACGTGCTGGCTTCCGCCTACGCCGGGGTGCGGCCGGAGGTGGTGGAAAAGCTCCTCAAGCTGCTCAACGCCGGGGTGCACCCGGTGGTGCCCTCCCAAGGCTCGGTAGGTGCCTCCGGAGACCTGGCGCCCCTCGCGCACCTGGCGTTGGTGCTGGTGGGGGAAGGGGAGGCGGAGTACCAGGGGGAGGTGCTCCCCGGTGGGCAAGCGCTAGCCCGGGCTGGCTTGGCACCGCTGGCCTTGGCCCCCAAGGAGGGGCTGGCGCTGATCAACGGCACCCAAGCCATGGCCGCGGTGGGGGCGTTGGCGCTTTGCGCTGCCCAGCGGCTGCTGGAGGCGGCGGACGTGGTGGCAGCGCTTTCCGTGGACGCCTTGGAAGGCACCGACGTGGCTTTTTTGGAGGAAATCCACCTCACCCGGCCGCACCCAGGACAAATCGCCTCCGCCCGCAACCTTTTCGCGTTGCTGCAAGGCTCGGCGATCCGCGAATCCCACCGCAGCTGCTCCCGGGTGCAGGACGCTTACTGCTTGCGCTGCACCCCCCAGGTGCACGGCGCCGCCCGGGACGCCCTGGCGCACCTCCGGGGCAAGCTGGAAATCGAGATCAACAGCGTCACCGACAACCCCATGGTGTTGCCGGACGGGCGGGTGGTTTCCGGGGGCAACTTCCACGGGGCGGCGCTGGCAGCGGCGTTCGACTACGCCGCGGCGGCGCTCACCGACCTGGCCTCGATCTCCGAGCGGCGCACCGCCCGCCTGCTCACCCCGGAGCAGTCCGGGTTGCCGGCGTTCCTGGTGCCGGATCCCGGGCTCAACTCGGGGTTCATGATGGCCCACGTCACCGCCGCTGCCTTGGTCTCCGAGTGCAAGACCCTCGCCCACCCCGCCTCGGTGGACTCGATCCCCACCTCCGCCGGCAGGGAGGACCACGTTTCCATGGGGACCTGGGCAGCCCGCAAGCTCGCCCAGGTGGTAGAGAACCTGGCGGTGGTGCTGGGGGTGGAGTACCTGGCGGCAGCCCAGGGGGTGGAGCTGCGCCGTCCCTTGCGCTCCTCCCCGGCCCTGGAGGAAGCGGTGCGCCGCCTGCGCCAGCGGGTGCCGTTCCTCGCCCAGGACCGCTACCTCGCCCCGGATATACTCCAAGCCACCGCGGCCTTGCAGGAGCTCTCGGCGGAAAAGCTCCTGGCCGCGGCAAGGTAGGGGGGAGCCATGTCCTGGGTAGACGAGTTCGCTCGCCTTCTGGAAGAGGGCAACAAGGAAAAGCTCGAGGAGTTCTGGCTCGCCAAGCTCGAGGAGGGGGTGGAGGACCCGGACCCGTTCCTGGCGGCGAACCTCCTGCTCCGGCGGGCCGGCAAGAAGAAGGACGCCCATACGCTGCTGGAGCTGGCCTGGAGCGAGGCCAGGCAGCGGCAAGCCTGGAAGGCCCTGCGGGCGTTCGCTGAGGAGTGCCTGCGGCTCGGGGTGGGGGACGAGGGCAAGCTGCGGGCGGATCTCGTGGAAGCGATCCGCCACCTCTGGGCTGGCCGCCCTTCCCTGGAGCAGCTTCTGGCCCACTACGACCTTCCCCGGCACAAAAACCCGCTGGAAGCGTGCGAGGAGCTGGAGGCTTGGCTGGCCCACGACCTAGGGGGGGTCTTCGCCATGGCGGGGCGAGGGCCCGGGCGGGTGGTGGAGATCAACCCCAAGCTGGGGGTGCTGCGCTTGGACTTCGAGAAGGAGAAGAAGGTCCCGGTGCCCATCGGCGCCGCCTCCCGCCACCTGTTGCCGCTGCCCCCGGGGCACTTCTTGCGGAGGCGGCTGGAGGAGCCCGCAGCGCTGCGGCAGGAGCTCCTGGCGGGTCCCCCGGAAGCGCTGGTGGCGCTTTTGCGCTCCTTCGGCAAGCCGCTTTCCGTGGCGGAAATCCGCGAGGCTTTGGGCAGCTTGCTGGCGGACAGCGAGTGGGCCAGCTGGTGGAACAAGGCAAAGAAAAGCGAGCTCGTGGTGGCGGAAGGCAAAGGCGCCAGCGTGCGCTACCGGGCGCTCGCGGCCTCCGAGGCCGTGGAAGAGCTGGGGCAGCGGTTCGCTGCTGCGGACTTTGCGGAAAAGCTGGAGCTGGCCCGCCGGGCCAAAAAGGGCACCCCGCTTGCCCGGGAAATGGCGCAGGCGCTGCTCGCCGCAGCGCAGCGAGAGCCGGCGAAAGAGGCGTTCGCCGCCTTGGATGCTGCCCGCAAGCTGGGGGCCGCGGAGGAGGATGTGGCCCGGGTCAAAGCCACGATCCTCGAAAAGCAGCCAGCGCTGGAGCTGGCCCGGGAGCTTACCGAAGCTTCCCACCGCCAGGAGGTGCTGCAGTACTTGCTCGATCGCGGCGATGCGGAAGCTCTTGCTGGCTGGCTTTTTCTGGAAACCAACCCGCGGCTTTTGCGCCTGGCTTCGGAAAAGCTCCTGGAGCTGGGGGAACGGGCCAAGCTCGAGCAGTTTTTCGGCCAGGTTTTCCTCCACCCGGCGCGCTTCGCTGCGGCTTGGGTCTGGGCCATGGAGCTCACCGAGGGGCCAGTGGCGGAGCTTGTGGCTGCCAAGAAAAACCCCGCAGCGGTGCTGCGCTTGGTGGATGCGGGGGAGCGGAAGGAGTTCGCCCCCTACCGCGCCCGCATCCGCGCTTTGCTTTCCCCAAGCTCCTGGGTGGCGGAGGTGCTGAAAAAAGACCTCACCGAAGAGCAAGCCAGGAGGCTGTACCACATCCTCCAAACCCCTGGAGTCCTCAAGGAGGAGCGGGCTTGGCTCAAGCGCGCGGTGCTCGCCCGCTTCCCGCAGCTCGCGGCGGGGGCAGCGGAGGATACCGCGGTCCCGGCTCTCCCCAAGACCGTGGCTTGGCTCCGGCAGCAGCTGGACAACTTGCTCCACAGGGAAATCCCCGCCACCTTGAAGGCCATCCAAACCGCCCGCGAAGAGGGGGACTTGCGGGAAAACTTCGAGTACCACGCCCAGCGGGCGCGCCAGGAGCTGCTCTCCGCCCGGGCTGCCAAGCTCCAGGCGGACCTTTCGCGGATCAAGCTCATCGAGCCCGCCCAGGTGGACACCTCGAAAGTGCGCATCGGCTGTCAGGTGGAGCTCCAAGCCCCGGAGGGCGGCACGCGCACCGTGGCGATCCTCGGCCCCTACGAAGCCAACCCCGAAGCCGGCATTTACTCCCACGCCTCGGGGGTGGGGGAAGCGCTCTTGGGCCGGGCGGTGGGCGAGGAGGTGCAGCTGGAGGGCAAAACCTACCGCATCGCCCGCATTGCCCCGGTGGACGAAGCCCACGTGCCGCTGCGGGAGGCGTTGTGAGCACGTCGCTGCTCGCTCCCCACCGCTCGATCCGCGCCTTCCAGGCAACGCCGGTCCCCGAAGAGACCGTGCAAGCGGTGCTTGCGGAAGCCCAGCGTGCCCCCACCGACGCCACCGCGCAAATGTACTCGCTGATCCGCGTGCGTGATCGGGAGCTGCGGCTGGCCATCTCCCGGGCCTGCGGCGGCTTGCCCCCCGTGGAGGCAGCTCCAGAGTTCTTCGTGGTGTGCGCCGACCTGGCGCGCCTTGCGGCGTTGCTCTCGCTTTCGGGCAAGCCGCTGGGTCGTTTCCCCGCCATCGGCCTGCACTTCGCCACCGTGGACGCCACCCTGGTAGCCCAGCGCCTCATGGACGCGGCGGAGGCGGCGGGGCTCGGGGTTTGCCCCATCGGCGCCTTGGTGAACGGCATCGAGGCGTTGCCGCAGCTTCTGGGCCTGCCACCCTTGGTGGTGCCAGCCTTCGGCATCTGCATGGGCTTCCCCGCCGAGGATCCCCCCCTGCGCCCGCGCTTGCCCTTGAGCCTGGTGGTCCACGAAAACCGCTACCGCACCCCGCAGCCGGAGGAGCTGCAGCAAGCTTGCCAGCAAATGAACCCCATCACCCGCAGCGGCAACTGGCTTGCGGTGCTCGAGCGCTACTTCGCCCCCGCAGGCATCATGGAGCAGCGGGAAACCCCCTTCCGCGCCACCCTCGCCCGCCAGCAGCTCGCCAGCAGCTAACCCCCATTTGCCGGCAGCCTTCTACCTCCCCGGAAAAGCACGGCTCCGGCAACACCAGCAACGCACGGCCTTAACAAGCCTGAGCCGACGTGGTATCTAGCCCAGCGCATGGCGCGGATGGCGCACGAACAGGAGGTGCTATGAAGCTCAAGACTGCGGCTTGGATGTTGCTTTTTGCAGCAACGGCTTTCGGCGGCAGTTTGGATGTGACCGTGGACGCGAAGGGAGTGCGGATAAAAGGCCTCACCGCTGGCGGGAGCGCGCTTGTTTGCGTGGAAACCCGCGCTCGGGAAGGCTGGTTTCCGGAAATCGCGCGGCGCGTTATGGTTTTGAGCGACGACGACCGGGACGGGATCGTGGTTTGGGAGGCGGGCCGGGAGCTGCCTGCCATGACCATTGCCGCAGCGGTGGATATCACCAGCGGCGAGGCGGCCTTCGGAGCAAGCCCCGACTACCCCTACCTCCCGGTGCTGCCCACCGACCTCAAGGTGGCGCCCCTCGCCAGGGGAGTTCCGCTCCCGGACCACCCTGGCCCTTTCGTCCTGCTGCTTGTGCGGCCCGGGTACGGTGCCTGGTGGCACGCGGTGGAGCGCGGCGGAGGGCCTTTCGGCCGTGACCCGCAAAACGTCCTGCCACTGGAAGGGCTTTCCCAGTTGCACGGAAAACCAGTTGACGCTTTGAATATTGCTCCTGGCGACAAGGTTGTTCTCCTCGATGAGCGGCACTTTTGCTTTTACGAGTTGCCAGTAGGGCGGTAAGCGGGGAGGGAACAAATGAAGCGCACGTTTCTCCTTTTGGCGACGCTCGTTTTGCCCGACGTTCTCCTGGCGCAAACCCACCCGAACCTAGCTCGCGGTTTCGAGCCGGGAAAGGCATACATGGTTGGCGATTTGGACGTGGCGAACCTCTTCAACGGCGGGCTTAGCCTCACGCTTCCCCTGGGGCCATCGTTTCCCGTTGGTGGCGGCTTTTCCTACAGCTTTCGCCTCACCTACAGCTCCCAGGTGTGGGACCACACCTTTGAAATTTACACCTCCTGCCAATACCCCTACGGGGACAGCCGCGTAGCGATTGCCGAGCCAACCTGGCGGTCCAACGCGGGGCTCGGTTGGCGCCTTGGTTTTGGCGATCTCCTCGCGCCCGCAACCGTGGGCAACGAAGGTCCGACCTGGACGTACCTGAGCCCGGACGGTGCGGAGCACCGCTTCTACCAGACGCTTCACGAAGGGGAGAACGACGGCGACGCTTCCGTGTTGTACACCCGCGACAACACCTATCTGCGACTGAAGCTTTTCAACCCGGCGGCAGGGGTTTACCAGCAAGCGGTGGTGGAGTTTCGCAACGGCGAAAAGCACACGTTCCTCCCCAAGGACAGCTCGCGCCCGTACTATCAGCTTGCTAGCGTCCGCGACAGCTTTGGGAACGGGTTCGATATCGTCTACGCCACCAACGTCTGGACCATCACCGATACCCTCGGCCGGCAGCACAAGGCGTTTTTTGACTATGTGCACCCGGTGCTGGGCCGGCAGCTTACCCAGCTCCAGCTCGCCGGTTTCAACGGCACGCAAGCTGTTTTTACCTTCAGCTATGCCGTACCACCGTACCAGGAACCCGGTGGGACCGCCACCGGTTTCTTAGCTCGCAGCACCAAGCACCAGTACGACTGCAGCGCATGTTGGAAAAACCAACTACTGCCACCCCCGTGGGTTCAAGTTACTTTCTTGACCAAGGTGACGCTTCCCGACGGCTCGGCGTTCGGCCTCGGGGATGGCGAAAACCTCGGGGACTACTACGCGCTCATACCGCCTTCCTGTACTCCCCCGAGCCTTCCGGCGCCGGATTACCCTGGCGTGCTGAAGAAGCTGCGGCTGCCCACTGGTGGCACGTACACCTGGACCTGGGGCAAATGGCAAAACGCCCCGGGGAACGTGAGCTGTTACAACCACGCGGAGGAGCTGGCCTTGGTGCAGGACCTGCTGGGGGTGGTGCGAAAGGACGTCGCAAACCCCATGCCTGGGGGAACCCAGGCCGGCAGCTGGCTTTACCAACACACGGTGCCGTGCACCTTGAGCAACGGCCAGCCGGATCCGGACTGCCAGGAGTCCTGGACTGCGGTGACGGACCCCCTGGGCAACGTTACCAAGCACTACTTCCGGACGCGTTATTGCTTGCAATCCCCCGACTACGGCTGGGATTACGGCTTGCCTTATACCATGGGTCCCCAGGGTCAGTCCACCTCGCCGCCTTTCAAGTCTGTGGAGTACTATCGAGGTGCCACCACGCTGCTTCGGACCGCCTACGTGACTTACGAACACGATGCGCTGGTTTCCATCCAGGATGCGCAGTACTTTCCTTGGAAATGGCACGATTCGAACCGCCGGGTAAAGTTCGAGCAAACCACGTACCACGACGACGGCGGGCGGATCGCTACAGCGAGCTACTCGAACTTCGACGGCCTGGGCCACTACCGCCAGGTGCAAACGGGGGGGAGCTTCCCGGGGAACAACGTGCGCACCACGTTCGTGAACTACAACCCAGCTCGTGGCGTTTACCCAGGCTCCTTCGTTCCTCCCAGCCCCAACGATCCTTGGGTGCTGGGGACGTTCAGCTATCGCCAGCAAACCGAAGGATCGTTCCAGCAATTCGAACAGAGCTGTTTCGAAGCTTCCACGGGCTTTTTGTTGCGCTCGCGGACGTATAAAAACCCCCCGTACCAGGCGAGCGCAGACGTGATCGTGCGCTTCAGCCGGGACACAGCTGGCAACATCGTGCGGGAGGAGCGCTTTGGCGGGGACCTGCAAGCTGTGCCTACGGGGGACCTGTGCTGGCTGACGCTGCCCACGGCTTGGTACCGCGTGGACCACAGCTACCAGTACGGTGTGCGCAACCAGTCCGTGGTGGTGGACGCGGCCACCGGTGTGGCGTTCCCCTTCAAGTTGCTCGACCAGGACATTGACTTCGCCACAGGTCTCGTGAAGACCAGCAGGGATGTTTCCGGACTTGCCACGACCTACGAGTACGACACCATGGCCCGGGTTTCCTGGGTAAAGCCGCAGCTTGGTCACGACGCCTGGGTGCGCTTCGTTTACACCAACGCTTCCGCCACAACCCCGGCCAAAGTGGACGTGTACGTGCTGCCCAACGCCAGCACCAACTTGAGCCAAGCTTTGGCGCGCATGGCTTGGGAGTTCGATGGTTTCGGCCGGCCTTACGGAGAGTACCGCCGCATGCCAGGTGGGACTTGGGTGCAGCGCAAGACCAAGTACAACGCCTTGGGCTGGACAGTGAAAAGCTCTGAGTGGGACCCTTACGGCACCTCGGACAGCGGGATGAAGTGGACGGAGACGTCGAGCTTCGACCCGTTCGGCCGTCCGGAGCGGGTGGTCGCGCCGGATCGAAAAGTCACCACCTTCAGCTACGCTGGGGTGCGGCTTACCACGGTGCAAGCCACGGTGGCCACGCGGAGCGACGGGGTGGAGACGACCGCCACCGTGACCCGGGAGTTCGATCGGTTT
>Ga0209018_1000822_pt1 | contig 27385 bp, 19 predicted proteins | sample YNPBryBLVA2012_FD_185814 | JGI IMG/M metagenome (GOLD analysis project Ga0209018, IMG submission 185814) | Anoxygenic and chlorotrophic microbial mat microbial communities from Yellowstone National Park, USA - YNP Bryant BLVA 2012 (SPAdes)... ...
ACCGACGGCCTGATCTCCGACGCGAACAAAAGCCGCCAGGCGTTGCTGAACTGGACCGGATCCTTCAAGTCCACCAGCGTGAACGAATTCCGCGCCTCTTATGTTTACGGCAACTTCGGGCGCAACTTCCCCGAGCCGCTGCTGAAGAAAGACTACACGTCCGAGTACCTGAACATCGGCGGACCCGGCGCGGGCGCCGTGAACCTGCTCGGCTACGGCATGCCCCGCTGGTATGACGGCGGCGCGCCCAGGGGTCTCAACGGCTCCACCTCCGGCGCAGGGTTCGGCACCGCAGGCTTCAACCAGCCCCAGGATGTGGGCAAGAACATCGAGCACACCTACAGCATCACCGACGACTTCTCCACCATCAAGGGCAACATGACGCTGAAGATGGGCTTCGCCGCCTCCCATCTCCAGCTCAACCAGGCCAACCTTGGCGTCGGGTCGCTGGCCGGCGGGCGCTTCTCCTGGAACCGCGAGACCACCGGCGAGAAATGGTGCCGCTCGGTTCCCATCGGCGGAACCATCCCGGGCTGCTCGGGCAACCCCACTGGTGGCGACAAGCTCGCCAGCTTCCTCATCGGAGTGCCGACATGGGTTCAGACCCAGACGGAAAATCTCTCCGCCACGTACTACTATCGCTGGAAGAACATCGGCGCCTACTTCCAGAACGACTGGCGCGTGACCCCCAACCTCACCCTCAACCTGGGCGTCCGCTATCAGTATCAGTCCCCGCGCTGGGAGAAGAACAACTTCCAGGGCATGCTGAATCTGGGCCGGATGGAGCCCAATCCGTTCGTCTTGCGCCCGGACGGCCAGCCGCACATGGCCCCGGTGTTCGAATTCGCCGGCGTCGACGGCCGCTCGCGCTACCTGACTCCCCCGCAAAAGAATGTCTTCGAACCGCGTATCGGCTTCGCCTGGACGCCAGCGGCGCCGTGGAATGCCTCACGCAAGTTCGTCATCCGCGGCGGCTACGGGTTGACGCACGCCACGCTGATGGGCAACGACCGCGAACCGCTGCCCAATCTCGGCTCCCAGACTTTCACTGCTTTCCGCGGCTTCTCCTACCTGCTCGGTTCGAACGACTGGCTGCCGCCGACCAACACCGCCACTTGCGGGCTGGCGCGGTGCAGCGAGAACAACGTGCCGTTCCAGCTGGGTTTCAACAACATGGTCCTGGCATCGGATCCGAGCCTGTTCGTCATCCCCGCCAACGGCGTCATCCGGCCCGGCGATGTGGCCGAGCGCTCTACCTCCAGCGGCGCCGTTCGGCAGGACGTGCGCTACCAGGCGACAGGCATCGTCGGCAACCAGGAGTTCCGCATGCCTGCCATTCACAACTACTCGCTCCAGGTCCAGTTCGAGGTGATGGAGAACACCGTGGTCACGCTGGGCTATCAGGGTTCCCAGGGTCGCCACCTGTTCGGTCCGCCCGCCAACCTGAACCGCACCGACCCGTTCACGGGCGCGGTGCCGATTCCCGGTTTCGCAGGACGAGCTGGCGGCGCCATCTACCTGATCCACACCACCAACTCCAGCTCCAGCTACAACGCCTTCACCTCGGAGATCGAGCGGCGCTTCACCCGCGGGCTTCAGTTCCGGGCCAACTACACCTGGTCCAAGCTGATCGACGACTCCTCGGGCGGCATCAATTTCCCGATCCCGAACAACTCCTTCACCAATGCTTCCGGCGACGTGCCGATCACGCGGAACCAGGACCCCTACCGGCTGCAGAACGACCGCAGCGTCTCTTCTACGGACACGCCGCATAACATCAACCTCATCGGCTTCTGGGAGCTGCCCTTCGGGCGGGGCAAACGCTGGGCGACCGGTGGCTGGTGGTCCCAACTCGCCGGGGACTGGCAGATCTCGGGCCTGTCCAAGATCCGTTCGGGGTGGCCGCTGTCGGCCACACTCGGCCGCAGCAACTCGGTGGACACGGGCATTCCCGGCGGCCAACTCCGCCCCGACCTGATCCCGGGCGTCCCGCTGATCAATCCCGACTGGACCCCGGAGAACGCCCTCTTCACCCCCTACATGAACCCGCGAGCCTTTGCCTGGCCGGAACCTGGCCTCCTGGGCAACGCCGCCCGCAACTTCTCCGTGCGCATGCCGTGGGTGCAGAGCTTCGACGCCTCTTTTTCCAAGCGGATCCGCCCCTTCAAGGAGAGCCGCCGGCACTTCGAGTTGCGCGGCGAGTTCTTCAACATCCTCAATCACAGGACATTCCACCCGAACTTCAACACGACCCTGTTTTCCAGCGGCGACCAGAACCCGTTGCTCGCCGGCACCCGGCCCAACCAGACGCCCATCGCGAACGTGCAGAACCGCTTCGCGGCGCTGCGCTCCCCGGGCGTTTGGGACGCCATCGTCAACAAGAGCCAGGGCATGAATGTGGATGTTGCCATCTCCCAGCTTGCCGGGCCGGGCGCCGGCGGGCTCGGCTGTCCGTCCAACGCCGCCGAACTCGGCAACGCCACGGTCGCCCTCAGTCCCGCCTGCGCCGCCCGGGTGCTCAACCTGAACACCAATTTCTACAGGCTGAACCAGAACTCGATCCAGTCCCGCACCGTGCAACTGGCCCTGAAGTTCTACTTTTGATCGCGAGCGCCGCAGCCGCCTTTCCTCCGGGTTTGGCGGCTCAAGAATCGGGCCGGTTCGTCGCCGTCCGGAAGCGGACCGGCCCGTCTCCGCGGTGAACAAGGGGACTGCCCGTTGTCTCCAGCCAGGCGCCTGCGCATTGCCGCCATGTGAGGCGCCAGCGCTTCCATTCCTGATGCACCGGTGTGGCTGATGAAGCGCGGGCGGGTGCTGCAAGGGAGGAATTCCCGCGGACACAAAGTGGGAACGGGGATCCTTCGCCGCCGGCCGAGAGAAACCGCGTCGCAGCGCGCCCTACCGGCCGGAAAGCTTGCGGCGCGCGAAGGGACGTGCGAACGCCGCGGGCGGGTTGTGAGCCGTGGTCTGCGAGGCGCGGCGGTAGCAAGCCATCGCCTCCTCCTTCCGGCCCAGCCTTTCGTGCGCCATGCCCATCAGGCACTGGATGAAGGGATCGTTCTGGTTGGCCTGCTTGAGTTGCTCCAGAGCGCCGGCGGCATCACCGGTGTACAGGGCCACGTATCCGGCGAGATAGGGGAAGAAGGGCTGCTGCTGTTTGGCCATCTCGGGGTGGGCATCGAGCAAAGCCCTGGCGGCAGCGACGTGCTTCAGGGCCTCGTCCTTCTGCCCGCGGCGGGCGGCGAGGCGGGCCATGGCATGTTCCAGCCGGAACATCCAGAGGGCGCGGCGGTCCTCGCTGATGTCAGGCTCTTTGAGCCCGGTTTCCGTCCCGAGGCGGTAGAGCCGCTCGGCCTCGTCGAAGGCGCCGGCCTCGATGCAGACGCGGGCGACTTCGTTGGCCGCCTCTCCCGCGGCATAGTGGTTGCCGCGCCCGAGCCAGTAGTCATGCAGCATGCGGCCCAGGCGGGCCGAGCCGGCGCAATCGTTGTCGAATGCGTAGGACATGGCCATCTGGCGGCGGGCGACGGCGCGGGCTTCCTCATTCGGGGCGGCGTCGACCGATTTCTGGAAATACTGGCGGGCCTCCGAGGTTCGTCCGAGCAGATCGAGCACGACGCCGGCGGCGTTGAGCGCGGCCGTGCCGGCGGGGTTCTTTTCGATCTCGGCCTGGTAGAGCCGGAGGGCGTCCTCGAGTTGTCCGGCGCGAATGAGCTTCTGGCCCTCGCGGAGGAATTCGGGCGCGCTGGCCTGCTTCGGCTGGGCGGAGGCCGCCGCGGCAGCAAGAATCAAAAGGCAGGAGAAATGTTTCGTCATCGGCAGCATGGCGGGTCCCTCTTTTCGCAGTGTCTCATGAGGCGCGTCCGGCGCGGGGGGGAGGTTACCGGAGCGCGGGGGCTCGCCTGCGGACGGCCGTGAAGCGGCCCGCTGGCGCTCACGCCCCCTGCCTGGATCTGAGTCCCAGACTGTGCACAAGCCGGGAGAAATGGCTTGCGTTCAGCCCAAGCCGGCGGGCAGCCTCCTGCTGCACGCCATCCGATTCGGCAAGCGCGGTGAGCAGAATCTTCCGTTTCGCTTCGCGGAGGCTGGCGTAGTAGCCCGTTTCCGCGCCCGCGCCCGGATCGTCAACGTCGAAGACGTACTCAGGCAAATCCTCTTCGAGGATTTCGGCGCCGGAACAGAACACGACAGCGCGCTCGATGGCGTTTTGCAGCTCGCGCACGTTGCCGGGCCAGTCGTACGCCATAAGGCGGCGGCGGGCCTGCGGTGAAATTCCGTGTATGCGGCGCGCGCCTGAACGGGAGAAATGGGCGAGGAAATGGGCGGCCAGCAGCGGGATGTCGGCCCGGCGCTCGCGCAGCGGCGGCACATGGATCGTGATGACGTGGATCCGGTAGTAGAGGTCGCTCCGGAACCGGCCGGCTTCCACTTCAGCGGCCAGATTGCGGTTGGTGGCAGCCACAAGCCGGATGTCGGCGCGCAGCGGGGCGATGGCGCCCACGCGCTCATACTCGCGTTCCTGCAGGACGCGGAGCAGCCTTGCCTGGATGGCGGGATCCATTTCGCCGATCTCGTCCAGGAACAGCGTGCCCCCGGCGGCGGCCTCGATTTTGCCGTACTTGAGGGAGACCGCGCCGGTGAAGGCGCCGCGCTCGTGTCCGAACAGGTCGCTTTCGAGCAGCGTCGGCGACAGCGTGGCGCAGTTGACGGCCACAAAAGGCCCTTTCGCGCGGCGGCTGGAGGCGTGAATGGCGCGGGCGACCGGCTCTTTGCCGGCGCCAGTTTCCCCGGTGATGAGTACGGTGGCATCGGAGGGGGCGGCCTTCAGGATCTGGGCCTTGAGCGCCAGAATGGCGGGCGTCTCTCCGAGAATGACGCCGCTCGAATCCAGCTCGTCCGAGAGCAGGCGGTTTTCGCGCCGCAGGCGTTCAATCCGGGCGAGGTTGGCCAAGGGGCCGGCAGCCAGCCTGGTGGCGGCGCAAAGCCATTCCAGATGGCGGGGCTCCACTGCGCCGCCGTCTGGCGGGCCCTCCAGGGCGAGGAAGCCCGCCGCGCCCGCGTCGCACAGCAGGGGAAGGATTTGCAGCATCCGCCGCCCCCCTTCCAGTTCGAGCGACAGCGCCGTGCGCTGTTCGAGGGCCTGCGTGATGTAGGGTTCGGGCAGGGGGAAAGGCGGGGCAGGGCCGGCATCCCGGCTCCATCCGGCCGCCGGGCCTGGCACGCCGGTAGAGGGATCGAACAAGGCGAGAACGGCTCGCGCGGCAGGGACTGTTTGAAACACGGCTTCGAGGAATTGTTTTCGCGCGGCGCCGAGATCCGTCGCCGCGGGCAGAGATCCAGCCAGGCCGAGCAATGCGGCCATGTCCGGCCCTCTGCAATCCTCCCCGCAGCCGGGGCTGGAAATGGCGGCAGGGTCGAGCGGCCGGCACGCTTCCAGGTCGATCCGCAATGTTTCTGTTGCGCAACCGGCGCCAAGGCTCTCCGTGAGCCGCAGCCCGCCGGAAACCAGCGTGTCGTCGAGAAACAGAAGCCGGCAGGAGCCGGCGCGGACTTCGTCCTCATGAGCCAGGCGGCGCTCCGCCACGCGGTCCCCGTTGACGAACGTGCCGTTGGATGAGCCCAGGTCGCGGAGGATCCAGGCGCCGTCACGGCTTTCCAGAACGAGATGGCGGCGGGAAAGCAGGGGGTCTTCGGGCGAAAGGGAGTTGGAAGGATCCCGGCCGATCGTGAACGGCTCCTCCCCGAGAGCCCGGTCCAACCCCAGCGCAGGCCCTCCGACACCGAGCAGAGCAAATGGCATGGCGGACTCCCCTCCTCAACGGCCGTGCTCGCCCACACAGACGGAGAGTGGGACTGCAGGGACGGACCTCGAGATTCTCTATATCCCGGTGCGGGGAGCGTGTTCAGCCCACTCGGCAGCCCCTTCAGTATGGGGCCTCGGGCGCAAGGATGCAAACCGGCTTGCCGATTTGGAAACCCCGATGTTGCCGCCAATGGCAACAGCAGAGCCCGCGCCGTCATCCTGGGGCGGTGGAGCGGGCGGTACGTTTCCTGTGTTTGCAGCCAGTTGCTGGATGGCGGCGGACGATAACGATGAGCGGCCACTGGCCTGCATACCACAGAGACAGGTGCGCGACGTTCCGGGACCAGAGGTTCTGCCGGCGGGCGCCAACGTCAGAGTGGCCATGGAGATTCAAATGAAAAAAACGATGTTGTCTCTTTTCGCCGCGGTGCTGCTCGCCGCGCCCATGATCTGCGCCCAGTCGCAATCGCGGATAGAAATCCCGTTCCCGTTCACCGTGGACAATACCGAGCACCCGGCCGGAGTGTGGGTGGTGACCCAGAAAGGGGCGAACCCGGGCCTGCTGAGTTTCGCCCGGCAAGGCGGGAGCGAGACATTCTTTGCTTCCACGCTTCCCGCCGCCGGCGAGCAAAACTCTGATCCCGCCCGTGTCATGTTCAATGTTTACGAGGGCAGGTACTTTCTCTCGGAGCTTTGGCGCACAGGCAAAGCGGGGATCTACTTTGCGCCGGGCAAGCAGGAGCGGGCGCTCCTGGCGGCGCGGCGGCAGGGTGAGAAGATGTCAGTGATCGCAGGCTCGAAGTAATCCGGCCGTGCTGACCCGTCCTCGGATGGAAGCGCCCCGGGGAGCGCCCGGAGGACGCCGGCCCAGGTTCCCTTCCAGGAGCCTGGGCCGGCAGGCGCATTTTGCACCCGCCTGGCCAGGGGTGGTGGCTTGCAGAACCGTTCTAGGGACAGGATTGCCCGGCCGTGGCAATCTTCCCTATGGTGCCCATGACGTCGCTTTCCGGCGGGACCGGCGGGGCGAAACGGACAACCAGCCGCCCGCTGTGTTCGCCGATCAGCGCCGGGACAACCGGCCGGCCGATGCGGCGCAACAAGCGGTCGATTCCTGGAAGCGCGGGACCAAGCAATCCGGCGACGCCCGCAGCCCCCTCGGGGAAGATGCCGATGGGGCAGGCAATGGAGGGCAGTTCGCGGAGCAACTGGCGGATGGTGCGGGCAGTGAAGGCCGGGTCGGCGCCGTGGAAGCTGACCGGATAGCACCAGAGGGCGTGCGCGACGCGGGGAAGAACCAGATCGCCGGGCGAGCGGAAGGAGAGCGGGCCGAGGCGCCAGCGGGGCCAGTTGGCGGTGACCAGCCACCGCAGGGGAGGATCCAGAGGACCGTACCGGGCGACGACGGCCTGAGTGAGCACGCTCGCCGGGTGGAGGATCCAGAGGCCCTTGCGCTGATAATGGTTCGCCGCCAGCACGAAGCGCGGGTCGCCAGGCAGGTGTTCGAGTCCTTCGACGAGCGGCGGCGGTTGCATCCGCGCGACCACTTGCGCGGTGAAATCATTCAGATCCCGGCGCGTGCCGCGGCGGATGTGTCCCGTGAGTCCGAAGACCAGATCCCAGGGGACGGGATAGGAGACGCGTTCAGACACGGCGTCCTTTCCAGACCGCGCCTCTGCCGGTGAGCGAGGCCAGCATGGCGGAGACGACGATGCCCTGAAAGAGATAGATGGCGAGCGGCGCCCACAAGGCGCGCCGCCATGTACCGTACCACGGGCGCCAGGCGGCGGCGGGAATGAGCGCGAACAGAGCCGCAGCGAGCCCGGCACCGGAGGCTGCGAGAAGCACGGCGGCAGGCAGCCACGAGGTCATCACGATGGTGGCAAGGATGACCAGCAATCCGGTGCGGGGATTGTGGAACAGCACCCGAAAAGAGTTCTTTTGAAAGCCGCGCCAGAGGGAACGGAACGAGTCGTACATGCGGACGGAGGCGAGCCGCTCGGCGCGGCAGACGGCGAAGGGCACGCCATGGCGTTTGAGGATCGCGGCGAGGGCCACGTCCTCGGTGACCGAGGAAGCCACAGCCTCATGGCCGCCGATGCGGAGGTAGGCGTCGCGGCGGATCAGGATGCACTGGCCGTTGGCGAGGGCGTCGGGGGCTCGGGGATCGAGAAGACGGGTGGAGTCGACACCCGAGAAGTAGAGGCCCAGGCCATATTCGACCAGCGCGGATTCATACCAGCGAAGGCAGACTTGCCGGGGGAAAAGGGTGACGGCGTCGAGAGCGCGGGCGCGGGCGAAGGCGAGAATCGAGGGAAGGAAGGCGGGCTGGTACCAGGTGTCGGCATCGACAAAAAGGAGCCATTCTGTTTCGGCCTGCTGCGCGCCCGTCCAGCAGGCATGCGGCTTGCCCAGCCAGCCCGGCGGCAGCGGCGGCGCGGGGATCACGGCGGCGCCGGCGGCGCGGGCCTCTTCCGCGGTGCGGTCCGCCGAGTGGTCGTCCACCACGAGCACGCGCGCCGCCTGGCCGGCGAGGCTGCGCACGCAGCGCGCGATGACGGCTTCCTCGTTGCGCGCCGGAACGATGGCGGTGACGCGCCCGCTGATTTCCTGCGCTTCTGCCGCAGCCGGGATCTCCGGCAACAGCAAATATTGCCGGCGCGAGCGCCTCCCGAAGAACAGCATCAGCAGGGCGACTGCGGCGGCGAAGGCGACTGCGGGGTTCACGACACTCTCTTGATCGTAGGTCCGGCCACGCCGTCGGGAAACAGCGGCTTTTCCTGCTCGGCCTGCCAGCGGCCCTCGCCGTCCTGCGCCCGCGCCTGCACCCACTCGGCGCGCGGAGCGAGCAGCTCGGCTTTCCAGCGCGTCCACGTGTAGCGGGCCATGGGCGTCTCCAGTTGCGCTTCCACCCATGGGCCGCCGCCGGCGCGCACTTCCACGCGCCGCACGCCGCGGATGCCGGCATACGCGACGCCGCCCAGCCGCAGCCGGTCTCCGGCGCGCCGCACGCGGTCTATGTAGCTGCCGGTGTGGACCACGGGCTCTTTCGTATAGCCCATCTTCGGCCACGTGCCGTGGTAGGGGCGCGTGACGAGGCGGATCTCGCGGAGCCACTTGACGCTCTTGAAGCCGTAGTAGCGCGGGGCGACGAGGCGGAAGGGAAAGCCGTGAACGCGGTTCAGGGTGTTACCGTTCATGCCGAGGGCGAGCAGGACGTCGTCGGAGAGGGCGTGGGCGGCGGCGAGCGAGTCGTCATGGCCGTCAGCGCCGATGAAGGCGATCTCGACGACGCCGGAGGGAAAGCGCGAGGGGTCGATCAGCTGCCGCAGCGAGACGCCGCTCCATTCGGCGGTGCCCATGAGGTTCGACTTGAGGGTGTTGGAAACGCACCGCATGGTGGTGATGCGTTGGAAGCGCGGCAGGGCGAGCAGTTCCTGGTAGGACAGCGAACGCAGGGGGCGCCCGTCGAGGGTGATTTGCAGGCGCCACTGGCGGGGATCGATGGAAGGATCCACCGTATTCTTGCTCATCCCGTAAAAGGCTTCCACCGGCGTGATGAAGGGGCGGACGAGATCCTCTCCGAAAGTGTCCGGGGCAGGCTGGAAAGAGTAGAGCAGCTGCGGTTGGACGGCTCGGGCGGCGTAGGCGCGGTCCCGGAGGAAGCTCTCCGTGGCGACCAGCGCGGTGCCGCCGGCCATCAGCAGCGGCGTGAAGACTTCGCGGCGCGAGAGGACGGCGGGGGCGGGCGCGGGCGCCTCTTCCCCACCCCGCCGCGCGCGGGGGCGCAGCAGGAGGATCGAGAAAAAGAACATCCATGAGAGGGCGCCGATGGCGGCGAGCCCGCCCGTGGCGGCAAGCGGCTTGGCCCATTCCCCGAGGTGCGTCAGCAGGAAGACGGCGGAGTCGTTCGGGGTGCGCGCCATGATCCATTCCGCGATGCGGTCCGTGAGCAACGGCACGCCGGCAGCGAGGAACAGCAGATAGTTCAACGCGCAGACAGAGAGCGAGGCAATGCTGGAAAGGAAGAGACTGCGGCGGAGCATAGCGTGTGGGCGGCGATCCAGTATTTTTCGGGCCGGCTGACGACGGCGCGGCGGGAGAAGACGTCGTAGCTGGAGGCTTCGATACGGTTGAGGATGCGGGCGTAGAGCCGCGACGCGAGATCGACGGCGAAGCGCCCGCGGGGGTGGAGGAAGGGCAGACCGGCGCGCCCCAGCGCGTAAAAGTGGCGGGCGCGGGAGACCTGGAATTGCATGAGGCTGTGAAAGGCCGGACTGCGGCGGCTGGCCTCGAGATCCGAAAGGGTGACGCCGAACGAGTCCAGCTCGTCCAGCGGAAGGTAGAGGCGGCCGCGGCGGTGATCCTCGCCGATGTCGCGGAGGATGTTGGTGAGCTGCATGGCGATGCCGAGATCGACAGCCTGTTGATGCGGCTGGCCGGAATAGCCCACGACGTGCATCATCATCAGGCCGACGGTGGAAGCGACGCGGTAGCAATAAAGACGGAGCTGCTCGAAAGTCTCGTAGCGGCCGCGCAGGAGGTCCATCTCGACGCCGTCGATCAGCTCGAAGGCGTAGCGGTGAGGGATGGAAAAGCGGCGTGCAGCGGCGGCGAAGGAATCGAGGATCTCGTCGCCGGAGCTTCCCGTCTGAAGGGCGAGCTCGAGGCGGCGGCGCCAGGCATCGAGATCGGGGGGCGCATCCGCCTCGTCGACCATGTCGTCGGTTGTGCGGCAGAACCAGTAAACGGCGTAGGCAGCCTCGGCCACCTCGCGGGGGAAGAAACGGGTGGCGAAGTAGAACGTCTTCGAGCCGCGGGCGATGGCTAGACGGGCACGTTCGCGCATACGAGCTTCTCCACGATCTTGGCCGAGCTGAGCACGCCGGGCACGCCCGCGCCGGGGTGCGTTCCCGCGCCGGCGAAGTAGAGGTTCGGGATGTCCTCACTCTGGTTGTGCGGGCGGAACCACGCCGATTGCGAGAAGACGGGCTCGAAGCTGAAGCCGGCGCCGGCGTAGGAGTTGAGCGTCGTTTCAAAGCCGAGGGGGGTGAGGGTGCGAATGGTGGCGAGGTTGTCCAGCAACCCGGGGAGGTAACGCTGGTCGAGAAACTCGAGCACGCGCCGCGTGAAGCGGTTGTCTTCCTGCCGCCAGTCGATGCCGGAGAGCTGATTGGGGACAGGAACGAGAGCGTAGAAGCAGTCGCACCCGGGGGGCGCCATGGAGGGGTCGGTGGCGGTGGGGCGATGGAGGTAGATGGAGAACTCCTCGCTCAGGCGTTTCTTGTTGAAAATGCCGTCGAGCAGTTCCCGGTAGTGCGGGCTGAGGAGGATGGTGTGGTGGCGGATCTCCGGATATTGCCGCTTCGTTCCGAAGTAGACCACCCAGAGCCCCATCGAATAGCGCATGCGCTCGAGCTTGCGGTCCGTGTACTTGCGGCGGTGCTCCGGCGCGATGAGCTTGCGGTAGGCGTTGGCGACGTCGGCATTGGAGACGACGGCGTCACAGGGAAATTGCCGGCCATCGGAGGTGACAACGGCGCGGGCCTCGCCGTTGCGGACTTCGATGCGCTGCGCCGGCGAAGAGAGGTGGACGCGGCCGCCGAGTTCCTCGAAGAGGCGCCCGAGGGCGGAGACCAGCGCGCCGGTGCCGCCCATGACGTAATGGACGCCCCACTGGCGCTCCAGGTAGTGGATGAGGGCGTAGATCGATGTGGTCTGGAACGGGTTGCCGCCCACCAGCAGCGGGTGGAAGCTGAAGACGCGACGCAGCAGCGGATCCTTCACGTATTGGGAGACGAACTGATAGACGGTCTTGTAGGACTGGAGGCGGATGAGGTCGGGCGCGATGGCGATCATGTCGCTGAAGCGCAGGAAGGGCTTGTCGGCCAGCTCGACGAAGCCTTTCTGGAAGATCGCCTTGGCCTTGCGGATCATCGCGCGGTAGCCTTCCAGGTCGCCGGGCGAGAAGGCTGCGACGCGGCGCTCGGTTTCGGCCTCGTCGCCGTTGTACTCGAAGAACCGGCCGTCGTGGAATTCGATCCGGTAGAAGGGGTCGACGGGGACGATGCGGCAGTAGTCCCCGGTGCGGCGGCCCGCGGCGGCGAAGATTTCGTCGATGAGGAAGGGGGCGGTGATCACCGTGGGGCCGCCATCGAAGGTGAAGCCGTCCTGGCGGTAGACGTAGGCGCGGCCGCCGAGCTGATCACGGGCTTCGAGCAGGTCGACCTGGTAGCCGCGGGCCTGGAGCCGGATCGCAGAGGCGAGTCCGCCGAAGCCGCTGCCGATGACGACGACGCGGCGGCGCGCGGCGTCATCCCCGGAGACCGGGACAGCGGGCGAGCTACTGGCAACGGGCACGGAGCACCTCCACCATTTCGAAGAGTTCCACGGGGGCGGGATCGAGCACGGCCAGGGTTTTTTCGGCGCGGCGCAAGCTGGCCTCTACGGGGCTGCGGCTGGTGACTTCCTGGTCGAGAAAATCGTCGACGAGCTGGAAAGCGCGGCCGAAGTCGCGGCTGAAGCGGATCAGTGTGCGTGCGGCAGGGGAGCGGGGATCGGTGAAGAGAAGGCCTGCGCGGGCGGCGAGTTCAAACAGTGGCACGGTCTTCATCTCGTTCAGGCAGTTGCGAAGCTGGGCACGCTCGCAGCCGGCGGCGCGCAGATCGAGATCCTGCCCCTCGCAGAGGCCGCAGACGTCGAGCGCCCGCAACAGCCAGGACTGGAAGCGGACGAGACTGGGCAGCTGCGAGGGCAGACAGGGCTGCTCGACGACGGAACGGGCGGCCAAGGCGACCAGGCCGAAAGCAGCGAGCAGCGCCGTGGATTCGCCGAAGGCGACGTGGGTGGAAGGGCGGTTGCGGCGGATGGGGGAATTGTCCATGCAAGGCAGGTCGTCGACGATCAGCGAGGCGCAGTGAAGGATCTCAACGGCGGCGGCAGCCCGGAGGGTGTGGGGGGTTTCCTTGCCGCAGAAGCGGGCGATGCGGAGAGCCAGGATGGGGCGGAAACGCTGCCCCTGGCCTAGCACCGCGTATTGCATTGCCTGGCGGAAAGGGGTGGGCTTGCCATCCGAGAGCAAGGATTCGAGGTGATTTTCCACAGCCTGGCGGTCTGCGGCGAGGCTGGAGGCGGGCGACGGCGCAGGGTGAACAACGGCAGCGGGTAACATCGAGAGACTAGATGGGTACGGAGGGGTGCAGGGTCCAAAAAAGCGGGCGGCGTTGGGGAACTTGGCGCAGAGGTGTTGAACATCACCCACAAGGGTCTGGAATTCCAGATTTCCACAGGCCAGCAAGTCTACTTATAAGTCATTGATATAGAGATGCTTGACTCCGAGCACTGGATGCGATAGGTTTGGCTTGGTTCCTGCTATGGAACTCCCGAGCCGTGTATCGGCTGTGGAGATGGTTCGACCCGTGTGGAAGCATGGAACTCTGGTTCTTACTGGAAAAAGGAGTGCACTATGCGTTCAGTGAGACGCTCAGGCGGATGGATGAAATGGACGCTGGCAGTGCTGGTGTTGGTATGTTCAACAGCGCTGGTCAGCTCCACGCAATCCCCGTTCACACAGCGTGACAAGGCGTTCTACGCCGACGAAGCGACGATTAACTTTGTTCGTCCGGGACTTGTCTTCAAGATACTGGGTCATGAGATTGCAAGCGACGGTACGGTGAAGGTGCGGTTCCGGATCACGGATCCGCGCGGCGTGCCGCTGGAGAGAGAGGGAATCAACACGCCCGGCCCTGTGTCGACAAGCTTCATTCTGGCGGTGCTGCCCAACGACGGGGCGCACTACCGGACCTACACGACGCGGCTGAAGACGAGCACGTATCCGCCGACGGCGGGCAAGCGGGCGCGGCAATCTTCAGCCGACAGTGGCGGATCCTACCAGAAGGTTGCCGACGGCGAATATATCTACACTTTTGGAACAAAGCTGCCGGCCAACTACGACAAGACGGCGACGCACGCCATCTCGATGTACGGCAACCGCAACCTGAGCGAGTTCGAGCTCGGCACGAACTACGCGACGGACAATTACTACTTTGTCCCGGACGGGTCGGCGGTGAAGAAGACGCGGCAGCTTTTCGCGACGGAATCGTGCAACAAGTGCCATGAGGACCTGGCCTTCCACGGCGGCTCGCGCCGGGGGATCGACAACTGCATCCTGTGCCACACGCCGTCGTACACGATCGCCGGGGTGACGGTGGACAACACGAACCCCGAGACGGACAACACGATCGACATGACGGTGATGGCGCACAAGATCCACATGGGCGCCAACCTGCCCAGCGTGCAGGCGGGCAAGCCTTACCAGATTGTGGGGTACGGCAACAATGTGGCGGATTATTCCAGCGTCGGCATGCCCTCTGGAGCGAACAACTGCCAGTGGTGCCACGTCGAGAAGAACGACAAGGCGGCGCAGAAGGACGCCTGGCTGACCAACCCCACGCGCGCGGCCTGCGGAAGCTGCCATGACAACGTGAACTTCGCCACCGGCGAGGGGCACCTCGGCATCATCCAGATCTCGGACAACCAGTGCAAGAACTGCCACATTCCGCAGGGCGAACTGGACTTTGATGCTTCCATTCTCGGCGCCCACATCATGGAGCAGAACTCGTCGTTGCTGCGCGGCGCGGTGGCCAAGATCGAGAAGATCGAGAACGCCGAGCCGGGCAAGAAGCCGACGATCACGTTCTCGTTGAAGGACAGGGCGGGCGACGCGATGGCGATCGGCGACCTGATCCCCGGCGCTGGCCGCGGCCGGCTGGCGTTCACTCTGGCGCCGCTGGACACCGACTATGGCCTCAACTTCGGCACCGCATCGACGAAAGGCTACGTCAACGAGACCATCACAGTGGCCAGCGTGAGCGGCAGCCCGGGGTTGTACACCTACACGATGACCAACGCGATCCCCGCGGGCGCGACAGGCACATGGACCATCGCACTCGAAGGGCGCACGGATGAGAAGATCCTCGAGGGCACGCTAAAAGAGCGGGTCATCGAGGTCAACATCCCGAACGACGTGAAGAACTTCAGCGTGGATGGCAGCCCGGTGCAGGCGCGGCGCGTGGTGACCACGACGGCCACATGCAATGCCTGCCACTCCAGGCTGTCTCTCCATGGCGAGAACCGCAACGAGATCGACAACTGCGTAATCTGCCACAACCCGTCGATGACGGACGCGGCGCGGCGCCCGGCGGCGCAGGCGCCGTCAGAGTCGATCAACATGGTGACGATGATCCACCGGATCCATACGGGCGAGGAGCAGCCGCGCGATTACACCGTTTACGGCTTCGGCAACACGCCGCACAACTATAATCATGTGCTGCTGCCGCCGCCGGCGACGGCCGCGAGCTGCAACCTTTGCCACGTGAACAACAGCCAGCAGGCGCCTTCCAAGGGCGTGCTGAGCACGGTGGACCCGCGCGGTTGGCTCGACCCGATGCCGCCGACCTCGGCCGCTTGCCTGAGCTGCCACGCAAGCAAGGAGGCTGCGTCGCACGCGCTGGCGCACACGACCACGCTCGGCGAGAGCTGCTCGGTGTGCCACGGGCCGAACGCGACCTATAGCGTGAACAAGTCCCACGCCCGCTGACCGGGCGGTGACCGGCGAAACGGGGCAGGCGCCTGAAACGCCTGCCCCGAATTCATCCAAAGGGAGATCCCATGAGAGTTGTCCATGTGCCGCTGATGGCCGCGCTCGTGTGGGCGGGCTGGATGGCGGCAGCGCCGGGTGGCCAGGAACCAGCCAGGAAAGAGCAGGCTCCCGCCGCCCAGTCCGCCCCGGCAAAGAAGGAATATGTCGGGTCGGACACGTGCGCGGGCTGCCACGACGAGATCCACACGAACTTCAAGAAGAACGCGCATATCATTCTGGAATCGAACAAGCGCCGAGGGTGGGAGGGCAAGGCGTGCGAGTCCTGCCACGGGCCCGGCTCGGTTCATGCCGAGACGACTTCCGTGGATGACATCCTCTCGCCGAAAAACATGACACCGGCGGCGATCGACCAGATGTGCCTTTCCTGCCACAAGAACCAGCAGACGCAGGTGGGCCGCATCCAGAGCGGGCACGCGCGCAACAGCGTGGCCTGCACGTCGTGCCACAACGTCCACAAGACGGGCGAGGAGGCGAGCTCGCGGCAGTTCCGCCGGCCTGCCGGGGTGAACCAGAACTGCCGGCAGTGCCACATGGATGTGTGGGCCAGCTTCCAGAAGCCGCACCGGCACCCGCTGCCGGAAGGGGCCATGTCCTGCACCGGCTGCCACAACCCGCACGCCAGCTTCCTCAACCGGAACATGCGGCTGGCGAGCGGCCAGCAGCCGGGCTGCTTCCAGTGCCACTCGGACAAGCGGGGGCCGTTTGTCTTCGAGCATGCGCCGGTGCGCAACGAGCCGTGCACGGTATGCCATGAGGCGCATGGATCGGCAAACCCGCGCATGATGACGAGGCACGAAGTAGCCAACCTGTGCCTGGAGTGCCATTCGAACCTCCAGTCGCCGCCGGCGGCGTCGGCAGCGGGCGGCGTGGCCATCGCCACACACGACCTGAGGCTGCCGCGCTGGCGTAACTGCACCGCGTGCCACCAGAAGGTGCACGGATCGAACGTGAACGGAGCGATGCTGCGATGAGGATCCTGCTGGCACTTGCCCTTCCGCTGGCGCTTCTGGCGGAGGGCGCGCCCATCCCGAAGGAAGCGAACCATGCGGCTGCGAATCCCGCGGCGAAGAAATTGAGGAAGATCCGTTCCGCGAAGAGGCTGCCATCGGCGCCGGCCACAGCGGCGCCGGAGACGAGGCCTGCCGGGGTGACCGAAGCCGCCCAGGAGCCCGCCCCGAAGCAAAGCACGGAAGAAAAGAAGTGGGAAGTGAACCCCGAGCCGACAGGCACGGAGACGGTGTTCGGAGGCCACATCGACCTTGGCGCCCGCTGGGTGACGCGCTCGGGGGACTTCAACACTTACCGGAGCCTGGTGAACCTCAGCCAGGGAGTGCGCATGACGAACGGCCAGCTCCGCCTGGAGCCGCAGAACTCGCGCCTGCTCGACAGCGGCCTCCTCACCATGACCGCCTGGGGCGGCGACCCCTACAACACGGCCCGGCTGGACATGGTCAAGCGCGGTGTCTACCGCCTCAACAGCACTTACTCCAACATCGCCATGTTCAATGCGCTGCCCTCATTTGCGAACATCGGCACGCCGGGCTCGGCAGCGTTTTTCAACCAGCGGACGATGGACACACGCATCCGGAACTACGACAACGAGCTGACGCTGTTCCCCGGCGCCCGCGTGATGCCGTATGTGGGCTTCAGCCGGAACACGAGCTACGGCACGGGCATCACGCCGCTGGTGCTGCCTCCCAACGAGTATCCGCTGCGCAACGTCATCGACTGGAGCCTGTACGAGGTGCGCGGCGGGCTGCGAGTGGAGCTGAACCGTTTCCATGCCACGGTGGAGCAGGGCGGGCGGCGCTTCAGCGACGACCAGTCGGTGTACTCGACCGAGGCGCTGCGCGGCAACCGCTCGACGCCTTACCTGGGCCAGATCCTGTCTCTGGCCAGCGGCAACCAGCTGTACCGCGTCCGTGGCGAGGCGGAGCACACCAAGGCTCTGGTTACGGCATCGCCGTTCGACTGGCTGGACCTCTCTGGCAGCTTCATCCGGAGCCGCCCGAAGACCTACAGCGAGCTGAACCAGATCCAGCAGGGGCGGATCGTGGATCCCAACAATCCGCTGCTGCTGCTCACGGGAACCACGGACTATTTCTTCGGCAATGCAACGATGCCGCACGTCTCGGCCAGCGGAGCGGCGGAGGGGCGGATCGGCCCGCGCATCCGGCTCCGGGAGAGCTGGGAGACAGACCGCTTCCATACGACCGGATTGCAGACGCTGCGCTGGTTGCAGTTCTTCAGCCCGACGGCAAGCTCAACGCTCGTATTCACGGGCGGCGAGAGGCTGGAAGTGTCGCGGCACCGGCAACAGATCGAGGCGATCTGGGACGTGTCGAAGCAGATCACCATCCGCGGCGGGCACCGCTATGAATGGGGCCGGTCGCTGATGAAGGCCAGCACCTACTCGCAGGGCGCAACAGCCGACCGGCTGGAGATGGAACGGCAGGGCGGCGTGTTCGGCTTCGTCCTGCGCCCGGTGAAGCGGGTGAGCCTGACCGGGGATCTGGAATTCATCGACGGCATCAAGACCTACTATCGCACGGGGCTGTACGACAACACGAGGCTGCGGTTCCAGACGCGCTTCGAGCTGCCGAAGAGCCTGTGGCTGAACGTCAACTACAGCCGGTTCACGAACGAGAACCCGCTGCCGGACGTGAAGTACTGGTATTTCGGCGAAGCGCTCACGGGCAGCGTGCAGTGGCTGCCGGGAGGCGGCAAGAACGCGTCGATCATCGCCGAATACCAGCGCTCGACGGTCCGCAGCGACATCGACTTCCTGTATCCGCTGGGGCTGTTCCCGGTGGCGAGCAACTACCGGGACTACGCCCACACGGGGACGATGTTCATCGACCTGCGGCTGCCCCTGGCGAAAAGGTACAGCGGGCGGATCAGCGCCGGCGGCTCGTTCACGACGACCTCCGGCGTGCGCCCGACCGACTACTATCAGCCGCAGGGGCGGCTGGTGCTGCCGGTGACGCCGAAGATGGAGTTCTTCAGCGAATACCGGTATTTCGGCCTGAGCCAGACGATCCATGTGTTCGAAGGCTTCCGCACGCACATGTACATGGGCGGCGTGAGGCTGTTGATGTAGGCGGCCGGGATTTCGGATCCTATGGGGGCAGGCTTTGGCCTGCCCCTTGTTTTTTGGCCGGGCTCGGGTAGAGTGGGAAAGAGCGATTCTCAGGAGGCCATTATGTTGCGCTGGTTGCTGTTATCCGTTGTCAGCAGTCTGGTGTGTTCCGCCACGGTCCCGTTGGGCGACTCGGCGCGCGGGGCGAAGCTGTTTCAGGAGCAGAAATGCGTGGTCTGCCACAGCGTGAACGGGCAGGGCGGCAAGACCGGCCCCGACCTGGGCAAGACTGTCGGCAAGGGCTACACGCCGGCGACGCTGGCGTCGCTGATGTGGAACCACGCGCCGCAGATGTGGGAGGCGATGGAGCGGGCCAGCATGAAGCCCGTGAAGCTTTCCACCCAGCAGGCTGCGGACCTCTACGCCTATTTCTATTCAGCCGGTTTCTTTGAGCAGAAGAGCGACGCGGCGCGCGGCAAGAAGCTCTTTGCGGAAAGAGGCTGCGCCGGCTGCCATCAGGGCGCAGGCGGAGGCGCGCCGGACGTGAGCCAGTGGCCCTCGGTGACGGATCCGATCGAGCTGGCGCGCCAGATGTGGAACCACTCGCCGCAGATGAAGGGGGCGATCGCCGCGAAGAAAACCGCGCTGCCCAAGCTGACGGCGACGGAGATGGGCGACATCACAGCCTACCTGCAAAGCCTGCCGACAGCGTCGAAGGCTGCGCCGAAATATGTTCCCGCCTCCGCAGCCACCGGCGAGGAGCTCTTCAAAGTGAAGGGCTGCGCCGGGTGCCACGCGGGAGCGAAACAGCTTGGCAAGAGCGGCCCGAAGAGCAACGCGGAGCTGGCAGCGGCTTTGTGGAACCATCCGGGCAAGGCGCCGAAGGGAAGCGACCTGAGGCCGGAAGAGATGACCCGGCTGGTGGGTTATGTCTGGACGCTGCAATTCGCCAACGAGGGCGGCAACGCGGCTGCCGGGGAGAAGGCATTTGCGTCGAAGGGGTGCCAGGGCTGCCATGCGGGCGGGGCGCCGAAGCTGGCGCACGGCGAAGGGGACAACAGCTTCGGAATGGTGGCGGTGCTGTGGAGCCACGGCCCGGAGATGCTGCGGCAGATGCGCGGCAAGGGCATGAAGTGGCCCGTGTTCGGCGGTTCGGATATCGCCGACCTGGTGGCGTATCTGAAAACGAGAAAGTAAGAGCCGGCAGGCAGGGATGTGGCCGGCCTGCCGCTCTTCATTCCAGATCCAGAATCCGCGCGCCCTCGCGCCGCGAGAGCGTGACGGTGGCTTCCCGGCCGGCGGCGCGGACGCGATGCGTGCCAAAAAACGCCCGCACCGAGGCCACGCCAGTGGCATCCGCCTTCGTCTCGGCGCGCGTCCACCACTCGCCGAACACGAGCTTCCGGTAGGCCTCCGCCGCAGGCGCCGGCGTCCAGTCGCGCCGGTACAAGGAGGATTGCGGGATCCAATTGGCGCCCTCCCAGAAGCCCCACATCAGGATCCCTGTCACCGCCGGGTGCGCGAAGGAGATCCGGAAGTAGCGGCGCAGCGCATCCGCTTTCGCCGCTTCCTCCTCCTCGCTCAGCCGCAATTCCCGTTTCTGGTAGTACTTCGACCGCTGCCCCGGGAAGTTGAACTCGGTGATGCGCACCGGCAACTTCAGCTCTTCGAGCGCATCCAGCGCGCGGCGCAGCTCGCCTTCGTCAAACGCGTCTCCGTGCAGGTGCCCCTGCACGCCGATGCCGTCCATCGGCGCGCCGGATGACAAAACGGTGCGGATATGTTTCAAGTAGTCGTCCAAACGTTTTCCGGTGAGAATGTCGTAGTCATTGAAAAAGAGCACCGCGCCGGGGTCGCCTTCCTTGACCCAGCGCGCCATGTCACGCGTGATCTCCTGTCCCAGCCGCTGCTCGAACCAGTTGCCGTGGATCATCTCGTTGTTCAGGTCGTACTCGGCGAACTGCCCCCGGTAGCGCGCCGCAACCGACCGCGCGCGCTGCCGCACCGCCAGCCGCAGCGGCTCGTCTCCAAGCGGTTTGAGCCACTCCGGCACATAACGCGGGATGCCCCAGAAAATGCAATGCCCGCGCACGGGGATCCCGTGCGCGGATGCCCATTCGAGCATCGCGTCCACCACCGCATAGTCCACCTTGCCCCGCTCCTTCTCCATCTCGTGCCACTTGAACGCGGCTTCGATGACGCCTGCGTTGAAGTGGCTCAGGAAAATCTCCTTCCACTTCGCGGCGTCTTCGGGCGCCGCGCGCCCCGTGAAGACCCCCGTGGCGATCGTGGCGCCGAACCAGAATTCATGCCGGAGCTGCTCGACCGTGACCGTCGCGCCCGGGACGGTTCGCACCACCAGCACGCCGGTGCGGTGTCTCCGGATCGCGTCATCCAGTTCATCCGCGCGCAGCGCGGGCTGCGCGGCAAGAAGGAATGCAAACAGCAGGCAGAATCGCAACCGCATGGCACACACACTATCACCTGGCGCGCGCGCCGGCCAACGCCAAGGGCAGCCTCAGCGGAGCCTCTTCAGATACAGCGCCGCCGGGCCGGGAAATGTCGTGGTGAAGGTGCGCACAGCGCCGCCCGCCACTGTGCCTGCGGGCACAGTGACATTCTCGTGGATCTTGAGCCACTCGGCAGCGTACTCGCCGGGAGCGTCCCTCAAATCCAGTTGGAACTCCCCCTTGTCATGCTGGAACACGAGATACTCGCTGCCCCGCGCCGCCAGACAGTAGCCCGTATCCGACAATCCGTTTTCCGGCTTCATATCGGCCAGCTTCATCCGCGCCGCGTAACGGAGGATCTGCCCCATCGCCTGCCGCGCCGAATCCTGCCAGGTGGGCGAGGGCAGCATCTCCTCCATGAACAGCACGTTCAGCCCCCGCGTGAAGCTCTTCCAAACCCAGATGCTGTCGCCGCCCGTGTGTCCCCACAGGTGGTCTGTGTCGTTCACCACGACCTTCGCCGTGCAGCCGGCGCAGGGGTTGTGGCGGTAGTCCTCCTTCGCATCGCCCGGGTCGGGCGAGATCCAGTCCGCCGGGCTGTCGTACAGCGTCCGGTTCGAGCCTCCCCGGAACTGGAAAGTCATGCCCACCGGGTGCTGCTTCGGCTTGCGGCTCTCATACTCCTTGACGAACCGGATCATCGCGTACTGCCAGGCCGTGGAGTCCCTGTGGGCCTCGTTGGCGATCTCGTACAGCACGTTGTCAAGACCGTTCACCGTGTCGATCACCTGGCGGACGTAAGCCTCCTGCAGCTCGCGCACTCTGCGGCCCATCGGAGAATCGTCCAGCGTGTTGTATTCGAGCGCCCGCCCGTCGCCGTTCAGGTCCGCCTCCACGCCGTTGATGTTGTTCGGCGCGTGGAAGGGATGGCCGCCCCAGCCATCGGTGAACTGGATTTCCCAGCCTTCGAACAGCATCACCGAGACGTACATCCCCCGTCTGCCCGCCGCCGCCACGCGGTTACGCAGCCGCGCGAAGTAGCTTTCGTCGAAGCGGGTGAGATCGAATTTCGGCCCCCCGTCGGCGGCCACTCCGGGGCCCGTTCGGGGCCATGGGTGGGGGCGGCAGTACTTCACCAGGCCATCGGTGTAATCGTCCGTCCACTTCGTCGTCTCCCAGCGCCAGAGGCGGAAAAAGTTGTGGCCGTATCGTGCCAGCCGGTCGAGATACGCGTCATAGTCGAACTCCGGGGGCGGGTTTGCCGTTGCGCCGCGGATCAGCAACCCGCTGTCCTGCAGGTTCTGCCACACGTGAGATCCTGCCAGCAGCACGGCCTTGCCGGAAGGATCTGCGAACCACCGCGGGTTTGACGGCAGCACGCGCAGCGGGCCCATGGCTTCCTGTCCCAGGGCCGCGGTGCAACCTCCCAGAATCAGAATCGTCCAGTAAACCGCGAACTTCATGGCGTAATCCTGCGCGGGGATTCCATCAACTGCCCCGCAGAGCCGCGCCCCCGCAGAAACCACGGCCGCAGGCGGATGCGCGGGTCACCGCAGCACCGGCATCCGGCGCCTCGCCGCGCTCTTACCAGTTTGTCAGCGAGCCGTCCGGGCGGCGGAAGACAGGAATGGGCTTGGCGCCCTCGGTGATCTCGGCGATCATTTTGAGCCGCGAGGCATCGAATGTGACGCCAAGGCCGGGCCGCTCGTCGGGCCAGAGCTTTCCGTTGCGGAAGTCATAATGCTCCGGGAAGTAAGGCACATCGCGCCGGCCGTCGCCGAGCATTTCCATGAGCACCGGGCCTGAATAGCCGAGCAGGCAGTGGACAAGCGCCGCCTCGCCGGCCGGTCCGGTGAAGTGCGGGGCCATGCCGACGGAATGCGTCTCGCAAAGGGCGCAGATTTTCATGAATTCCGTGATGCCGCCGCAATTGGGGATCGAAACGCGCGACCAGTCGATCAGCCGCTGCTCGACCAGTTCGTTGATCTCCCAGCGGTCGCCGAACTGTTCTCCCACCGCGATCGGCAGCCGCACCGCTTGCCGCAGTTGCCGGTAGAAGGCCTTGTTCTCGCTGCGGACCAGGTCTTCGGCGAAGACCGGCTCGAGGGGCTCAAGCAGGGCGCTGAGGCGGACGGCGTCGGCGTAATCGAGGCGGGTGTGGTAATCGATGGCCCAGCCTCCTGCGTCGCCCACGCCTTTGCGGATCTCGCGGCATTGCTCGACGGTCTTGCGAACGATGGCGCGGGCGTCGAACGGCTGCCCCTTTTCCGGGTCGGCCACAGAGGTGCGGTAGACGCGGAAGCCCGCCTCGATGCAGGCGCGGGCGGTTTCCGCGACGGTTCCTTTTCGCGGAAAAGCGGTGGAATAACACTCGATATATTCGCGCGATTTTCCGCCTAATATCTGGTAAAGAGGCACGTTCAGGGCCTTGGCCCGGATGTCCCAGAGGGCCATGTCGAGGGCGCCCACGGCGTGGAGCTGCTCGCGCCCCGGCGGATAGAAGAGGCCGCGGCACATGAGCTGCCAGAGAGCGTCGGTCTGGCGCGCGTCCTCGCCGATGATGAGCTGCGCCGCCTGGCGGATGAGGTCGGGCGAGCCGCCCTCGCCGATGCCGGTGATGCCGGCGTCGGTCTCCACGGTGACGACGTGGAAGCTCTGGTTGATCATCGGGCGCGAGATGGGCGAGTGGTACAGCCGCACGCGCGTGATGCGGATTCCGGGAAGGGCGAGAAAGGCCAGGAGCAGATCCCGGCGGCGGACAGTGGCAGGCATGGCCGAGAAGGTATCAGTTTGCCCGCCCGGATTCAACGGGCAGGTGGCCAACCGCATTCGCGATGCCGGGCGGTGCGCCCCGCCCAACACGTGGCGCGCGGGAGCCGGCGTAATGTTCTGGCGCCGAGGGGCCGATAGAACGAGGGGATGAAGAAACAGAACCAGCTCTCCGAACTCGCCCGGCTGCTGCGATTCCAGCAGTCGATGCTGAACCTTGCCTCGAAGTGTTCGCAGCCCGATCCTGTGCGCAAGCGGCCGGTGGCGGCGCCTGCACGCGCCCTGGAACAACTCGCCCGGAAGTTGGAAGCCCGGGCCAGCTGAAGCTCCGCTGCGAGATCAAGCCTGAACCGGGGCTTCACGAGGAGCCCGGTGGCAGCCCGGAGGTTGCCGCCGGGGACTTGCCGGTGTGGCCGGCGTCCGGACTCCCGGATGCGGCACCTGGAGTTGCGAACCCGGCCGGCGGCTCTCCAATCGCATCACGAGCGCTTCCCTTGCGGTGGTTTGATTACACCCTTGCCGGGGAGAAGCCGCGGGTTCGCGGGTTTGAAACCCAGGGCGCCTGCGGCTGAGAAGTCACTGACTTGGAACGGGTTATTATCGGACGGCTCCAGTCTGCCCGCTGGCGGAGAATACTCTGCCAGCCCGGGTCTCCCTGTGATTCGGGCGTCTCGCTAGCCCCGGGAGGCGATGGCGGCATCGGGCGCTCGGATCCATTCTGGGAGAGGAGAGGCGGCATCGCGCCGCCCCATCCAAGTCCAAACAGGAGTCGAGAGTTCATGAAAAAGTTGTTTGCCGCTCTGACCATGGCTGCTTTCACGATGGTCGTCACGCCTGGCTTCGCGCAGACGCAGCCGGAGCAGCCCAAGAAGGAAGAGAAGAAGGAGAAGAAGAGCAAGAAGAAGGGCGAAGAGAAGAAGGAGGAGAAGAAAGGCTGATCCGCCTTTCCATCGGATTTCCGGCGGCCGCCCGCGCTTGTCGCGGGCGGCCGTTCCGTTTCAGCCGCCGGTCGCGCCGCCTCTACTCTGGCGCAGTGAGCGTGAGGCGGCCGTGCTGGACGCCCTTGGTGGCGATGAGGCGGTCGGCGATCTGCCGCACCCTGGCGCTCTTGCCGCGCAGCACGAGCACTTCGAGACAGTTGTGATGGTCCAGGTGCACGTGCAGCGTGGAAATGATCTCGGTGTGGTGCTCGTGCTGCATGTGCGTGAGCCGCTCCTGAAGCAGGCGCACGTGATGGTCGTAGACAAGCGTGAGTGTGCCGACCACCTCGCTGTCGGGCGCGGCGGCTTTGTCCTCTATCAGCGCGTCGCGGATCAGGTCGCGGAAGGCTTCGCTGCGGTTGGTGTAGCCGCGGCGCGCATTCAGCGAATCGAATTTCCTGAGAAGATCCTCGTCGATGGCGACGCCGATGCGGGCCAGTTCTCCCATGTGCCCTCCCTCGAGCGCGGCCTGCCGGAAAGGCCCCGCAATGGTCCCATCCTAGCAAGCGGAATGGGTTGTTGAAGCGCGTCGGCGCTTCTGAAACAATAGGGTTTGTCCCCCACATCCCGGCCCTCCGGTTTTCAAGGAGCGAGTTTGTCCAGACAGGCGATCCTAGCCCTGGAAGACGGGACGGTCTTCCACGGCGAAGCGTTCGGTGCGGCGGCGGTACGCACCGGCGAGGTCGTGTTCAACACCGCCATCACCGGATACCAGGAGGTCTTCACCGATCCGTCCTACACCGGGCAGATCGTCGTGCTGACTTACCCGCACATCGGCAACTACGGCGCGAACCTGAGCGACAACGAAGCCGCCCGCCCCTACATTGAAGGGCTGGCAGTGCGGGACTTCAACGTCACGCCCTCCAACTGGCGCGCAGAAATGAGCGCCGACGAGTTTTTGCGCCGCGACGGCATTCCGGTGATCAGCGGGATCGACGCGCGGGCGCTGGTGCGCAAGCTGCGCACCAAAGGCGCCATGCGGGGTGCGCTGTCCACGGCCGGCCATTCTGCGGAGCAACTGGTGGAGATGGCGCGGCAGTCGCCGCCAATGGCGGGGCTCGACCTGGCCACGCGGGTGACCACAACGGACCGCTACGAATGGAACGAACGGCTGGCGCCTTGTTCCCCCTCCGAGCACATTGGCCTTCAGCCGCTGGGCGAGTTCCGCGTAGTGGCTTACGACTTTGGCATCAAGCGCAACATCCTGCGCTGCCTGGCGTCGATCGGCGCGCGCGTCACTGTGATTCCGTCCTCGACGTCAGCCGAGGACGTGCTGAACCTGAAGCCCGACGGCGTGTTCCTGTCCAATGGCCCGGGCGATCCGGAGCCGCTGGAGGGGCCGGTGCGGGAGATCCGCAAGCTGCTGGGCCGGGTGCCCGTGTTCGGCATCTGCCTGGGGCATCAACTGCTGGGGCTCGCGCTCGGCGGGCGCACGTTCAAGCTCAAGTTCGGCCACCACGGCATCAACCACCCGGTGCTGAACCGCCGCACGGGCCAAGTGGAGATCACGGTGCAGAACCACGGCTTCTGCGTCGATCCCGACAGCCTGAACGCGAACGAAGTGGAGCTGACGCACGTCAACCTGAACGACCAGACCGTCGAGGGGCTGCGCCACCGCACGCTGCCGCTGTTCTGCGTGCAGTACCATCCGGAAGCCGCCGCCGGGCCGCATGATTCGCGATACCTCTTCGAGGACTTCGCCTCCCTGATGAAGGAGTTCCAGCACTAACCGAATGCCGCGCAGAACCGACATTCACCGCATCCTGATCCTCGGCTCCGGGCCCATCGTCATCGGCCAGGCGTGCGAGTTCGACTACTCGGGCACGCAGGCGTGCAAGGCGCTGCGCGCCGACGGCTTCGAGGTCGTGCTGATGAACTCCAACCCGGCGACCATCATGACCGACCCGGACCTGGCCGACCGCACCTACATCGAGCCCCTCACGGTGGAGTACGCCGAGGAGGTGATCCGGCGCGAGAGGCCCGACGCTCTGCTGTCCACGGTGGGCGGGCAGACGGGGCTGAACCTCAGCGTCGAACTGGCCGAACGCGGCATCCTCGACAAGTACGGCGTGGAGCTGATCGGCGCGAAGCTCGAGGCGATCAAGAAGGCCGAAGACCGGCTGCTGTTCAAAGACGCGATGCGCAAGATCGGCCTCGAGACGCCTCAGTCGCGCCTGCTGACAAGCGTCGAGGAAGGGCTGGAATTCGCGGCGAAGATCGGATACCCGCTGATCCTGCGGCCGAGCTTCACGCTGGGCGGCACGGGCGGCGGCATCGCCTACAACCGCGAGGACCTGGTGGAGATCCTCCAGCGCGGGCTGGATCTCTCGCCCGTGCACGAAGTGCTGGCGGAAGAGTCCGTGCTGGGCTGGAAGGAGTTCGAGCTGGAGGTGATGCGCGACCTGGCGGGCAACGCCATCATCGTCTGTTCGATCGAGAACTTCGACCCGATGGGCGTGCACACGGGCGATTCGGTCACGGTGGCGCCGGCGCAGACGCTCACCGACCGGGAATACCAGATGATGCGCGACGGCGCGCTGGCGGTGCTGCGCGAGATCGGCGTCGACACGGGCGGCTCGAACGTGCAGTTCGCCATCAACCCGGAAAACGGCCGCATGGTGGTGGTGGAGATGAACCCGCGCGTGT
>Ga0209018_1000823_pt1 | contig 27383 bp, 21 predicted proteins | sample YNPBryBLVA2012_FD_185814 | JGI IMG/M metagenome (GOLD analysis project Ga0209018, IMG submission 185814) | Anoxygenic and chlorotrophic microbial mat microbial communities from Yellowstone National Park, USA - YNP Bryant BLVA 2012 (SPAdes)... ...
ATTTGCTACCCGACCAAAACCTTTCGCAGAAAGAATTAGCAAATACAATTCAATCTATTTTAGAAAAAATGCCCGAGAACTTCCGTCAAATCATCATTCTTCGGTTCCAACAAGAAATGGATTATAACGAAATTGCCCAAAAATTATCAATTCCCTTGGGAACAGTTAAAGCAACATTATTCCGTGCAAAAAAAATGCTATCAGCTTTGCTTGTAAAAAACAAACTACACAAGTAATTTAATAATTTTTGAAACAAATCTTAAATTCCATCGTAATTAATCTTAAAATTCAAGACAAATATTAATGACAAAAAAATTATTCATTCTTATTTTAATATTCGGACATTCAATTTCATTATTCAGTCAAAAATACGACCAAAAAATATTTACCTTATCTGATTGTATTCAGATTGCAATGCAAGAAAACTCGGATATTTTAATATCCAAAGCCAATATTATTGCAGCCAATTCAAGTATTAAAAGTGCTTTCGGAAATTATTTGCCACAAGCACAATTTACAATGGGTTATTCTCGTCAATTGAACGCTACTGGTGGCAAGACAGTTAATGTTGGTGGTCAATTAATACCGATTGGCGAAACTCCGCCAAACTCTTACAATATGGGGATAAATTTGGGTTTGAACCTTTTTGATGGCTTTGCCCGCGAAGCCAATTTTCAGTCTGCATCGGAATTATACGATAAATCACAATTATCGTTGGAACATACAAAATCGCTTGTGAAATTAAACATTTACCGACTATTCTTCGACTATGCATCAAAGAAAAAAATACTCGATACTCGTCGCGACAACTTGGAACGAGGTAAAAAAGAATTGGAAAGCATACGAGCAAAAAACCAAGTAGGGCAATTGCCAATCAACATCGTTTATTCCAAAGAAGCCGAAATAGGTGGCTTGGAATTGGAGTTAGCTCGTGCCGAAAACGATCTAAATCTTGCTCGAGCAAATCTTTTGGCATTGATTGGGCTAAATCCAAACGAAAAAGTCGATTTTTATGTTGATGATCCAGCATTCAATATAAAAGAGAGTGAATTTTCAAGATTTAAAAATTACATAGGATTTTTCGAGGATGCAGTCCAAAAGGCATTAGCTAACCGCACCGATTACAAAGCAATCGAAAAAGAGGTTAATTCTCGAAATTATCAAGTGAAAGCAGCACAAGCAAATTATTTTCCTAAGCTTCAATTAGGAGGTGGCTGGACTTGGAGCAATTCCCAATTTAGTGAATTTGCAGATAAAGGCCGCAGCTATATAGGTTTGAATCTGTCACTACCAATTTTTGACGGCTTCCAAACCAACACCCAAATCCAGTATGCAGAATTTAATTACAAATCCCAACAAATCCAACTCAAAGCATTAGAGAAAAATATTCGCAAAGAAGTAGAACAAGCTTTTTTAAATTTGGATGCAGCCGAAAAACAAATAAAAATAAGCGAAAAATCCCTTATCGCAGCCGAAATGAACTACAAAGTGCTACAGGAAAGATTTAATGTTGGAACAGCTAGTATAACTGATTTAATCCAAGCAAATAGTCAATACTTATCGGCTCAAATCAACAAAATCAATAGTTATTACTACTATTTACTTTCGCAAAAGGAAGTCGAATATGCAATAGGTTTGTTAAATTAATTTTTAAGTTATTATATGGAAGAAATGAACAAATTTCAAGAAGAACAAGAAAAATACAGGCAAATGCTGCCCAATTACAATCCGCAATACAATATTTACGATTATCGAGTAGGTTTTGGACGACGATTTGCAGCTGCATTGATAGATATTGTTTTGGTAATAATTATTTCTTCGATAATTGGGGTTGTCTTTGGTTTTTTACCCGAAATAGAGTCTTTCTCTTTGCAAAATTTGATGGATCCAATTTATATGGAAGAACTACAAAAAGGATTTTTACCTTTTAGTTTGTTGATTACTTTTATTTATTATTCAATGGAAATCTTTTTCCAGGCAACTCCGGGAAAAATGTTGTTGGGAATAGTGATAGCCGATGAATCAATGAAGTTTGCAACTAACGGGCAGTTGATAGCGCGGTTTTTACTAAAGCATTTAGATTCTGTAATTCAAGTTGTATATGTTTTCACTTGGTTCAATCTTGTTAATTCAATTGCTGGGTTGGTATCTTTGATTATCATAGGTGCATTCTTATTCTGTTTGGCATCCTCCAAACAAAGTATTTACGATAGAATGACCCGAACTGCTATTTACTTTAAATCCGAAATTCAACAAGCATCTTCAACTACAAATGAATATTAAAAAAAATGGAATAAAATCGATGGCAAAAAAAAATAATAAGAAGAGAAACATAATAATTTTTGTTTCACTTATAATTGTTGCAATTATTTTGATATTAATGTTTTCGAATAGAGAACCCAAACCTATCGAAGTAACTATCGAGAAAGTGAGCAAACGAACAATAGTACAAAAAGTAGCAGCCGTAGGAAAGATCCAAGCCGAGACCGAGGTTAAAATTTCTCCCGAAACAAGTGGAGAAGTTATTTATTTGGGTGTTAAAGAAGGCGATACCGTGCGAAAAGGAGAATTGCTGATTAGAATCAAACCTGATATTGTCCAAACAATGGTCGAACAATACAAAGCATCTGTTAATGCTGCAAAGATGGATGCCGAATCTATGCTGGAAAAATTAAAATTGGCTGAAGCCGATTTTAATAGAGCAAGGGAATTATTTAAAAATAAATACATCTCCCAACAAGAATTCGATAATTACAATTCAAATTATCAAGCGTTGTCGTCGAACTACAAATCAGCTTTAGCAAGATTAGAGCAAGCCCAAGCATCATTAAGACAAATAATGAAAAATGCTGAGAGAACAACTATCTACTCTCCTATTAACGGTGTTGTTACTAAGCGAAATGTTGAAATTGGGGAAACTGTGTTGGGAACCCAACAATTTCAAGGCACCGAGATGCTCAGAATATCGGACTTGTCCGTAATGAACGCAATCGTCGAAGTGGACGAAAACGATATTGTATTGGTCCGAAAAGGCGATACTGCAACCGTCGAAGTAGATGCTTTGCCAGATTTGATTTTGAAAGGTGTGGTTATAGAAATTGGACATTCGGCAATTCAATCAAATCAATTAACCCAAGACCAATCAACTAATTTTAGTGTAAAAATACGGCTAATAAACCCCGACCCAAGATTACGTCCCGGAATGAGTTGTAATGCCGAAATCACCACCGAAACAAAATACAACGTCATTGCTGTTCCACTTCAATCAGTTACCGTAAGATCAATTAATGAAAGCGAAGAAGGACCCGGAATTCGCCAGGTCCAAAATGGAGAAGAAACCAAAGTTAAAAAACGTCCACCAACAATTGTGTTTGTCCGAGATAAAGATAAAGTTAAATCCCAAGTTGTAAAAACTGGTATCTCCGATGATGGTTATATCGAAATTACCGAAGGTTTGGAATTAGGCACCGAAGTTGTTTCGGGTAGCTTCCAAGCAATTTCCAAACTATTAGAAGATGGCTCCAAAATAATTATAAAGAACACTGCAACAACTACAAAAAAGAAAAAGAATAATGGATAATAATGTTCTAATTAAAACCGAAGGATTAAGCAAAATATATCAAATGGAAGCTACCCAAGTTGTAGCCCTGCACGATATCAATTTAGTGATTAACCATAATGAATACGTGGCTATAATGGGACCGTCTGGCTCGGGCAAAACCACTTTGATGAGTATTTTGGGTTGTTTGGATAGTCCAACAGATGGAAAGTATTATTTGGATGGACAAGACATAAGTTCATTAGACGATAATCAATTAGCCGAGATAAGAAATCGAAAAATTGGGTTCGTATTCCAAACTTTTAATTTATTACCACGAGCAAATTGTATAAAAAATGTAGAACTGCCTTTGATATATTCTGGTGTATCCAAAGAAGAAAGGCACCAAAGAGCAATCAAAGCATTGCAAGATGTTGGGTTGGGAGACCGATTGACCCACAAGCCCACAGAATTGTCCGGAGGACAGCGGCAGCGTGTTGCAATTGCTCGTGCATTGGTCAACAACCCAAATTTGATTTTTGCGGACGAACCGACTGGAAACTTAGATACTCGAACTGGTGAGGAAATTATGAAACTTTTTGCAGATTTATGGAAAAAAGGCAATAGTATAATTTTAGTAACGCACGAAGAAGACATAGCCCGACACGCCCACCGAATTATTAAATTACGTGATGGAGTTATTATTGATGATTTTCGTAATCCAAATCCAATTTTTGTGTGATGTTTAAATTTTACGAAATAAGAGAAGCATTCAAACAAGCATTGGATTCGATCAAAGTCAATCGCCTGAGGTCGTTCTTGGCATCTCTTGGTGTGGTGATTGGTATATCTTTTGTTTTGTTGATGGGATGGGTTCTATCGGGTTTGGACAAGGCAATGAGTGATTCATTCAAAATGATGGGAGTCGATGTTATGTATGTGGACAAACACGATTGGTCGGGAGGAAAATCTTGGAAGGAAGTGCGGAATCGACCAAACATAACATTACAACAAGCCAATAAATTAATCGAATCGCTACGAAATGTGGAATTGGCTGTACCAGTTGCTCGTCGCTGGCAAGCCGAAATTAAATATGGACCAAATAAATACCAAGGTATTACTGCCCAAGGAACTTATTATCAGTTTGGTTTTACTCCTGGAGGAACGGTCGAATATGGGCGATTTTTTAGTCAAAACGAAGATCAGTATTCTGCTAATGTTGTTTGTTTGGGTTGGAAAGTTTACGAAACGATTTTCCCAAAAGGAGATGCAATAGGAAAAACTATCAAAATCGAAGGACATAACTTTTTGGTAATTGGAGTAATCAAAAAGCAAGGAACAACATTTTTTGACTTTATCGACAATATAGTATATATGCCGCTATCTACCTTTTTAAAAACTTTTGGAAAGTTTCGCAGAACATTTTCGATTGCTGTTAAAGCCGGTTCCGAAGCAAATTTGGATAATGCCCGAGCAGAAGTAGAAGGTAAAATGCGAATTATACGAAACCTAAAGCCCGGTGAAGAGAATGATTTTTCGATTAACGAAACAAAGGCATTTGAAGAACAAGTGAAAGTTATTAGAACTGTAGTTTGGTCTGTTGGTATTGGAATGACTTTGCTATCATTTATAGTTGGTATTATTGGAATTGTGAATGTTATGTTTGTTTCCATATTCGAACGAACACGCGAAATAGGCATCCGAAAAGCACTTGGAGCAAAAAAGCGCGAAATCCTTCTACAAATAATATTCGAATCTATGTTTCTATCCTTATTTGGTGCAATAATATCTTTTTTCTTTACTTCGCTCATTGCATATGTTACGGGAACAATTGTAATCCAATATATTCCACAAGTTGAATTCCTATCGCCATTTATGCCATTGGATTTGTTGATAATTGCATCAATAATTTCCATCATTGTTGGTATATTTGCTGGATTAGTACCTGCCATAAGAGCATCCAATTTCGATCCAGTTATTGCTTTGAGGTATGAATAATGGAAAAAATATACGATATAATATACCAAGCATTGGATTCAATTCGAACTCAAAAGTTGAGGGCTTTTTTCACTTTGTTGAGTATCACCATAGGAGTTTTTGCAATAACTTTCTCGGGCTCATTAGTCAACTCTATTGATAGCACTGTGAATGAACAAATCGAATCTTTGGGTCGCTACACCTTTTTCATTACACGAATGCCTGCAATTCAAATGGGTGGACACGATTGGTGGAAATACCGCAACCGTCCCGTAATTACCTATCGTCAATACCTTGAGTTGCAAGATAGAGTGCAAGACTATGCAATCGTATCGGCAAGTGCCAAATCCCCTGGTTATACTATAAAGTCTGGCACACTAGAAACCGATCCCGATGTGATTTTAGCAGGTGTTGATCATAATTATTTTACTATATCGGATGTGGAAATATTGGACGGCCGACCTTTTATGCAAAATGAAATTGAAAACTCTTCTAACTATGCAATAATTGGAAACGATGTTATAGTTAAAATTTTTCCTAAAGAAAAAAATGTTATTGGCAAAAATATTAAGATTAACAATAAATCCTATACAGTTATTGGAACACTCAAGCCCAAAGGTGCCTTGCTCGGTCAAAGTCAGGACAATGTAGTATTAATACCTATAAGTAATTACCTTACTTATTTTTCTTCCGAGTGGGAGCAAGATCTGGTATTGATTGTCCGAACCGACGACCCAATTTCGTTCAATTACATATTGGACGAGACTATTGGACAAATGCGCATTGTTCGCAACCTAAAACCTTGGCAAGAAAATAATTTCGAAGTGCAAACTAACGAATCATTATCCGACCAATTCAGCAGTCTAACTGGTTATCTGACCTATTTTGGTGTGTTTTCGGGTTTGATTGCTTTGATTGCCGCTGGAGTGGGTATCGCAAACATTATGCTTATTACAATCAAGGAACGAACTCGAGAAATTGGAATTCGCAAAGCAGTTGGAGCAAAAAAGCGATGGATATTAATTCAATTTATTTCCGAAACAATTGTTTTAACTATGTTGGGTGGTCTTTTCGGAATTTTATTGGGTGTATTTGGTGGTGGAATGTTGGGTATAGTTTTGGGTACATCATTCACAGTTTCTGTAAAATGGGTGATTATTTCGGTGATTATTTCGGTGGTATTAGGTTTGCTTTCGGGGGTTCTTCCTGCAATGAGAGCTGCAAGATTAGACCCAGTTGAAGCATTAAGGTATGAATAAATTTTTAATTAGTTTTACTTAAACTATGTAATAATATTAATTTTATTAATAATTTTTTTTAGTTAGATGAACAATTAATCGATAAAAATTGTATTTTTGCAAAAAAAAGAGCACTGCAATGCTCAGCAAAAATACAATTGATAAAGTAATCAACATTGTCGAAAATTCAATTTTAGTAATCATCGTTCTTTTCCTTATAATTAGTGCAATTTTGCTAATTATCGACGAGGTTTATTCAATTTTTACTTTCTCGACAACACAACCTTCCGTAAAAATCATAATCGAAATTATTTCCAAAACATTACTCCTATTGATGATAATCGAAATTCTAATTACTGTTAAAATTTCGATAAACGAACACATACTCAGTTGTCAACCATTTATAATCATTGGCTTGATTGCAGCAGTTCGTCGTATTCTGATAATAAGCGTCGAAATCGCATATCTTCACGAAATGTTTTACTACTACATTATCGAAATGGGTGTTTTAATTGCCTTGATTTTGATATTTGTGATATCATTAACTATGTTACGTAAAAATTCAATAAAATAAAAATGGAGGTGTTATGACTCCTAACAACTTAATACCAACTCCGGATGCAATGCCAGCTCCTGCTTGGCTGATGATTGTTCTGGAACAATTATTGTTTTTACTTCATATTTTGATAATTAACGCACTATTAGGAAGTGCTTTAATTATCTTCTATCGGTGGTTCATTAAACACGAAAATCAGCAATTTGTAGAAACCAATCAACCAATTGCAAAGAAAATTCCAGTGATGTTCGCCTTAGGCATTAATTTGGGTGTTGCTCCATTATTGTTTTTGCAAGTTACATTTGGCCATCTTTTCTATACAAGTTCGGTTTTGATGGCAACCTTTTGGATTCTGATTATCCCATTATTAGTTTTTGCATATTACGGAGCATATATTCATTACAAAAAGATGGAGAGTAATGAGAGCTTAGCCAAATTATCCCTTGCGTTATTAATACTTTTTGTTCTTTACATTGGTTTCATACTTGTTGCGAATAATTCATTGATGGAAAAACCTGAGGCTTGGACGCAATATTTTGATAATCGCAATGGAACAATTCTCAACTTATCAGATTTATCAATATACCCACGATTTTTCCATTTCTTTTTTGCTTCTCTTGCAATTGGAGGATTGTTTTACGCAACAATTTACAATTTTAAAAAAGAATGTGCTGATAAAGACAAAAAAATTAGTGAAGGACTAAAAATTTTCGGTATTGGAACTGCATTCCAAATTGTAATTGGATTTTGGTATTTATTTTCGTTACCTGAACAACAAATGATGAATTTGATTGGGCGAGATTTGATAAGCAGCATAATTTTGCTTATCGGAATTGCTGCTGGTATTGGTGCTATGGTATTTGCTTTTTTGGGAAAATATATTGCAACATTATCGCATTTGCTTTTAACATTAGTTTTTATGATTATCACTCGATATCTTCTAAGAATGATGTATTTAGAAGATAACTTTTCGTTGTCGTCTTTAAAAGTCGACCCACAGTGGTTTGTATTTTCTTTGTTTGTTGTTATTTTACTCATCGGTTTATACTCTGTTTGGTATATGATAAAAGTTGGTTTCTTTAAAACAGCAGGGAGGGCAGAATAATGAACTATCCAATTTGGGAATTATATTATTTGAATGCAGGAACATTAGTTGCAATCATATCTATATTGCACGTTTATATTTCCCATCTTGCAGTTGGTGGTGGAGCGTTCCTGTGGTGGACCGACAGAAAAAGTGTCCGCGAGAATAATTTGGAATTACGTGAATATGTTAAAAAACACACTTGGTTCTTTTTGTTGCTCACAATGGTTTTTGGTGGAGTTAGTGGAGTTGGAATTTGGTTTATTATTGCTTTGGCCAATCCTGCAGCAACTTCATCTTTAATTCATACTTTTGTTTTTGGTTGGGCAATTGAATGGGTGTTCTTCGTTGGCGAAATAACCGCTTTGTTAATTTATCATTATCGATTTGATAAATTAGCCGAGAAGGATAGATTAACCGTTGCATTTCTATATTTCTTGTTTGCTTGGTTAAGTTTGTTCATAATCAATGGGATATTGAGCTATATGCTCACTCCAGGTGCCTGGTTACAAAACAAATCATTTTGGTCTGGCTTCTTCAATCCAACATATTTCCCATCATTGTTCTTCCGCACATTCGTAATGACGATGGTTGCTGGAATATTTGGCTTGGTAACAGCTGTATTTATGAAAGAAAGTGAATTTCGCACTTATTTGATTCGATATTGCTCCAAATGGCTCTTGTTTTCTTTACCATTGATGATAATATTTGGTGCTTGGTATTATTATTCGATACCAGAAGGAACAAGATTGACTAATTTTGTTTTAAATCAACAAATGAGCAGTGTGGTTTGGATCCTTATTCTTTCGACAGTTCTTGTATTCTTGTTCTCGATATATTACCTAATCAAATCATCGGTTTCGATGCAAAGAATTATGGTTTTTGTTCTCTTGATTATAGGTTTAGCTTGGTTTGCTGGTTTTGAATATAGCCGTGAATATGCTCGTAAACCCTACATTATCCACGGTTATATGTATTCAACCTCCATATTTGCATCAGATGAAGATTTGATTAATCGAGAAGGTATTTTGAAGCTCGCAAAATGGACACCAATCAAAGAAATTACTGACGAAAATAAAATACAAGCAGGTCGAGAAATATTCAATCTGCAGTGCCTTTCGTGTCACACAATTCGTGGTATAAAGAATGATATTGTCGAGAAGACAAAGAATTTGACTTATATGGGAATTATATCCCAAATTTATGGACAAGGTAAAGTCCTGGATTATATGCCTCGATTTATGGGAACGAAAGCCGAGATGGAAGCATTAGCTGCGTTCATTGCCAAAGAATTGCAAGGCAAGGAGTTAATTACCCAACTCGAACGATTTGAGCCAAAACCAGTTGAGTTAGATATACCACCTTTCGATCCAGCAAAAGATGAATATGTATTGCTTTCGTGGAACGACATAGGAATGAAATGTATTACTGATAATTATAAAATGTTTATGTTTCTTCCACCAGGCAACATATTAGAAGCTTTACTTATTAAGCGCGGACAAACACCAACAATAGTTTCCGAAGGCGTCGAAATCACCTACGAAGTGGAAAAAGGATTCGAAAATCCATCAAAATTCATTCAATTCTGGGATTTCGCCGAAGTGTTTTATGGTAAGAAAATCCAAAAAAATATCGGTTTGACCAAAAAAGGGCTGAAAGGCACCTTAGATTGGGACGCAAAAGAAGGCAAATTTGTAGCCAAAGGTATACCTGTTCTTCCTTATATGGAGGATGGAACTTATAATCCATATCCACGATTTACGATTACAGCCAAAGATAAATCAACTGGTAAAATTTTGCAGCAGACCAAAGTAGTAGCTCCTGTATCTACCGAGATGGGCTGCCGAACTTGTCACGGAGGAGGCTGGCGAGTCAACAACGTCTCGGGATTAAGCGACGAAACAGCAACCAATATTTTGGCAGCACACGACCGGTTGAGTGGAACAAAATTGTTGGATTCTGCTAAACAAGGCAGACCCGTAATGTGTCAGAGCTGTCATCCCGATCCATTGCTCAAAGCTGAGGGAAAACCAGGACACAATAGCTTTTCGACAGCAATGCACGGTTGGCACGCTAACTATATGTTTTTGGAGGGACAAGCTGCTTGTGTTACCTGTCATCCAAGTTCAGGTATTGGCAATACAAAATGCAACCGTGATATCCACGCACAACTTGGTTTGAATTGCACCAACTGTCATGGCAAAATCGACGACCACGCCGCTGCCCTACTTAAACGTGAACTGGATAGCACCCGAACAGCCAAAAGATTAATCAAAAATCTCAAACTTACTGAAGTAAAATCTATTGCTGACATAAAACCACGCAAATCTTGGCATCAATTGCCCGATTGTCAAAATTGCCATATCGATTACCAAAAACCCGAACCAAACTTCAAAAGCTTTAATAAATGGACAAACAATGCTGCTGCCTTGTATAAAAACCGAAAAGACGAAGCCGATTTTGTTCAATGTATTGCTTGCCACAACTCTCCACATGCAATGTATCCTACTAAAAATTTAGTTAATCCCAATCACGACAACATTCAACCATTGCAATACCAAAAAACACCCTACCCAATTGGCACCAATTATCAATGTCAAATTTGCCACAAAGTAAAAATGGACATTCCTATGCACCATCCAAATATGGATAGGCCATTCCGCAATGTTTCGGTTGTTGAGAAAAATGGATTAATTCCAAGTGTGCAAGTAGTCAAAAAGAAATAACTATTTATTTTAAATAATCTAAAAACATCGGATGCTTTAAGTACATCCGATGTTTTTTTATTTAGATGTATTGCAATGTCATTATGCGTGCAGCGAAGAATCTCCAAAATTTTGATGATGAAAAATTAAATGGTATTTCAAAATTAAAAAGGCTGACTTGTTAGTCAGCCTCAGTTATTTGGAGATTTCTATGAAAAAATATCAATTAATTGATTCCTTAGGATAGACGCTAATTCTTTTATGCTCTTTATCTTTCCATTCAAATTTTACATAGCCATCTATAAGTGAATAAATGGTATAGTCACGACCCAACCCTACGTTATTTCCAGGGTGGAATTTGGTGCCTAACTGACGGACAATGATATTGCCCGCTTTAACAAATTCTCCACCAAATTTCTTAACGCCTCGACGCTGTGCATTCGAGTCTCGTCCGTTTTTGGATGAACCACCACCTTTCTTGTGTGCCATTTTTTCCTCTTAATTTTTTACAATGTCAATTATTTCAATTTGGGTATACTTTTGACGATGTCCGTTTAGTTTTTGGTATCCCTTGCGACGTTTTTTATGAAAAACAAGAATTTTTTTATCTTTCTTAACGCCCAAAATCTTTGCTTTGACAACTCCATCAACATAAGGTTGACCAATAATTAGGTTGCCATCTTCGTTAAATAAATATATATTCTTGAATTCAACTATGTCGCCTTCGTTTCCTTTGAGTAAAGGAACAATCAATTTCTTGGATTTCTCGACTTCGAATTGACCACCTGCTATTTCGACTAATGCTAACATTTTTTTCATTACTAATTTTTATAGGAAAACAAAATTACGAAAAAAAATTATTTCTACAAAATATAATTTGTATTTTTTATTTGTTGATTAATAATTTTTCCGTTTTGATGAATTCTCCCGATTTCAAATAAACATTATATAGTCCACTCGACAGATTGGTAATATCCAACTCTTTTGTGTATTTTCCGGCTTTAATTTGGTTGTTGACCAATTCTACCACTTTTTCGCCAATTGAATTAAATATCAATAATTGAGTGAAATCATCGAAGGCAATTCCATATTCGATCAATAAATTGTTCGAATTGTTTTTGGGATTATAAATTTTGAGAAAATAATTATCGCTATTGACTATGAATTTTTGCAACTCACCACCACAACCTATAATAACATTTACGGTGGCTATTTGTTTTTTAAAATCAATGCAGTTGTTATTTATTGGATCAACTTCGATGGTAATTGTTCCAGTATTAATTTGGTTATGGGGCAAATATGTTCCAAAACTGAGTTCTATGAATTCACCCGGCTCAACTAGCTGATTACCATTCAAACTCACTATATTAAATTCGTACTCGCCAAATTTTCTTTGATTAGCTTGATTTGTTATTTTCCATTTGCCATTTAAATTCTTGCCTAATCTAATTGAATTTGGTTTGATACTCAAAAATTCTTCATTAAAATTGATTTTGATGTGAATTTCTTTTTCGTATTGCATTATTTTCTCATTAAATGGCAAAATAATAAATCGAACATTTATTTGATCGCCAACCAAAACATTTTGTGAAACTGGTGAAATTGTACTTTCCAATTCATAATAATTTGTTTTGCCTGTCAATTTTGCTGTTAAAGATGGTATTTTATCGCCAGCAAAGTAGCAATTCAATTTAGAATTTTGATTGACTATGGAAGTAGGCTTATACCGCACCAAAACGTTGTATTCCGAATTTGACGGTATTGTGATTTTGTCTTGAACTGGGCTAATTTCAAAAAATTCAGAGTTTGTGAGCTCCAATCTTTCTAATTCAACACTTTGATTGGAATTATTCCTTATTTTGCATATACCTTCGGATATAGTTCCAATACAACTTTCCAACGTTAAATCGTTTATCGAAACTACCTTGTCGGTTCCCCATCCTTTTAATTTTAAATCCAAATCTTCGTCGGCATTTGTTCTGATAAGTAAATCGGTGGTATTCCATCCAGTTTGTTTAGCATTAAACAAAAAGTCGATTGTAAATGTCTCGCCTGGTGGAATTATTATGGGAAACTTATAAGTTTTGGAATTGATATAAAAAGGTAATTCCAAAAATTCTTCTTTGGTTGTTGCCAATTTTTTATCAAATGACACTATGTCATAAATTGTTGCTGTATCGGCATAAGGCCAATCGTTTTCGTTCAAATTTGTTATTTTCACAGTTCTTAATGACTCATTAATCAAAGAACCAACCAAAGTTGAATCGAATTCCAAAACATTATTTTCGATAATTAATTTTGGGATAACAACAAAAGCCGAAATTGTTGAGCGTGAGATTTGCTGTAAATCAGTTATAAATTCCAAAATTATTTTATTTTCGCCTAAATGAATTGGATAAAAACTCGCATCAAGATATATTTTTTCTTTTGGTTTTAGCGTTCGTCCAATTACACTTGTAAAATCGATGTCGAATGAGTTTGGGTTAATACTAATCGGGTCAATTTTTACTTCTTTTATAGTTAAATTCACATTCCCTGTATTTTCGATTTTTATTGCATTTGTAATTTTTATTGAACTTGGGTTCAGGCTTTTATCTTTTCTAACTTTATTAAAGTTGTAGGAAGTTGTTAGCAACCCTGGTTTAATGGATTTGGCAGTAATATAGGTGATACTATCGCTACCTTTTGCATTAGAATGGAATGTGATGGTTTCGTTGTAGAATTTTTCTTTGGATGGTGTAATTAATATTTTGAATTTAAAGTTTTGGTTTGGTTTTAATATCAGGGGGTTATCAAAATCAATTGATTTACCAAAATCAATAGCAATTTCGGATGGATTTGATATCGTATATGACCAAATATTCAAATCATTTTCGCCAACATTTGTTACTTGGGCTTCGGCTAATTGTTGTTGATTAATTAAGATTTCACCAAAATTCACATCAGTTGCTATAATTTTAGCATCTCCGATTCGGGCAATTAATTTGGTGTAAAAATGAGTATAGCAAGCATTATTAACACCTAATGAATCTTCGTAGATGCCAGATTTCACTGCAAAAAATTCAATCTTTAGAGTTGTATCTTGTCCAGGAAGCAATTGAATTGGGTTAAAATCCTTTGGCAATCGAAAAGCTGAATTTAATTGCTTTAGTTCTAATTGTGTAATAGTGATTATAGTATCCGAAATATTTTTCACTTTAACTTCTTTGGACATTATTTCGCCAGGCAATGCATTGCCAAAATCGATCAATTGAGGGGTTACTTGCAAATTCTTTGGAATATACTCAATCGTAATTGTTGTATCATTTCCGGCATAATCCCTGAAAGTGATTGCAGCAAAAGCATTTTGCGTTTTGTTACGTACCTTCAAGTTCCAAGTCATTGTTTTTGTAATCCCAGGAATGACCGCCGAAAACACTTTTTCGAAGTTTGAACTTACATTTGAATGAAAAATTGGTAAATTTAAATTAGAGCGAATTAGGTCATCATCGGGAAAATCAGTAGTTATTCCTAAGACTGTCCCATCACAATACTGTGTCCAAGTTGGTTTGGGCGGTTGTTGGTCGTCACTAAATATATTTGTGAAATTAATTCCCCCAGCAAAACCATAAAAAGATTCGCCATCGGTTGTGATTATATAAGCAGTAAAGCTTTCGCCAAAAATTTCGAAATTTGACGCAAAAGTAATTGGGATGGTTAGTTGGAGATATCGAGTTCCCACCAAATAATTAACTTCTTTACGGTTGGATATTGGCAACTGAGAAATTTTTTTCCTTATGTTATTGTTATTAACCCAATAAGAAATTTCTAAATTATCCGGAATTGAACCATCGAGATTAACTTTGGTTATCAATATCAAATTAAATTGTGTATTAGGATTGTCCATCAAATATTTAGGAGCATTCATCAATAGAGACTTGCTATACTGCTCGATTGGCACTAAATTAATTCTGTTTGGCAACATTAAATCGCGATTAGGAATTTCTTCGGTATAGGCAGTTTGATAAACACTCACTGCAATTGGTTTATCAGCCGAAATCACATCAATACCGTTTGGATTAGACGAATTTATCCGAAACTCCAAAAAGTTGCTGGGATTACTCGTCGAAAGCAATGTTGATAAATATTGGCCATTGACATAAATATTAGTTTCGGGTTGATTGGCATAAACTTTGGTGATGGGATTTTGCAATCTTTGCAAATATTTTGGTATATGGTAGGATTTTCCCCACCAAATCGTTGGTAATTCCATCTCTAATAAATAATTGCCAGGCTTGAATTGAATTGGAACATAAGCAAACTGATTGGCAGTAACAATCGAAATTGGTTTATCGGCAACAACCTCCAATCCACTTAAATCACCATAATTACCAGCAAAATATAGGAACCAACAATCACCAGCATCCAAAGTTCGTGAAATTGGAAACTCAAAAAGCATAAGGCCATAGCGTTTGATTGTGATTCTGGTATTATCGAAAGGTACTGCAATTCCAGCTATCGCAGGATAAGGTATCAGCGATGCAATTTGCGATGTGGGATCGATAAACGAAGAGAGTGAATAATGACAACCAAGAGAACTAACTGGAAGCAACATCATTGCTTCGCCTTGGTCGTCGCCCGATATTATTGCATAAATTGCAATGGGATAGTCGCTTTGGATGAGAATTGCAGCCTTTTTAAAAACATTTTCGCTAAATGCTGGTATTTGGCTGGTTATAAAACTTGGAAAAGCAATTTCGGGTTGAATTTCTATAATTTTTTCGGAATTCTTGGTAATTTGAACACTTTCCTTCCACGATTTGGATGGAACGCTTAATTCCACCAATGCTTCGTTGTAGGAAAAAATAACAAATTTAACACTTGGATTCGATCCTATGTTTTTGATTACTGTTTGTGGAATTGTTAAGTAAAATTCAGTTCCAAAGTTGCTTATATTCCTTATGTTTTGTGTTTGTAATAGAAATTGTGATATATTGAATTCACCTTTTGTAAGATTAATAGATAAAAGAAGTGCAAATACTATTATTAACCATTTCCATATTTTGATTCTTAAACTCATTCTCCAAATTCTTAAAGTTTAATCACCTTCATAATTATTTTTCTGATATTTTGTTTCAAAATTTTGCACTTTTTAAATCCCAACGTTAACTTTTTGAAAATTGATTAATTTTTCCAAATCTGTTGTATTTATTTTTACAATTAAACCACGCTTACCACCATTTATAAAGATATATGGCAGTTCCAAAATTGATTCTTCAATATAAATAGGCAAATTTTTTCGAAGTCCAAAAGGACTTGTTCCACCAAATTGATAACCTGTAGCATTCATTGCTTTTTTTTGGTCGGCAGGTTCAACTTTTTTAACTCCAAGAATTCGTGCAAATTCCTTGGTGGATACTTCCCTATCACCGTGCATCAAAACAATTACAAGTGAACCATCAGCGTCGAATACAAGTGTTTTGACCACCAGATGTTCGTCCACTCCGAGTTCCAAAGCAGTTTGACGGGTTCCTCCCTTTTCTTGATAATCGTATTCGAACGCTTCAAAATCAACATTTGCCGAACGCAAATGCCTAATCGCAGTTGTTATTGGTATATCTTTCGACTTCATTTTTGTATCTTTAAAGCTTGTTGCTTTTTATCATAAATATTTGGAAATATCTCAATTGAATATATTGGTTTGCCTGGTTTGTTTATGTCCAAAAGTGCTAATGAGTAACTTTGATAATGAAATAATCTTCGAAGGGGATCGAAAGAACTAAGTTTGTCGAAATTAATTATGCAGGCATTTTTTGCGGAATTGTATGGATGTTGGATGTTTGCCATTAATATGCTTTCGCTTGTGGCTATTTTGCCTTGATTGTAGGAAACTTCGTCGTTATTCAACGCTAATTCTTTTGGCAAATTGACTTGTAACATTCGGATTGCTTTGTTCTCGTTCAAATTTCCTATGGCAATTATCGATTTATCGCGGATATCTCTTTCATCAAATTTATCGGAAGTAATAAAGCTGCATCTATAGCCACTTTCGATCATTTCGTCGTAAAATTTTTTGGCAATCGCATAGTTTGGTGATTGTTCGGATGGAGCTACAATTAAAGGATTATCCGAAAGAACTCTATTAAATGTAAACGATTTCTCCCATTTAAACATTTTTCGTAAACTGTGAAAATCGCGATCTAAAATTATTTCATCAATCTCCGTTGGATTATCCAAATAAATTTTGGTGAGATTATCTTTGAGCGTTACAAATTTTTCTTCCCATATTCCATTGCGGTTAATATTCAAAGCTATAGTTGTCACTAAATTAGTTGATTTTGATATATGCAACACCAATTTGTCGTTTTCGACTTTTGATTTATCGCCAACTATTTCAACCAAAGGTATATCGGTTGAGTTTAGCCAATCACTTACTATATTGCGCATGTTATAGTCCTTTTTTATGTTCTGTGGTGTGTATTTGTCAAAAAGGTTTATGATATCATTCCAATATGCCCGCTTACCTCGAAATTCTTTAGCCAAATCCCTTAATGCATCAAAAAAGTTTTGTTTTCCAATTAGTTTATAGACTTCGTAAAAAATAAACGCACCTTTTGAATAACCAACTACAGCATCCATCATATCTTGTTGGTATCTGAATTTAATTACGGGATAATTCCTATCCGCTGGCAGATCGTCAATTGCCAACAACGCTTTCTTTCGCCAGTCTATTTGTTCATTTTGTTTATTTTTATAAACATTATAGTAATAATTCGAGCTAAAAGTAGTTAAAGCCTCGCACCAATTACCTTTTTCGTAGTCCACATAAACACTATTGCCCCACCAATTATGCACAAATTCGTGGGCAAGCGAACCGGGCGACAAAGCAACAAAAGGCATTGCAAGCAACTTACCCGAAAGCAAGGTGTATCCCGGCATTCCAAAACCAGTAGCAAAGAAATTCTCGACAATACTGAATTCATTGAACGGATAATCACCAAACAACTCAGTATATATTTTGTAGTGTTCGATAATTGCATCCAAATATTTATCTGCTAAATTTGTAGCTTCGTAGGTCAACAAATTAAAATGGTGATTATCATAATCACGAGTATACTTTTGAAACTTACCACCTACAATTGTTACTTCATCGACTGGAAAAGGAGTTGCCCACTTAGAAATAATTTTGTTTTCGAAAGATCTTTCTTCAATCTTATTCCCGCTTAAAACAACAAAATAGTCTTTATCAATCATTACTTCGATATCGAAATTGGCGACAAAATCCCCAACTGGATAAGGATAGAACGAACCAGCTGGTAAATATATACCTTCTTTACTTTTATCCGAAATTATCCCCAACGAGTTAGAGTGCCTTTGATTTAAATTAGTTTCCTTTGGCAAATTAAAGACTTCACCATCGAAGTTGAAAACAATTTTGAATTTTTCCGCTTCATTTTGTTGAGTAAAAGTTATCGAACGATAGTTCTGGTCGTTTGTATTTTCATCAAAATCAAACCCCAAAGCTGTTATACTAACTATTTTCAGTGACTTCAGTAATCGAAATTCAATTTTTTTTGGCACTGTTGAATTGAATGTAATAATTGTTGTTGAACTTAAACTTCGTAAACTTGGTTTTAGAGCAACCGATATATCGTAGTTCAAAACAACTTGATTGCTCACAAGTTGACATTGAACAATTACAAAGGAGAGAATAATTGTAATTATATATTTCATAATAATTTCCGAAAAAATTATTTGTACATTTTCGATTTATAAATTCCCAATCGTGCTAAAAGATGCAAAAAAGAAACTTTTAGAACTCCAAGGCCATATTTCACACTTCGAGTAAAGTTAATAGACGAAGCTTCGGGAAAATACTTTGTTGGACAAGTGATTTCGGCAATTTCGTAACCTTTAAAAAAAATTTGAGAAACAATTTGGTTATCAAAGATAAAGTCATTGGAGTTGCCAATATAATCGACATTCCTCAAAACTTCAGCCGAAAAGGCTCTATATCCAGTATGATATTCCGAAAGTTTTTGTCCAATCATTAAATTTTGAAACAAAGTAAGGAACCTATTAGCAATGTATTTATAAAGTGGCATCCCACCTTTGCGGGCTCCCATACCCAAAATACGAGAACCAAAAACAACAGGATAAACACCATTTGCAATCAGGTAGGCCATCGAATGGATTAATTTGGGAGTATATTGATAATCGGGATGCAGCATAATTATTATATCGGCGCCTAATTTTAATGCTTCGTTAAAACAAGTTTTCTGATTTCCTCCGTAGCCTAAATTTTTCTCGTGCCTAAAAACGTGCTTTATACCTAATTTTTTTGCTAATTCGGCTGTATTATCGTGGCTATAATCATCAACTAAAATAATAAAATCAACTATATCTTGGGGAATTTCGGAATATGTTTGTTCTAATGTTTTTTCTGCATTATAAGCGGGTAAAACTACAGCTATTTTTTTCCCATTTATCATTTGGTGGTCCTTTGGTTTTTGGAATTTCGTTGGTTTTTATTCAAAAAATATTCTTGTGCAATGAAGGGTTCCTCGCCATCTCTTAGAGTTAATTTTTGATAAGTTTTGTCGGGCATAAGTCGCCAAGATTTACAGTTATCTCGCCAATTTGCCTCTAAAATATCCCAAAGTTGCTTACGTAAATGTGGTTCATAAATTGGGAACATCAATTCAACTCGATTGTGTAGATTACGGCTCATCCAATCTGCACTCGAAAGATAGAATTCTTCGTTTCCACCATTTTTGAAGTAGAAGATGCGAGAGTGTTCCAAAAAACGTCCCAAGATTGAGCGTACCTCGATATTTTCGCTCACACCCGGTACTCCTGGCAACAAACAACATACTCCCCGCACAAGTAACTTTATTTGAACTCCCTTTTGCGAAGCTTCATACAATTTTGGTATGACTTCGCGATGGGCAAGCTGGTTCATTTTGGCAAAAATTAATCCTGGATTTTCGGGGGTAGATGTTGCTATTTCTCTATCGATTAAGTCCATCAGTTTGTTATACATAGTTATGGGTGCCACTATAAACTCTTTCCATTCTTGGGGATGAGAATAACTTGTTAGGTAATTAAACAATTGAGTAGCATCAAATCCAAAATGAACATCAGAAGTAAAAAAGCCGATATCAGTATATAATCTTGCAGTTGTTTGATTATAATTTCCTGTTGATAAATGCAAATAGTTTTTGAACTTTCCACCTTCGTTACGAACTACCATTAGAACTTTACAATGAGTTTTGAGCCGTGGCACTCCATAAACTACGTGAACACCGGATTGCTCCAATTCTCTTGCCCAAACAATGTTGTTCTCTTCGTCGAACCTTGCTTTGAGTTCCACAAACGCAATCACAGATTTTCCGTTTTCGGCAGCTCTTTTCAATGCCTCGATAACTGGTGAATTTTTTCCAGTCCTATAAAGTGTTATTTTTATTAAAACAACGTCGGGATCGCTTGCTGCCTCGTTCAAAAATTTTAACACACTATTCGAGAAAGAATCATAAGGATGGTGGACAAGAAAATCATTTTCCGATATTGCTTGAAATATATTTTTATTCTTACTATCAAATTCTTTCAAAATGGCTGGAGTAAATGGTTTGTCCTTTAATTCGGGCATATCCAATTCCAATAACTTCATAAAATCAGGAACATTTAGCGGACGTTTGTGAATATAAACATCGTCGCGGGTAAGCTCTAAATAATTGGTTATAAGATTCAGCAATTCGGCTGGCATTTTCACTCCAACTTCCAATCGAACTGCTGCCATACCCCAGCGACGCAATTTTAGCTGCTCGTTGATTTCTTGTAATAAATCCTCTGCTTCGTCTTCGGCAATTTCGATATCAGCATCGCGTGTGACACGGAAGTTATAGGATGCCTCGATTTCCAAACCTGGAAATAAATGTTCAGCATTTGCCTTGATTATTTCCTCAACTAAAACAAAGTGATGACCTTTCTTTTTGGGTAATCTTACGAACCTTTGAATTGTTGTTGGTATTTGAACAAACGAGTATCTCTTTTCGACCTTTCCTTTTAAGTTATCTTTTAAAATAAAAGCAATATTCAAACTTCGGTTTAAAAGTCGTGGAAAAGGATTTGTAGGTCCAAAACTTAGTGGTGTGAGCACCGAGAAAATCTTCTCGAAGAAGTAATTTTTAAGGTAAACTTTATCCTCGTGCGATAGGGTATTGTATTTGTGGATTTCGATTCCTTTTTCTTTAAGTTTGGGCAATACATCATCCATTAAAATTTTTGTATGCAATTCGAACATTGGAATTAATTTCTTGCGAATTTCCTCCAATTGTTCTTTTGGAGTTTTACCATCATATGATAATTCATTAATGTTCGAATCCAACTGACTTTTCAATCCAGCAACTCGGATCATAAAAAATTCGTCAATGTTCGACCCAAATATTGCCAAAAATTTTAGTCTTTCCAATAGTGGATGTCGCTCGTCCATTGCTTCGTATAAAACTCGTTCATTAAAATCCAATAAACTGATCTCTCGATTTATAAAATATTTGGGATCACGAAAATCGATTTTTGTATTCAACATTTTTTGATTCGCATTTAATTGAAACATAAATTAATAAAAAATATATATTTATCGTCATTGTCAATAACACAAAATTAGGGATATTATTATGTTGAAGTATTTAATTATTTTAGTTTTTGGGTTTCTTGTTTTTATCGTAAACTTATCTTTTGCCCAAATGAACGGAATTTACAAAGCAAAAAATGATACTTGTTTTGTAGCATATTCAATAATTGGCAAAAGTCAAACAATTTGTAGTTGCCCCGAGCATAAGCATATTTTTCTTTATGGTGGTTTGCTTAATGCCATAGCCTCTTGCAATGCCGATACTATTTCACTCAACACATTCAACTATCCCGATTTACCCTACAAAATTGCCCCCGAAGAATATGTGCAATTAATTGCTCATCAAAAGTATTTAGAACATTATGGAACAGAAGAAACTTCAAAACTCTCGGAAATTATCCCAAAATTTATCAAAGCTTTGCAAAGTCGCGACAAACAAAAAGTTCAAGAATTGGAGTACGAATATATCTTAAAATTCAATAAATTAAATGCCGAAACAAAAAAAGAAATTATCGACCAAATGCAAGAAGATTAATCCAAACTTGAATCAATTCGGACAACCACTTTTTTGGCTTGGCGTCCATCTAACATTTTCTTTAATTCCTCAGGAACTTCATCTAATTCGATTATTCGATGGATTTTGTCGAAACATTTGATTTTCCATTCATTCGCTAATTTATTCCAAAGATTTAGTCTCAGTTCCATATTAGTTTCGGCCGATTCAACACCCAACAAAGCAATTCCGCGAAGTAAAAACGGATAAACACTCGATTGAAACTCATCTCCCGTTACGTTTCCAATAACAACAACTGCTCCACCTTTTTCAACCTGTTTTATAACAGAATTCAAAGTTAAACCTCCAACATTTTCTATTACTGCTTTCCAACGCCTTGGTAATAATGGTCGTGGAGAATCAACAATAACTTGTTCTCTCGAAATAACATTTGTTGCTCCAATTTCCTTTAAAAAATCAATGTATTCTGATTTTCCAGTTGATGCTTCAATTTCGTAACCCAACTTGCTTAATAAAGCAATCGATAGTATACCCACTCCGCCTGTCGCACCAGTAACCAAAATCTTGCCAGAATTAGGAGCAATGCCAATTTGTTGAATTCTATAGATTGCAAGCGAAGCAGTAAAACCCGCAGTTCCATATATCATTGATTCTTTCAAACTCAAAGAAACGGGCAATGGCACAATCCAATTAGAAGGTACACGAATAAATTCTTGGAACCCACCGGATGTATTCATACCTAAATCGTAGCCGGTTACCAACACCTTATCACCTTCCTTGAATTTATCGGATTGAGATTGGACAACCACGCCGGAAGCATCGATGCCAGGAGTATGTGGATAGGATTTGGTGATACCCTTATGACCTCGAAAAGATAATGCATCCTTGTAATTCAATCCAGAATAAGCAACTTTTATTAGCACATCCCCAATCGGTAGATCATCTATCGACTTTTGGGTGAAAGAGTGAAAGAATTTTCCATCTCTTTCATCAACTATTAATGATTTGAATGTAATTTTTTGCATACTTAATATACTTAGTTGTTTTTTTCGATTATAATTTGAAGAATTTTTACTAATTTAACAAATTATTTTGATGCAATTAACAAAAGGTTTAAAAATGAAAATCGAAAAAGTATTTGTGATTGGTTCGGGCACAATGGGAAATGGAATTGCCCATACTTTTGCTCAAAATGGATACAAAACTATAATGATGGATATTTCCGAAGATGCCATAAAAAAGGCTCTTTCGACCATCGAAAAAAATTTAGATAGACAAGTGAAAAAAGGAACAATTTCCGAAGAAGTAAAACAAGCAACTATGGAAAATATAACAACTGCTAACGATTACTCAGCGGTTCCCGAGGCCGATTTAATTATCGAAGCTGCTACCGAAAACAAAGAAATTAAGTTCAAAATTTTCCAAGAAATTGATAAAATATCAAAATCGGATGCAATTTTGGCAACCAATACTTCGACAATATCAATTACCGAAATTGCCTCTAAAACTTCCAAACCAAATAAATTCATTGGAATGCACTTTATGAATCCCGTGCCGATGATGAAATTGGTCGAAATAATTCGTGGATTGGCTACCGACAACGAAACTTACGAAACCATCAATAACACTGCAATTAAATTGGGTAAAATTCCAGTTTTAGCAAATGATTATCCTGGATTTATTGCCAACCGAATTCTTATGCCGTTCATTAACGAAGCTATTTTTGCTTTGATGGAAGGAGTGGGAACAATCGAAGGAATCGACCAAGTTGCAAAATTAGGTTTTGCCCATCCAATGGGTCCTTTAACTTTAGCCGATTTAATTGGCTTGGATACTGTTCTGGCAATATTGGTAGTATTACACAACGATTTGGGAGACCCGCGTTATCGTCCTTGTCCATTACTCAAGAAGTTAGTTGCCGCTGGATATTATGGTCGTAAGAATGGCAAAGGATTTTATGATTACACAACAGAAAATCCAACACCAATCAACATCAATTTGTGGTAATAAAGGAGTTAGTATGGAAGATATAACCTCGGTAAAATACGACTCGGATAATCCACATATTTTAAATGCCTATAGATTAGAAGTTGAGGGAAAATACCTTGATGCAATCAATGAATATCTGAGAGCCTTGGAAGATGATCCTTCTCACGTTATTGTTTACAAGCATATTGGTAATGTTTATTACCGTATGGGAAATCTAAAAAAAGCAGAAGAATACTTACTAAAAGCAGTTGAATATTTACCAACTTTTCCAACTCCACTTTTTGAACTTGGTTTGACATACTATCGACAAGCCCGAATCAAAAAAGCAATTGATTATATGGAAAAAGTTGTCGAAATGGACAATAACTTTTTAATTGCCCACTATTGGTTGGGAATTTTATACTATCAATATGGTTTGCCCTGCAAGGCACGTGCAAAATATCAACACGTTGTGAACGAAAATCCAGATTTTACAATTGCCTATTATCATTTAGGAATAACCAATTTGCGAATGGGTAATTTTGAAGAAGCTGTTCAAAACTTCACCAAATTGACAGAAGTAAATCCCGATAGTCCAACTGCTCACGCATTATTAGGCGAAGCTTATTTAAATTTAGATAGAAAAATTGAAGCACGACGTCATTTTAAAATTGCTTTGGAATTAGATCCCGACGACAAAAAAGCTAAAAATGGTTTGTTCCTTGCTTCGGACCACAACGAAAATGTAATTTAAGAAAAAGGGCTACTGCAAAGTAGCCCAATTTTTTCTTTTTTCCATTTAAAATTAATTTATCATCTATATTTCGAGATTCACACCAATGCTTGGTAAGATGCCAATTGCAGATTGGGATTCAACTTTGTTGAGCTTTGAATTCCAACGATAAGTAGCAACATTCTTACGACCATAGAGATTTTGGATATCGATGTAAGTGTTCAGAGTAAAGTTTTCGAAATACCATCTTTTGTCCAAACGAACATCTAATGCGTGATACAATGGCAATCTTTCGCCCTGGTTGTAGAGTTCATAGATTCTTTTGCCTTTTTCGTCAAATGGAGTAGTTGGCAATCCCGAAGCTAAACGGAATTTGCCACTTAATTCCCATTCTTGATTGAATCTGTAACCAGCAGTCAAATTCAATATGACTGGCGAGTCGTATGCTCCGCGGATATAATCACCTTTCAACGATTTGAATTTAGTATCTGCCAATGTTAAACTAAATAGACCATACAATGGAATTTCGCTGAATTTCTTTTGAATAAAAAATTCAACTCCACGAGAGTAACCAATTCCTTCGCTTGTCAATGGTTCCAAACCAAATGGAATGTCGTTGGTCAAGTCGTCAAAACCAGATGGAGCCAAAACTGCATACGGTCTTAAAATCCTTGCAGGATAGTTGTTATACCATTTTTGATAAATTTCCAATTGAATTTTTACGTCCGGTCGTGGATTGTGAGCAAAAGAAAACACGATTTGATCCGCTTGGATAGGCTTCAAAGCAGAGTTATTTTGGTCACCAACAAACCAAATGTATGATGGAGCTTGGTAAAATCTTCCGTAGCCCACACTCAAAGTGGTTCTTTCGGTCCATAAATAACTAATTGCAATTCGGGGAGAAAAGTAGAATTTGTTTTGCAAAAAGCTGTAGTAATCCATCCGTGCACCAACTTTATACTGCATATATCCAACATCGTGGGCATAGGAAATGTAGGTAGAGTTCTTAATTGCATTGAAAGAAGTATCAACAGCCAAAGGTAGCGGTTTGCCATCAAAATCAGTTCTCAGATAGCCGGGTATTTTAATGTCATAATCCAAACTTGTAGCATATTTAATTTGATTGCCAAATGTTAAGTTTGATTTTCGATTTAGTTCAACAAAAAAGTCGGTTTTTAATGTTGTTTCAGCCTCTTTGGATATGTTTTTAAACACCGTTGTTCCAGTAGTATCATTTTGGTAGGTATCGAATTTGCTCAAATATTCTCCCAAAGTAACATTCATAAAACCACTTTTGAAGAATCGTTTCCAATTTAATGCAGAAAAGTATTGATTTTGTTGTGGTACAGCAATTCGACTATTGTTGAATAAATTCTCTTCGGTATTGTTGTTCAAAACAACTTTATCGATTGCACCAATGGTTAAAAAAGAAAATTGATTTTTATCGTTTAAATTCCAATTAAATTTGCCTTGGAAATCCCAATATTCGGGAATAAATCCAAAACCAGCTGCTTTGAAAACCAAGTCTAAATATGATCGACGGGCACTAATCCAAGCCGAACTATTGCTCGACAAAGGACCTTCGGCATTTATTCCAAATCCAGTTGCCGATAAATTGACTAATCCAGTATATTTTTGCGTATTTCCATTTCTTAGCGTGATGTTTGTTAAAGAAGATGTTTTATCCCCAAAATTTGCCGGGAATGTTCCAGAAGAAAATTCAACATCTTTCACAAAATCGATGTTAATTAATGACAATGGACCACCAGTCGAACCTTGTGTCCCAAAGTGATTTATGTTTGGAACTTCAATATTATCCACGATGAACAAATTTTCGAATGGTGCTCCACCACGAACTATCAAATCGTTCCGTCCAGCCGAGGTTACACTTACGCCAGGTAATAATTGAGTGGCACGCACAACATCCTCTTGTGCTCCAGGAGTTCTGCGAATATCTTGGAAATTCAATGATTGCGAACTAATTGCATTTTCGATATTTCGTTCATAATAGGAGGTTGTCACTTCGATTTCTTGTCCTTGAATTGTTGATTGTTTTAATTCGATTTCGTATTCTAAGGGCTTTGTGTTGGTGACCGATATGTTTGCTTCCACAAAAGGTTCATAACCAACCCCAGTTGCCTGAATCGTATATATACCGGGCTCGATGTTGCGTATTTTAAACCGACCTTCTTTGTTAGTTATTGCACCAAAGTTAGTTCCAACAAGCCTAACAGTGATGCCCGAAAGACCTTCGCGTGAAACTTTATCTATCACTTTTCCTAATATTTCACCTTTGTTTTGTGCATAAATAGTAGATGCATTGAATAGTGCAATTAAAATTAATATGTATTTCACAAAAGTCTTCATAATTTAAACCTTAACATAGTTCCAACAAACATAAGATCGATTTAAGTTTAAAAATATTTAGTTTTACCTAAAAAACAAGTCAATAAAAGTT
>Ga0209018_1000824_pt1 | contig 27382 bp, 16 predicted proteins | sample YNPBryBLVA2012_FD_185814 | JGI IMG/M metagenome (GOLD analysis project Ga0209018, IMG submission 185814) | Anoxygenic and chlorotrophic microbial mat microbial communities from Yellowstone National Park, USA - YNP Bryant BLVA 2012 (SPAdes)... ...
CCACTGGATCGTCCCCCCCGCCGGCACCGTCTGCCCCGCCTGCGGCGAATCGAGCGTCAGGGTCACAGTCTGGGCCCCGGCGACCGGCAGCAGCGCGAGAGCTGAAAGCGTCGCACAAATGATTGCACTTCTCATCGTTACACCTCCGTCCTGGAAACGGACGCTGCTGGCCAGCGACCGCCCGCGGGTCAGTGCCGAGGTCCGGCAAAGAGATACTGGAACAGCTCGAAGTCGTCGAAGTTGACCGCACCGTCCGGAGCACCATTCGGCGCGATGTCGAATTTCGCGCATCCGGGCGGCACGGGGCTCTCACCAAAGCAGCGCTGGAGGCAGCCGAAGTCCGCCAGATCCACGTCGCCGTCAAGATCGCAGTCGGCGGGGATCGCCGGCGGCGGAATCTTGATCATTGCGCTGTAGTGAATGTCGCCCACGCCGTCGCACAGCGTGCCGTCGAGGCTGAGCGGAATCACCGGATCGGGATTGACGAAGGTCTCCGGCATCACGAACGTCCCGTTGGTCGTCAGGCGCAGCACGCTCCGCAGGTTGGTCGCGTCGAGGAAGGCGAACTCAACTTTCAGCGACCTGGTGCCGCTGTAGGCGTCCTCGTCGGTGACCGCTGTGCGGTCCGGCTCCGGCGCCAGACCGACGCTGGTTCCGGCCACGCCGGGATAGTTGAAGCGCGCGTGCATCGCCGAGACGTATTCGTCGCCTTGCGGCGCCGTTTCCAGGGTGCCGTCGGCGCCCGGGCCGACGATCCGCTGGCCGGGATTGACCGGGTAACCCACGGGGATGATCTGCACGTCGGTCGGCGCGGCGGACGTCTCTGCCGTCCCGTTCCCGCTCGGGACCGGCTCGATGACGAAGTCGCCGACCTCGTAGCTCTCGAAGTCGTCCACGTAGCAGATCACGCCCGAATCATCCCAGACCGTCACGTCGTCGATATATACCGTGAACGGCCCGGTCGTCGGGTTCACGTCGTCGATGCGGAAATAGAGCCCCTCCCAGACGCCGTTCGTGTAGTTCGGCGGAGCGTTCAGGTTGAGCTGTCCATCCCCGCTGAACTGGCTCACGCCGTACGTCTCGTCGCACGGGTCGAAGATGACTTCGAACCACTCCAGACCGGTCGCGAAGCGCGGTGCGTTGGGGACGCCGAAGCCGTCCTGACCGTCAGCCCCGATGAACTCGAGGGTCGAGGGCTGGGAGGCGTCGAAGCCCGTGCCGTCGTCACCGCAGCCGAGGTTGTGGTCGTACTGGTCCGTCTCGCGGACGGCCATGGCGATCCGTAGCGGCCCGTTGCCGGCCGGCAGCACGGGCACGGGCGTCGAGTTGTCGCTCACGTTGGCGCCGACGCGCTGGCGGGCCACGATGCTGACGTTAGCCGGCAGCGGCGTCGTCGGGACGTCGATTTCCGTCATTCCCCCCGGGTTGCTGGAACCGATCACGAGCCCGTTTTCCAGCCGAACCACCTCGACGAGGCTCGCCGTGGGCTTGATGTACTGCACGTGGACCTGCTCGTGCAACGGTCGCGGCGGGTCGGGCAGCGTGCGGATGCTGGGCGGATCGAGGACGGGCGCCTCGAACTCGACGTCGTCGATGTTGACCAGGAAGACCTTCGCGTTCACGGCGCCGTTCGTCGGATCGTTCGTCAGCGCCAGGTGCTCCAGTGTGCCGCGGTTGTTCGGGCTGGCCCCCAGTGTGCCGTCGCCGGTCAGCGCGAACACGCGGCCGGCGGCCTGCAACGCGGGCAGGTCGAACACGTATTGCCGCATGATGCCGTCGGTCGGCAGCGAGTACATGCCGCGCGGCGTGGTAGCGACCGTATCGTCGCCGCCCGGCGTGGTCTGGAGCATCCCGTCAGGCCCGGCGCTGACACAGACGCTGTCGGGGCCGGCGGGCGCGCCCGGCGGGATGACCTGCACGTCGTCGCTGTCGGGGTTGGCGGTCGTGTCGCACAGGCCGTTCTGCCCCCCGAGAATCTCGACCAGCTTGGCGTCCAGCCCGACCCACTCGACGTCGCCGGAAATGCCCCCGTCGCCGCCCTGGTAAACACCCTGCCCGGTCTCGCGCACACCGATCCCAAGGAACAGGTGGCCCGTCGTCACGGGGACGGTGAACGTGTCGTCGGTCCAGGCCTGGACTGCGATCCAGAGGCGCACCTTGCCCTCCAGGTGCAGGGCAGGGTTCGGCAACTCGTCGGCGTTGAACGTCACCAGGCGGACCCAGGACGTGTGGTAGCCGGGGTGCAGGAATCCCCAGGTCGTTTCCGACGCGCGTCGCGGACTGTGAACGCGCGAGAACGGATTCAGACTTGTGTCCGTCAGGTACGTCGCGTCGGCGATCGCCGGATCGAGCCCGGTCGTCGTGCCCGACAGCGACGGGTCCCGGAACATGACCACGGTCACGAACGGCGTCCAGGCCGGGTTCTCGAAGTCGGTTACGAGCGTGACGAACTGCCCGTGCGCGGGTCCGGCCCACGCGAGGAACGCCAAGACGAGCGACGGGCATAGCCATCGGCGTGACATGCCTGCCTCCTTGCCGACGGGCGTAGATTTGCTGCGGGTGAGTCGCCTGACGGGCGAAGCCCGGCGTGCGGCCCGTCGGACGCCCCACGGACCGGCTTCGTCTCAGGTTCGCGCACCGACCAGACGGTCTGCCGAGCGCCGGTGCGCGTGTGTGAAAAGGGACTCCCTCCGCCCGGCCCCCTGGGTCAGAAGGCGGGCAGAGCGGAGTCCCATCGTATTCCGGCCCGCGTCCGTCCCACGCCTGCGCGCAGGAACGGTCGCGAGACTAACGGCGGCGCAGCAGCGCCAGTCCCGGCACCCCCAGCAACAGCAGGGTCGTCGGCTCCGGAATGCCGCGGATCCAGAAGCTGACCACGCTGTCCTGGTCGTAGCGGATCGCCGGGTTCGGCTGCGGCTGATTGGTGCCATACGTGGTCAAGCGCAGCCAGAACGTCGGGTCGGCAGTGTCCAGCCAGTCAAACTCCACACGCAGCGAGCCGGTGCCGCTGTGCGCGACCGTGTTGTCGATGGCCGAGATATCCGGGAAGGCGGGATCCTGGAACCCGGACGTCGAGCCCGAGAAGCCCGGCTCCTGGAACATCACCTCGGTGCCGTCCGCGTAGCCCTCGAAGGTCCCGAAGGTGATCGTCGTGGGCGGCGGCGGCCCCGGCGGATCGATCGTGTCGGCCACGTCGTCGATCCACAGCGTGATCGGCTGGAAGTAATCGACGAAGCGGAACCGGATGTGCTCGATCGTCCCGGTGAAAACATCCGGTACGCCGTCACCGTTGATGTCGCCCAGCACGCCGTTGGCCGACCCGCCGGCGAACGGCGTGATCGGGTCGGTGTCCATGTCGAACGTGAACAGTTGCCACGTTCCATCGAGCACCAGCGTCTGGCCATCGAGATTCACCCACTCGATGCCGTTGGCGGTGCCGCCGTTCCCGCCGATCTCGGCGCTGGTGCCGGTCTCGCGCGTGCCCATGGAGACGAGCACGCTCGGCTGGGCCCAGGCAGCGGCCGTGAACAAGGCCACGCCAACCAACAGTGCCATGGATTTCTTCATATCCAACCTCCTCCTCTGTGGATGCCGGACAGGTCTATGCCTCGTCGCCGCCTGCCCCATTTCCAGAAGCCACGGACGGTTCGCCTGCCGGGCGCTCCAAGGCGCCCTGGTCAGCTCAGGCACCGTCAATATGCGCGTTTAGACCGTCGAACTGAGCCTCGTTCCGCTCGCGCCGGGGCCCGGCGCGAGCCGGCCTGCGCCGGACGAGAACGCTCCTCGGGCTCCCACCCACCTCTTAAAATACCGCCTCGGCCGGCCATTGCAAGGCGAAAGTACAGCGACCGGGGTCGGTTCCTCCGGCTCCCCGTCCGAGCCGGGAAGCGCCAGTTATCGGCCGCGCGGGGACTTATCAGCCGCCGCCCTCGTCCTCCGGTCGGTTCGCGGGGAACTCCAGCGCCCACTCGTCAATCCCTTCGAACGTGCCGCCGTGGCCGTCGAAGAAGACCAGGTTCGTCGCCTCGCCGGTCTTATGGTACGGCGCCCGCGGCAGGGGATTGTGCGACATGCCGGACGGGTTGTTCGGTTGGCTCGAAGCGATCTGCCAGGTGCCGAGCATCGTGTCCCGAAAAACGCCGGGGACGACCATCGTTCGGCGGAAGTCCCACCAGGCGTCTCCAACCGCCCACTCCTCGGCCTGTTTGGGGACTGCGGTAAACTTCTTGGGCGGCTGGTAGTTGGGGTTGCCCTGTCGATACAAATTGTACCAGCCCTGCCAGTCCACGCCGGTGTTCACGAAGCCGAAGTACTGCATCGGTTCCGTGTTCCGGTAGGAGTTGACGAGGTAGTTGTAGGGGCGGCACCAGCGTGGATTCCCGTTCGTGTTTGCGGCGAAATTCTCGTCTGGATTGATCATTTTGGCCGTCGGGCAGGTGGCCAGCTCGTCCACGTACTCGTAAAACGTCTCGCTGCCGGTCATCATCAGCGGCGCCAGGCGCGCCAGCAGGAACCAAGGTCGCTCCGTCTCCGGGTTCATCTCATACCACAGTACGTCCTCGCTCTGCACAAGCTCGCCCGTGTTGCGGAACACCGGCGGGTGCAGCGGGCCCGGAATCATGTCCCGGTTCTCCTGCACGTAGACATGTATGCCCTGGCCGATCGAGCGCAGGTTCGCCAGGCACTTGGCCGAGCGCGCCTGCTCGCGGGCGGCCTGGAGGCTAGGCAGCAGGATCGCAACCAGCAAGGCGATGATCGCCACGACGACCAGCAGCTCGATCAGCGTGAACGCGTCCGCCCGGCACCTTGCGCGGCACGATGAACGGTCGGCTCCCGACGCTGTGCTCATGTGCGCTTCTCCTGTAGACGTGCTGCACGGCGCGCCGCGCCGCCGGGTGACACGTCCGCCGACGCGCAGCCATCGGCCCAACGGCGTGGCCACGCCGCCCGCGTGCCGCCGCGCTGTCCAATCGTAACCCCCCGATGATAAATGACGCGGCCCCGCAACGCAATACTGCGTGCGGCCAGGTGGACCCCGCTCTGGCGCCCGGTGGCACTGGCGGCCGGTCCGCCGGCGGGTTGCGCCGCCGCCCGCCGACCGATGGCGGGCGTTGCGTCAGGCCGGCCGGGCGGGAGCTGCGCTTTCCGGTGCCGTGCGCTCGCGCCCCACGCTTACGTGCTCACCGTCCTGCACCGCGGCCAGGACATGCGGGTCGCCGTCGATCCGGCCGACGACGTTGACGGGGCTGTACGGCTTCTGCCCGAAGAACAGGCACAGGGCCTTGCCCGGCGGCCAGTACGCCACCGTGCCCGGCGGGACTTCTGCCTGGGGATGCTCTTCGCCCGCGGTCACCGGGGTATCGAAATAGACCTCGTCGCCCCAGCGGTTGGCTGAGGACTCGAACGGCAGCGCGTCTTGCAGGAGGCGGGCGGTCCTGGAATCGTCGAGCGTAGCGGTGACCGACAGCCTGTCGAACGTGATACGGATGCGGGTCATGTTCACTCCCATATGGGCTGGCGCAGGGCGGGCGGCCGGATCGCTGAGGGAACGCGGTGTTCATGACGGCTCGCTCCGGTCGGTCCGTCCACCCTACAACTCGGTCAGCTTGCGCACGCTGGCTGCTTCCTCCAGGAACCGGTCGGTGTAGCGCGGGTCGACGCGCCGGCAGCAGGCCGTGGCCAGCTCGCCGATCCGCTGGTATTCGGGGTCCTCAGTCAACAGCAGAAACTCGCCGGCCAGAATCACCAGCCGCAGCAGGTGGCGCAGGACGATCCCCTCCTGCTTGATCAGGTTGGCCGAGCGGCAGAACTTGAAGAACTCGCAGTGCATCTGAAACGTGCCGCCGGCGATCCACTTGGGCTGCACGGGGACCGGCTCCGGGACGGGCAGCCGGGCGTCGAAGGCGATCTTCAGCATCTCAGGCAGCGTCGGCGGCGGCTCCGGCGGCTCATCCTCACGGCGGCGCCGGCCGCGCTCGTCGTATTCCGGCTCGCCGGCCTGCGGCCCGGCGAGCCTGACGCCCATCTGGACCATCAGCGGTTCGATCACCTGCGACTGGAGCGGCCCTTTGGGCAGGTCGGGCGGGAGCGGGGCGCGCCGTGCGATCACCGGCGGGACCTCCAGCACCGATTCCAGAATCTGCACCTTCTCATCGAAGTTGCTGTAGACGAGCTGCTCGGCCAGGAACGCCCCGTACAGCGGATCGACGCTGCGGAAGTTCAGCAGCCTGTTGATGCTCGCATGCAGCGTGACGCGGTCGCCGTCCGCGGCGCGGGTCAGGTACCCCAGCGCCGCCATGTTGTCCAGCATGCGGTCGAGCTGCTTGCCGAACTTTTCCAGGCGCTCGGGCGGCGCGAAGCGCCGCGACAGGAAATCGCGCACCTCGTGCAGCGTGCCGGTTCTGGTCAGCAGGAAGATCAGCACCTGGTAGGGGATCATGGAGCGGCTGGAGAGGCGGGCCGGGCCGGCGGCGATGAGCTGCCGGAACTGGCCCTCGCTCCAGTACTGCTCGGTCTTGCGGCGGGTGGGGCGCTTGCGCTCCAGCTCCTTGCGGGCGCGCAGCACGCCCGGGTCCTTGGAGTGCGGATCGATCTGCTCGTACTTCCTGCGCCACTTGTTGATGCGGGCGTCGTCGTCGTGGGCGACGGCGAAGACGTAGCCCCTGGTGTCGTACTGCGGGCGGCCGGCCCGGCCGAATATCTGGTGGGCGCTGCTGGGCGGAATCAGCGTCTTCTCGCCCGGCTTGCCCTTCAGCAGCGTGCTGAGCACGACGGAGCGGGCGGGCAGATTGATTCCCGCCGCCAGCGTCTCCGTGCAGCACACGAAAGGGACCAGCCTAGTCTCGAACAGGGCCTCGACGATCTCCTTGTGCTTGGGCAGCACGCCCGCGTGGTGCACGCCGACGCCGCGCAACAGCATCTGCCGCAGCTTCGGCCCGGCGCCGTCGGCCAGGTCCTGCTTGTGCTGGTCCAGGCAGGCCTCGAGCTGCTTTTTGACTTCCCCGGAGACCAGCGGCAGGCCCTTGAGCTTTTCGGCCAGTTCCCAGCACTCGTCGCGGTTGAAGGCGAAGACCAGCGCCGGCGCGCGGTTCCGGGCGTCGTCGTTGGCGACCATCTCGGTCAGGTGCTCGGTCAGCAGCTTGTCCTCGACCCACTGGAACTCCAGCGGCACGCGGCGCTCGTTGGATGTGACGACTTCCAGCCTGCGGCCATGCTGACGGTGCAGCCAGGTGGCGAAGTCGTAGGGGTTGCCCACCGTCGCCGACAGCAGCATGACGCGGACATGCGCCGGCAGCAGGGCCAGCGACAGCTCCCAGACGATGCCGCGCTCCGGGTCGTTGAAATTGTGGAACTCGTCCATGACCACGGCCCCGACGTGCTCCAGGTCGGCCAGCGCCGGGTCGCGGGCCAGCAGGTGGTTGAGCAGGATCTCGGCCACCACGACGCGGACCAGGGCGTCGGGGTTCTCGCGGCGGTTGCCGGTGATCAGGCCGACGTCGCTGCGGGCGAAGCCCCAGCGCTCGACCAGGTTTTGCAGATCGCGGAACTTCTGGTCGGTCAGCGCGATCAGCGGCGTGGTGTAGTAGAGCCGGCGGCGCGTATGCAGGGCCTCGAAGACGGCGGCCTCGGCGATCAGCGTCTTGCCCATGCCGGTCGGGGCGCAGACCAGCACGCCGGCGTCGGACCCGAACCACGCCAGCAGGGCCTCCTCCTGGAAGCGGTACAGTTCGTAGGGGACGGTCCCGAGATACCTGGCCCAGATTTCGTCGCGCTCCATCGACAAGAGCATACCAGACGGTCGGACGGGATGGGCAGCAAGTCCCCACGTGTAAGCGGGCATTCCGCCCCGCGCGCACGGCCCGCGCCGCCCGCCCTATTCGAGGAACGTGGATTCGATGTAGCGTGCGGCCGTGGGAAAGGCCTCGGCGGCCCGTGCGAAGTCGATCGGCATGGGCTTGAGATCCTCCAGCCGGGCGACGCGCGACACGGCCGTCGTCCTGGGGTTGAGCGGAATCTGGGCGGATGGTCCCTGCGCGAGGCGCGCTTCGACCTCCGGCGAGAGCAGGTAGGCGATCAGCTTTTCGGCCGCGTCCGGATGCGGCGCGCCCCTGACTACCGCCAGGGTGTTCGGCAGCACCAGCGTCCCCGTGCCGCCGGGCTCCGAATCGGGGAAGATGATCTTGACGGGCCTGCCCGCCTCCTGCTCGGCGATGGCATCGTCGGTGTCGGTCAGCCCCAGCGCCAGTTGACCGTTGCCGACCATTTCGGCACAGGTTCTGTTCCCGGCCACGACGCGGATGTCGTTGTGCTTCAGGCCGTCCAGCAGGGCCTTTGCTTCGTCCGCGCCGAGCAGCGCGAACAGGCACGCGACGTGCGAGGCGGTCGTGCCGAACAGCGGCTTGGCGATACCCACCTGCCCGCGCCAGCGCGGATGGGCCAGGTCGCGCAGCGACGCCGGCGTCTGCTCGGCCGGGACGAGCTGCGTGTTGACGAGGATGACCCGCGCGCGAGCGGCAAACCCGTACCAGTAGCCTTCCGGATCCCTGTACTGACCGGGATAGTCCGCGGCGCTGGCCGGCTGGCAGGGCTGGAGCAGGCCCTCGGCTTTGAGTCGCAGCGTGTTGAGGATCTCGTTGTTCCAGAAGACGTCGCAGCGGGGGCGTTGCGCCTCGGCGCGGATGCGATTGACCAGGCCGACCGTCTTGGTCGACTCCGCGTCGTACACGGGCAGGACCTTGATCCCCGTGCGCCGGGTGAATTCGGCCAGAATCGGCTCGGAAAACTGCCGGTCCAGCGCCGTGTACACGACGACCGTCTGCTGCGGCGCGCCGGACGTGTCCCGCAGTGCGCCGCGCTCGCAGCCGGCGGCCGGTGCCAGCGCCGCGGCGGACGAAATCAGCAGCAAGAAGCCAAGAGCGAGCCGCGGCGACCCGGGCGGCTTCGAGCGCGTTGGCGGCTTTTCCGACTTCCGACTTCTGACTGCCCAGTTCCGTTTCATGGCCGCGCGCCCTTTCAGCAGAACGACCAGACCGGCCCAGGGGATCAGGATAAAGCCGGTCGACAGCACCGCCAACACGGCCAGGTCGCGGTAAACGCCGAAGTGCAGCAGCGTGAACGCCCGCACGGAGGCGGTCTCCCAGCCCGGTGCCGCCAGCAGCTTGGTCGTCGCCACGTCGGCGAATGCCAGAATCACCACGACCAGCCAGGCCACGCCGGCGTCGGGCAGCACTGCCGGCCAGTAGACGTGGCGCTGCACGCCCAGCCAGTCGCAGCCGTCGATCCGCGCCGCCGACTCCAGCTCCCGGGGCACGCGCTGAACTGCGGCGGCCAGCAGCAGCACGCCGATCGGCAGGAAGCGGACAACGTAGCCGATGAGCGTCGCCGCCGGGGAGTCGTAGATCGCCCCCGGCAGGCCCGGGCGATTGAGCAGGTGGATCAGGCTGATGCCGACCACCGGGCCGGGCGTTGCCAGCAGCAGCACGATCGCGGCGGCGACGGGGACGCGCAGGCGCCGGCCGCGCAGCAGCGACACCGCCAGACCCGGCGACGCAAGCACGACGAGGCCCGCGGCGAGCGCCGACAGCGCTGCCGACACCCACAGCTCGCGTTGCAGGCCGCTTGCCGACGCCAAGAATGCCTCAGGCGAGCCGATGTGTGCGAGCAGCGCTGCGACCGGCGGCGTGAGCAGGGCGATGACGAAGACGGCGGCTGCCAGCGCCAGCGGTGTCCGCCAGCGACCGAGGCGGAGGGTGCGCGGGGGCAGGCCGAACTGCCAGGGGGTGTGCTCGCCGAGCAACCGGTAGCGGACTTGAATGCTGACGAGCATCGCGGCCAGCAGGAGCAGGAGCGGGATGGAGGTGAGCACGGGGCCGGCCGCGGAGCGGCGCAGCTCGAACTGGGTGTACACCTCTTCGGCGAAGGTGCGGACGGACAGAATGTCGGTGACGGTGAAGTCCGTGGCGACCAGGAGGATCACCAGCAGGCCGAGCATGGCCATGCCCCAGCGGGCCTGGGGGAGCGTTGCGCGCCGCAGCACTGCGGCGGGTCCGGCATCCAGCCGCGCCAGATCCTCCAGCTCGCGGTCTGCGCAGCGGAACGTGGCGCTCAGCACCAGGACCGCCAGTGGCGCATGGATCAGACCGTACAGCAGCCCGCAGGCCAGCAGCGACTGCCCCAGCCGGGTGACGGGCAGATACGCCAGCGCGAAGGTCATGGTCACGTAGGCGGGGATGCATGCGAACAGCAGGGCGATGCCGATCAGGATGGAGCGCCCTGGCAGGTCGGTCCGTCCGACCAGCAGCCCGCCGACCAGGCCGATCGCCAGCGCGGTCGACAGTGCCACTCCACACACGGCCCCCGTGTTCCCCAGCAATCCGAGCCAGCGCGCCAGCGGCGCCGTTGAAGTCCCGTACCCGACGTCAGTGGCGGTCGGCGTGACCGGTCCGGCGCCGAACAGCGCGGCGAGAACGGCGTGGACCGGGACGGCAAGAGCGGCGAGGAGCAGCGCGGCATGAAGCGCCACGATGGCGCCCGCCAGGACGTGCCGGGCATCGGGGAGCACCAACCGGTAGTCAGGGCGCCGCAGGCGGGTTGCCCGCCGGTGCGCGGATCGGAGACCGGAAAGCAGACACCGGGCCGGCGGCAACAGTCGGTCGGCCCATCGGCGCAGCGCGCTCATGCGGGCGACAGTCTATCGCCGACCGCGGGCGTTCGCCGTGGCGCGGCCCCCACGGCCTTGCGATGCGTCCGGTGGGGTCAGGCCGACGGCGCCGGTTGCTGATGCTCAAGCGTCAGGACGGCGCGCACGAGCTCAACGGCGGAGCCAGCTCCCATCTTCCTCATCACGCGCCTGCGATGCAACTCGACCGTCTTCTCACTGACATTCAGCTCGCGTGCGATGCTCTTGTTCGATTTGCCGCAGACAACCAGGTTCATCACCTGTCGCTCGCGCGGGGTGAGCCGTTGCAGACGGGCCAGAAGCGTAGCCCTGGTCGTCTGACGCCGGCAGCGCTCCGCGTCGAGCTCGATTGCGGCGTGGATCTGATCCAGCAGCACCTGGTCCTTGACGGGTTTCTGGAGGAAACCCACCGCGCCGCCTTTCAGGGCGCGCACGGCCATGGGCACGACGCCGCGCCCGGTCAGGATGATGATCGGAATGCCGACGCCGCGATCGTTGAGATGCTGCTGGAGCTCCAGAGCGTTCATGCCGCGCATACGCACATCGAGCAAGAGCACGCCCGGCCGGTCGGGGTCGTAGGCGGCGAGGAATGCCTGCGCGGACGTGTAGGTTTCGACTTTCAGCCCGTCGGACTCCAGCAGCCAGCGCAGGGCCTGGCACAGGTCCTGATCGTCGTCCACGACGAAAACGGTCGCCTCAGCGCTCATGCTTCCCCTCCCGCCCGCCACCGACTGGCAGGTTGAAGCAGAATGTTGCCCCGCCGGCGGGATTCGGCGTGGCCCAGAGGCGCCCCCCATGCGCCTCTCCGCGAACACGCAGCAGGCCGGCCAGATGTGCCGACACGAGCGTCTCGATCGGTGCACAAGCGGACGCGGGCCGCCGGCCCAGTTTGCGGCCGTCGCGCAGCAGCTTGTCGGATGGCCGCCTTACGTATGCCGCGACGAGGCGCGCATACGCTGCCGGCCACCCGCCCCGCATCGGTTCTGTTCCACCGGTCATGGCCTTGCCGTCGGAGGTGCCTGCGCCTCCCTCTACTGCGACGAGATACCGGGCAGGTCGCCGTCGCCCGTACGCTGCGCACATCCCGTTCCGGGGCGCGCAGCGGCCCGGCACCCCCGGCATGTGTTCGACGCGCCTGGGTCGCGCCGACGCCCGGCGGGTATTCTACCGCGCCGGGAGCGGTTTTGGTGGCGGTTGGCCCCGCGATTCTCACGCGCTGCGCGCCACCCCGCGTCCTCCGGACAGGCTCGGACGCGTTGCCAACAGCCGCGGCTTCAGCCCGCGCGGCACCGTCCGGTGCGCTGGGGCAGATTGCCCCGCGTCCCGCCCGCGACCCCCGAGCTGATTCCTGTCCGTCCACTGCACGCGCCGCGGCTATAACCTGACCGCCAACGCCGGCGCCGTGCACCCCGGGCGTCCTGCCTCCAGGCGCGCCCGGCTGCCGACCGCAGCGCGGAGCAGCGGCCCCGGCGGCTTGCCGCCGTCGGAGCCCTACGCCCCCAAGGGGACTCGAACCCCTGTCTCCAGGATGAGAACCTGATATCCTAGGCCACTAGACGATGGGGGCCTTCTGTGCCGCTCGCCCGAGCGGCATACATGAACCTACCCGAACCCTTGGGCCGCGTCAACCTGTGTCCTCGGCGGCAACCGGCGCGGGTGCGATCCGCTTCCGTGGCGACAGCGAAATGCTCGCGCGGCGCGACTTGCGTGGCGCTGCGAGCCAAACTCCGCGGGGCACCTTGCAGCAGCACGGGCGCCAGTGCGCAGGCAGCGACATCACCGTGCGCGATCAGGCCTCACGCGCCAAAAGGCTAGGCTCCGGGCCGGCTATACCCGGGGGTGACCGATCGGCTCCGGGGGCTACAGGCCGTCGGGTAGGTTGTCGATGCGTTCCCCAAGCCGATGGCGCAGTTGAGCGCGCAGCCCGTCCAGCAGCGGCCGCAAGTCGAAGCTGTGCTGCGGCTCGAAGATGAGCGGCAGATCCTGGTCCATCAGCCGCACCGTCAGGATCGTCTTCTCCCGCTCCCCGTGGGTGCCGAACACGTACAGCACCTCGTCGCGCACCTCGAGGCGCAGGCCGAGCCGGGTGTACGCAATGCGTTCGGGCAGCAGCGCGGGCAGGTCGAACTTCAGTGTCCGCCGCACGAGTTCACGTACCAGCCGACCCTCGATCCAGCCGGCCGTGCCGGCCGCGTCCGGTGCCGGTGGCGCGGGTGCCACGCGCACCAGGGCGTCGAGCGACTTGAGGCGGCTGTGCTCGATGGTCAGGTCGCCGATGGTCAGGTCGAGCGTGCCGCTCATCGTGCCCCAGCCCAGCGCGGCAGTCAGCGGCTCCAGGGCCACGCCGCTGCCAGTGCCTGAGGCGACGAAGCGCGCCACGCCTTCGGGCGCGATGTCGGCGCTGCCGACCTCCAGCGTCAGGGTGCCGGCCGCTCCTGGCAGCCCCCAGGTCGCCAGCAGGTCGCCCAGGGCGACGTCCGTCAGCCGCCCGCGGAAGCGCAGGCGGGTGGGCCGACCGTTCTCGACGCGCAGTTCTTGCAGCTCGATCTCCGGGCAGCGGCCGCGCCAGGGCGTGGGCGTGAACCCGGCCGTGCATTCAGGCAGCTCCAGCTCGCGACAGCGCCCGCTGACCGTCAGACGCCAGCCCGGTTCCTGCTCTTCGTAGACGAGCTGCCCGTCGAATGTCCCCGCGACCAGCGGGACGCCGAGCAGTTCGCGCAGGCCGGCGACGCGGACCGGCAGCTCCGGGACGCTCAGGTCCAGCCGGTCGATGCGGATGCCGCCATTCAGGGGTGAGAAGGACGCGGCGATGACCATGGGGCGTTCGCTGCGGAAGCCGTTGAATACCGGGCAGGCGATAGAGGCGCGTCCGGGGCCGGTGAAGTCGATTCGGCCCGCAGCTTCCGCCAGCGTCGCCCGGAAGCCATCGCGCTCGAATGACACCTCCATCGCCGTGAACATGACGCGCTCCGGCCCTCCCGGAGCAAAGCCGGAGCGCAGCCCGGACTCCACGACGCCCCGGTAGTCTTCGCGCAACCACGTCCGCGTCGAGATCTCGCACCAGCCGCCCTCGAGCCGCAGCTCGTAAGCATTGGGATCGTCCGCCCGCGGCGCGCCGGCGACGATCGCCCGCTGGCAGGTCAGCGCCCGGCCGCGCCGCTGCGGCAGCCAAACGACGACGTCGCGGAACTGGCGCGCGGTGCGTGACAGCGGGGCGACCGCGCCGATGTCTGCCGGCAGCCCGAGGCGCCGGCTGAGCACGGCGGCGCAGCGTGCCCGGTATGCGTGGCCGCGCAGATACCACGCGTACCCTCCGCTGATGGCCAGCGACCCGAGCATCAGGCCGGCCACGATGACGAGCAATGCGAGGCGGCGGACAGGCATCGGTCGGATTCTACGACCGACCGTCGTCCGAATCACCCGCCCCCTTCAGACGGGCGCAGCCGGTGCCGATTTTATGAGCAGGCGAGCGCGGGTCTGCGCCGGTTGCGCCCGGGCCCGGATTCGCTGCGGAGGACGGTGCGATGCCGCGCGTGCTGCTTCTGTCTGTCGGGGTCTTATTGTGGGTCGGCGGGTGCAACAGCCCGGCGCAGCGTCTCAACGCGCCGCCTCACGGTCAGGCCCTCCGCACCAGCGACATGCAGGGCACGTTCACATACATGGCCGACAACGCGCTGCTGGCCGACATGACCATCAGCGACATGCACTTCCTGCCGCACCGGGCCGCGCTCAACGACCTGGGGGTGCAGCGGCTCAGCCGGCTGGCTTCGCTGCTGGAGGCCTATGGCGGCACCATCCGCTTCAACACCGATCTGACCGACAAGGAGCTGGTCAGCCGGCGGATAGAGGCGGTGCGCGACTTCCTGGCCGAGGCAGGCATCGACACGACGCGCGAAGTTGTGGTACGCGATATACCCGGCGGGGAGGGGATGGCGGCCACCGAGGCCCTGCTCATCAAGCAGCACGAGGGCACCTACCAGCCCCGGCGGGAGTCCGGCGCCGTCAGCCCCGAGTCCGCCGAACCCAAAAAGTAAGAGCCACGGTAACAGGAGTCGGACCGTGTATCCGTTGCAGGGCCGCTTGCGGTTGCAGCTCGCCGCCATCTTCCTGGCCGGTGCCGTCGGCTGTACCCAGCCTCCGCCGCAGAAGGGCAGCCCCGGCAACCTGCCCGGGCCGCAGCCCAACGTCAACGAGCCGAAGGTGAACGCCACCACTTACTTCGCCCACGGCCACCTGCTGGAGCGTCAGGGCCAGTTCGAGCGGGCGCTGGTCCAGTACCGCAAGGCACTGGCCTTGCAGCCGGAGTTTCTCTCGGCGCGGAACCGACTGGGCATCACGCTGAACAAGCTGGGGCGACATGATGAGGCTTCGCAGCAGTTCCGGCTGGCGCTGAAGGAGCACCCGGAACTGGCCTACCTGCACAACAACCTGGGGTTCAGCCTGTTTCTGGAGGGAAAGTACGCCGAGGCCGAGGCCGCGTTTCAGCAGGCGCTCAGGCTCAAGCCTGACTTTCCGCGGGCGCACATGAACCGGGCCCTGGCGCTGGCCCGCCTGCAACGGTTCGACGAGACGTTCGCCGAGCTGCTGGCTGCCGGCGACGAAGCCGACGCCAACTTCAACATGGGGATCATTCTCACCGAGGCGAAACGCTACGCGCAGGCGGCCCGCTACCTCGAGACCGCCATCGCTCTGCGCCCCAACTTCGACGCCGCCAGACAGCAGCTCCACGAGGTCGCGCGCCTCGCCGCTGACCAGGAGAGCTGCCCGCCGCCAGAGGTGGCGGCCGCAGAGCAGCACGCCGCCGACGAGCCGGTGGAAACTGCCGCCGAGCCGGCGCCGCAGACGCAAGACAGCCCTGCGGCGCCCGTCGCCGACGCCGCCCAGGAGCTGGAACCAGCCCCGACGGCGACCGCTGCGCCGGCCGGGCAGACCCGTGTGAGTGAAGCACGGAGCGAACCGACGGAGGCAGTGTCCGCCGCGGTCGCCGTCGCAGACGAAGACGTGCCCGCCTGGCTCGACCTGCTGTTCGTGGACGGCGCACAGGAGCCGGCGTCCGCAGAGCCGCGGAGCGCGGAGCCGACGGACATCTCGGCGGAGGCGGGCACTTGGCAGCCTTCAGAGCCGCCGGCTGAGGATGTTGCGCCGCCGGAACCGATCGTCGCACTTCTGGAGCCGCTGCTGCCGGGAGCAGAGGATACGCCGCAGACGCTCGCTTTACCGGAGGCGACGACGCCGGCCGACGAGCCCAACGACGCGCTCTTGCGTCTCGGGCCGGAGGGTGCGACGCCGTCGGAGGCCGGGCGGCAGCCGGAGTGCCTGGCCTATGCTCTGGCGTCCGGTCCGGACCTGGACATCCTCATCGAGAAGACCTTAGCCGGCATGTTGGCGCCGTCCCGACCGGTCGCCGATCAGCCTCAGGCGGCGCCGGCAACGGCAGCCGATCTCGACCTGGAAGTGGTCTTCGCACTGATCAACGACGCGCTCACCGCGCTGCGCGAACAGCACGCAGAGGCATTCGAAGCGATCTGGAGCGAGCTGGGCGACTACCTGTTCCCCGCGACGGCATCGCTGCCGGGCGCCGCGCCGGAAGCGTCAGCGGAAGAGGGCGAAAGTTTCCCGACGGTCCGCCAGACGGTGACCGGCAAGTAGCCCCGCGTACGCCCCCCGGTACTCCTCGATCATCCGCCGCCTGTCGCCGGCCGCGCTGGCCTGCGCCGCTGCCGCTTCGACCCGTCGCCGGGCCTGCTGCGGGTCTTCGAGGGCTTGGAGCATGCGGCGGCAGGCATCCTTGGGAGATTTGGGGCGGCACAGCCAGGCGGTGAGGCCGTCGGCAAGCATTTCGCGCACCGCGGGTACGTCGGCGGCGACGATCGGTCGGCCCGCGGCCATCGCCCAGACGACCGCCGACAGCGGCGCGTCGCGCGCCGGGAGGTAGACGGCCAGGTCCGCGGCCGCCAGCAACTGGGCCAGCGGCAGATTCTTTCCCGCCAGTCGCAGCATCCATGTGCGCCGGCAGGACGCGACCAGCCGGGCGACGCGGCGTGCCTCGCGGCTCTCGTTCGGGAGCACCAGGCGAGCGCGCGGTCGCACCTGCTGCAAGAGCATCGCCGCCCAGGCTGCCCAGAACGCCCCGGTCTCCCGGACAACAGGCGGTAGAACCAGCACCGCCGTGTCGTCGGCATCCAGCCCCAGCGCGGAGCGTCCGGTCTGGGGGTCGGCCGCCTCGAGCGCCGCCTGGTCAACCGCGTCGCGAATCAAGAGGCAGGCGTCACCAGACAGCCCGGCCTCACGCAGCTCTAGCCGCTGGCACTCGGAGCAGCAGACGACGCGCACGCGCCCTGATCTTACTACGAAGCGGCGCAGCGGCGGAGCGATCCCGCGCATCAACCGGCGTGCGTCGAGCGGCGGCTCCAGCTCGAGCAGGACGGGAGTCCTGCCCCGGTCCGCCAGCACCCAGCTCAACGCCTTGACCGACCAGCAGTGAACGATGCTCGCCGACGCCCCCGGCAGCAGGTCGCGCAACCGCGGCTGGCCCAGCCAGCTCACGCCGAGCGGAACTGTGATGCGCTGCGACGGCCGCGGCCGGAGCCAATCGTGCCGTCCGGCGCCGAACTGCACGACGTCGTGCCAGCCCAGGTCACGCCGCGCGCATAGGGCGCGCAGCCGCTCCAGCCGCGCGGACGGCGTGTCAGCGCCGACAACATGCAGCACATAGGGCTGGCCCGCAGGCATCACCGGGATTTTGGTGGCTGACGGCGATCGTGTCGAATCGACGGCAGGGGCGACTCTTCCAGCGCCGCAGCTCCGGCGGCCGGTGTCAGCTCGTGCGGCGGAGGACGATCCGCACCGGTCTGGGCGCCGGCATGCGGCGTAGGCTCAGCAGCGCGCAGCGGCCGGTCCGTCGCTGCCGGGATGCCGTCCGCAGGAGCAGACTGACGATCAGGAGCGAGGAGGCTCTGGTCAGCCGCAGGTCCGGTCGGTCTCTCGGCGTCATCGGCGCACCTCCTGGCCGCCGCGCGGCCGCTCACAACCAACCCCCGGAAGGTTGGACGGCGGCGACTCTGTTTCTGTTCGCGCGATTACATGGATTTGCGCGCCGGGAGTGCGGCCGGCAGGTTTGCCGCGGGGTCTGAAGCCGGCCGCTGTGCGGGCCGTTCGCGCGGGCTGAGGCCGGCGGCGGGCTGGTTTGCCGGTACGGCGCCGGCGCAGGGCACCCTCGCGGTGCTCAGTGGAGCGGGTTGTTTGCCGGTCGGTGAATCGCCCCGCTTATTGTCCGCCCGGACCCGACCCGGACTTCAGTCGGATCGGCCCCTTGCGTCGGAGACCGCTGTCGGAATCGGCTTCGGCGGCGGACTCTTTGGGAATGTTGATCACGCGTGGCCGGGCGACCTCCTCCTCTTCCAGCTCGCGCTCCTTCTCTTCGGCCTCGGCGAGCCAGTCGAGCACGCTGTCCTCGAGCGTCTTCTCCTGCCTGGGCACCTCGAACTTCTCGCCGCACTTCTTGCAGCGCGCGCGGCGCCCCTGGCACTCGACGGGGAGGCGGTATTTCGCCCCGCACTTCGGACAGTTGCACTTGATGAAGTCCGCCACGACTCACCTCGTTCGGCCCGCGCCTGGAGCGCGTGCCTCAGCCCACGCTGCGCAGCAGCGCACGCCCCGCTGCCACGTCCCCATCTGCCGGCTGGGTTACGACCTCTGGATGAACGAGTATGAGTCCTGAACGCGTGCCGGCGCGCAAAGCCCGCGGACACGGGCACCCAGCCGGGGCCGGCTGACAGTTCACGCTACCACGCCTGGGTTCGCTTTTCAATAGATTCTATCGGTGCGGCGCGTCGCCGGCGCAGCCCGTCGGCGCCGCAGTCCGCTATCCTGGCGGGCAAGCCGGATCGAACCTGGCGCGCCGACGCGCCTTGCGCTTCCGGTGCGCAGACCCCGAGCCGGTGGGGTGCGGCTTGCCGCACCCATCTCTGCCTTGCTGGCGCGGTGTGCAGAGGTCCCAAGACGCCGTAGGGTGCGGCTTGCCGCACCACCTAGGGGCACGTTGTCCCGTAAACCGCCAGCAGGCTGGCCAGATCGGCCAGATCGACGTCGCCGTCGCCGTCGAGATCGCCTTGCTCGTAGCCCACGTCGCCGGCCGTGCCGTAATGGGCCAGCAGGATCGCCAGGTCGGCCAGGTCCACGTCCGCGTCGCCGTCCAGGTCACCCAGGCAGGACACGAACCATCGGCTGAGGATGCGGTACGACCCGTAGGGCGGGTCGGTCAGCGATTCGTACACCAGCAGGTCGCGTCCGTCGGTGCCGGCGCAAATGCCCGCGAAGCGCGCGCCGTACTGCGGCTCGAAGCAGACCGGGGCCGTTGGCGCGGCGTCGGCGCCCGGTCCGAGCACGACGGCGCACAGCTCCGGCTCGCCCAGGTAGCTTACGGCCACGACGTGCGCGATGCCGTCCCACGAAACGTCGGCCCAGGTTTCGCTCTTTCCGGGAGTCAGCAGGATCGGAAACGGCTCCGTGAGCACGCTGCCGTCGGGGGCCAGGCGCACCCCGTAGGTGTCGGACTGGCTGCCGTCGTTTCGCTCATACACTGCCAGGTAATTCTGCCCGTTCCAGGAGACGCGGGGGTAGCGTTCGTGCAGTTCGTCGCTCACGACGATGGCGCGCCCGTCGGGATCGAGCACGGTCCCATCCGGCGCGACGCGGGCTGCGTACAGGTCCGCGTTGAATGCGTTGCGTTCGTCCTGCCAGACAACCATGAAGTCGCTCTGGCCGAAGGTGGCATGGACGTTGGTCTGGGCCAGCGGCGCCTGGCAGATCGGGAACGGCCCGATGATCGGGCTGCCGTCGGCGTGCACAATCAGCCCCCACACATCGCTGTACTCGCCGTACCGTTTTTGCGCGTAGGCGACCAGAAAGCTGTTGGCGCCGTCCCAGGCCAGCGCCAGGTCGATCTGCTTGCCGGGCTCGGTGCACAGTGGCTCCCCGGGCGGGTACACCACGCCGTCGGGATCGACCCACGCCCCATAAATGTCCACCTCGCTGGTCGGGAAGTTGCGCTCATCCTGCCAGATCACCAGCGACCTGAACGGCGTGGATGCGACCTGCGGACACCGCTCCCAGGTATCCAGGTCCACCACCCTGATGGCATCGATGTCGATCGGAGTTCCGTCAGCGGCTACCCGCGCGCAGGCCACCCCGGGCTCCGAGACCCATTCCGACCAGGCGACCAGATACTGGCTCCCGTCGAAGCCGACGGCCGCGTCCTGGCGATGCTGGGCGGCACTGCTGACCCGGAACCCGCCGGGATCCAGTACCGTGCCATCGGTGGCCACCCGCGCGGCGAACACGTCGGCCTCGTCGTCTCGCGTGTCGCCCCAGGCCACCAGGTACTCGGGGGCACCCTCGTCCGACCTCTTGAAGTCCACGGCGGGGAAATGCTCGGCGTAAGCCCCCGCTGCTATCGGGAAGCTCGGCCAGACCTGGGGCGCCAGGGGGTAGACCACGGCGCCGCGCACGTCCGGCGGCGGGCTGCCCAGCCAGAAGCCCTCTTGGTAGACCACCAGCGTGTACCGTCCGTCCGACGCGGCTGCGGGGTAAAGCTCCGGCGCCGCCGTATCGGCGACGGGAAAGCTCCACAAGAGGTAACCATCGCCAGTCACCACGCGCGCGTAGACGTCAAGGTTGCCATTGCGGTCGTCGTGCCAGACGACGAGGTACATGCCTGAGGAACCGTTCCAGGCGACCGCCGGACCACCCTGCTCGCCCGTTTCGGCGCAGATGGGAAAGGGCAGGCCGCCGGGCGTCGCCGGATCGTAGAACTGTCCCCACACGTCGCGTTCCGCGCCGGTGTAATGCTCCCAGGTCACCAGCGCGCGGCTTTGATCCCAGGCCATTTCCGGGTGCATCTGATCCCCAGGACCGACGTAAAAGGCGAGTCCGCCCGGATCCAGTACCGTTCCGTCGGGAGCGACCCGGGCCGTGTACAGGTCGAAGTCGCCGCTGCGCGCATCCTGCCAGATCACTACGAATTCCTGCCCGGTCCAGATGACGTCCGGCTCGGACTGGTCCCCCTCGGCGCCGCACAACAGGACCCCGTCGGGCGCCAGCGGCTGCCCGTCGGATGTGGCCAGCGTGAAGTAGATGTCGGGTGTGAAGTATCCGCCCCGCATATCGGTCCACGCGACCAGGTAGTGCGTTCCGTTCCAGGCAGTCGCGGCCTGCAACTGGAACGACTCGCTCCGGTTCAGCGCCAGCCCGGCCATGTCAAGCACGTTTCCGTCCGGCGCCACGCGACCGCCGTAGACGTCGAGGCCGAAGAGCACAAGCTCCTGCTCGAAGCGGGCGTCGCGGCCGTCATTCCACAGCACCATGAAATCCGTGCCGCCCCAGGCGACCGCGAGCGGCTTGAACGGGTAGTTGTCGTCGATAACCGGTTGAACGTTCGCCGCCGGGCCGATCTGGTAGCCGGGCGCGACGTGGCGCTCCGGTCCGACGAACGCTCCGTCCGCGCGGCAAAGCCCTGCCCCGCACACCACTGCAAGCCAGACAAGCAGCCCCAGTTTGACCTGTTCCCCTTCGCTTCTCATGGGTCACCTCCGATTTGAGTCCCCGCGACGTGCCCAGCATTTGCTAACTAATTCTAGCCCACGACCGGTCGCACAAGCAAGGCGGACCGGGGCCCGCGCCCCACTCCCCCACGCCCGTCGCACCCCCAGACCGTGCCCCGCTTGCCGGCCGTCCGTGGGAAGCGCCCGCTTGCGCCGTACTGCTACGGCGGCCCCGGCGGCACGTACGCCCGCCCCTGTCGGTAAAGCTCCACGCGTTGCGCGATCAGCCGGGCAATCACTTCCTGACCGCTGGCCTGCGCCAGCCGCAGCGCCTGCTCCGCCGCCCGTACCGCCTCGTCGAACTGTCCGGCGGCGGCGTGGCACACGCCGAGCGTGTCCAGCGGCTCGATCGCCCGGTAGCCGGTGAGCGCGCATGCTCGCCGGGCGAACTGGATGGCGCGGCCGGCGTCGCGCAGGTCCGGTTGCGGCGCCGTGGCCAGCACCCAGGCCAGCTCGCGCAGCAGGTCGGGGTCGTCGGGCCGGGAATTGACGGCCAGCGAAAGCTGGCTGATCGCCTCCGCCGTCCGCCCGGCCCGGTAGAGCACCTGTCCCAGCAGGCAGCGGGCGGTCGCGTAGTCGGGCTCCAGGCGGACCGCGGTCGTCAGATGCTGCACGGCCTGGTCGATGTCGCCCTGTGCCACCAGGGCCTTGCCCAGGCAGAAATGCGCCGTCGCGTTCTCCGGCTCCAGCCGCACCGCCTCGCGCAGATGGACCAGCGCCTGCTCGGGCATGCCCTGGTTGACCAGCAGCACGCCGAGCGTGCGCTGCGCCGTTGCGTGTTGCGGCTTGAGGCGGACCGCCTCGGACAGGTGTCGGGCGGCCTCCGCGGCCTTGCCCAGCCGGAACAGCATGACGCCCAGGTTGAAGTGCGCCGCCCCGCTCTGCGGGTCGAGGCGCAGCGCCGTCCGCAGGTGCCGCTCGGCCTCCTCGAACTGCCCCTCGGTCGAGAGCAGCCCGCCCAGATTGCTGTGGGCGACGGCGTTGTCGGCGTTCAGCTCCAGCGCCTTGCGGTACTGGGCGATTGCACCCGCGACGTCGTTGGCGGCCAGATACATATCGCCCGCGCGCACATACGACACGTCGTCGATGAAGCGCTCGCGGATGCGCAGCAGCGCCTCCGGCCGCGCGTTGACAAACTCCGGAATGTTGGCCGCCCGGTCGGGCGCCGTGAACTGTGCCAGCAGCACCGGCGGCGTGCTCTCGCCCTGCTCGTCGATGTGCGTCAGGAAAAGCTGCGTGTAGGGCGAGTTGACCTTGGACGAGAACACCAGCCACCTGCCGTTGGGCGACCAGCTGTGCCAGGAGTTCATCCGCCCGGTGTTGGCGCGCAGGCGGCGCGGCTGTCCGCCGGCGGCGGGAATGATGTACAGCTCGCTGTCGGGCTGGAGCAGCATGTAGCTGCGGGCCTTGCAGAAGACGATCCAACGCCCGTCGGGCGAGAACTTCGCAAAGTAGTTGCTCATCCCGTCAGCGGAGGCCCCCGCGATCGGCTCCGGCTCACCCCCCTGGCCCTCGTTGAACGGGACGCGGTACAGATCAAACAGGAAGCTCTGACCTTCTTCGAGAAACTCGGCGCACTCGTCCTGGCCGAGCAGCACGTTGCCCTTGTCCTTCCGCAGCCGGTAGGCCGGGCTGCGGGCGAAGACGATCGTCCCGCCGTCCGGGCTCCACGTCGGATTGCTCTGCACATACGCCGGATCGTCCGCCCCGGGCAACGCGCAGAACTGCTTCGTCTGCCGGTCGTAGACCACCAGGATGCCCTTGATCGGGAAAAAGAGCTGCGAAAACGCCAGATCGTCCCGCGGCACGAAGACGGAGCGATCCTTGACCGTGCTGATGACGTAGCGGCCGTCCGGCGAGACCTGCGACAGCAGCCCGAAGGTGTCCTCCCCGTCGTCGCGCCGATAGTCCGCCCAGGTGATGATCTCCCGCGGCGACAGCTCGATCTGCGGCTGCACGGCGGCGATCGCATACGAGCCTTTGTCATTGGCATAATCGACGTCCATCCCCAGCGTCCGACCGTCGGCCGAGAACGAGTGGCAGTTGCCGCATACCGGCAGGTTCTCCAGAACGACGGGCGGCTGGTGCGGCGAGGAGATCGGGCCGAAGCGCCAGCGGATGCGACTGGGGTCCTTGACCGCCTCGATGAACGGCAGGTTCACCTCGCGATAGAAGATCGGCGCGCCGACCTCGTCGCGCGATGTGCTGATGCTGATCTGCGCCGCGGACAGGATCGTTCCCGGCACCCTGCGGTCCACCCCCAGCACCAGCACGCGGGCCGGCTTTTCCAGCGAACGGCGCTTGATCGCGTCCCAGTCATCCGCCCGCGGTGTCCACTCCGCCGCATGGGCGAGGAAACTCATCGGCGCTCCGCCGTCGGCGAATCGCAGGCTGACCACCCAGGTGTCCGCGGCGGGGTTGGAATCTGTCCAGCGGAACGTCGGCGCGACGATCTCCGGCGGGAAGACCGTTTCGTCCAGCGGATAGTCGATCGTGAGCCGGCCGTAGCTTGCCGACTCATCGTATGCAGCGAGAACGTCGTGCGGTCGCACGTCGCGCTGGCACGCCGCGGCCAGCAGCGCCACCATGCCGGCCGCATGGCGCACGACGCTGCGCCGCGCCAGACGGGATAATGCGGAAGCGTTCTGCACCGGCGGCATTCTAGCAGCCAGACCGGGTCCCAGGGATTCACTCGGCCCGCAGGGGACCCCGCAACGCCTGACAGCGGCCGGCTGCACAGCCCCGCCCGGGTTTTCAGCGCCATCGACCGTTCGGCAACTGCGCCTTGTCCGTTTCTATTCCGGCGAATAATCTCGCCAACGCCCGCGATCGGATCCGCCGTCGCCCAGCCCCCTGGTCGCGCAGGACTGCCGGACGTGACTGAGCTCGATCTGCTCATCCGCGACGGGACCATCTACGACGGCACCGGTGCGGCGCCGCGCCGCGGCGACGTGGCGATCGCCGGCGACACCATCGTCACCGTCGGCGATGCCGGCGACATGCGCGCCCGCGTGGAACTGGACGCCGGAGGGCTGGCCGTCGCCCCCGGCTTTATCAACATGTTGAGCTGGGCCGGTGAAGCCCTGCTCCACGACGGCCGTTCGCAGAGCGACATCCGCCAGGGCGTGACGCTCGAAGTCCTGGGCGAAGGCTGGTCCATGGGCCCGCTCAACGCCGCCCTCAAGGACGAGCAGCGCCGCCAGCAGGGCGACATCAGGTACGACATCGAGTGGACCACGCTCGGCCAGTTCCTCGAGCACCTCGAACGCCGCGGCGTCTCGCCCAACGTCGCCTCATTCGTCGGGGCGACTACGGTACGCATCCACGAGCTGGGGCACGCCAACCGCCCGCCGACGCCCGCCGAGCTTCAGCGAATGTGCGGCCTCGTCCGGCAGGCGCTGGAGGAAGGAGCGCTGGGCGTCTCGTCGGCGCTGGCCTACGCCCCGGGCGCCTTCGCCGACACCGACGAGCTGGTGGCTCTGGCCGCAGTGGCCGCCCGGCATGGCGGTCTGTACATCTCGCATATCCGCAACGAGGCCGACGGCCTGCTGGAGGCGCTGGACGAATTCCTGACCATTGCCCGCCGGGCCCGCATCCGCGCCGAGATCTATCACATCAAGGCCTGCGGCCGGCAAAACTGGCCCAGGCTGGATGAGCTGCTGGCGCGCATCGAGGCCGCCCGCGCCGCCGGATTGCCCATCACGGCCGACGCCTATCCGTACCACGCCAGCTCCAGCGGTCTGGATGCGACCATGCCGCCCTGGGTGCAGGAAGGCGGCCTCCAGGCCTGGATCGAGCGGCTGAAGGATCCGCAGGTCCGCGCGCGCGTGAAGCGGGAGATGACCACCCCCAGCACCGAGTGGGACAACTTCTATCTCTCCGCCGGCGGCCCCCAGAATATCATTCTCGTCGGCTTCAGGACCGAGGCGCTGAAACCGCTGGCTGGAAGGACGCTGGCCGAGGTCGCCGCCGCCCGCGGCACCCCGCCCGAGGAGACCATCATCGACCTGGTGGTCGAAGACGGGAGCAACGTCGCGGCGGCGTTCGTCTCCATGTCGGAGGAAAACGTCCGCAAGGTCATCCGCACGCCGTGGGTCAGCTTCTGCTCCGACGCCCAGTCCGTCGCCGCCGAGGGCGTCTTTCTGAAGCGCAGCCCCCACCCGCGCACCTATGGCGCCTTCGCCCGCCTGCTCGGCAGGTACGTCCGCGACGAAGGCCTCATCGCGCTGGAGGAAGCCATCCGCCGCCTCACCTGGCTGCCCGCCTCCAACCTCAGAATCCAGCGCCGCGGCCGCCTCGCCCCCGGCTTCTTCGCCGATATCGTCGTCTTCGATCCCGCCACCATCCAGGACCGCGCCACCTTCCAGCAGCCGCACCAGTACGCCGTCGGCGTCCAGCACGTGTTCGTCAACGGCGTGCAGGTGATCCGCGACGGCGAGCACACCGGCGCCAGGCCCGGCCGCGTCGTCCGCGGCCCCGGGTGGCGCGGATAGCGTCCGCTGTGCGCCCCGCCTCCTGCGGCCGGCCCGCCGCCTTATGCCGCGGCGCGCCTGGGGTGCGGGCTTCGGTCATCCGTGGCCGACGGCTGCACCGCCGGTGCCGCTCTGCGCCCCGCGGCGCGTCCCGCCTGCGGTCCGGGCAGGGCCTCGATGTTCGGCCAGTGCAGCAGCAGCCGCACGGCTTCGTCCTGAAGCTGTTCGTACGGCCTGACATCGCCGGGGATGTGGTTGTAGATGATGGAGAACGTGAGCCACTGCCCGTCGTACGTACGGACGTAGCCGCTCAACGCGCGGACGCCCTCGATGTAGCCCGTCTTGGCGAACACGTGCCCCTGCAATCCTTCGTAGCGGCGCTCCAGCGTGCCGTTCACCCCGCCCTGCGCCAGACTGTCGATGAACGCCGGCCCGTCCGGGCGCCGGAACATGACCGCAAACAGGTCGGTCAGCAGCCGCGAGGTGAGCTTGTTCTCTTCGCTCAGCCCGGAGCCGTCGGCGACGACCAGGCCGCTGTCGGCGATCCCGTTGCGGCGCAGAAAGGCCCGGATGGCCGCATCTCCGTCGGCCCATGAACCCGGCACGCTGCGGCCCTCGGTCGCCGCGAAGGCCTGCCCGGTCAGCTTGCACAACGCTTCCGCGAAGAAGTTCTGACTGTTGGTGTTGATCCGCCCCAGGATGTCGCGCACGCTGGTCTCGTGCACGGCCACGATGCTGTCGGCCGGCGGAACGAACCCGGCGTCGGCTGCCGGTGACCGACGAGGGGCGCCCGGAACAGCGCCTGTGCGCTGCGGGTCCGCGTACTGCCCGGGGGGCGCTGCCGCCCGGCGGATGCCGCCCGCGATGACGATGCCGCGCGCCGCCAGGTGCGTCCGCAGCGCGTCGCAGAAGAAGGCGCCCGGGTTGCCGACCGGTTTGCTTTTCAGCTCCGCCTGCTCGGCGCATGTGCCCGCCAGCCGGTAGATGTCGCCCCCGGCCAGCTTCTCAATCGTCGGCTCATGCCGGTCGGCGGTGAGGCACTCGTTGATCACCGTGATGTTCTGCACCGGCGGCATGACCTCGAAACGGACCGGCTGGCCCTTCTCCGTCGGGTAGATCGTGATGTCCACGCAGTTGTCGTTGAAGTTCAGCCCCGAGACCGGCGCGCCGTACCAGTGCAGCACATCGTCGCCCCAGCTCGGATGCACCCACTGCCCGTCCAGCGCGCCGTCGTAGTACACCAGGTCGCCGGCGATCCGCTCGACGCCGCGCCGCTTCAGGGCCGCGGCCCACTCGTCGAAGACACCGACCGGCGTCGAACCCCGCTGCCTGGCCAGCCGCGGGTCGCCGATGCCCGGGTCGCCCGTGCCGATCACCCACAGGTCCTCCCCGTCGAGCGCCAGATACGTCTTGAACGTGTGACCCGCGCCGAACATGTCCAGCCCCGCGGCGCTGACCGGAATCTTCATGTTGCTGGCCGGTGTGAACGGGACGTCCGTGTCCCGGCCGTAGATCTCCCTCCCCTCCGGCAGCTCCAGAACACGCGCCGTCACCGTCGCGCCGCTGTCCCCCAGCCGCAGCAGAATCTCATCCAGCCGCTGGTGCAGGACGGCCTGGCGGCGGGCCTGCGG
>Ga0209018_1000825_pt1 | contig 27374 bp, 23 predicted proteins | sample YNPBryBLVA2012_FD_185814 | JGI IMG/M metagenome (GOLD analysis project Ga0209018, IMG submission 185814) | Anoxygenic and chlorotrophic microbial mat microbial communities from Yellowstone National Park, USA - YNP Bryant BLVA 2012 (SPAdes)... ...
TGGGCAGCCTGTCACTGCCGGGAGACATTGCCCTGCGCGCATCAGGGATCATCACGATCTGCGGCGGGGTGCTGCTGGTGATCCCCGGCTTCGTCCTGATCCTGCTGCCACTGCGCCGCGACCCGCCCTCCTGACGCCGATGCGTGAAATGTCTTTCGCCGCTACACTGGTCAGCGAATCGCTCATCGCTGACCCAATGTGCAGGTTTCAAAACCGACCGCGTCTGCCCCGGTCGCCAGGTGTTCAAAACCCCTGGCTAAACCCGCAAAGTCCACTGAAGCGGACTGAAGGCGCGGGTCGAGACCGAGGCCGTCAGTCCACTTCAGTGGACTTTACATCCGTAGCCGGGGACTTGAGTCCCCGGCGCTGAAGCCCTGCACATAGGGTTCGCTGACCGCTGATGGCTGAGAGCTTCCCCATGTCCCTACGCCTGCAACGCCTGCTGATCATCTTTCTGGTAGCCTACTACACCCTGTTCGGCGGCTCCTATTACACCGAGCACAATCCCCCGCTGCGTGTCGCCCATCAGGTAGGGACGGCGCTGCTGTTTGCCCTGTGGCTGATCACCTTGTGGCGGGAAGGGCAGCTTTTTCCGGCGACGCCGCTGGACCGGCCCCTGCTGGCCTATGCAGGCGTGCTGCTGGCGTCGGCGATCCTGTCCCGCGACGCGCGCCTGAGCCTGGAATACACCTGGCCGCTGCTGACGCACATCCTGGGTTTTTACCTGCTGGTAGACCTGATGCGGCGCGGGCGGCAGCGTTGGGTGTTTGAGGCGCTGTTCGTCACCGGGGCGGTGATCGTCACCCTGACGGCGATAGAGATGATTGCCTGGTACTTCGGCCTGCCGCTGGCGCCGCAGTTCGTCCAGGGCTGGCCGCAGGTCTTCGGCCTGACTTTGCCGCCCATCACCCACAAAGCCGGGCTGGCGATGAACGTCTCGACGCTGCTGGGCAACTTCACGGCGACGACGGTTCCGCTGGCAGCCGGCTGGGCCATGACGGCGCGCCGCCGTGATCTGCGTCAGGGCGCGTGGCTGCTGGCCGGGGCGTTGACGGTGGTGCTGCTGCTGACTCAGTCGCGCAGCGCGCTGCTGGCCCTGGGCGCATCGGTGGGGCTGCTGGCGTTGTTCGCGCTGCTGCGGCAGGAGACGCAGGCGCGCTTTCCGGCGGCATTGCGCCCCCTGTTGGAGCGGCGGGCGCTGATCGGCGGGGCGGCGCTGGCAGGCGCGCTGATCGTGGGCGCGGTGCTGTGGGCGGCGCTGCGCGCCCCCCGCAGCGGTGACGTGGCCCGCCTGGACCTGTGGCACAGCGCCGTCGCCATGACGCGCGACGCCCCCCTGCTGGGCGTTGGGCCGCACCTGTTCGGCGCAACGCAGCGCCTGTACGGCGACCGGGCGCTGGCGGCCAGCACCGACCGGCTGGTGACGGCACACAACCTGCCCCTGAATACCCTGGCCGAGACGGGCGTGATCGGGCTGGCGGCGGCGCTGTGGGTGGGCGCGGCTTTTCTGCGGATGTGGCAGCAGGCGTGGCGCCGGGCCGAACCGGGCCGCCGTCTGCGGCTGGAGGCGTGCCTGGCGGCGCTGGCGGGCTTCGGCGTGCAAAGCCTGGTGGATACCTTCGCCCTGACCCAGACCGTGCTGCCCGTGCTGATGATCGCCGCCTACACCGCCGCCGGAGGCGTGACGCGGGCCGAGGCGGTGCGGGAGCGCCCCGGCGTGAACTCCGGGACTGAAAAGACCACGCCCTCCGGGCTGATCCGATCCAGGCCCGGAGAGCTTCGCCTGCTCAGCCGGAGATTGAAATCCCCGGCCATTCCTCTGCTCCTCCTTGCCCTGCTCGGAGTCGAACTGGCTTTCCTGCCGGTGCATGCGGGCGAACTGGCACACGGGCAGGCGCTGCGCGCTGCCGGGGTAGGCGACCTCGCCGGCGCGCTGGCAGCCACCCGCGCCGCCCACACCGCTGATCCCTGGCTGGGACTGTATCCGCTGCAAGAAGCCTATCTGCTCGGCCTGCTGGCGGAGCGCGACCCTGCCGTTTATCTGGAAGACGCCATCACCGCGCACGAACGCGCCCTGGCCCTCAGCCCGACCTGGGACCTGGGCCGACACAACCTGGCGGCGCTGTATGCTCAGGCGGGTCGCGTGGAGGAGGCCGTCACCGCTGAGGAGCAGGCTGTGCGTTGGAACCCGCTCCCGGCGGGCTATCATCTCAAGCTGGGCGAATACCAAGAGACGCTGCACGATTTCGACGCCGCCCGCGCTGCCTATGTCACGGCCCTGCGCGCCAACCCCAACCTGGGCGCGTCCGGCTTCTGGAGCGAACCTGGCCACCCGGAGCGCGCAACCGTGCCGGGCGAGGCGATTGACGGCCTGGCCGCCGAGCAGCGCGTGGATACCGGCCTGTGGCTGGCAATCATGGCGGGCGACCGCGACCGCGCGGCAGCCATCGCGGCGCGCATCGCGCCGGAGACGGCCCCCGCGAACGAACTGCGCGCCCTGGCCTACTGGGCCGCCTGGCTGAACGACGAACGGCTTGCGCCCTGCCCGGAATGCTTCTACGCGCGCATCGCGGCAGAGGGGGCGCTGCTGCCCTCGGACGACGTGCTGCTGGCGGAACTGGCCCTCCGGCGCGGGGACAGTATCGCACATCCGCTGGACCTGACGCCCGAACAAGCCGCACGGCTGGCCTTGTTCGCCAGCGAAGGGGGCACGGCGCGGGCGTGGTATGTGTTGGCGCAGGTGGCCGAACAGGCGGGCGCGGACGATGCGACGATCAACGGGCTGCTGGCGCGGGCCGTGCCGCCGGTGTTCGCCCGGCAGGAGTTCGCCGCGACGGTCTACGGGCGCATCAGCCTCTTCGACGAACTGCCGCAGGCGCGCACGCCCGCTCTGGGCCGCTACGATCTCGAACCCTGGTTTGCGCTGGCAGAACGCTACACGGCAGCGGGCCTGCCGGACCGCGCCCGGCGTGTCTATGCGGCGCTGCTGCTGGCCGACCCGTACCTATGGGACGTCCGCCAGCAAATGGAGGAGTGATCGGTCCGGGGCTTTTCAGCGCGGGATGGCCGCGCTCGCCAGTTCATCGGCCCGCTCGTTGTAGGCGTTCCCGGCGTGGCCGCGCACCCAATGCCAGCGAATCGCGTGCCGGCTGCACAGGTCGTCCAGCGTTTGCCACAGCTCCACGTTGAGCACCGGCTTGCCGTCGGCCTTGCGCCAGCCCCTGCGCTTCCAGGCGGGCAGCCACTCGGTAATGCCCTTCTGCAAATACTGCGAGTCGGTGTAAAAATCGACGGCGCAGGGCTGCTTGAGCGCCCGCAGCGCCTCGATGGCGGCGGTGAGTTCCATCTGGTTATTGGTTGTGTCGGGGGCGCCGCCGGAAAGTTCCAGCGGTTCTTCCTGCGGGTAGATCAGCACCGCACCCCAACCGCCGGGGCCGGGATTACCGGAGCAGGCACCGTCGGTGTAAATCTGCACATGGGGAAGGGAGGTGGCTTGGTCGGCCATAGGTTTCTCCAAACCGAACAGGTGTTTGCCGACCATTGTAGCGTCGGCTTCAAGGCGCCGCTACCGGGATTATATTCCTGCCGCGCCGCGCAGCAGCCAGGTGCACCGCCGCGCCGCCGAAGCCGATGATCCCCCGCTTCAGGAACAGCCACGCCACCTCGCCCACACGCCGCGCCCGATCACCCGGCATGGCTTCCTTCCGGGAAAAGCAGCCCGAACTCCAACGCATGCAAAAGACATTCAACCCCTGGGCGGGCACGTCCTTTGTGGTTAGATTATGCAGGACAGTCCTGCGATCTCAAAGGAAATGGCCTATGCAATGGGTACGCTTTGAACACAGCGGTGTGATACGCTGGGGCGTGTTGCGCGAAGATGGCGTCATGGCGACGCTGCTCACCTGGACAGACGTGCTGGCCGGGCAGCCGCCCGCTCCCGGCCCGGTCTTCGACCTGGCCGCCGTGCGGCTGTTAGCGCCTGTAGAGCGCCCCGGCAAGATCGTCTCCATCGGCCAGAACTACTGGGACCACGTCCGCGAGCAGGGCAAGCCGCCGCCGGAACGCCCGATCATCTTCGCCAAGTACCCCACCAGCATCATCGGCCCCGGCGACACGATTGCCTGGTCGCCCGCCCTGACCCAAAAGGTGGACTTCGAGGCAGAGCTGGCGGTGGTGATCGGCAAAACGGCCCGCCGCGTGAGCGAGGCCGACGCCCTAGACTACGTCTTCGGCTACACCGCCGCCAACGACGTGACCGCCCGCGACCTGCAATATGGCGACGGCCAGTGGGTGCGCGGCAAGAGCCTGGATACCTTCTGCCCGCTCGGCCCGGCGCTCGTCACCGCCGACGCGATCCCCGACCCGCAACAGCTCGCCATCCGCTGCACGGTCAACGGCGTGACCCTGCAAGACAGCAGCACGGCGGAGATGATCTTCAACGTGGCGCACCTGATCTCCTACGCCTCGCAGGCCTTCACGCTGGAGCCGGGCGACCTGATCCTGACCGGCACACCCAACGGCGTGGGACACTTCCGCACGCCGCCGGTCTACTTGCAGCCGGGCGACCGCGTCGTGGTCGAGGTAGAGCGGATCGGGCGGCTGGAAAACGTCTGCGCGGAGGGGTAGCCGGACATGGACCAGACCACCGCGATCATCAACCGCGTGCTGCCGATTCTGCTCCTGATCGGCCTGGGCCACGTGATCCGCCGCCGCCGCTTTCTGCCCGAAAGCACGGTAGACGACCTGCGCAAGATCGCCGTCAACCTGGCGCTGCCGGCGGTGTTGTTCGTCTCGTTCCTGCAAACCGACCTGCGGCCTGCCTATATCGTGGTCTTCATCGCCGTGTTCCTGCTGTGCGTCGGCCTGTACGCGCTCGGCGTTGTGCTCCAACGGCGGCTGCGTGTGCAGCAGGCCTACTTCCCCTTCCTGATGACCGGCTTCGAGTACGGGATGTTGGGCGTCAGCCTGTTCGGGAGCGCCTACGGGCTGGAGAACCTCGGCTATATCGCGGTGGTGGACCTGGGCCACGAACTGTTTATCTGGTTCGTGTTCCTGGCGCTGCTGCTGATCCGGCGCGACGGCCTGCGCAGTTCGGGGGAACTGGCGCGGGCGTTCTTCCGCTCGCCGGTGATCCTGGCCATCCTGGCGGGCATCGCCCTGAACCTGTTGGGCGCGCAGGAAGTGCTGTTCCAGGCCCCGGTGTTGGGCGGGGTAATGGCGGCGCTCCAGTTCTTGAGCCAGCTCACCGTCCCGCTGATCCTGATCATCGTCGGCTACGGCATTCACTTTGACCGCGCCGGCGTGAGCGAGGCAGTGCTGGTCGTCGGCCTGCGGCTGGCGGTGGTGTTGCCGCTGGCGCTGGCCCTGAACGCCGTCCTGATCCGGGGATTGCTCAACCTGGAAGCCGGCTTCGCGGTGGCGCTGTTCACGCTGCTGGCACTGCCGCCGCCGTTCATCATCCCGCTGTATATGCCAGCGGGAGACGGCCCGGAGCGGCGCTACGTCAACAACGCGCTGACGCTCTACACGGTGATCTCGATTGCGCTCTTCGCCGTGATCCTGGTTCTCAACCCGCAGCTTTGAGCACGGCAGCGTCCGTTTTTCAGAGGACGCCAGGGTTAAAGGAGAGACGAGATAACCCACCCTGGACGACTCCGAGGCTTCAAAATCGCAGCGTGAAGCCGCCGTCGATGTGGATGACCTGCCCCCGGATCATGGTCGCTTCCGGCGTACACAGCCACGCCACCACGCCCGCCACATCGTCGGAAGTCAGCAGGCGGCCCGCCGGGGTGCGTTCCAGGATGCCGCCGATCCACGCCTGGTACTGCTCGCGCCACTGCGGGAAGTGCTGCAAGGCGTCCGTCTCCACCACGCCCGCCGAGATGGCGTTGACGGCGATCCCCATCGGGGCAAGTTCCACCGCCAGGTAGCGCGTAACCGCTTCCAGGGCGGCCTTGCTGGCCCCCACCACGACGTACTCCGGCAACACGCGGTGTGCGCCGAAGCTGGAGATGTTCACGATGGCCCCGCCGCCGCGTTCGGCCATGATCGGCGCGGCGTGCTGCGCAGCGAACAGGGCCGCCCGCGCGTTGATGTTCATGGTCCAGTCCCAACCCTTGACGCGCTGCTCCATGACGGGACGGTTGTAGCCGCTGGCCGCGTTGTTGATCAGGATGTCCAGCCCGCCCAGCGCGGTGGCAGAGTCCTTGACCAGCCGTTCCAGGTCCGCCGGGTCGCCCACGTCGGCCTTGCACAGGTGCACGCGGCGGCCCAGCGCGCGAACCTCCTCGGCGGCGGCTTCAGCGGGGGCGCGGTTGCGGAAGAAGTTGATGACCACGTCCGCGCCTTCGCGCGCGAAGCGCAGGGCGATGGCCTTGCCGATGCCGCGCCCGCTGCCCGTCACCAGGGCGACCTTGCCGGAGAAACGTTGCGGAAGGGGATCGGAGGACATGTGGCAGCTTCCTTTCGGGTCGGAGATGCGGCAGCGCAATACACCTGCCGAGGTCGATTATCCCCCGGCGCGCCGCTTTGCCCAAACCGCGCTCCGGGCACGGGCGCACTTCAATTTTCAGGAACAGAAACCGCTTCACCGCAAAGTGCGTCAAGGACGCAAAGATTTTGCAGGTATTCGATACGTTCTTCCCGTCCTTTGCGGTGAAAAGCCCTATCCGCCGGCTGTTCAACGGCGGCGCGGGCGGGCAAACTATGCTAAACTTGGGCGTATGAACCCATTTCTCCCCCTCCGCTTCGGCACGGTCGGCGCGCCGCAGACCACGCCTAAACCCGGCACGCCCGCCGCCATTGAATATTCCCGTCTGCTGGGCCTGGATCACCTGGAACTGGCCTGGGTGCAGAGCGTCAGCGTGGGCGAAAAGACCTGCGCCGAGATCAAGGCGGCGGCGGAAAAGTTCGGCGTCACCCTCAGCGTGCACGCGCCGTACTTCATCAACCTCAACAGTCAGACGGCGGACCTGATGGCGAAGTCGGATGCGCGGCTGCTCAAGGCGGCACGCATGGGTTATCTCGCCGGGGCGCGCAACATCGTGTTCCACCCCGGCAGCTATCACGGCCAGCCGCCGGAGCAGGTCTACGAGCGGGTGAAGGATAAGCTGCTGGAACTAACCGGCATCCTGCGCGCCGAGGGCGTAGACGTGATCCTGCGCGTGGAGACGATGGGCAAAACCGCCATGTTCGGCACGCTGGACGAAACACTCCAGCTTGCCCGCGATGTGCCCGGCGTGCTGCCCTGCATCGACTGGGCGCACCTGCACGCCCGCCGGGGCGACGGCACATTCAACAGTTACGCCGAGTTCGCAGCGGCACTGGCGCAGGTCCGCGCGGCGCTGGGCGAGGCGGGCTTGAAGTCGCTGCACTGCCACCTGAGCGGCATTGAATACACCGCCAAAGGGGAGCGCAAGCACGTCCCACTCAACCAGGCGGACCTGCACTACCGCGAACTGTTGCAGGCCTTCGCCGATTTCGGCGTCGAAGGCAGCGTCGGCGTGGAGGCACCGGAGCCGTTCCACGTGGCCGACTGCCTGACGCTTCAGGCCACCTTCCGCCAGATTGTGGACGGCGGCAAGACCGCGCGCGACCCGCAAATGGACGACCCGGCTTGAGCATGGGCGGTACTTGGCCTTCCGTCCTGCTGCGCGTACAATAACCACGATCCAGGCAGCGCGCCCCACCGGGTTGACCTTGCACAACTACCGGGGCCTGTTCAACGTATATACGTTTGGCGGCGCGTCACCCGGCCTGCCGTTGTGACGGTTATTCCAGGGGAATAGGTTCATGCTGCGCGAAGGCGATACCCTCGGCCCGTACCAGATTACCGGGCGCATCGGCCAGGGCGGGATGGCAACCGTCTACAAGGCCCACCACGCCAAGCTCGACCGCGATGTGGCGATCAAGGTGCTGTACCAGGAATTCGGCGCCCAGCCGGACTTCCTGGCCCGCTTCGAGCGTGAGGCCCGCATCATCGCGCGGCTGGATCACCCCAACATCGTCCCGGTGTACGACTTCAGCGAATACGAGGGCCAGCCCTACCTGGTGATGAAAATCTGTCAGGGCCGCACGCTGGAATCGCTGCTGCGCGCCGGGCCGCTGCCCAACGCCGAGATCGTGCGGCTGCTCACGCCCATCGCCGACGCGCTCACCTACGCCCACAGCCAGGGCGTGCTGCACCGCGACATCAAGCCGTCGAACATCCTCATCGACGAGAACGGCACCCCCTTCCTCACCGACTTCGGGCTGGCGCGCCTGGCGCAGGGCGGCGCCTCTTCGATGAGCCAGAGCACCATCATCGGCACGCCGCACTACATCTCGCCGGAACAGGCGCTCGGCCGGAGCGACCTGGACGCCCGCGCCGACGTATATTCGCTCGGCGTGGTGCTGTACCAGATGGTCGTGGGGCGCGTGCCGTACCTGGGCGATACGCCGTTCTCCATCGTGCACGACCACATCTATACGCCGCTGCCCGCCCCGCGCGAACTGAACCCGAACATCTCCCCGCAGGTCGAAGCAGTGCTCTATAAGGCCCTGGCGAAGGACCGCGAGGCGCGCTACGCCAGCGCCGCCGACCTGCTGGCCGCCTTCCGCCGCGCCGTCGAGGGCAGTGGCGCAGCCGGGCCGCCGCCGACCCAGGCCTGGCAAACACCCGCCGAACCGCCCGCCGGGGACATGGTCATCTACGGCGCGCCCGATCCCGATGCGGCAGCCAGGAAGGTCGAGGCCGAGTTCGACTTCAGCCAGCTCGACCGCCTGGGCCGCCAGTTCGGACAGGAGGTGGAGCAGTTCGTCTCGCAGCTCAAGGCCCACGTCGAACCCGAATCGGCGTCCACCGTCCCGCCGCCCGCCGAGGGCAGCGTGGGGGCGAAGTGGGGCGCGCAAGTGGGGCAGTTCGTGGCGCAGATGAAGGAACAGGCCGAGCGGGAAGGCCGCACCGAGGCGACGTTGCCTCCCCAGCTGGCCGCCCGTTGGGAAGCGCGTGGCCGACGCGGTCGGCACAGAAAGGCCGCCGAGGACGACGCCGCCCTGCCGCTGGAGGAGCGCATCCGCCGCCGGGTGGAAAAGCGCGCCAAAGACCGCCAGGAGTTGATCACAACCCTGGGCGTATTCGTCATGTCGTCGGTGCTGCTGTGGGTGATCTACGGTATCCTGGCCGGCATCTTCCAGGGCATCTGCCTGTGGCCCTGGCCACTGGTCGCCATGTTCGGCATGGGCATCGCCGCGTTCGTCATGCTGCTGGAATACTACGGCGAGCACGGCGGAGGCGCGGCGCGGGTCGAGGCGGAAGTGCAGCGCGAGATCGAGCGCGTGCGCGCCGGCAGCCCGGCAAGCCTGATCCTGGAGGCCGAGAAGCGCAAAAACGAAGACTTGGACGCCGACACAGCGCCCACCGACGATGCCGACCTGACCGGGCGGCGCGTCCGCCTGACCGACGACGGCGAACTGACCGATAGCTTTATCCGCACGCTGGAAGAGCAGGACCGCGCCCGACGCAAGCGCGGCCAGCAGTAACGCCGTTCAGCGCGCAGATCGCAAAGGACGCAAAGCCCAACCTTGAACGCTTTACACGCTTTGCGGTCTTTGCGGTGAAACCCTCTCAGCGGTTGATCGCGCCGGGGACGAGAAAGCGCGCCTCGATCCAGTCGGCCAGCGCGTCGATCTCCTCCAGCCCGAACAACGGCGCGCCCTTCAGCGGCAGGTCGCTCACCAGGGCCAGCAGCGTGGCGGGTTCGCAGATCGGCTCCGTGCTGCGCTCCGCCCGCACGATCTCGATCTTGGGCGCGTCCGCCCGGCTGTAGCCTTCTACCAGCACAATGTCCACCCCCGTCACGGTGGCAACCACCTGGTCCAGCGAAAGCTCGGTCGGCAGGCGGCGGACGGTTGCCATCTGTACGGGCGAGGCAACGATCACGGTGTCGGCTCCGGCCTCGTAGTGCCGCCAAGTATCCTTGCCCGGCTGGTCCAGGCGTGTCTCGGCGTGGGCGTGATGCTTGACCGTCGCCACGCGGTAGCCGCGTTCCTTGAGGGCCGGGATCAGCTTTTCAATGAGGGTGGTTTTGCCGCTGCCGGATTTGCCGACGATGCACAGGTACGGCACCCCGTTTTTCTTCATCACTTGTCCGCTCCTCACGTTCCAGATGCGCTGCCCAGACGCCGGACATGCCCCACGAAAACGGCGCACGCCAGGCAGTGCAATCATGCCACCGATCAGGAAGTGGATTCCAGTGAGAGATGTACCCTAAATCACATGCAGGATGATCGCGTGGATCGCGTCCGTCCCGGCGGGATAGGCGTCGGAAAACGGCCCGGCGCGGCGCGTCTGCACGAAGCCGCTTTCGTCCCCGGCGCGGACGCACACCTCATAGCTGCCGGGAAGCTGCGGCGTCCAGGTGGCCTGCCAGCCGGTCCAGGCCAGCGGCGACGGGCCGGGCCGCAGGTCGGCGGGCACCCAGGCCGCCCCGTCGATGCTGATCTCCACCGCCGTGATGCGCCGCTCCCCCGCAAAGGCCACGCCCCGGAAGATCACCGGCTCGCCCACGCGGACCTCGTCGTGGCTTTTGGGCGCGGTGAACAGGGCGTGCGTCTTCACCGCCGCCTCGTCGGACCAGTTGCGCGGCGGGCGTTCCCAGTAGCCCAGAAAGGGACAGTCCAGCAGCGCGACTCCGGTCAGCCATTTGGGGCATTTCTGGCCGTAGAGGCCGGGGATCAGAACGCGCAGCGGCGCGCCAAGTTCGCAGGGCAGCAGTTCGCCGTTCAGCGCGTAGGCCAGCAGCACCTCCTGCCCGGCTACGCGCTCCAATGGCACGGCAGTGCTATACCCATCGGCGGCGTCAAAGCGCACGTGCGCCGCCGCCGGGCGGATTCCGGCCCGCGCCAGCAGCGGGGCCAACGCCACGCCGCGCCAGCGCCCGCAGCCGATCAGGTTGCCGCCGACCGGGTTGCCGATGCATTCCAGCGCGCGCACGTCCTCGATGGCGGGCAGGGCCAACACCGCCTCCCAGGTCAACAGTAAAGGCGTCTCCACCAGCCCGCCGATGCGCAGCGTCCAGGCGGCGGGGTCGAAGGATGGCGGCGCAGCACGGCGATGTTGAAAACGGAAAAAGTCGCCCGTCGGCGTGACTGCCACTTCGGACGCCGGAGGCGATCCAGTGGCGGCGCGCCAGAAGGCCCGGCGAGAGCGGCGGGCTGGTGGAGAAGGGTGTTTGCTCATAAGCGCATTGTAGCCGCTAGACGCCTTGCCCGTCGAGATGCCGTTTCGCCAGGCTGCGGACCATCGCCACCATGCCCATCAGCCCCTGCCCTTTGCCCATCGCAATGCTGCGCCCAAAGATGGTGAACACAATGTCATCCCGCACCTGGGCCACCTGCGCTGCCGGCTGGCCGGAAAGCGTCTGATCCAGAATGACCGCCAACGCCATCGCCGAGAGGCCCTGCGGGTTCTCCACCGCGAAGTAATACTTGAGCGTGCCGTCCGGCAGCACTTCGGCCCACACGAACGCCTCCGACTCGCAGAACGGCACGCGGTGATCCTCCGGGTAAGGCGGCACGGCGATGCGCGCCGGGACCGGCTGGAACTGATCCGCCAGTTCGATCAGGTATTGCGACCGCTCCTCGCGGTCGGTCATCGCGCTGAAATCCGCCAACATCTGCTGCAACAACGCGGGATAGTCCGGCATCACCAACATCTGTCTCCTCGTCTTCACGATACCTCTGATTCCGACGCCCCCGGCCCGCCCCGGCTTACCCCATCGGCTGATGTTCAGCCCCACAACGCGGCCAGGAAACGCATCTTTTCCGCCGTCTGGTACGATTCGCCGCCCTCGTGGGCATTATAAGGATAGACCCGAATCTGCTTCGGCCCGGCGTAGTGATTGTAGGCGGCAAAGACCGTCGAAGGCGGGCAGGTGTCGTCCATCAGGCCGACGGAAAACAGCGCCTGGGCCTGCGCCCGTGCAGCAAAGTTTACCCCGTCGAAGTACGCCAGCGTGCGAAAGACCGTCTCCACCTGGTCGCGGTGGGTGTGGCAGAACCGGCTGATCTCGGCGTAGGGATGCGTGTCCACCAGTTCGGTCGCGCGGCGGTAATGGCACAGAAACGGCACGTCCGGCATGGCGGCAACGACGGTCGGCTCCAGCCCGGCGACGGCCAGCGTAATGCCCCCACCCTGGCTGCCGCCCGTCACGGCGATGCGCGCCCCATCGACGGCCGTATGGCTGCGCGCCGCCTCTACCGCCCGCACGGCATCGGTGAACACACGGCGGTAGTAGTAGGTCTTGGGGTCGAGCACGCCCTGGGTCATATAGCCGGGGACGTGTGGGCTGTCGCCGTCGATAGGCAGGTCGGGCGTGTCGCCGCGCCGCCAATGGCTGCCCTGTCCGCGCGTGTCCATGACGAAATGGGCGTATCCCATCGTCGCCCACAGCAGCCAGTCGAAGGGAAAACCGCGCCCGCCGCCGTAACCGATGTATTCCACCACACAGGGCAGCGGCCCGGAGCGCGCGCGCGGCAACAGCAGCCAGCCCTTCACCGGCTGCCCGCCGTAGCCGGCGTAGGTCACGTCGAACGCTTCCACCAGCTTGAGGCCGTAATCCACCGCCGCAAAGCGGGCATCCAGGGGATGCCGACGGGCGTCGGCCAGGGTTTGCTGCCAGAAAGCGTCGAAGTCGGGCGGTTCCTGGCGCGGCGGCGTGTAGACTTGCAGTTCTTCCAGGGGCAGATCGAACAGAGGCATAGCACGTATCCTTTTGCAGTTAGCACAGGCGCGGGCAAAACCGGCAGTCGTTCCGGCCCGACGCGCGGCCCATTCTACCGCGCAAACGGCCCGGCTGCCTGTGGCAACCCGGCAACGCCAGGGCGACCGTCTTGTATACGGGCTGTCGTCGTTCCGAGGCGAAACTTGCCGACGCGATTTTTTATTCGCCCCAGGCCAGCACATTCGGCCCGACCGTCGCCGACAGGTCGAACACCGCGCCGTCGGGCCGCACGATCAGGGAGCGCCCGTCCGCCAGCCGGACCAGCGCCGCCGTCCGGGCGGCGTTCCAGGTCGCCTCGCGCACCGGGCCGCTGCCCAGGTAGACCGCCCGCACCGGCTCGCCGCCGTAGTAGAGGTACAGCCCCACGTCCGGCGAGTTCGGCCCGCTGTTGGGATCAGAAGGGTTATACGGCGCGCCGAAGAAGGCGATCCGTCCGCCGGGCAGTTCCACCGCATCCTGAATCCACAACGGCGGCACGTAGTTCAGCCCGTCGATCAGCGCCGTCAGCTCGCGCGTCTCGCGGTTGACCCAGCCCAGCACCACGCGCCCTTCCTGGCTGCGTCCGCTCACCAGGATGCGCGTCCCGTCGTAGGACCAGGTGCAGTACTCGTGCGGCAGGATCACGGGCGTATCCCCGGCGTTCCAGCCGGGATAGATCAGGCCGCAGAAATCGGTGCGCTCGTCGGGGCGGTCCAGCCGCACCAGGATCAGGGCGCTATCCGGCGACCAGAGAAAGTCGGCCACCATCCAGGCCCCATCCACGCCGTAGGGGTTCAGGTAACGGTGGATCAAAATCTGGCGCGTGAACTGACTGTCCGGCGTGGTCTGGGCGAGGTCCCACACCCACAGGCCATCGCTGAACACGTCGCTGATGGGCGACCCTGCCCGCGCGCCGGGCGTCTCAGCCGTGAAGGCCACCATCCCGCCGTTGGGCGACCAGCGCACGCGCGTGAGGGCGATGGTGCCGCTGGGCAGCGGCGACCCGACCAGCGTCAGGCCGTCCACACGCAGACCGTACAAGTTCGGGTAGGCCGGGTTGCCTTCGATGACCGCCAGCCGGTTCTGCGGCCCCAACAGGTCCACCGCAACGGTCGTGCGCGGGGCGTCGCGCCAGGGCGTCACCCGGAAGGTGACGGGATCGACGAAGAATACCGCGTTCGGCACGAGCGTGCCCGGCAGCGCCGTGATGGCCGTCGCCAGCACGACCGGCGTGGCCGTGTTCAGCACGACGGGCGTCGGCGTGTCCGGCGGCAGGGTCGGCAGCGCCGTCGGGATCGGGATCGGGCTGGGCAGCAACGGCGGCAGCGTGAAGGTGGGCGGCGGGGCGGCGGTCGGCAGGACAGGCGTGGAGACGACCGGCGTGAAGGCGAACATCTGCGCCGTGATCGGGATCGGCGTCACGGTGGGCGCGACCGTCGGCGTGGCCGTGACGGGCGGGCGCGGCGTCTGCGAGGGACGCGGCGTCCAGGTATCCGGCGGGCGCGGCGTGAAGGTAGCCGTCGGCGTGGCGGTTGCGCTGGGCGCGGGCGACGCGGTCCGGGTGGCCGTCGGCGTAAAAGACGGCGTGTTAGAGGGAGGCGGCGTGCCCGTTGCGGTCGGCGTGAAGGTCGGCGTGGCGCTGGGCGTCAGCGTGAAGGTGGGGAGCGCCGTCGCGGTGAACGTCGGCGTAGGGGTGGGCGTCGCGGTCGATGTGGCCGTGTCGGTAGCCGTCGCGGTAAACGTGGGCGTGAAGGTCGGCGTAGATGTGGGCGTCGCCGATGGGGTCAGCGTGCCCGTCGCCGTCGCGGTGAACGTCGGCGTAGGTGTGGGCGTCGCGGTTGGGGTGGCCGTGTCGGTAGCCGTCGCGGTAAACGTGGGCGTGAAGGTCGGCGTGGGGGTGTCCGTCACGGTCGCCTCCGGCGTGCGCGAGGGTGTGCGCGACGGGGCAACCGTCGGCGTGACCGGCAGCACCCCAGGAAACAGGTTGCAGGCCAGCGCAGACAGCGCCAGCAGCGCCAGCGCCAGGATCAGCCGGAGGGGGACGCGCGCGTTCATGCCCCTATTATATGCCGACGGCGGCGCATCCGGCATACGCGCAGCCCACGTTTGGTCGGCGGCAGGACGGCGACAGGTCATTTGCGGCGAAAAAACGGGACAAAAGACAACCCATAACTTGAGATTCCGTGTTATCTTTATGGTGAATTGCACAACGGTCCGACAGAGTTGTCGGTCCACCGCCTGTCCCCCCTCTTCAGCGGCACTGACGGTAGACCGATAACGGAAAACGCCGGGGTAGGCATGATCCCGATTCTCGTCTTCTCGGTGCTGCTGCAACTATGGGCGAGTCTGCTGGCCCTGCGGCTGGCCTGGATCACCGGGCGGCAGGTCGCCTGGACGTTGATCACCACAGCCGTCCTCCTGATGGCGATACGCCGCGCCCTGGTGTTGGTGGGCATCTTATCGGGCAGGCCGGTTTACCCGGATGAGCCGGTCAACGAATTGATCGGGCTGGCGATCTCGGCGCTGCTGCTCGCGGGAATCGGCTGGATCGCGCCCGTGCTGCTGACCTATCAACGTGCACAGCAGCAGCAGCTTGAAACCCAGGAATCCCTCGAACGCCGTATCCGGGAGCGCACAGCGGAGCTGAGCGAAATCAGCCAGGCATTGCAAGCGCAACTCGAAGAGCGCGCCTGGATGGAGGCCGCGCTGCGCGAGGAGCACGACTTCATCGCCGCCGTACTGGACACGACCAGCGCGCTGGTGCTGGTGCTGGACGCCGAGGGTCGGATCGTGCGCGTCAACCGGGCTATCACCGACCTGACCGGCTACACGCCGGAGGCATTGCAGGGCCGCGACGCCGGAGAAGCGCTGTTCAGTGAGGGTGATGTCGATCTGCTCCACGCCACCTTCCGCCGTTTCATTGAGACCGGGGAAAGCGTCAACGGCTTTGAGTATCCCTGGGTCTCCTCCGGCGGCCAGGTGCGCCAGATCGCCTGGTCGGCCACCGCGCTGCGCGGCGCGGACGGAGCCGTCAGGTACGCTATCATTGCCGGGATCGACATCACCGCGCGCAAGCAGGCCGAACAGGCCCTCCAGACGGCCTACGATCAACTCGAAACGCGCGTCGCCGAGCGCACCGCCGAACTCAAGGCGACCAACGAGCAGCTCCAACAAGAAATCGCCGAACACGAACGGGCGGATGCGGAGCGCGAAAACTTGATCCGGGAACTGGATGCCTTTGCCCACACGGTCGCCCACGACCTCAAAAACCCGATCAACCTGATTGTGGGCTTCGCCGACGCGCTGTTGCAAGACTTCCCCACGCTGCCGGAGACCGAAATCCGCGATTACCTGCACACCATCGCCTGGAGCGGGCGCAAGATGAGCAACATCATTAACGAATTGCTCCTGCTGGCCGGGATTCGTGGGCGGGAGGAGGTGGAGATCGTCCCCTTAGACATGGATCACGTGATCAACGAGGTCTTGCAACGGCTGGCCTACATGACGCGCGACGTGCATAGCGAGATTGTCCGGCCACGCTGCTGGCCGTCGGCGCTCGGCTACCCGCCCTGGGTCGAGGAGGTCTGGGCCAACTACATCAGCAACGGCCTCAAGTACGGTGGTCAACCGCCACGCCTGGAACTGGGCGCGGATATCCTGCCCGACGGCATGGTGCGCTTCTGGGTACGCGATAACGGGCCGGGCATCCCACCGGAGGACCAGGGGCGGCTGTTCACGCCGTTCACGCAACTTGACCAGGTCCGCGCTAAGGGGCACGGGCTAGGGCTGTCCATCGTGCAGCGCATCGTGGAGCGGCTGGGTGGTCAGGTGGGGGTCGAAAGCGTCGTCGGGCAGGGCAGCGTTTTCAGCTTCACCTTGCCCGCAGCGGAAAAAAACAATACCGGACAGATCATACCATAGTCCGGTGGGGCAATCACAGGAGAGCCAGCAATGCCCGATCACCTGGTTGTGCTCATCACTGCCGCCTCGGAGGAGCAGGCCCGCCAGATCGCCACTGCCCTGCTGGAACAAAAGCTCGCCGCCTGCGTGAACCTCGTCCCCGTCACCTCGCTGTTCACCTGGGAAGGCCAGCTTCAGGATGCGCGCGAAGTACTGTTGATCGTCAAGACGACGGCGCAGGCCACCCGCAGCCGTCTGATCGCCGCCGTCAAAGCCCTGCACAGCTACACCGTGCCGGAGATCATCGGCCTGCCCATCGTGACCGGCGCGGAAGACTATCTGCGCTGGATCGACGATGAAACGACCGGCTGACCCCCTGACACGGGCCTCATCGTCGAGGCCGCTGGCGGTGGTATACTTGGGTTAGCTTGCGCTGCCAGCGGAGTCCGGACCATGAGCACGCCCCTCCCCCAAAAACCCGTTCTCAAGCCGCCCCGCCGCCCTTCCACGCAGCCCTGGCAACTGCGCCCGGCCCTGCCCGCCGACGCCGCCTCCCTGCACGCCAACTGCCTGCCCGATCAGCCATTGGACCAGGTGAAAAAACTGCTCCGTCGCAGCCAGAAGGCTGCCCTCAACCGGCGTGGGTTGGGCCTGGTTGCGGACCTGGGCGGCGAGGTGATCGGCTTTGGGCAGATGACGCTGTGGCCCACCACTGCTGAGATCGGGGATGTCGTGGTCGGTGCGCCCTGGCGAAGGCGCGGCATCGGTAGCGCGCTGGTGCTGCGTCTGGTCGAGGCGGCGCGGGAAATGGCAGCAGAACGGGTGGAGATCGGGGTGGCACTGCGCGATTACGAGGTGCTGCTGCTCTACCGCAAACTGGGCTTCGCCTACGGACGCACCCTGGACCTTGACCTGGGGCGCGGGCCGGAGCCGGTGATGTATCTCACGATGAACCTGGCGCGGGAATAACGGGCGGCAGTGAGCTGGCCGCTACATGCCTGCCGCCAGCGGCAGGCACAGGTAGAACGTGCTGCCCTGGTCCGGGCCGGGGCTTTCGGCCCACAAACGCCCGCCGTGCGCCTCTGCCACTGCGCGGGCGATACTCAGGCCCAGCCCCATGCCCCCCTGACGACGCACCAGCGGGTCTTCGACCTGGTAGAACTCCTGAAAAATGGTCTCCAACTGGTCGGCAGGGATGCCCACGCCGGTATCGCGCACCGTGATCCACACTTCCGACGGGCGACGCACCACATCCACGATGATGCGCCCGCCGGAAGGCGTGAACTTGACGGCGTTGTTGAGCAGGTTCCCCAGCGCCATATCGAGCAGGGCCGGGTCCGCGCGCACCACCGGTGAAGGATCGGGCAGGTGAACCACCAGTTGCTGACCTTTGGCGCGCGCCAGGTCTTCTACATCGCGGCGCGCCAGGTCCAACGCGCGGGCTACCGTCATATTTTCCAGCGCAAGCTCCGATTTGCCGAGCTTAAGGTAGCGCAGGTTGACCATATCCTCGATCAGCGTGCGCAGACGCAGGGCGCTGCGCAACACGGCGTCGGCGTGTTCGCTGGCCTCCCCTTGCGCATCCTCTTTCAAGAAAGAAGCATAGCCCAGGATCACGCCGAGCGGCGTGCGCAGTTCGTGGCTGGCAATGGCGATGAAGTCGCTTTTGAGTTTATCGACCTGGCTGAGTTCTTTGTTGGCCGCCTGAAGGTCGGCCACCAGCCGGGCATTTTCGATGGCGACGGCAGCCTGTGCCGCCAGCACACAGAGCGTCTCCTGGTCCTCCGCCGTCCACGGCCCGTCGATCTTGTTGACGGCTTCCAGCACGCCCACCACGCGGTCCTTGATCCGCATCGGCACACCCAGCAGCGAGCGGGTGTGGAAGTGGGTCTGCTCATCCATTTTGTGGTAGTGGCGTGGGTCCCGGCTCACATCATCGATAGCAATCGGGCGATCCTCTTGCAGGATCGCCCCGGCCAGACTGCCTTCCAGGGGCACGGGCTTTCCGATCAGCGCCGCCGCCCCGCCCCGGCTGGACGCAGCAAAGTACAGGTCGTTCGTATTGGGGTTTTTGAGCAGCAATGAGGCAGCTTCTGAGACGGCCAGTTCGGCAGCGGCTTCAATAATGCGCTGAAGCAACGTGTCCAACGCCAGAGTCGAATTGAGGATGAGACTGATCTCGACCAGACGGCTTAAGGTTGCAGCGCGGCGGACCAATGCGGCGGAGGCGCTTTCTGAGGACATCGCTCCCATCCTTGCGGTCAGACGATCAGGCAACCTGATCCTAACCGAATTTCGGCAGAGAGGCAATTGCCCCCGTTGCCGGATCGGACTCGCCAGGCGTGCGCCTTTGTACAGGTCGGGTTATCCCCAGCCAGGGGTGACAAAGAATCATCGTCGTAGTAGGGGCTGTGGATAAGTGGATAACCCGGCGTTGTCGTCGCCACGACCGCCAGCCCTGGGATCGGCCCGCTGCACGCCCCCCACAGCTGGCGCGGTGCGCTGTTCACATATCCACAGGGGCGGCTGTGGACAACCCGGCGGTTATCCACAGCCGAAAAACCCTGCATCGGCGCACACCTGTTCGGCGCCATCTGTTGGGGTGGGCTATTGGGACAGGGCACATCTGGCGGGCCGGTGCGCAGGGCAGAAATCACTTTTCCACAAGGGTAGCCGGTTATCCCCAGTTTCCCCCGGAGTTATCCACAGGTGGCGGGGGTCAGGGCGATGGAGCAAGCTGCCGACAAGAGCTGTCACAGCACCACTTAGGGCGTATATAGTGGTGTTGGTGCCCTCTGCCCCCAGGGATGGGGGCAGAGGGACAGCGGGGGCGGCAATGTTAAAGTTTGGTTTTCTGCCTGGGCCTGTGGATAACTCGTGACTCGAAAATTTAACGTTGGGATATGCTGGGAAATCGTGGGATATGGCCCACCCCAGCGCATTGCCCAAATGTTAAGACGCGGCAGACTGCCCTTTTTATGCCCTGGCGGCGACCGGTTGCCGTCGTTCGACCCACCAGGGCCACAGGTGCACCGCCAGGCCGATCACGAACATCGATACGCCGATCACGCCCAGGGCGGGCGTGTCCACGTAGATGCCCTGGATGAGTGCCGCAATGATGAAATCGAGATGGAACATCAGCGGCACAGCGAACACCACCGGGTCCGGCGGGCCGGTCTTTTCCACGCGCGGGCGCGCCGCGATCACGACAATCAGCCCGCCGACGATCAAGATCAGCGCTCCGGCAGCCGGCCCCAACAGCGGCGCCAGGATGGCGCCATCCAGCCGGGTCATCACGATCAGCCCGACCAGCGACAGCACGAAGGCCAGCGGCGCATAGAGCCAGCCGCCGATGCGGTGATCCTGCCAGCGGCGCAACAGGTAGAGAAAGCCGGAATACAGCGCAATCACCCAGAACCAGCCGTAGAAGTTGCCCCAGGGCACCCCGAACCAGTGCGCGTCGAAGGGCGTGTTGCCCCACGTCCACATGCCCACAGCGTTGTTGACATGATCGACCAGACGGATGGCAATGGTATCCATCGCCAGATCGATGTTGAGCGCCAGCAAGGCGTTCAGGATCGGTTTGACCGCCGTCGGCAGCTTCAAGCGTTCGGTGAATTCCATGCTGCTGTAGATGATAATGGCCCAGCCGGCCCCGTTCATCAGCGTGGCCGGGCCGATCATCACCAGAAAGCGTCCGTAGTGATAGGACGCCGACTGGTTGATCATGGCGATTTCGAGCGTGACGCCGAATACGGCGGCGACCAGCAGTTCCAGCACATAGGCGCGCCCACGCTTCCGGGCGTGCCACAGGCAGGCGGCGAATACGGCATAGCAGATCAGCTCGATGATCATATAGAGCGGATCAACGGCGAGCGAAAAGGAGATCATGGCATGGCTTCCTTTCGATGCTTCAGGCGACGCCAGAGGAGTGCTGTTGGACGGAGGCTTGCGCCTGCTGCCGCGCGACCCACCAGGGCCACAGATGGGCTGCCGCGCCGACGAGCAGCATCGCCGCGCCGATCACGGCCAGCACGGGCAGCGCCGTGTAGATGCCCTGCACCAGCGCCAGCAAGATGAAGATCAGGTGAAAGGCCAACGGCACGGTGATCACGACCGGCTCCGGCGGCCCGGCCCGTTCCACGCGCGGACGGGAGGCCAGCACGAGTACCGCCCCGCCGCCGATCAGCACTGCCGGTCCGACGAAGCCCAGCCCGTTCGGGTAAAGCACCGAGCCGTAAATCTGATCCAGCAGCATCAGCGTGGCAACAGACAGGACCAGCGCCAGCGGGACGTAGAGCCAGCCACCGACCCGATGATCGCGCCAGCGGCGCAGCAGGTACAGGAAGCCGGAGAACGAAGTAACGACGATGAACCAGCCCCAAAAGTTGCCCCAGGGCACGCCGAACCACTCCTGGTCCAGGGGAATGGTCCACGTCCACATGCCTTGCTGGTTGTTCACCGTATCCAGCAGGCGGATGGCGACCGCGTCCATAGCCAGGTCGATGTTGAGCGCCAGCAGGCCGTTGAGAAAGGGCCGGGCGTAATCCGGCAGCTTGAGGCGGGCGGTGAACTCCATTGCGCTGTAGATGATCACGGCCCAGCCCATGCCGATGGGCAACGGGGCGTTGTCGATCATGATCAGAAAGCGCCCGTAGTGGTACGATTCCATCTGGCGCATGGTGGCCCATTCCAGCAGCACGCCGTACCCCAACGTCATGACCAGTTCCAGCACGCGATAGCGCCCGTGATGCCGGGCGGCATGCCACAGGCACAGGGCAAACAGGATGTAGGTTGCCGCTTCAAAAAACAGGTATGCAGGTTCGATCATGTTCTCCCTCCTCCTTAAGGAAGACACCGCCCATACAGACTGTTGACCTCACGTGCAGCAGGCCTGCCTGAAGCCCTCGCGCCGACCCCTCTCGCTGTCAGGGCGAGGGGCTTCAAACCTGCTGAACGGGCGAGGACTCACGCCGACGAGGTGGGCGCGACGGCAGCCTCCCGCCGCCCGGCCCACCAGGGCCACAGATGCACCGCCAGCCCGATCACGAACATCGAGACGCCGACCACCGCCAACGCGGGCGTCGCGGCGTAGATGCCGGTGATGAGCGCTGCGCCCATGTAGATCAGGTGGAACGCCAGCGGCACGGCCAGGACGACCGCCTCCGGCGGGCCGGCATGTTGCACGCGCGGGCGCGTGCCTAAGACGATGACCAGCGCACCGCCTACTACCACCAGCGGCCCGCTGAAGCGCGCGTTGAGGGGCACCATCACCGAGCGGAAGATTTCGTTCGACAGCAGCAGCGTGAACAGCGACAGCCCGAACGCCAGCGGCACATACAGCCAGCCGCGCACGGGGTGTTCGCGCCAGGGGCGCAGCCAGCGGACGAACAGCGAGAAAGACGCGACCACGAAAAACCACGCCCAGAAGTTGGCCCAGGGCACACCGAACCATTCAGCGTTTTGCGTTGTGATCGCGCCCCAATGCCACATGCCCTGGCCGGGCGTGACGCCGTCCATCAGGCGAATGGCGATGGCATCCATCGACAGGTCGATGTTCAGCGCCAGCAGCGCGTCGAACAGCGGGCGGGCCATGTCCGGCATCCGCAGGCGAGCGGTGAACTCCATCGCGCTGTAGATGATCACGGCCCAACCCATGCCGATCACCAGCGGCGCATCGTCGATCATGATGAGGAACCGGCCATAGCGATAGGCGGCGAGCTGGCGGATGGTGAGCCATTCCAGCAGCACGCCGTAGATCAAGGTGAAAACCAGCTCCAACACGCGGTGGCGGCCATGTTGCCGGGCGGCGTGCCACAGGCAGGCGATAAACAGCCCGTAGGTGATGAACTCGAAGACCAGGTAGATGGGGTTAACCTGCGAGATCGGATTGATCATGGGCGACTCCGGGGGAACAGGCAGGCGACGACGCAGATCATGAAAAAGTTTCCGCCACCTGTCAAGCAGTTATAACCAAACAGACGGCGCACCGATACTCCCCCAACAACGAAAGGGGCAAACTGTCGTATCATACGGGTAGAGGCGTGGGCAACGCACCGCTTGCACGGGCAGGCAGTAGTGCGTTAAGATGATCGGCCCGTGCCTTGTGAGCCTGCAATGGATCAAGTAGGATTGCGACTTACTGCGATGAAAACGCTCATTTTTATAATGACGGCTGTTTACGTCGGCAGCGCCCTGGCCCTGGCCCTGTATGCCGCCGGGACGCTGGTTCTGCTGGCTTTGTGGTGGCGTCACCGCCGTGACGACTTCTCTGCTCCCCGGCCTGCCGAGGATGACTGGCCAACCGTCACGGTGCAGTTGCCCGTGTTCAACGAGCGCGAGGTGATCGGGCGGCTGATCGACGCGGTGGCGGCCTTTGATTACCCGCGCGCTAAGCTGCGTGTGCAGGTGCTCGACGACTCGACCGACGATACCCGGCTGGTGGTGGCGCAGCGCGTGGAGCGGTTCAGCCGCGCCGGGCTGGACATCACCCATCTGCGCCGGACCGACCGCCGGGGGTACAAGGCGGGCGCGCTGGCGGCAGCGCTGGAGCAGACCGATTCCGACCTGATCGCCATTTTCGACGCCGACTTCGTGCCGCCGCCGGACTTTTTGCGCCGGGTGGTGCCGCATTTTCTGGCCGATCCGCGCCTGGGGATGGTCCAGACGCGCTGGGGGCATCTGAATGCCGAAGAGAACCTGCTCACGCGCGGGCAGGCTCTCAGCCTGGACGGCCACTTCGTCATCGAGCAGACGGCGCGCAGCCGGGGCGGACTGCTGCTGAGTTTCAACGGCGCGGGCGGGGTGTGGCGCGCGGTAGCCATCCGCGACGCGGGCGGCTGGTCCGATGCGACGCTGACCGAGGACTTGGACCTGAGCTACCGGGCGCAGCTCAAGGGCTGGCGCTTCCGCTATTTGCCGGACGTGGTTGTGCCTGCCGAAGTGCCGCCACAGATCGCCGCCTACAAGCGTCAACAGGCGCGCTGGGCCAAAGGCAACACCCAGGTGCTGCTGCGCCTGCTGCCGGAAGTGTGGCGCTGTCCGCACTTTACCCTGGCGCAGAAATGCATGGGCACGCTGCATCTGTGCCAATATCTGGTCCATCCGCTGATGCTGGCGCTGCTGCTGCTGACGCTGCCGATGCTGATCACCAGCGCGATCAAGGGGCTGTCGCTGGCGCCGCTGGGACTGGCCGGGCTGGGGCCGCCGCTGCTGTACGTGCTCAGCCAGCGCACGTTGTACCCTGATGGCTGGACCTGGGCGCGGCGGATGCTGGCCTTTCCTGCGCTGATGGCGCTGGGCACCGGGTTGGCGCTGACGAATACGCTGGCGGTGTTAAGCGCGTTGCTGGGCCAGCCGAATGTCTTTCAGCGCACGCCCAAGTTCCGGGGGCAGAGCTGGCAGCAGAGCGGTTACGCGCTGCACTTCAGCTGGACCACGTTCGGGGAGGCGGCGCTGGCGGTCTACGCGCTGTGGTGCGGCATGTTGATGTTGCGCTTTTTGCCGTCGCTGGCCCCGTTTCTGTTCCTGTACGCCTACGCCTTTGGGACGGTGGCGCTGTGGGGGCTGGCCGAAGGGTTGCAACTGTGGCTGGCCGGGCGGAATACGACCCTGCGCGGCCATCCGGCCTGACGGTGTCTCCGGCGGGGCAGCTACTGGATGCGCAGCAAGATGGTGGCCTCGCGCCAGACGCCTTCCAGGTCATAATAGGCGCGCAGGTCCTCTGAGAAGATGTGTACCACGACGCCGCTGTAGTCCAGCAGCACCCAGCCGGAGCCGAATTGCCCTTCGCGGTGCAGCGGCATGACGCCGTGCGCCTTCTTGATGTCGGTGTCGATGTGCTCGGCGATGGCGCGTAGCTGGCGCTCATTGGTGCCGGTGCAGATGACAAAATAATCGGCGATCAGGGTGACGCCGTGCAGGTCCATCAGAACAATATTTTCGCCCTTCAGGTTTTCGATAACGTCGATGATGGCGCGCGCCAGTTCTAGCGGTTCCAGATGCCCCTTCCTTAAATGACCAAGTGGATCGGATACCGTGATTGTAACACAAGACGTTGGGCGGGTATAGATGGTGGGCGTGTGCGGGCGTACCTTGCGCACGCTTGTGCAATTTATGATACAATGCATAGGCGTAAGGCACGATCAGGGTGGTGTACTTACGCCACCAGAATAAGGAGTTTTTAACGTGAGCGTTGAATTTTACGATGTCAAGCTGCGGAAGAAGGTCCAGGTCCCGGAACAAGATGTGGTCAAGACCACCTTCAGCACCAAAGGCGGCCAGGTTCGCTATGGTCTACGCGGCAAGACGGCGGATGGCCGCACCCTGACCAAGTTTGTCAGCAAGAGCGATTGGGACAAGATGAACGTCCCGGTTGAGCAGGAAAAGAAGTAGCGCTTGCGCGCCGCGTGTCAGGCCCGCACGGGGATTGCCTGTGCGGGCTTTTGTTATCTGCCTTTGCCAGGAGACAACCGATGAAATCCTCCTCTCGCTACCGCTGGTTTGTGGTCGGCACGTTTTTCGCCTTTATGCTGCTCCACCAATCGGATAAGATGCTGATCGGCCCGCTGAACTCGCAGATCATGGAGACGTTCAGCATCGACGAGGCGCAGATGGGCGCGGTGGGCACCGGGGCGCTGCTGGTGGCGGCAGTGTTCTACCCGTTGTGGGGCTATCTCTACGACCGCTATGCACGCGCCAAACTGCTGGCGCTGGCCTCGGCCATCTGGGGGTCCACCACCTGGTTGAGCGCCCTGGCGCCGACCTTCCCGACCTTCATCGTCACGCGCGCCTCGACCGGCATCGACGACTCCAGCTATCCGGGCCTGTACAGCCTGATCGCGGACTACTTTGGGCCGCGTGTGCGCGGCAAAATTTACGGCTTTTTGCAGCTCACCCAGCCGCTCGGCTACCTGATGGGCATGGCGCTGGCGCTCGTGTTGGGCGGGATGATCGGCTGGCGCGGCGTGTTTTACCTTACCGGGGCGCTGGGCCTGGTGCTGGCGGCGGTGATCTTCTTCGGCGTGCGCGAGGTGCCGCGTGGCCGGGGCGAGCCGGAACTGGCCGACCTGGCCGAGATCGGAGTCTACCGCTTCAACTGGAAGATCGCCCTGGGCCTGTTCCGCAAGCGCACCCTGATTCCGCTCTTCATCCAGGGCTTTTTCGGCGTATTTCCCTGGAATGTGATCGCGTTCTGGTTTTTCCGCTACTTGCAGGTGGATCGCGGCTACACCGACGATGCGATTCTGCCGACGATGGCGGTGGCGGTGCTGGTGTTGGCGGCGGGGTATTTTGTCGGCGGGGCGCTGGGCGACCGGCTGTTCCGGCGCACGCCGCGCGGGCGGCTGATCGTGGCGACGGTGGGCGCGGTGCTGGGAATGATCTTCCTGGTGCTGACGCTGGGGGTGCCGTTGGAGAACACGGGGCTGTTCCTGCTGCTACTGTGCCTGACGGCGATTTTCATTCCTTTCCCCTCGCCGAACGTGATCAGCACGGTGTACGACGTGACCGTGCCGGAGGTGCGCAGCACGGCGCTGGCGATCCAGTATTTCATTGAGAACGCGGGCGCGGCGCTGGCCCCGCTGATGGCCGGGGCGGTGGCGGTGCAGTCGTCGCTGGGGAACGCCATCCTGATCATCTGCACGTCCACCTGGGCCGTGTGCTCGGTGTTTCTGGCGGTGGCGGCTTATCTGGCTCCGCGCGACATCCTGGCGCTGCGGCAGCAGATGCGTGAGCGCGCGGCAGCGGCGCAGGCCGGGCAGCAGCCGGGCACGGCTACCGGTTGACCAGCGGCAGCCGGACCTCGACGACAAGGCCGCGTTCGGGCGCGTTGGCGGCGGCGATGTCGCCGCCGTGCAGTTCTACGATTTGCCGGGCGATGCTCAGGCTCAGGCCGGTGCCCTGGGTATCGCCCTGGGTGGCGCGGAAAAACGGCTCAAATATCTGGCGGAGTTGGTCTGGCGGCAAGTGGTCGCCGCCGTCGTAGATGCGCAGCAGGGCGTGGACGGCGCGCTCGTCTGGCTGCGCGGCCAGTTCGACCTGTCCGCCTGGCGGGGTAGCGCTGATGGCGTTGGCGATCAACCGCGTGATGGCCCGTTCCAGCGTCGTGGTGTCGGCAAACACATACAGCGGGTCGTTGACCACCGTCTCCATCAGGCGCACGTGCTGCCGTTCTGCCTGGAATTGCAGCAGGGCGACGCTTTCGGCGAGGACGGTTTGCAGCGGGACGACCTGCCGCGTCAGGGCGGCAGGGCTGGTGGCCAGGCGGCTCATTTCCAGTAGTTCCTCGACCAGGGCGGTCATCTGATCTACGACCGGCTCCATCACCGCCAGGTGGTCGTCCAGGCGGTCGGGTTGGCGGCGCAGCAGGTACAGGCGCGTCTTGAGGTTAGCCAGCGGCGTGCGCAGTTCGTGCGCGGCGTGGTTGATGAAGCGGGTCTTCTGGGCCTGCCAGGTCTTTTCCGGCGTGACATCCCGAAAGATGCCCACTTTGCTGATTGGCCGTCCCTGGGGGTCGGTCAGCGCGGTGAAGGTCACCTCGAATTGGGCCGTTCTGCCCTCTTTAATCCGGGCGCGGATTTCGCCGTGCCACGAGTCGCCGTGCCGGATCGTCTCGCTGATCGTCCCCGGAAACCGCACGAATTCCGGCACGAACAGGGTGCTTAAAAAGCTCAACGGCTGGTCGATCACCTCCTCGGCGGTGTAGCCGGTCAGGCGGGTAAAGGCGGGGTTGAC
>Ga0209018_1000828_pt1 | contig 27313 bp, 15 predicted proteins | sample YNPBryBLVA2012_FD_185814 | JGI IMG/M metagenome (GOLD analysis project Ga0209018, IMG submission 185814) | Anoxygenic and chlorotrophic microbial mat microbial communities from Yellowstone National Park, USA - YNP Bryant BLVA 2012 (SPAdes)... ...
CGTCGACTTGTATCTGACGTCATTCTTGTTGTACGCCCAAGTCTGATTGATCGTCATGTTCGTCTCCCAGGGCTGGAAGTCCTCGGGCCGGGGAGGCGTCGCGGAAAGCCCTTTGTCGTCCGGCTCGATGGTGCCCACCACAGAGCCTTTCCGCGGGATGCCGGCCGGCAGCCGTTGCTCGGGAGTAACAAAATCGCCGATGGGGCCGATGCGGTTGTTGATCAGCGCCATTGGCTGGATCGAACGGATCAGATCATGGAAACGGGCGCCTGCGTACTTCTGCTGATTCCCGAGCCCGTCGAACCAGACGACGAACACGTCGCCGTACCGGGTGAGCAGCTCGCGCAACTGCAACTCCATGTAGTCCAGGTAAATCGGCCACTCCGGCCGCTGCGGTTCTCCTTCCCAGTTTGTCGCGGAGGGTTTCGAGGTGTCCCGGTACCCGGGATGGTTCAAGTCCGGCGGTGAATAATACACACCCAGCGGCATGCCTTCGGCCTTGGCAGCCTCGGCAAGCTGCGCCAGGATGTCTTTCCCATACGGGGTGTTGGTGATCTTGTAGTCGGTGTACTGCGTGTCAAACATGCAGAAGCCGTCGTGGTGTTTGGCGGTGAAGACCATGTAGCGCTGCCCGGCGGCTTTGGCAAGGCGCACCCATTGCCTGGCATTGAACCGGACCGGATTGAATCGCTGCGGCAGCGACCGGTACTCGGCTTCCGAGATGCCCCACTTCCCCGGCCGCATGATTGGCCAGGAAGCCTCCACGCTTGCGACCGAGTATGGGCCCCAGTGGATGAACATGCCGAACTTGGCTTCATTGAATCGCTTCAGGCGTTCCGCCTTGTACGGGTCGGCCGCCTGGAGCAGGCCAGTGAGGGCCAAGGCCAGGCAAATGGCTCCGGAGATGTGTCTCATGATACCTCCTCAAACGTTCATGGCTGGTCTGTACTCCTGCGCGACACGACCTGTCGGCTCGCCAATGCGGGACCGCGTCCACTCGCACAGGCTTGACTCAGTCCTTATGGCTGCACTGGATGAGAATCCTGGAGGTGCCGCCACCGGCCGCAGCCGGGCGCGGCAGCGGACCAATCGGCGTCGGGTCTCGCACCAACAGCCGCGGACAGCAGGCGGCCGCGATGGCGCCGGAAGCTTCCGGGTTCCTCATCGATTCACCTGAAGCGGGATGATGAGGTTGTAGGAATGCGTGCGTGAGCTGTCCTCATCCACCGCAGCGAACAGATGCGACGGGAGACCGTCGGCTGAAAACAGCAGTTGCGGGCGCTCCAGCGAGTTCAGTATCTGGCGCCGGCCGCTTTCCCAGGTCACTTCCACTTTGCTGACCAGAGGATGCTTCGACAGGCGCCATTCGAAGCCGTCTTCGGATTCCCACAGCGCGAGCGACTTGCCCGCATGGGTGAAATAACCGGCATTGTCCTTGACAATGGCGTAATAGCGCCGGGCCCCGAAATCGTACCAGACGAAGGGATCCTCGGCGGGGAAGTCCACGCCGGGCGCCTGGAAAATCGGTTTCATCTGTTTTGTGAAGGGGCCGGTCGGCCTGTCCGAGGTTGCGGTCAAGTGGACGACAGGGCCGCCGAACGGCAGCGGGCGCTTCTTGCCGACTGCCTTGTAGATCATCAGGACTCCCCCATCGGGACGGCGTGCGACAGCAGGGTTGGTCGTGACCAGCGCGTCAGGGGCGTCGGGATCTTTGCTGACATCAATGATCGGCTGATCGAATCGCTGCCATGGGCCGGACGGGCTCTCCGAGACGGCAACTCCGATTCTCTGGTTGTTGCGGTGCGTCCAGTTGAGCGTTTTCATCGCCTTGCCGTCGCCGGTTGTGCCCATATAGTACAGGTAATAGCGGCCGCCGATCCGCAGAATCGTGGGGTTGTGAGTGGTAAGGCCGTCCCAGAATTGCGCCCCCCGCGCCGGCAAGGCGACAGCGACATGCCGATACGGTCCGGCGGGCGAATCGGCCACCGCATAGGCGATTTCAGAGTGCGTCACCCACGCCGAATGGCCAAGATGGCGCGGCCAGCGTGAATAATAGAGGTGATATTTGCCGTCGTCGCCGCGCACCGCGGAAGCGCACCAGATGTAATAGCCGGGATCGATGATGCGGGCGGACTCCGGCGACGGCCGGATCGCCGCAGAGAGATCGAGATCCGCCAGCGCCGGCGGCTGAAGCCGGACAGGCCTGTAGAATCGCACCCAGTCAAACAGCGCCGTTTCGGGCAAAGCAGCGTCTTCGACGCTCATGGTGCCGCCGAGCGGCGAAGCGATCGATGTCAGCCAGATGTGCTGGTCGTAATGCGGAACGGATTTCGCATCAATTGTGTGCACAAGCACGTCGTCGAAATAGAAACGGACGCCCTCCGGGGTGAATTCCGCGCCGTATGTGTGAAAACCGGCGGAAAGATCAGGGGTGGAGATGTGCTTGATGCCGAATGAGCGGTGGGGACCGTAGGAATGCCAGTTGACCGAGTATTCGCCGGACTTGACGGAGTCGTGCTCGCAGACGTCGATCTCCTGGAACCGGTCGTCGAGGCCCGGCTTGGGGCCGTTGTGCATCATCCAGAAGGAGGTGTGCCAGCCACGGCCTCGCGGCATTTTGATGCGGGCCTCGTAGTAGCCGTAACGGAACGCCTGCCTGGAGATGACCCCGCCGGCGGTGTAATCGAGGAGTCCGGCCTGCTCCTTGCGCAGCGCAATGCGCAGCATCCCGCCGGAAACCGAGACATTCTCCCGGCGCTGTTCGCTCCACATGCGCGTTCCCAGGCGGTAATTCCATTTCGTTTCGTCGAGCTTGTTTCCCTGGAATTCATCCGAAAAGGCAAGCACCCACTTCGAAGGATCGGGAGGAGCCGCCATGAGCGGCAATACTGCAAACAGAGAAACGAGCTTCATCCAGACCTCCATTTCAGGCGGCGGCAATTGTTTAATGAATCCGGTCCGGGGCCTGATCTTCCCCGAACCGGACGGAAACGACGTCAAGCAGGTCGGTGCGCTGGTCCTCGGGTATCGCGAGAGAAAGGGATCCGTCCCGGAATTCAAAGGGCAAGGCCCGGCCGCCGTTCAGCATGGTCACCCTGGAGGGCGCAGACGGGAGCGCCGAAACCCGAATGCTCCTGATTGCGGGCGGAACATGGAGGAACCACGTTCGGCCCTTCGTCGTGACAGGGACGTTTGCGGTATCAGGCCAGCCGCCCGGCTTGGTCCCGAACAACGATTCGCCGCTATGCCTCATCCAGGCCGCAAGCTGTGCGGCGCCCTCCCAATAAGGCCTCGGCATGCCGCCATCGGGACGCGGCCCGGCGTTCAGCAGCAGGTTCCCTCCCCATGCGCGCGTCTTTGCCAGCGTTTCCAGAACCCACGCAAGCGGCCTGTAGCGTTCTTCGTTGCTGGCGACATACCCCCAATATGGCGAGTTCCAGATGGTGCAAAGCTCCCACCAACCTTCGGGGCGCGCCTTCGGAAAGGCGCCTTCCACGGTGAGGAAATCGCCTGTGCCATTCCCCATGCGGTCGTTGATGACGATGCCCGGCTGTAATGCACGGATCTCGGACGGGGCCATCACAACGGTAGCCATGTCAAACCAGAGGAGATCGATCTTCCCGTAGCGCGTCAGGAGTTCGGTGATTTGCCCTCGCTGATAGGCGCGATACTTCGCCTCCCACTCCGGCGTCCGCTTCGGCAGCGTCACCGGTTCGAAGCGGGTGTTGAAATCGGGCACCTCAGGCCGGCAGGGGAGTGCGGAGTTCTGCCAGCAGTTCGCGCTGCGGTAGTTGAAAGACATCACCTCGCGCGAGTAGTACCAATCGCCCGGTGAATAGTAAAGGCCGGCTTTCAAACCGTTCTTCCGGCAGGCCTCGATGAACGGTCGGATCAGGTCGCGGCCGCCGGCGTGCTTGCGCGTGTTGAATTCGCCATGATCGCTGGGCCAGAGAGCGAAGCCGTCGTGGTGCTTCGCGGTCAGGACGGCATAGCGGAAACCGGCCCGCTTCGCAGCCGCGAGGATGCTGTCCGGATCCCAGTGGTCCGGCCGGAACCTCTCAGCGAGCCGGAAGTACTCCTCGGGCGTGATTTTCGGGCCGCTTCCCATGCCGTGCATCATGCCCCATGAAAGGTCAATCCCGCCGTGAACGCTGGAGATCCCCCAGTGCAGGAACAGCCCCAGGCCTGCCTCGGGAAACCACTGCGCGTCCGGGTGCGCCGTGGGAACCAGCCGCTTTCGGGCGGCCGCCGGCTTGGCGGCCCCGATGTCCTGCGCTCGCGCGGTGAGGGCGGCAAGGACAAGTGCAGATGTGCGTCGCGTCATCACCGGGATTCCTTGCGGTAATAACGGATGTAATCGACGTCGACGTAGCCGGGAAGACGCGAGGGGTCGACCGCGTACGGACCGCTCTCTCCGCTTGCCACCGTGCCAATGCGGAGCCGCACCGGGGCCGCCGGAGCCAAGCGCTGAACCTCCCCTACCGGTTCACCGTCGAGAAAGAACCTCACCGCTCCGGCGGTGACTTCGCAACCATATATGTGATACTCGGCCACGGTGGTGGTGGGCACCGTCCTTTCGTAAGCGCCGGCACGCAAGCGGTAATGCGTCGTGTCTGCCGAGTTGTTCTCGAACGGAACGACGTCGCCCACCTCGAATGTCGTCAGCCACCCCCGGCCAGCGCGAACGCGCATGCGAGCCTCATAGTAGCCCGGCCCCAACTCCTGCTTGCCGATAACGCCGGCGCCGGTGAAGACGCTCCCACCGGAGGCTGCCACCCGGTCCACCTTGAGCAGCAGGCCTCCATCCTGAACCGTCACATTGGAGTTCAGCTGGGTGCTTGTCTGCGTGGAATCCGTCCGGACAGTCCACTTTGTCCGGTCCAGGGCGCCGTCCCATTCTTCCGACCATGCAAGGGAGTAGCCAGGAGGCACTGTGCGCGCCGGCGGCGCAAGAGAAGTCTTTCCCACGCCGCGCTTCATCAGCTCTTTCAGTTCTTCGAGATGGTCAAGATAGACGCCTCGAGGAGTGATGTTATGGCGGCGCGCCACAGCAGCGGCCATTCCCACCACCTCGCCCATCATTCCCGTGGTGCGCATGACGCGAACCGTCCCTAGTGCGACGTGAGTCACGCTGATGTTGCGTCCCGCCATGAACAGATTCTCGATATTCCGGGAATAAAAGCAGCGGTATGGAATCGCATACGGGCGCTTCTTGCCCCAGGTTGCAACCGAACGAAACTCCTGGCCCGGGAACTGTTCGGATTGTCTGGGCGACGGCAGGTGCAAGTCGATGGACCAAGTCGCGGTGACCGCCGCGTCGGGATACTGACGGTTCTCGATGATGTCCTGCTCCTGAAGAATCACATCGCCGAGAAGCCGCCGCGACTCTCGCTTGCCCCCGACATAGGCGACCCATGCCAGCTTCAGGTTTTCGTACTTCGCCCGGTCTTTTGAGTGATTCTTCTGATAGCTCCAGTTTCCGTAAATGGCCCGAAACGCGTGATCGCGGATGAACTCGAACTCTTCGATTTGGTGCCGGTCCTGGCCCGTCTCCCAGTCCCAGTCCCCGCGGGTGGCGTTCTGCACGGTCTCCTCATTGAAGGGGAGGGCCCAAGGGGTCTCCGGGAAAGGCGACGGCTTGCCGGCGTCCTCCGAATACCACATCACGGAGGTGCCCATGACGAGGCGGTCGGCAACGGCGGGGGCCATGCTTTCGCCCGTTTCGGACCGGCTCTCGCGCCCGTATCGAAAATCCGCTCCTGCCATCGCGCCGAGGTTGCCGTCGCCGGTGCAGTCGGCGAAGAGCGGAGCGCTGAACCGCATTTCCCTGCCGCTCAACACATCCGTCGCGATCACCGATGCGATGCGGTTCCCCTGCATCTCCACGCGCACCGCCCTGGAATTCAGGAACAAGCGGATATTCTTTTCTGCGCGCACCACTGCCAGTTTGCGTTCGTCGTCATAATTGGCCGCGGGTTGCGCGTTGCCGCCCTTGCCCGGATCGAGCTCGGCGACAACGACGCCGATTGCAGGATAGGGCGGCAGATTGATGGCCCCGCCGAGTCCGACGCGGATTTCGGAGCTCGTGTTTCCGCCGAGAACGGGCCGGTCCTGAATGAGCGCGACCTTCAGGCCCAGGCGCGCCGCGGCAACGGCCGCCGCGGTCCCTGCCATGCCTCCGCCCACGACCACGAAGTCAAACTCGCCGGCAGCTGCGGGCTCATCCGGCAAGCCGAGCCACTGGCGGCGGAACGCTTTCAGCAGCGATCCCCCGTCGGGCGGCTTGAGCTTCGTATCCGGCGCCAGAAATATCGCGTCGCAGCGGCCCTCGAAACCCGTCAGATCCCGAAGCCGCAGCTCCGCGCGGCCCTTCTTGAGGGCCACCGTTCCGCCATGCTGCCAGTGCCATGATGCGCCTTCGGTGCCGAAGGTGGCCGGAAGCGCCTTCCCGTTCACCAGCAGCTGAAAGCGTCCGGGCGCCCCGGGGGCGCCCCACGGCGCCACCCAGTCCCGCGTCCTTACCCACACGTGGTAACTCCCCGCAGCCGGGACCTCGATTGTGGTGCTGGCGTCGGCAACCGGCACGCCCATCCCGTGGGCAAGCAGGAACGCCGAACCCATTTGATCCATGAACTGCTGATCCACCACCCACCCGCCGAGGTTATCGAAACTCTCCGCTTCCACGAAGACGCCCGGCGGGCGGACAGGCTGCGCCGCTGCCAGGGCGGCGCAGCCCAGAAGCAGGAGTAGCAGTTTCCTCATCGCAGTTGCTCAGAAGAGGAGCTTCAGGCCCAGCTGCATGACTCGCGCATCGCGGGCGCTGACGATGGTCCCGAAGTTCGCGCTGATGTTCTTGCCGTCGGGGCCCGGCGAGAAACTGGTGTTCGGAATGCCCAGGTTGACCTTGTTGAGGAAGTTGAAAGCCTCGCCGCGGAGCTGGATGGCGAAGCGTTCGCCAAGACGCGTGTTCTTCAGCAGCGAGAGATCCCAGTTCACGGTTCCTGGCGCGCGAACGTCCGGCAGCACGCGTCCCACGTTGCCCAGCCGGAACGGCGCCGGGTTGACGAAGGCATCGGTGTTGAACCAGCGCTGCCGCGTCGGATTGTCCAGCTTCGCGGATATCCCGGTAGAATCCGGCCGGTCGGACGCAAAGTTGTTCGCGCCGCGGATCCCGAGCGGCAAGCCCGTCTGCATGATGCCGATCGAGTTTACCTGCCAGCCGGAAACGATGTGCCGGATTACGGCGTTGCCCGGATTCCACAGCTTCCCCGCTCCGAACGGCAACTCGTACAGGAGCGTCACCACGGCGCGTTGCGAAACGTCGCCGGGATCGATGGAGCGATTCAGCCGCCGGTTGTAGAACCCGTCCTGGAAACCCTGCCCGCCGATGGATTCGAAGCCGAAATCCCACGTCGGCGATTGCTCGCTGTCGCTGATCTTCTTGCCGCCCGTGTAGGCAAGGCTGAAGAAGAAGCCCGATTTGAACTGGCGCCGAATGTTCAGTTGCAACTGGTGGCTGACGTAATTGCCGATCAGCGGGTTGTAGACGTTGACGCCCAGGTATTGGGGAAATGGCAGCAAGGTGCGCTCCCGCGTCACGGTGGCCGCGCCAAGCGCCCCCGGAACGCGTCCGGCCAGGGGGTTGGGCACGGCGTCGAAGAGCGACATGCCCAGTTTCAAGCGGTCGTCCACCCTCAACTGGTTGATGCTGTAGCTGGTCGCAACGAACCCGTTGCCCTTGTTGCCGGCGTAGGTCGCCTCCAGCAGCCAGCCTTTGACCTCTTGCTGGAGAGACAGCGTCCATTGCTGGGTCATCGGCGTGCGGCCATTCGACTCCCTTGTGTTCACGCTTTGTCCCAGCAGGGAGTTGCGAGGCGTGGAGGCGCCTGGCACACCTGTGGGCTCGAAGGGAAACCCTTCCGAGAACCGGAATGCCCGACGGCCGGGGGCAAGGGCTGCATAATTGGTAGTGGACGTGGAGAAGAACTGCGTGTCGCCGAAGAAGGGTCTCCAGAAGATGCTCGGGTAGAAGATGCCGTACCCGCCGCGCAGCACCGTCCTCCCGCTGCCGAACAGGTCCCACGCCCAGCCGAAGCGGGGCCCGAAGTCGGTGTAGTCCTCCTTCAGGAAGCTCCGCGGCTGGCCGTCCCGGTTGGCGAAAACGATCAGGCCGGCAAGGCCGGTGACAGGATCGCGCTGGTCCAGGTCAAAGTTGATCTGGCCGTCGTTCCGCTCGAACGGCTTTTGCTGCCAGTCCCAGCGCAGGCCCAGATTCAACGTCAGCCGCCGCGTGACGCGCCAGTCGTCCTGCACGAACAGGCTCCAGGTCACACCTGCCCAGGATGCTCCCGAGACGCGCTGGGCCGTGGCGCTCGCCACCTCGCCCAGAAGCATCTCTGCCAGGGCCGACCCCGTGCCTGCCGGCGCTTGCGGATTGCTCGAAAGCCCCCCGAAGCGGTACAGTCCTCCGAGGTGCGTACCCTGCTGGTTGCTGCCCTGCTGGATCCGGTGGTTGGCGCCGATCTTCACCGTATGGTTGCCGGCGATTTTCGTCACCATCTCCTGAATGTCCCAGTTCAGGGAACCGCGAAATCCGAGCGCGCCGCCGCCGATAGGGGTGTAGCCGAATTCCATGCGCGGGAAAGCGAGGCCGACCATGCTGGCCGGCAGGCCCAGCCGGGAGGACCAGTCGCCGGAACTCTGGGAGGCAAACGTGAACGCTTGCCGGTTGATGCCAACCCGCAGGTTGCTCAACATGGTCGGCGAAATCGTCCAGTTGTGCGACGCCACGGCGTTGCGGTTTGTCTGGTTGTCGTCCCGCGCCTCGCCCACGGTCTGCACCGTGAAGATGCTGTTGTAGAAAGGATCGTGCTGGGCCTGCGTGTAGCGAACGAAAACGGAGTGGTTGTCGTTGAGACGGTAGTCCGCACGCCAGTTCCACTGCGTCCAGTCGGTTCTGTTCAGGGCGGAATCGCTGTAGTTCTGGCTCTGGGTGAATGCATTCACCGGCGGCCGGTTCGGCATGGGGTAGTAGTCGAGGATCTTTGGCGTTACAGGATCAAACCGCGACGAAGGCACCACATTGCCCGGGAACGGCGTGCGCACCAGCCCTGAGCCGTTCGGATTCGGCGCCGTCGTGGCCGGATCGTACACGGGGATCAGCGCGCCCTGCGCCGTGCGCAGGTTGGAGAAGTCGCCTCGTCTCCATTCCTGGATTGGAACGGTGGTGATCCTCGGCGTGGAACGCCGCAGCAGGTACTTCTCATAGTTGAAGAAGCCGAAAAGCTTGTTCTTGATGGCCGGGCCGCCGATGGCGCCGCCGAACTGGTTGTACCTGAGAGGGAGCCGCACGGACGCGAACGTGTTGCGGGCGTCGAATTTGTCATTGCGGACGAACTCATACAGCGAACCGTGGAAGACGTTGGTGCCCGACTTCGTCACCAGATTCACCGCGCCCCCGGAGGTGAAGCCGAACTCGGCCGACATCGGCCCGCTCTGTACCTTGAACTCCTCCACCGCATCCACCGCCGGCGGGATCGTGACTTCGCCCACATAGCTCAACGTGTTGTTGTTGCCGTCCAGCATGCTGGCGTTCAGCGCATTCACGCCGCCGTTGATACTCACCGAGGAGAGGGCGACTCCGCGGTCGCCGAAGCCGGTCTGCGTGGGGCCCGAATTCGAGATGACCCCGGCCGTGAGAAACGTGAATGCGAGCGCGCTCCGGCCGTTCAATGGCAGTTCCTGGATGCGCCGGTTCTCCACCACCTGTCCCAGGGTCGCGCTTCCTGTATCGACCAATTGCGCCTCCGCTGTGACGCTGACCGACTCGGTCAGTTGTCCGAGTTCCATGGCGATGTCAATGCGTGCGACCTGGTTCACCTGCAGAACGATGCCAGTGCGGACCGCCTTCTTGAAACCCTTTGCCTCCACCTGCACCTCGTAACGGCCCACTGCAAGACCGGGAGCGATGTAGTTCCCGCTTTCGTTGGTGGTCGTCCGGAACGCAGCCTTGGTGTCAGACTGAATGACGACGACTTGCGCGCCGGCCAGAACGGCGCCCTGTGGATCGGTAACGGTGCCCGAGATCGTGCCGGTGTTTTGTTGCGCGAATACGGGCACGAGGGTCAGAAGCAGGGCGGCAAAGATGAGCTTCCCCATCAGAATGACCTCCTTGAAGCATTCATGTCTCGGTCAGGAACCCGAGGGAGAAGTCGGACAGCTTGACTTGAATCTGCCCGCAGACCGGCGTCGTCAGCTCGCCGTCGAACTTGGCGAAAGCGCCGGAAGACGACGAAGCAGGGAAAACCGACAGACAGGTCAAGCTGGGCATCGAATTCTCTCGCCCGAGCCAGCCCATCATGACACCCGTTCAGGCGATTGTCGTCTGATCTTCGGATTAGTGGAAGTTAGTCGGAAAGGACTATGTCAGTGGACAAGCCCGCGTTCGAGGGCAAGCAGCACAGCCTGGGTGCGGTCGGCGGCGCCGAGTTTGTCAAGGATGCGGCTGACATGGATGCGAACGGTGTTTTCGGAGATGCCCAGCTGTTGGCCCACCTCGCGATTGCTGAGTCCTTTGGCGAGCAGGCGAAGCACCTCAAGCTCCCGAGTGGTGAGTTCCGATCCCGGAATCCGGCTGGCGAGAAGGGCGCCGATCGACGGCGGCACGTAGCGCCTGCCAGCACGAACGCTGAGGATGGCCTCGATCAGCACGTCCGCGGAGGCATCTTTGGTGAGGTAGGCGAGGGCGCCGGAAGAGAGAGCGCGATGAACGTCCTCGCTGCCTTCGTAGTTGCTCAGAACAAGGATGCCGGTGGACGGCAGCTCGCGATGGATCTGCCCGATGGCCTCGAAGCCGGACATTCCCGGCAGGCGGAGGTCCATGATGACGACATCGGGTCGGTGCAGGCGGCAAAGCTCGAGCGCCTCGGCGCCATTGCCGGCTTCGGCGACGATCTGCATGTCAGGGCGGGCGTCGATCACCGTGCGAAGGGCCAGCCGAAAGAAGTACTGGTCTTCGACCACCAGGATGCGAATCGGCGTTCTGCTCATGTTGCGGCTCCGGGCAGAGGGATGCTCGCCTCAACGGTCGTGCCGAGCCCGGGGCGGGTCTCGATACGGAGAGACCCGCCGTGGCGGCGGGCGCGTTCCCGCATGACAGCAAGCCCGAAATGGCCGGCGGCTTCGAAATCGGCGGGATCCGCCGGGAACCCGCGGCCGTTGTCCCGCACTACCGCTTTCAGGCTGCCGGGGGAGAAAATCAACTGCACGTCAATCCGCGCCGGGTTGGCGTGGCGAGCGGCATTGGAGATGGCCTCCTGGCAGATGCGCAGGACGTTGTGTTGCAGTTCCACGGGAAGGCTGACAGGCTGGCCCTCGACGGTGACGCCGCCCTGAATGCCGCGGTGTTCAATCACGCGTCTGAGCGCGTTCTCCAGCGCCACAGGCAGGGTCTCCCCCTCCGGGCGATTGTCGCGCAGATCCCAGATGACGCGCCGGGCCTCCGCGCGATAGTGATGAACCATGCGCCGGGTCATTTCCAGGATTTCCGAGGCGCGCTCGGGCCTGGAGGCGATCACCGCAAGAGCAGCCTCGATCTGAAGCGAGATGGCGGAGAAGCCTGCAACGAGGGTATCGTGCCACTCGCGCCCGATGCGGTTCCGTTCTTCGAGCACGGCGGCGTAACGGCCGCGGACAGCGTGGAAGCGCCAGCGGATCACTCCAGCCGTGGCCGAGAGAAACCCGAACGCGGCAAGCAGGTAAAACCACCAGGTCTGATGAAAACGCGGCTGCTGATAGAGTGCCAAGGTGGCAGCTTCGCCCCAGTCGCCCCAGGGATCGCGAGCCTGTACTTCGAAGTGGTGAGGCCCGGGCGGAAGCTGATTGTAACGCGCGGTTCGCTCGGCTCCGGCAAGGACCCAATCGGGGTCGAGACCCGACATGCGGTAGCGGAAGCGAAGTTGTCCGGGCGTAGAGAAGCGAAGGGCGGTAAAGCGGATCACCACATTGCGAACGCCGGCGCGAAGTTCTCCGTTGAGCCCGGCGGAGGGGCGGCCGCCTTCCGCGGAGACGTTCTCGATGACGGCGCGCGGCGCCGGCAGCCGGGGTTGGGGAGCGGGTCGGATCTGGATGAAGCCGCGCGCGGTCGGAAACCAGAGCGTGCCATCCGGAGCGCGGGCGCCGGAGGGCTGAGAAAGCCCGTGGCATTCGATTGTCCGCATGCCGTCTTCCTGCCCGTAAGAAACGATGTCGACAGCCGGGCTCCTTCCCTCCAGGACCTTCTCGACGGAGTCCCGTTTCAGTTGGAAGACGCCGCGGGGGCTGCTCAGCCAGTAGTCTCCTGCGCTGTCTTCCAGCAAGTGGTAGAGTGAGTGCTCCGGAAGGCCCTGCCTGCGGTCCAGGATCCGGGGACCGAAAGGTGTGATCACAAACAACGCCCCGAAAGAAGTGGCCCAGATGCGCCCTCTTGAGTCTTCAAAGATCGAATGGATGATATCGGCGGGCAGGCCCGAAATCGTTTGAGGCGGCTCGCCGGGGGAGCGGATCAGGCGAAGGCCGTTCGAGGTGCCAGCCCAGACCGCCCCGTTGGTGGATTCGAAGAGAGCTGTGATTTCGAGACCCTCAAGCAGCGCGGCGGGCAGCGGCGCAGATGGGCGGCCCGCAGGAAAGCGATAAAGGCCGCGGCCCGACGTTCCGACCCAGAGCGCGCCGGACTTGTCGAACAAAAGGGCGGAGACACGATGGTAGGGGCACTCGGGGTTGTCGCCATAACGGCGGTAGGCGCGGCCGTCAAACTCGAACAGGCCCTCCCAGTTGCCGATCCAGAGGTGCCCGTGCGGATCGAAGGCCAGCGCTCGCGCAGTGAAGTAGAGCGTGGGCTGAGGCACGGGCTGGCTTGTCAGCGTCCCCGAGGCGAGGCGATAAAGACCTCCCCTCCAGGTGCCAAGCCAGAGGGCGCCGTCCGGGCCGGCCGCGACGATGCTGGCATAATTCCCGGCGAGACCTTCGGGCACGCCATAGGGGATGAGGCGGGTCTCGCGCCAGCGCCCGAGCCCTCCACTCCGCATCCCGAGCCAGAGGTTTCCTTCGTGGTCCTCAAACAAGGTTCGAACCGATTCATCCGGGAGACCTTGGGCAGCCGACCAGGGTCCGACGCGGCCTCGGTAGACGCGATGGAGCCCCTTGCCCCAGCATCCTGCCCAGAGAACGCCGTGGCGATCCTCGAGAAGCGCGACCACGGGCCCGGGCACGCCCGGGACTGGCGTCACGGCCGAATGGAAGCGGTAGAGGCCGTTGCTCGTCCCAAGCCAGATCGATCCATCGCGGGCGTGGCGCACTGTGAGGATGTTGCCGTAGATCCGGTCATTGGGAAGGACCTTGACAAACGCGTCCCCCCGGCGCTTGAACAGCCCCTCGGCGGTGACGGCCCAAAGGGCTCCCGACGAGTCCACGGACAAGACGTTCCACGAAGTTTCCGAGGGCGGAGCAAGACCGGGATGCCTGACGGGCGCGCCTTCGCGGATGACATACAGGCCATTGCGGGTGCTGGCCCAAATGGAGCCTGCGGGCGCTTCCACAAGGTCGAACACGGAGCCACCGACGGAATGCTTGCTCCGGGCGCGGCCGTTGCGAAGCTGTATGAGCGCGCCATCAAAAGTGCCTACCCACAACGAGCCGTCCCGGGCAGCCAGCAGCGCGGAGATCCAGCGCTGGTTCAGGCGGAGCGAGGGATCCGCCTGAAAGGGGCGGAAGGCGACGCCATCAAACCGAGCCGCGCCTTCTGCGGTGCCGACGAGAAGGTAGCCGTCTGGCGCCAGACAGATCGACGTGACGTAACTATGGGGCAGGCCCTGCTCCACTTGCCAGTACTGTTTGTGGTACTGCGAGATGGAAAGCGAAGGGTCGAGCGCCTGGAGAGGCAGGACGAGAGTTGCGGCGACGAAGACAGACTGAAGCCGCGCTGACATTGGGCTGGATGAAATTGTAGCGGAACTCCAGCCGGTGGAGCTTGCCTTGAGGACCGCCGGTTGCCCGCCAGGGCTTGCCGGCCGCGGGCGCCCTTTCCTGCGGCAACAGCCGGGGGCAACGAGGACTTCCGTTGCGCTCTCCCCTGCGGCGCGCTCGTTGCCAGCAGGATCACAGGAGCCGAATTCGCCCCCGCCGGGCCGGAGGCGCCGCGCCTTTCCGTCGAAGCACGCTGACACCGCACACCCGGCGGATCGAGGGGCAACCGCAAACACGGCATCCGCTATTGCGTCAGCCGCATCCTCGGCATGCCGGGCGCCGCCGATCGCACCCGGCCGCGTGTGCTGCCATCGGGCGGGGACTCGCCCAACAATGTAGTCCGAATAGACTACCGGCCGCTAGCACGAACCTCAGACGGCGGCGAGCGTACTGGCAAGACATAATGAGGCGAGTCTGAAGAAAGGAAGTGTCAACCGATGGCCTGCTTTGGCCGGGTCGTTCTTCTTTTGGCGACGGTGGCATTCAGCTCGCTGGCTCAGGTAGGCCGCGCGGGGCTGTTCGGAACAATTACGGATTCCAGCGGCACCCCTGTGGCGAACGCCAAGGTGCAGATCATCAACACCGGCACCAATGTCGCCACCGTGGCGGTTACGAATGAGACGGGATTCTACACGGCGCCTTCGCTGCCGGTAGGCACCTACCGCGTTGCCGTGGAGCATGCAGGGTTCAAGAAAGCCGTCCGGGAGGGCATCCTCCTTCAGGTGGACCAGCGCGCCCAGGTCGACCTCGCCCTCGAGTTGGGCAGTCTCACTGAGTCCATCACGGTCACGGGGGAAGCGCCCCTGGTCGACACGGGAACAAGCACGATTGGCAAGGTGGTGGAGAACAAGCGCATCCAGGAACTGCCGATCAATGGCCGGAACGTGCTCTCTCTCACGCTGCTGACGCCGGCCGTCCGCACCACCTTCACCGGCAATCCGGGCGGCTTCGCCGACCGCGGCATCGCTCTCTCGGGCATCAGCATTAATGGCGGGCCCTCTGCTCTCAACGCCATCGTGATGGACGGAGGCACCAACAACCAGGGTTATCTGGCGGACATCAACGTGAACCCGACGGTGGATGCGGTGCAGGAGTTCAAGGTGCAGTCGGCCACGATGTCGGCGGAATTCGGCTTCACGGCAGGCGGAGTCGTCAATCTTGTCACGAAGAGCGGGACCAACGAGTTCCACGGAACCCTGTATCACTTCCTGCGAAACGACAAGCTCGATGCCCGCAATGCCTTTGCCGCTGTCCGGGCGCCTTTTCGCTACAACCAGTTCGGCGGCGCGCTCGGCGGCCCCGTTACCGTTCCCCGGCTCCATGACGGGCGGAACAAGACCTTCTTCTTTTACAACTTCGAAGCCTGGTATTACCGCAGGGGGCTCAATCCCATTGGTTCCACCCCGATCGACACCTGGCGCCGGGGCGATTTTTCCAATTATCTGAGCGACCGCGGCCAACTGATTCCCATCTACGATCCCGACACCCTCCGGCGCGAAGGATCGCAGGTTTTCCGCTCGCAATTCCCCGGCAATATGATTCCCTCTTCTCGTCTCGATCCCACGACTTTGGTCTTCCTGCGCTATATGCCGCCGCCCAACCGCACGCCGGTGAACCCCTATACGCAGCAGAACAATTACATATCCAGCTTCTCCGAGGCCCGGGAAATGCAGCAGCACACTGGCAAGATCGATCACCGCTTCAGCGACAGGAACTCCATGTACGGCCGGTACACGTTCTACCGTCACTTCACCAATGCGGGCAACCTCCAGTCGCCATGGCCGGATCCTGACGTCCGCGCCCGCCTGGATGATCTGCGCAACCAGAACGTGGTTCTGAATGATACTCATTCCTTCAGTTCCAGCCTCCTCAACGAATTCCGAATCGGCGTTGCCCGCTCCCGGTTCCCTTTTCAGGCGGCAAGCTACGGCAAGAACCTTCCTCGCGCACTGGGGCTGCATCCCTCGATTCCCTCCGACACGCTGCCGTTCCTGAACAACTTCGGCTATGCCAATTTCGGGGCTTTCACGGTGGGCTTGCGCGGCAGCGCCAACTGGCAGTTTTTTGAAATGCTCACCTGGATCAAGGGAACTCACACGCTGAAGATGGGCTACGAGCACAGGCTGAACCAGGCGAACAACTACCAGAGGGAAACGCCTTCGCACAGCTTCAGCTTCGGAGCGGGGCTCACGCAGAACCCTGCCGCGCCCGCAGGCACCGGCTCCGCATTCGCGACGTTCCTTCTGGGGAACGTCGCCAGCGCCACCGGCTTTGCCTACCTTGGCGAATCCGAAAAGGCGTTTTCCTCCACCCTGTTCATTCAGGACGATTGGCGCGCTTTGCGGAAGCTCACGCTGAACCTCGGCCTTCGATGGGATTATCAGCAATGGCCGCGCGAGCGGAACAACGGGACGTCGAACTTTGATCCCGAGGGCGTCATTGCGAACCTGAATCTCCGCGGCAGGACGATTTACGCAGGGATTGATTACGGGGCCACTCCTTTTCAGCCCATCCATGACAATTTCGGCCCGCGTGTCGGCCTGGCCTATGACATCACCGGCAAAGGCGCCACGGTTTTCCGGGCCGGATACTCCATTTATTACCCGGCCACTTTTTACCGGGACCACTTCGGTTCCACCTCCGGCTTTGCGATCACCCAGACGCAATACATCCCGCCGGGCGGTGACACGAACCTTCCCGCTTTCCGTTTCAAGGACGGCCTGCCGTTTCCGCCCACCCAGCCGCTGGGAGCAAAGCTCGGACCCGCGGGGTTCCTCGGTCAGAACGTGACCTACGATCAACCCGATGCGAAAGTGCCGATGTCCCAGCAGTGGTCCGCCTCTTTGCAACAGCAGGTCAAAGGATGGCTGCTCGACGCGAGCTACTCGGCCAACCACGGGACTCATCTGGTCGCCGGCGGCTACAACCTGAATGGAGTGCAGCCGCAAAACTGGGTGTACGGACTCCGGCTTTCACAGGAGCGGGTCCCCAATCCTTATGCCGGTCTGGTGCCCGGCGCGCTGGGCGGCGCCACCATCACGCTGCGGCAAGCCCTGGCCGCTTTCCCCTATTACAATGCGGTCACGGTGCGCAACCCGCACATGGGCAACTCCATCTACCACGCGTTTCTGTTCACGGCCGAGCGCCGGTTCCAGCAGGGGCTCGCGATGCTGTTCTCCTATACGAAAGGCAAGCTCATCAGCGACTCGGTGGTGACTCCGATCAACTTCGGGCCCGGGCTGGAGCAGGCCGGCATCGTGGGCTACCAGGACGGCTTGGCCAGTCGCCGGCTGGAACGTTCGATCGACCCCACCGACGTTGCCCAGCGCGGGGTCCTCAGCCTGGTCTACGAGCTGCCATTTGGCAGAGGCCGCCGGTTCGGGGCCGCAATGAACCGAGTAGCGAACGCGCTGGCCGGCGGCTGGCAGCTTAACACGATTACCACGATGCAAAGCGGGGTTCCCGTAGTCATCAGCGGCGCGAGCAACTTCCGCGCCTCGCGGCCCAATTCCACCGGGCAGAGCGCCAGGCTCGACGAACGGAGCGCCAACCGGTGGTTTGACACGTCACAGTTTGTCAACCCTCCGAACTTCACCCTGGGCAACGTCGGGCGCACCCTGCCGGACGTCCGCGCGCCGGGCATTTTCAACATGGACCTGTCGGCTATCAAGGACAATCGGCTGACCGAGCAGGTCCGGCTCCAGTTCCGCGCCGAGGCCTTCAACTGGCTCAACCACGTCAACCTGGGCCTGCCGAACGGCAGCTTCTCCGCCGGTCCGGACGGAAAGAACCAGAGTGCTGTGTTCGGCACCATCGTCTCCGCTCGCGATGCCCGCATTATTCAGTTCGGTCTGAAGCTGATTTTCTAGCCGGGCTGTCGGCCCACAAGGGAGGAAAACGAACATGACCTTCATTCGCGCCTGCATTCTCGCTGCTCTGACCACGCCCGCCTTCGCCGCCCCGCCGGCAGGCTACAAGCTGCTGTGGGCTGACGAATTCGACGGAGAGGAAATCGACCGCGGCAAATGGATTTACCGCACCGACTCCAAGCATTGGAGCACGCAGTTGCCTTCCAACGTCTCCGTCAAGGGAGGGAACCTCGTGCTGACGCTCAGGAAGGAGGCCGCCGGCGGCAAGGAATATACCGGCGGGGGCGTCATCAGCCGGCAGGCATTCCGCTTCGGCTATTACGAGTCGCGGTTCCGGATCGACGCCGGCAAGGGGTGGCATACCTCCTTCTGGCTGATGGGCCACGATGGTTCCGGAGGTACGGGCGCCGCGGGAACCGTGCTGGAACTCGACATCATCGAGAATGACTCCATCGACCTCAATTCCTACAGCGTGAACATTCACAAGTGGAAGGGGGAACACACCACGCATGGCCACAAAAGAATCGCGGCGCGGGCACTCTCGGAATATCACGTTTTCGGTTGCCTTTATACGCCCGATCAGGTGGTCTTTTATCTGGACAATCAGCCGGTGCAAACCGTCGATGTTTCGCATCTGCCTCACGGCGACCTGAACATCTGGCTGACCTCCATTGCTTCGTACCTCGGCAAGACCGACAAGGTCGACGAGTCCCGCCTGCCCGGGCACGTGTTCTTCGACTACGTCCGGTACTACGGAAAATGACCCGGCGAACGCTGCTTGCCTCCGGGCTTGGCCTGAAGGGGCTGCGCCTCCCTCCTGGCTCTCTCGACTTCCGGCGGATCATGCCGCGCCGCGTGCCGCGCTCGGCGGTGTTCGCCATGGAGGGCTTCATGGTATGGTGCGCGAGCGTGGTCCGGACAGCGGACGGCGTGTGCCACATGCTGTTCTCGCGTTGGCCGCGCCCGCTCGGCTTCGATGCCTGGGCGACGCATTCCGAGATCGCCTACGCTACAGCGGAAAAACCGGAGGGGCCGTACACATTTCGTCATGTGGCGCTCCCTGCACGCGGTGCAAATTTCCGGGACGGCCACGTGACGCACAATCCCTGCGTGATCGAACATGAGGGCAGGTTCTATCTTTATTACACAGGCAATCATGGTCCTGCCTCATGGAAGCCGGACGCTGTGCCCCGCGAAGCAGACTGGTGGGTTCACAGGAACCACCAGCGGGTTGGCGTGGCAGTGGCCGAACATCCTGCGGGCCCGTGGCAAAGGTCGGACAGGCCATTGCTGGATGTGCCCGAGTACGGGTACGGGATCACCGGAGTGCCGTGCGTGACCAAACGGCCGGGCGGCGGCTTCCTGATGGTTTACAAGACGCTCGCCCCGGGCCCGGGGCGTTTCGGCGGCGGCGTTTTCCATTACCCCGCAGTGGCCAGCCATCCGATGGGGCCTTTCGTGCGGCATCCCGAACCGATGGTGGACAAACGGAAGATCTTTCATCGCCACTTTGATTTTCATATCGACGACCATTTCGAGTGGTATCAGGACGACCGCTATTACGCCATCGTCAAGGACCACGATGCCCCTTTTCTGACGCCGCACGGGCGCTGCCTTTACCTGTTGGAATCGTCCGACGGGCTGAAGTGGTCTGTCTCAAACCACGCACTCGTCACCCCGTTTCGTCTGACCTGGAACGACGGCTCGGTCCAACAATTCGAGCGGCTCGAAATGCCGAAACTCTATCTCGAGGGCGGGAAGCCGAAAGTCCTTTTCCTCGCCGCGCGCCCTGCGGGCGACCCGGCGGCGGCTTCGTTTAACATCGCTGTACCCCTGGGAGGACTTCAGTGATCCGGGAAGCAGGCGGGAACCGCAGGACACTGCGCGAAGAGCGGGTCGAGACCGATCTCGTTGTAGTCGGCGGGGGCATGGCCGGGGTCTGCGCGGCGATCACGGCGGCACGGGCGGGCATCCGCGTCGTGCTGATCCAGGACAGGCCGGTATTGGGCGGCAACGCCTCAAGCGAAGTGCGCCTCTGGATTCTCGGCGCCACGTCCCACATGGGCAACAACAATCGCTGGGCCAGAGAGGGCGGGGTCATCGACGAGATCCTGGTCGAAAACATGCACCGCAACCCGGAAGGGAACCCGCTGGTACTGGACACCATCCTCCTCGAGAAGGTCGTCAGCGAGCCCAACATCACCCTCCTTCTCAATACCGCCGTACACGACCTCGAAAAAGAAACGCCGGACCTGATTTCGGCCGTGCGGGCGTTTTGCAGCCAGAACAGTACTTCCTATGTGGTCAAGGCGCCTCTGTTCTGCGACGCGTCCGGCGACGGGATCATCGGCTTTCTGGCCGGTGCGGCTTTTCGCATGGGCGCCGAGAGCCGGGAGGAATTCGGCGAGGGCTTCGCGCCCGACATCAGCTATGGAGGGCTGCTCGGCCACTCGCTGTATTTCTATTCCAAGGACACAGGCAAGCCTGTCCGCTTCACGGCGCCGTCTTTTGCGCTCAAGGACATCACCAGGATCCCGCGCTTTCGTGACATCAAGGCGGCCGACTACGGCTGCCGCCTGTGGTGGTTTGAATACGGCGGCCGCATGGACACAGTCCATGACACGGAAAAGATCAAGTGGGAGCTGTGGAAAGTGGCCTACGGGGTTTGGGACTACATCAAGAATTCCGGCCGGTTTCCCGAAGCGGAGACGATGACGCTCGAATGGGTGGGCACGATCCCGGGCAAGCGGGAAAGCCGGCGGTTCGAAGGCGACTATATCCTCACCCAACGGGATCTTGTGGAGCAACGCACGCACGCCGACGCCGTCAGCTTCGGCGGCTGGGCGATGGATCTCCACCCGGCCGATGGCGTCTACAGCGAACTGCCCGGCTGCACCCAGTGGCACTGCAAGGGCGTCTACCAGATTCCGTACCGCACCATGTATAGCCGCAACATCGGCAACCTGTTTCTCACAGGGCGGCTGATCAGCGTCTCGCACGTGGCGTTCGGGTCCACGCGGGTCATGGCCACCTGCGCCCATAACGGGCAGGCGGTTGGCATGGCGGCGGCGCTCTGCCGGAAGTACGGCGTCTTGCCGCGTGAAGTCCCCATCGCCGAGTTGCAAAGAGAGCTGCTCAGGACGGGCCAATACATTCCCGGGCTGGCCCTGGAGGATCCGGCGGACCTCGCCCGGACAGCCGCCATTCGCGCTTCCAGTTGCCTGGAACTTGAGGGGATGCCGGCTGACACGGCGCTGGAGCCGCTGGACGTTTCGCGCGCCATGCTGCTGCCCGTGCCCGCTGGACCGATGCCCTCGGTCACGTTCCTGGTTGACGTGGCCCGCCGCACCACGCTGGAAGCCGAGGTCCGCCAAAGTTGCCGGCCGGGCAATTTCACGCCCGAGCTCATTCTTCACCGGCAGCGGTTCGACCTTCAGCCTGGCCCCGCCCAGGCGGTTCGCATTGCAGGGAATTGCTCCATCGACAGTCCGGGCTATCTCTTCTACACACTGCTGAGGAACGAAGACGTCTCGGTGCAACTCAGCGAATTTCGGGTGACCGGCGTGCTCAGTCTCTCGCAGTCGATGAACAAGGCCGTGGCCAAGGCTGCAAAGCAGGAGCCGCCGCCAGGCAGCGGCATCGACTCCTTCGAATTCTGGCTGCCGTCGCGCCGGCCGGGCGGCAGGAATTTCGCCTGCCGCATCGAACCGCCCCTGCGTGTGTTTTGCGCGCCGAACGTGACCAACGGCATTGACCGGCCGGTCACGCAGCCGAATGCCTGGGTCGCGGCCCCGGATGACCGCACTCCGCGCCTGAGCTTGCGTTGGCCGGAACCGCGCAAGATCGCCCGGATCGAACTCTGCTTCGATACCGACTTCGACCACCCCATGGAATCCGTCCTGATGGGCCACCCCGAGCGCGACATGCCGTTCTGCGTCAAGCATTATCGGATCCTCGACGGCGCCGGGAACCTTCTCCATGAATGCGCGGACAACCATCAGACTCGCAACATCATCGCGCTGGCTCATCCCGTCCTGACAAGCGAAATCCACCTGGAGATCGTCGAAACCCACGGCGCACCGGCCGCAGTCTTCGCAGTGAGGTGTTATTCATGAAGTCCGCCTTCTCATTGGCCTTTTTCGTCGCGCTGCCGCTCGCGGCGCAACCGCCAGCCGGGTACGTGCTCCGGTGGGGTGATGAATTCGAGGGCTCTTCGCTCGACACCAGGAAGTGGATGTACCGGACCGATGTCAAGCTGGAGAGCTCCCAACGGCCGGAAAACGTCTCGCTGGAAAACGGAAAACTTGTGATTCATCTCCGGAAGGAAAGCCACCGCGGGAAGAATTATACCGGCGGCGGGGTCATCAGCCGGGAGCGCTTCCGATACGGCTACTGGGAGGCGCGTGTGAAGATGCACGGCGGCGCCGGGTGGCATCAGTCCGTTTGGGCGATGTTCGCCACCGACGGCTCCACCACCTACCCGCCGCAAATGCGCACCGAAATCGACGGCATGGAGTTCGATTCGGACGTCACCTGGAAAGGCCACATGGGACTCATCAAGTGGCTGGGCCCAGGCAAGAATTCGAGCCTCTCCTGCACCCCCGGCGTCTATCGCGGCCCTCTCGGGTTCGATGCCGCCGCGGATTTCCATAACTACGGTTTCGAGTGGACGCCAAAAGAGGTCCGTTTTTACCTCGATGGCGACCTGCGCTGCGTCCTCCCGTATCCGCCTTCCGACGGTGAACACGATGTCGTCAATTTCTGGCTCACTGCCATCGCTCACGAGAAGCTGGCCGGGAAAGTCGATGATTCGCGCCTTCCGGGCCGCATGCTTGTCGATCGCGCGGCGTATTACGAGAAACAGGTCCCGTAGCGATGCAAACGGCCGTCCGGAAACCCCTGAGCCCGCGCGCCTGCGCGTCCAGGCGTGGCTGGCCCAACCTGCGCTGGTGGATCATCGCCCTGCTGTTTCTCTCGACGGTCATCAACTATATGGACCGGCAAAACCTGTCCATCCTGGCGAGAACCATTCAGGACGATCTCGGCATTTCCGACCTCCAGTACTCTTACGTCGTTCAATGCTTCCTCCTCGCCTACACCGTCTCCTACCTGTTTGCCGGCCGAATCACCGACTATCTGGGCACGCGGGCGTCGATGGCGGCGTTCGTCATCTGGTGGTCGGTCGCCGACATGGCGACGTCCCTGAGCCGCGGCGTGCTGTCCCTCGGGTTTTTCCGCTTTCTGCTCGGGGTCGGCGAGCCGGGCAATTACACCGCGGCGCCGAAGGCGGTTTCCGAATGGTTCCCGCCCAGGGAACGCGGATTGGCCATCGGGATTTACACGGCAGGGGCCACAATGGGCGCGGCGATCGCCCCGCCTTTGATCGCCAATCTGGCGATGCACTTCCACTGGCGCGCGGTTTTCCTGGTGACGGGGTCCCTCGGCCTGCTCTGGACAATTCCGTGGCTGTGGTTCTACCGGCGTCCCGAACAACATCCGCGAATCACTGTGAAGGAACTCGGCCTCATCAAGGACCAAAGCTCCGAGGCTGCCGCGCCGGAGACAATGCCCGCCGAAGGCCGCTGGCGTTACATCCTCAAGCGCCGCGAAACCTGGATTCTCATGTTCGGCCGCATGGTGACCGATCCGGTCTGGTACTTCTACCTGTTCTGGTTCCCGAAGTATCTGACCGACGCCCGGCAACTTTCTCTTGGTGAAGTCGGAAGGATCGCCTGGATGGTCTATTTTGCGGCGGATCTCGGCTGCATCCTCGGCGGATACCTGTCTGGCCGGTTGATCCGTCGCGGCATCGCGCCGGTGCGAAGCCGGATCTGGGTGATGACGTTGGCCGCCGTCCTTCTTCCATTGAGCCCCCTGATCAACTCCGCGCCAACGCCGTTGATGGCCGTAAGCATCGCTTCGGCGGCGGCCTTCGCGCATATGGCCGGGCTCATCTCGTTGAGCACGATCATCGTCGACATTTATCCAAGACCGGTGGTGGGCACAGTGTTTGGGCTGGTCGCGGCCGGCTCGGGCTTCGGCGGAATGCTCTCCACCAATCTGATCGGGCGCGCCGTGACGAGCTATTCCTACGAGCCCGTTTTTGTGGTGATGGGCTTTCTGCACCCTCTCGCTTACCTCCTGGTTCGAACGATCCAGGGCAAAGGATCCACCCGATGAGGCGAAGAGATTTTCTCCTTGCAGGCGCCGCGGCCGCTTTGCCGCAACAGGTTTCGCATCGGCAAATCAGCGGTGTCTACCCGGACCTCGCCATGTATAACTCGCAGGGCGAATGCGGAACCGGGGCTGTGGTTTTCTGGGCCGGCCGGCTTTGGGTGGTAACGTATTCGCCGCACCAGCCGGGCGGATCAGACGACAAGCTTTACGAAATCGACGAGCAGCTGAAACGGGTCACAAGACCGGAGAGCATCGGAGGCACGCCGGCCAACCGGATGATTCACCGGGAGTCCCGTCAGCTCTTCATCGGCCCCTATGCGATTGACGAAAATCGGCGGGTACGAGCCATATCCTACAAGGAAATGTTCGGGCGGCCCACCGGTAACGCCCGGCACCTTTTCGAGCCGGCCTCGAAGCTCTACTACGCTACGATGGAGGAGGGTTTTTACGAAGTCGACGTGCACACGCTGGCGGTGCGCCAACTGTACGAAGATGCCAACCTGCCGCAGATGCGCAAGGAGGCGAGGGATCACGGCGGCGCTCTTCTGCCCGGTTATCACGGCAAGGGCCTTTATTCCGGGCAAGGCCGCCTCATTTACGCCAACAATGGCGAGATCGGGGGCGGCAGCCTGCCTCCCGAGTCGCCATCCGGTTGTCTTGCCGAATGGGACGGCAAGGACTGGAAAGTCGTTCGCCGGAACCAGTTCACCGAAGTGACCGGGCCGGGCGGTCTTTACGGCAATCCCGATCCGGACAACGATCCTGTGTGGGCCGTGGGGTGGGATCACCGCTCCCTTCTGCTGGCGCTGCGCGCGAGCGGAGCCTGGCACTTCTACCGCTTGCCCAAGGCCTCGCACACCTACGACGGGGCGCACGGCTGGAATACGGAGTGGCCGCGCATCCGCGACATCGGGGAAGACGACCTGTTGATGACAATGCACGGGATGCTGTGGCGCTTCCCGAGGACCTTCAATTTGCGGCGCTCGGCCGGGATTGCGCCGCGCTCCACTTTTCTTCGCGTCGTCGCCGACTTCGAGCGCTGGAAGGATCGCGTCGTGTTCGGTTGCGACGATACGGCGGTGAACGAGTTCTTCAACACGCGCCGCGCCAAAGGCAAGATCGCACCGCCGGAGCAGTCCCAATCGAATCTCTGGTTCGTGGAACCGGCGCGCCTCGACCGGCTCGGCCCACCCATCGGCCGTGGCGCCGTCTGGGTGAAGGACGACATTCCGGCGAATGTGGCGTCGGATCCTTTCCTGTTTTCCGGATTCGATCACCGGATGCTGCATCTCACGCACGAGACCCCGCACGAAGTTGCCTTCCATCTCGAAGTCGATCGCGCCGGCGATGGCTCGTGGACCCCCCTCCGCGAGATCAAGGTCCCCGCCCGCAGCTACGCGCATGCAATCTTTTCACCTTCGGAGCAAGGCGCCTGGGTTCGGCTCAAGCCTTCCGCGGACTGCTCCAAGGCGACAGCCTTCTTCCATTACGCAGCCCAGGACCGGCGCCCCGTGGCGAAGCACCGGACTCGCCGCGGCGCGCGCGGCGGATACCTTTGGGCCCGCGGCGAAAGAAAAGGGTCGGTGCTGCTTGCCACAGAGGATTCTCTTTACGAACTGGACGCCGGACTTTCTCTCAGGAAGATCGAAGATCCCGAGAGGCATGTCTGGATGCGAAAGAATCTGGCGCCGCCCCGTGCCGTTCTCGAGGTGGACCGGGCATCCGTGATCTATACCGACGAGTCAGGCCGGCGTTGGCGGCTTCCGAAAGGCGACGCGTTTTTCGATTCCCTGAGAGAGGGTGTACGCGTTTCCCGCGAGGTCAGCACCGAGCGGGACCTGTTCAACGCGCACGGGACATTCTACGAGCTCCCGGCGAACAACGCCGGCGGCATCGCGATGATCCGCCCGATTTGCACGCACAATCTCCCCGTCTACGATTACTGCTCGTGGCGCGGGCTGACCGTCATCAGCGGCCTGCCGCACATCGCGGTGCCCGCCGGCGAGTTCGTTCGATCGGAGGACGGCAGCGCCGCCCTCTGGCTTGGAGTTTCGGACGACCTCTGGCAATTCGGAAAGCCTGCCGGAAAGGGGGGGCCGTGGAGAGACACGGCGGTGACAGCGGGCCAGCCCTCGGACCCGTATCTGTTGACCGGCTACGACTCGAAGTCCATCCATCTGGAGCATGCCGGAAAGCAGGTTGTCCAGATTCGCCTCGAAATCGACATCACGGGCACCGGAGTCTGGGTGGAGTACCGCACTTTCGACGTGCCCCCCGGCCGCTCAGTGCAGTTCGAGTTCCCCCGCGGGTTCAACGCGTACTGGCTGAGGACGGTTGCCCTGGAAGACAGCGTGGCCACAGCGCTCTTGACTTACTCATGAGCCCAGACTCTGGCTGCGGCTGCGCCATCAATTGAACATTTCCCGGTAGATTTGTAGCGGCGGCCGTGCGAGGTCAGGCCGGCCATTCCCACACCTCGGATTTGGCCCGGGGCGTTGCCTTACCCCTCGGCGCACAGGAGCAGACACAACCCGGTGAGCCATGACCGCCCCCCGGATGCAGTTGACGGGTGGACGCGAGTTGGTGAGATCTGTGCGTGATGCGCGTTGCCAAGATCGTGTGCAACGTCTTGGCGTCGGGTGCACTCGCTTCTGGCCAGGGCCGGCTGAAGCGAAGAAGCGATGCCAGCTGTCCTGCAACGGTTGGCGCCGCACGGCGACGAAATCGGCTTCGTGTTCGGCACCCTGACAGCCCGTCCGGAATCCATGTTGTCCCGGGACGATCTGGCTGTCTTCCGGATGATGCAAAGCGGCCGGATGAACTTTGCCGGGAAGGGTGCCCCGAACGGTCCGGGCCTGCCGCCCTGGCCACGCCATGACACGGGCAAGGATTTGGTCTGAGGTGGACCCCAAGGACTGGACAGTTTTCGTCCCTTCCTTAAGTGGATCGCGGCGGGTTCGGAGGGCGGTATGGCTACCGCCCTGTCAGTCCGGACCTCGCCAGGCGCTCGGGTCGCATCCCTGCGTTGCCCTGTCTTCCTGCGAGGCTCCTTGATTGTACGGCAGCCCGACGGCTTCTTCAACAGCGAAACCGTCAGTCTGGCCGAAAGCGCTAAATCCCGGGGTTTGGGGCGGAGCCCCAATCGCTGCCGACTGCCCGCTGCGCGGCGCACGAAGCGAACACCTCGGCCGGCGTCCGGTAGCCCAGCGCCTGATGCGGCCGGCTTTGGTTGTAGAACCGGAAATAGTTCTCCAGTGCCACCCACA